>Ga0210394_10000266_pt1 | contig 122898 bp, 123 predicted proteins | sample IncBWC12MmetaG_FD_160121 | JGI IMG/M metagenome (GOLD analysis project Ga0210394, IMG submission 160121) | Forest soil microbial communities from Barre Woods Harvard Forest LTER site, Petersham, Massachusetts, United States - Inc-BW-C-12-M | ecosystem: Environmental > Terrestrial > Soil >...
CCCCGGCTTCCTGCTCCCGCAAATCCCAATGATCTGCTCTTCCGTGAACCGGCTTGGCTTCATGTCCATCCCCTCAACGGTGATGGACTCTACCCATTTTTGGAGGAGATCTCGGGGCTCAGGTCACAATGCGCGTTCAGGCACTCGACTCGGAAGCGACCATTGAACGCTTCGATATACGCATTGTCAGTCGAACCGGCCTGGAGACTTCGAGCGTGACACCGCGCTGGTAAGCCCACAGATCCAAGTCGCGTGACACAAACTCGGCCCCACGATCGACCCAAATCACTCGACGACATCGGTGCTACGGAAGGACAAGCGCGGCTACAACGCCGGCAAGAAGCGCGAGAACGTGTCGACGATCGTCAGCACGCGAAGCCTCCGGCCGGTCACTAGTTGATCATGTACAAAATCCATGGCCCAGGCCTCGTTGGGCCGGGTGGCGTTGCGTCAGTCCTCGCGCAGCTTCGCCTTGACCCAAAGCTTCGGCGTCTTGTCGCGCAATCGCAGGCCTAACTCGCGATAGATGCGGCGTGTCTCCTTTTGATTGACGCCCCAGCCCTCGCGCCGCAGCAGGATATGAACACACCGATAGCTGTAGCGCACCCGAGTTTGGCATATCTTTTTGATCCGTTGTTCGAGGCTGGCCTGTCCGGCGCGACGAGACTTGTAGTTTGGTCGATGTGTCCACCTCGAATACGCCACAGGCCCGGCGGATCGAAACGCCCCACTCGCCACGTACCTCGTCAACCAGCTTGCGCTTCCTGACAGGCCCCAAAGCTTTCGGCGTATGGCGTCCTAAAGCATCTCTTTGTCGAGGCTAAGATCGGCGACCACCTTCCACGGCTTAGTATTCTCGTCATCAAGCTGCTTCAGCCGCCGCATTTCGGTCGGCAGCAGGCCGTCGTACCTCTTTTTCCAGTTGAAATACATCGCCTGGCTGATGCCGGCCTTCGCCACCGACATGCCGTCAGCGCCTTGTTTGAGAATAAACGCCCTCTGGGTGTCCGCAAACTTCGAAGCCTTCATCGCTCTCCGCTCCTCCCAGCCTAGGGACTCAGTGCGGAAAACTCGAGCCAAAAACGATCCAGTTTTAAGGGCTCAGAGCACTTGTGCGACCGCGATTCTATGCAGGTGATAAAGGTTTTCTCAATTCAGCAAGGAGATTAAAGTACAGCGATTTCTGTCCGGCAACAAACAAGAGTACCACGAAAAATACTATGATGAGTACTCCACTTTCCAAAATAAGTCGGGGCAAGGGAAAAAGAAGTTGGCCGCAAATTATTTTCACTCCAAAGGCTATAACTCCGGCCACGATGGCTGACGCCAAGGGCCGACTCACTGCCCTCAGGATGTCGTGCACGGAAATCATCGTGCCGTGCACGCACACCAAAATATGTGGAATAACCCACAAGGTTAGCGCCGCCGAGTAGGCGAATGCGATCCCTTTCGGTCCATAAGGCAACGCCACAGCGTAACTCCCAATCATGATCGTTGCTAACACCGGAGCGACCTTCAACCCTTTTGCTACCAGTCCGAGGGAAAAGACTAACCATCCCAAAGGATTAATTATCGCAAAGATCGTGATTGTCGGTGCCAGTAAGCGGACGATCGTGGTCGCGTCGTTCCACTTTGGTCCCAAAAGAACGATGACCACGTCGTCCGCAAAAAGCGCGCAGGCAATTGTGACGGGGAGCGTCAGCCCCAGAACCAGGGAGAAGCCCTTTAAAAAATAGCTCCTGAAACGAACGGGATCGTGCTGCAGTCGCGATAACGCCGAAAATGCTAACTCACCAACCGCGGAGTTCAGATTATCGGTCGGAATGTTTATCAGCTGGTACGCTCTTCCGTATATGCCTGCCGCGTAGACTCCCCAGAAGCGGCCTATCATAACCTTGTCGGCATTGTAGGCGGCATACACCAAGAGATTGATCAAAGTGAGGCCGCCGCCAAAGCGCATCATGCTGTGAATTCCCGTCCCCTTCCGCGGCATCCCCGGCAGCCAGCCAGTGGTCAGCCAGACTCCGATAGTGAAGAGAGTCGGAGTAGTGATCGACATTAATACGAGAGCCCAATATCCGTAACCTGCCTCGGCGCCACAAATGGCAACTGTAATACCAATGGCCGACGAAACAACGTTAATCACTGCCAGCGCGGTGAAACGCATCTGGCGCATAAGAAGGACTGTGTGCTGGTTGCCCGCCGCGCCGAAGAGAAATCCCATTCCCAGCGCAGCTGTCAGCCCGAGAAGCTGCGGTTCACGGTAAAACGCGGCAATCGCCGGCGCCATGACCAGCGCCATCACGGCAAGTACCGCGCCAAGCAACACGTTGATCCAGAATAGTGTTGAATTCTGCTCGTCGGTGACGGTTGTATGCTGAACGGCCGCGGACCCAAGTCCGAAATCACGAAATAACCCCAATACGCCGGTAAAGGCGGTGACCATACCGACCAATCCAAAGTCCCTCGGACTTAGGAGCCGTGATAATATCATAAGAGACCCTACTCTCAGGACAAAACCCGCCCCTTGAGCACAGAGCCTTGCCAGACCGCCGCGAACTACCTTGCCTTTCAGATCCTGCATCAAGCTGATCTGCCTTTCCTTTCCTACCCTGACACCGAGCCGGGCTACCACGCTTCCGTACAATCGCCGGGAGGCCGTCCCTTTCGGAAATCGCTCCTCGTCATCGACGATTATGATTTTCTAACCTACCGATGCATATCCTTCGATGTTCCTTCCGGATCATGACGGAACTCAGTAATTCCGCCGAAATGCAGAAACCAGCGTCACCCGAGCCTCCAGTGAGGCAGTAGTCACCCCGCCCGCTGTTGCCTAATGCTGATCAATGAATCCGAACGGCAGCCGAGTTCGGTCCGTCTGCTGCCATTACCGCAACATCGAGGCGGGCAGTTTGTTTACCTCGTCTCGGAGCGCTCTGGGATCTGGAAGACCGAGGCGTATCGCGTCACCCAATCGCTTCGGGTCTGGTCAAATGGCTCCAGCCCCCAGTATCGCAAAGGCCAGTCGCGTCGCAACGATATGTCGCCGTCATGGATTTCACGAATTTCTTCCGTCACCGGTCTCCAGCCGAGTTCCCGGGCAACTTTGCTCCGCACGTCAAGGTCGACACCCGAGACGAACAGATACCCGCCCGGCCTGACCAGCCGCGCGAGATTACCTAAGCACGCCTCTGCCTGCTCCGGATTCATGTGACACAGGAACCGGTTTGCCACCACGATATCCTGAAGGCCCAGAGCGCCGACTAAGCAAGGATCTGCCGCATCCCCGACGTGCCAGCCGATCCCGTCCCGGAACTGCGGCTTAACCTTCACCTGGTCTTCTACGCGGTCGAACATCGCCGCCATCTCTACGGCAGTCATGCGCTCGAAGACCGATGAGGGCTGATCTCTCAAAGTGTTCGTGACCAAACTTTCATCTTGACTTAGGTGGCTCGAATCGAGGGCTTCCGAGCCATCGTAGCTCAGCGAGTAGGCCCCCGCTTCAGCGAATTCCAGAATTTCCTTCGAAATGTCCAACGCCTGCACCCGGACCTTTAAGTTGGGCCGCATGGATCGAATTGCGTAGGAAATTGAATAGACTTCAGCTCCCTTACTGCATCCAAGAACCGCCACACTCAACGTTGAGCCCTGGGTCACCCGGTCTAGAAGCCGAATCAACAATTCCAGTTCGGGGCGGTTTCGCAAAAAGAAGGTGCCTACCGATTGCATTCTCATTCCCCGCAGCTGAACCAGACGGTGCAAATGGGCGCCGTACGCGCGGATCGGACGCCGGATACCCAAGGACGTTGGTAGGTGGTTCCAAATCCAAATATTCAAATGAAGATAAGGACGCCCCAAATACTTTCGCAGTATCCTCGCCCGAGACATTCTGGCGAGGGCGCTTCGGGGCATAGGGCCGGACCGCGCGATGACCACGAGCGTTATTCCTTCTTGTCAGGATCGAGCGTGCTGCTCGATATCATCGCGGTGGGCGATCCAAACGCTTCGGGGGCCCCTCCCGCGCTCCAAGCGCAGCTGCTAGGGCTCGCACCCGATACCGCATGATCCAGCACAGCACCACCGCGTAAGTCGCCCAATATCGGCTTTGCCTCGGTAATTAACCGCGCTGGCTGTCGCTGCGTTTAAGCCAGAGCGAGCTTGCGGGCAAAAAACGCTTCTGCATACTGCTTCCGACATTCCATGCCCCTGAGTCGCGCCACTCCGCGAAACACCTCTGCATCGAACCACTGCTTCGATCGTTGGCTCCCGAAATGGGAAATTAGCAAATCAATTTTCCGTTGTAGCGCGGTTGCAGAAATCGGCACGTATAGATTGGGCTGGCCCATGTCTCCATCCCACTTAGGAATTTCGTACTCGAGGATGCAATGATTCCGGAAGGTATTCCACGTCAGCCGGCAGACATGACGATGATCCTGATGTGCATCGTAGCGGTGATGAGTGAGGATGACATCGGGATCGACCTGACGCTTCAATGCCTCGAAGGTTGATTTAATTGCCTCGCCTTCTTCCGGGAAAAACCCGTCTCTAAAAGACTTGACTTCGATTTGTGCACTCGTCGCCGCTGCAAGGAAATCCGCTGCCGAGGCTTTTGCCTCGACTTCTCGTTCACCCGCAGCACTAAGAACCACCCAAACAACTTCGAGACGAGCACCGCGTTCCATCATGCTGAGCAGCGTCGCACCCGCGCCGATCTCGATGTCGTCGGAATGCGCACCCAAACAGAGAACTGACAAGCGATCCCCAGGAGCCACAAGACGCAATGCTTTCATGAGACAGCACCGACACGCGGATCGTGCGGCCTCAGCCAGGGCGTTTCGCCGCGTTCCACCATCTCTTCAACCACTTGCCAGTCCCTCGTGTATCCATCGCACGTCAAAACCCTTCGTCCCTATAGCCATAAGACGCCGTCTTCGATAAGTCGATTGAACGGCTCAACCACCAATTCCTCCCCTTCTCGAATATAATCGAAAATTGCATTCCGGAAAAATGAATTAGCCTCCGTTTATCCAAATCTCCGAATCCCGACCAGACCGCAGATGTTGCACGATGCCTCGATTATCGAATTCAGCAAGATGGAAACGAATAATGGGGCGAATTGCGATAAAGCAGCCAATTTGTCGCTCTTTTTGAATCTCCCGCGTATATCCGTTAAAGGCGAATCGGTTAGACCGTCACTACGATTGGCAAGAAGATCTCCTCCTCCTTCTCGACCAGATGTCACACCGCCCGATTCCGTATGTTTCGCCAGATCCCGGTGTCCGCGAGCGTAATGCGCCATTCCGTCGCCTGTTCAGCAAGGACTTCCACTTTCTGTCCGAAGTTCGAAAATAACGCAGTAGCTGTTCGTCGTAGGTTTGCAGTTCCAAAAATTACTCCTTGTTGACGTTTGCTTTGTATCCGAGGCAAAGGATGAAATCTTGATGCCCGGCGGTGTACTGCATAACAGGCTACAAAATTGGCTGGTGACCGATCGGCACCGTTGGTGTTGGAAGATTCTCCGCGTATCGCGGATGCGGGTACCTAGCCCGCCGCAGGCCAAGACGACTTTCATGACACCAACTCTCGCGGATCTATCAATTCAACGACGGGACTCGGAACGATGAATTGGCAACCCCAGGCTCCGACATGGCGCATTTGCGTGACAATTTCATTCCTCAAATTCCATGGTAAAATGAGAAGATAATCCGGTTTGGCTTCATCGATGGCGGATACCGGATAGATTGGAATGTGCATTCCCGGAGTATAGCGTCCGTGTTTGTAGGGATTACGATCCACGGTGAAGTCGAGGAAATCGGTGCCGATACCGCAGTAGTTAAGCAATGTATTTCCTTTGCCAGGGGCACCATATCCGCACAGCTTCGCGCCCTGCTCCTTGCATTGAATCAAGAACGACAGAAGCTGACGTTTTGTTTGATGAACCTTCGTAGAAAACTGTGTATAGCTATTAATGTTTTCAAATCCGATATTACGTTCGTGATTGAGTAGCGCTGTTACAGCGGACGTCGTCTCATGCCGCGCACCATTACGACACAAATAGACCCGCAGTGACCCTCCGTGTGTCATCAGTTCTTCGACATCGAACAATTTTAACTCGTGTCTGCGGGCTAGTCGGTCGATTGTGATGAGCGAAAAATATGAGAAATGCTCATGATAGATTGTGTCGAATTGGTTGTGGTCGATCAGCCGCTCAAGATGTGGAAACTCGAGTGTGATCACGCCATTCGGCGCAAGCAGGTGGCCCATGCCTGCGGTAAAGTCATTGAGATCTGGGACCTGCGCCAAAACGTTATTGCCGATAATAAGATCAGCCTGCCGCCCTTCGGATCTCAGGCGCCGCGCGAGTTTCAGGCAAAAGAATTCAACGAGCGTTGCAATATTTTTTCGGCCCGCAACCTCCGCAACATTAACGGCTGGCTCGATACCCGTAACGGGGATGCCTAATGGCAGGAAATGCTGAAGCAGATATCCATCGTTGCTTGCAATTTCAAAGACCTGGCTATTTGGGCCAAGATTAAGCCGGTTTGATATCATACTACAATACTGGCGCGCGTGCTCCACCCAAAACGTCGAATACGAGGAAAAGTATGCGTATTCCGTGAAAATATGTTCCGGCTTCACGTATTCCAGCAGCTGCACCAGGAAACATTCGTCGCATACGAGCACGTGTAGTGGATAGTAGGGCTCCATTTGAATGATCTCGTTGGCGGCGAGAAAGCTCTCGCATAGCGGAGACATTCCTAAATCGACAAATGTCGTCGCTAGGGGAGCATTACACAACCGACAATGACCCTGCCGGGGCGTGACGTGGGTCGCAATCGGGCTTTTTTCAGTCGGATAAACTAACTTTGCTTGATTGGTCCCGGATATCATAGTTCAGCCTTTACAATACTTGCGCCAAACCGGCCTATGCTTTCAATTTTCCAGTCGAACGCGTCGAGCCCGAACCCCTATATCCCACAATCCATATCGTTTGCACAATGGCGCGGTCGGTAAGGTAAACATGGTGGCCCGCCATTTTCTCGGTCAACCCTACTTCGCAAACATGTTGCTCGCGACTGAAGCGCGTGCATATTAATAACTTCTGCAGTCACCATCATACACAGTTTGCACAGATTGCATGGGACGCCAAGTGCACGCATTCGAAGGCCAAACAGCAGTCATCACTGGCGGCGGAAGCGGAGTGGGATCCGCCGTCGCTCTCGCCCTCGCCACGGCCAGGGCCAAGATTAACCTAATCGGTCGCAGGCTGGATGTGCTCGAATTAATTGCAGCGAAGGCGCGCAGTATCGGCTCAGAAGCAACGTGTTATCGGGCTGACCTTGCCAGCAGCTCTAGCCAATTTGAAGTTATGCAACAACTGAAACGCGATCTTCCTTACGTTGATATCCTCATACAGAGCGCTGGAGTATATTTTTCCGATTCCATCGAGCACGCTAATCTCGCAGATTTTGACACCCTGTATCAAGTAAATATGCGGGCGCCGTACATCTTGACGCAGGGTTTGTTGCCTCTGTTGAAGGGGCGGCGTGGGCAAGTGGTCTTTATCAATTCAAGCAGCGGTATTGCCGCAAAGCCCATGACTGCGCAATATGATTCGACAAAGCATGCGCTCAAGGCGATCGCCGATAGCTTGCGCGGTGAGGCCAACGTTCATGGCGTTCGCGTACTGAGTGTCTATCTCGGGCGAACTGCCAGCAACATGCAGAAGAAAATCTTTGAAGTGGAAGAAAGACCTTATCGGCCGGAGCTCCTGCTGCAGCCTGAGGATGTAGCTTCTGTGATCCTGAACGCTCTCAGCCTGCCGCGTACTGCCGAAGTGACCGACATCCATATAAGGCCCATGATCAAGGTCTAATCGACGCGGTTTGTGGCAAATCGGGTAGCTATGAATGAATTTCTATCCAACAGTACTCCATGGTGCATGGCTCATAAAATTGGAGCCGGCGTTCGACAGCCGAGGTTTCTTCGCGCGAACATTCTGCGTTGAAGAGTTTGCGGCACACGGGCTTGAAATCAGTTACCCGCAGCACAGTACGTCCTTCTCGGCGCATAAAGGAACTTTGCGCGGCATGCACTATCAGCGTGAACCACACAGCGAGGTAAAGGTGGTGCGTTGCGTCAAAGGGATTATCTGGGACGTCATTATCGATATCAGACCCTCTTCTCCTACTTATCGCCGTTGGCAGAAATTTGAGCTTTCGAGTGCGACAGGAGATCAACTATACATTCCAAAGGGATTTGCCCACGGGTTCCAAACACTTAGCGACGATGTTGAAGTCAACTATCTCATTTCCGAATCTTATTCGCCGCAATCGGCCGGTGGTATACGCTACAACGATCCGATTTTCGAAATTACTTGGCCTCTTGCCGCCACCGAAATATCTGAGAAGGATTTACGCTGGCCGGATTTCGTTCGTTAAAATGTATTGATCGTTTGCTATCCGACGAATAAATCAACTTTTTCGGCGACAATCAGAAAATATGGCGCCATCGTTTTCGATGATTACTGTTCTGGGCGAGCCGCATCGGAGCCGTCGAGCCCCGAGAAGTGCCTCACCAAAAGGCCATGTTGTTGGAGTAGTCGCGCTGTCTTGAAAACTGCGAAAAAAGGCAGATTGGCTCGCTCAGCTATGTCAAGCAATGAATGTGAGCCATCCGAAAGGTTGAGAATCCAAAGCAGGGCCAAATTGGCAGCCTCGGCATCCCGATCTTGGCCGATCACCCGATAAAGCCCACGCCTGCCGAGCTGGGGTTCGCATCGCGGTATTGTGTTGCGGTAGGTGGAATCATTTTCAATGATATCAACTGTCGACGCTATGAGCTCATAAGACTTGGCCAGGTGATCTGCGCTGATAAACTCGAGATTGTCCGCTGAGGTATGATATTGAGGAATTTGACCAAACCGGCTGCGCTGGAAAAGTCCCACCGGCAAGTTGAATCCTGGTGAACAAAACTGACGTTCGTCATAGCCGTAGGGAAAGAAATCGATGACGGTCGAATTAAACCCTGAATGATGCAAGACGTGCGCGATAACTCGATCGATTGCAGCGTTGCCGCGCCGGCTCTTCTTATAGGTTGGGCCACCGCCATCGCCAACCATCGCGACCACGAGACCATGTCTTATGCGCTGGCTCTTGCTCTCGTTTCGCGAGAGCCATGTGATTGCGCCGATCGTACCGGGCGCGAATAGAAAGCGGTAGCTGTATCGCGTCCGCAGCCCAGCCATTCGCTTCGCAAGCTGCGTGAGCAACGCCACCCCCGAGCAGTTATCATTGGCCAATGAAGGGTGGCAGACATGAGCTGAAAGCAAAAACTCCTCTTCCGTTTCGCCCTTGTGCAGATATTCACCATAGGTCAGAAATCCGTCTTCAAGACTCGAGTCAATTACCACTTCATAGGTCTCGTCTCGTAGACTTTCGAACTGCCGATGAGACATGCAAAATCCCCAGCTTTCAATGTAATAGGATGTCCGATAGGGGATCAGATCGGGTTGCTCAGGGAGCGTATGAAGATATTTCTTGAGCTCCGTCAGTGAAACTTGCCGTCGCACCGGCACGCTATAGCTTACGACGTGCAGATTAGACGAAGCAAAATCGACAATTTTTTCACCTAGCTCGTTTTTGATGTATGCGTCCCGAATATTCCATTCGCGCGGGATGGTCCAATCGAAGATCGCGGTTCCCGTCGGTACTTCGTGCACCTCAAGCTGGATATGCGTGCCGATCTCGCGCAAAGTTTCCCGTACGCCATCGCCGGTAATGCTGCGGCAGATCGGATAAAGCTTGGCGGCAAGAGCGAAGATTTGCTCGCCTATTCCGTCAGTTACGAGTTGTTCGCTCAAGATTTTTTGCAGTTCCATAATTCTACGCAGAGCAATGTTAGCTCTCCGTCGCGGAGAGCGCAGATGCAAACGGTGACACATCCGTGCTGTCGCGCGGAGGCTGGGTGTGGCGCAGTTTGCTGTCGAGGATACGGTCCGCCAAAAGCATCTTAATATGACTGATGCGCTGGTAGCGAGGCCCTTCAAATTCAGCCAATGTCAGGCCAGATCTGCGGTAGGCTTTGTAGAGTTGCTCAGCACCCTTACGCGCGTCCCATTGCGGCTTAAATGCTGCGAGGTTGCGGGAAATTTTTTCGAAATTGACACGGTATGACCGTTTATCAGGCCCAGCATCTTCCGCAAAATCGATTTCGCAGCCGGGCACGACCTCTGCGACGATTTCCGCCAGATCGCGGATACGGTAGTTGTGAACGGTCTGACCAACGTTGAATGCTTCATTGAATACCCGATCTGTCGGCGCCTCAAGGGCAGCAATGAACGCGCGTGAGATATCTTCAATGTGCACAATTGGCCGCCATGGCGTGCCATCCGATTTTAAGTGGATCTTACCGGTCGTAAATGCCCAGGCAACGAGATTATTCAGAACTATGTCGAACCTCAACCGCGGAGAGAGGCCGTAGGCGGTTGCAGGGCGTAAGTAAACCGGGCAGAAGCCATCCCCCGCCAGACGAGAGATGTCACGCTCCGATTTCACCTTCGATTCGCCATAGGCCGTAACCGGATTGAGTTCGCCGGTCTCATCGATCATCGTTTCGCCAGCTTGACCATAATTGCTGCACGACGAAGCAAACACAAAACGCCGGACGCCGGCCTTCTTGGCGAGCATAGCTATGCGCAAACTTGCCTGATGGTTGATCTCGTCTGTAAGACCTGGCTGCAGATTGCCGAGTGGATCGTTGGAGAGGGCCGCTAGATGCAGGACGCCGTCAAAGTCAACGAGGTCTTCGATCACTACGTCCCGTACGTCTTTTCGAATGGTCGTCACATCGCACATTTGGCCGCCAGCCGAATAAGTACAACGTGCATATAGATCGCTGTCCAAGCCGACCACCTCGTGTCCGACTTGAACTAACATCGGCGTCAAGACGGTTCCGATGTAACCCAAATGTCCCGTCACCAAAACACGCATCGGCACTGCTCCTAATCGAGTCGCGATTCATTAACAGTCCCTACATGTTACACGAAACTAGCGGCGCGGCAACGCTCGGCATCCGAGCAAATTGGCGCGATAAAGCCTGCGGAGTCTCTCGTGATTCATGATGATGCCTTCGCGCCTGAGCACAATATGCAGCGGGCCGTCGATAGCCAAACCACCGGCGCATGGCGGTCAACTCGCGCTGGCGCGCCGGCACTGCCGCCTCGTCAGGTCGGGTGCCGTGGTAGCGTATCGATTTGCGATCAGCTCCAAGCGCCGAACACGCCGCGGCTCGCTGACCTCAATGCGACCCGAAGGTGAGCGACGGCTTCTCGCCTGGCGGCGGGCGTCACCGTTTTCTTGAGGCGATATCCTTCTGCATCGCAGTTCGTGGACGCCCAGCTCAGCAGCCACATCATCCTGGCTCGCCAAGCCATCCGCACATCGCAGAATGACGCGGCATCGCTCAGGTAGCGACCGGGCAACACGGTTGACGACGAACTCGCCCCTTCAAATACGCCCGCTCCTACGCACTCAGCAGCAACCGCGCGATCGGCCGGCCTCTCACACCTGCTTTCGCCAAAGCGCTCTCCTTCAAAGCTCCGAGCGCTTTTCTAATGTGGCGAACTTGCGTTCCAGATGGCTAGTTCAGAGGGCCACTGCCACGTTTCTGCGCCTCGGCGGGTTCGCGCTTGGCCCTCCCGTTCCTGGAAATCATAGGTGGGCCGCGACGGACTCCCGTTCGCCCACGATCGCTTCTGCCCTTTCCTCTGCCACCCTCCACCATTCGTCCGAGTAGCCGCCGGTCGCAGGGCACCGGTGCGAACAACACTGGATCGAACTGCCGTGGTGGCGGCCAGGCTTGCCCGCCGCTATCTGTCCAGTTAGGGAGCTCCGTATTTTTGATGGTCGACAATATCCTTTGCGTAAGCCGCTGTAAGTGAACCCAATCGTGTTCGAAGGTTTCTAAGAAGGGTATTCCTGGCACCGCGTTTGCTTCGCGATTGACCGCTCGCGCGCGAACGACTTAATCGACGTAGCCGTACCGCGAAAAATGCTTGTTATAATAATAATCTTTGAGATGCCCGTCGTATCGGCGAGCGGCCCTCATGTCCACCTTGTTGAGGACAACACCGAGTAAGTTTTCGTAAACGCCGGGCGCTTCGCCCAGCGCATGTTCTATCAGCGGGATTTTCGTGCGACCCCATTGGACGACGAGCAGGTACGTATCCACCATACGCTTTGTCGCACGCACATCCACGACCGGAGCGAGCGGTGGCAGATCAATTACCACGTAATCATAGCTCCGCCGCAGATTTTCAAAAAGCCGCGCTGTGCGGTCACTTTGGAGAATCTCGCTTGAGTGTGGCAAACGAAAAGGAACAAATGCCGGCAGAAAAGCCATTCTTGTCGACGGATCCGTCCAGACCACCTCCTCGAGCGATGATTCGCCAGATATCACTTCCAGAATCCCGCAACTGGCGTTTGGCGTTAGGGTTCGAGAAAGCGCCGGATTGCGGAAATCCGCATCCACTAAAATAGCACGCCCACCAACCTGCGCCGCGAGTAATGCAAAACTAGCCGCGATCGTGGTCTTGCCCTCGTTGGGAATAGCAGATGTGAAGCCGACCGTATTGTGCGGCCGATCCAAGCGGTTGAGGTCAACAGCCAGCTTGAGTGAGCGGATAGCCTCGGAAAAACGTGAAAAGGGCGAGTCGCTGACACTCCAAATTATGTTTGACTTCCGGATAATATCTCTTGGTCCCACCGGACCAACGCGTGATGCTTGTTTAGATACATTGCTCAGTGGGTTCGAGCTTGCTTGACTTTCTACCGCAGGCACCAATGCGATGCAGGTAGTCTGCAGCGCATGCTCGATTTGTTCACTTGATCGGAATACGCGGTCTAACATTTCCCGCAACAATCCGATACCACCACCAATCACCAGCCCCCCAAATGCCGCGAGCGCGAGAACGAGAAGCCGTTTGGGTGAACTCGTCTCGAGCGGCACGGTTGCGGCCGTTATTAACCGCGCGTCGCTGACTGCAAATGACTCCGTTGGAAGTGATTGCATGTATCGCTGCTGGACTTCATCATAAAGCGAGTGCCGGGATTTGGCAGCAGATTCTAGATCGGCCAGGACCGACTGTACTTGAGTATCTTCAGTAGATTGCGATACGGCTTCCTTAAGCGCTTTCCCGACCGCATCTTCGCGGTTTTTGGCGATCGCAAGGTCACTCTTATATGTCTCGGCGATCTGTTTTAACTCGTCCAAAATAGAATTTCGAATCTCGTCGACTTGGGTTCTAAGGTTGACCACCGCGAGATGATTGGGCCCATAACGTTTTGACCATAAGGCTTCACGATTAGCTAGTTCGCGGTACCTCGTGCGCAGTTGTATCATTACTTGACTAGTTAAGCTTTCAGCAACCGTTGCTGGTATTGTTGCATCGTCGAACTGCCCATCCTTGTTGATGATTTCTTCGATTTGGTCGAGTCGGGCTTGCGCCGCAGTAACCTGAGCCTGAGCTTCGAGAAGTCGGGAATTACGGTCCGAGAGGAGTAGCTCGCTCTGCGACCTACCGGTACCCGTGCTAACGATGTTGTGCTTCGCCCTGAAGTCAGCCAATGCTTTGTCGGCGGCCGCAGTCTGCGTCGCCAATTCGTTTAGGCGATTCTGTAGCCACAAATTGGCGCGGTGTGTCGCCTCGAATCTGGCTTGCAACTGATAGTTTATAAAGGCATCGACGATCGCATTTGCGATTTGTGCAGCGCGCTCTGCGTTGTGTGATTTGAACGTGACGGCGATTAGGAAGCTGCCACCGATTCGCTGGGCGGCGAAGCGCCTCTCGAATGCGGGTACTTCTTTTTGAGCGATGTCGGCTTCTGAGTCTAGGGCGCTTGGTGGGCTCGGATTAAGGAAATCGACAACAGAACTGAAAGCAGAGACCAACCATGATGCTGGTCCCCCAACTTCATCTTTCTCGGTTAAACGAAGGCTCTTGATGACCGCGCGGGCGATACTATCCGATTTCAGGATTTCGATCTCACTTTCCACGCTTGCGGCATCGACCGGCGCATCCGCAAACAATTGCTGCTTTGGTTGCTCAAGAAACTTTCCCCTATCGATCAGCAACGTCGCTTCTGCCTTGAAGGTCAGCGGAGTTACAAAGAGGTAGAGCACACCAAGCGCGACTGTCAGCACACTGACAAAGGCGATAATCGCAAACTGGCGGCGAACGACGCTAAAAAGCGCCTCTACCACCGCCGCCGCCGAAGCGGCTTCGAGCTCTGGTCTTCCGTAGTCTTCAGCTTGGGGGCTCTCGAGGGCGCGTGGTTTGTTAAGCTGGAGCATGGACATAAATTAAGGCAGCGAAGCCTTCCTCACACTTGCTCCCCCAATTCATGCCACAACCCAGACGCTCCCCGCGAAAAATCAGTAGCATAGGGTTAAAGACCCTTCCAGCCGCACATCACCAACAACGAGTAACAATGTAGTGCGAGTTCAGATATCGTTCACCCCGCAATTTCATCATAGGTCGCGAAATTCCTGACCGTTGTCCGGTCGTTCGGGTTAAAACACCCAACATCTACGTAGACGGCATCGTGCCCGAGCGCAACTGGACTGGGGGTCAGAAACGACTGGCTGCTGGTGGTCATCGGAGGCCAACGGCAGAGGCTAACGCGAGGTTCCTGGCATCTGCGATGGGGGGCCTGCATCTGCCGCTCAACCGGCAAAGCGCGGTTTATGCGCGGGAAGGGATCGATCTCGATGTCTCGACGCTCGCCGACTTGGTCGGCGCTGCGGCGGCGACGCTGATGCCGCCGGTCGAGGCGATCCGCGGCCCTGGCTCGCCGCTGAGCACATCCATGCCGATGACACCACCGTGCCGGCGCTGGCCAAGAGCAAGGCCCGAACGGCCGATTGTGGACCTATGTGCGCGACGACCGGCCTTTTGCGGCCCTGACCCGCCGGCGGCGGTATTCTTCTACTCCCGCGATTGTGGCGGTGAGCACCCCGAGCAGCATTTGGCCGGCTTCGCCGGTTTGATGCAGGCGGACGCCTATGCCGGATTCAACCGCCTCTACGAGGCGAGCCGCAACCCGGGCCGATTATCGAGGCTGCCTGCTGGGCCCATTCGCGGCGCAAGTTCTTCGATCTGGCCAGGATCAATAAGGCGCCGATTGCCTGTGAGGCGGTCGAGCGAATCGATGAGCTGTTTGCCATCGAGCGCGAGATCAGCGGCCTAGCGCTACCCCAGCGCATAGGTGTGCGCACCGAACTCAGCCGACCGCTTGTCGTTGCATTGGAGAGTTGGTTGCGCAAGCAGCGCGCTAGGGTCTCCAAGAACAGCGAGACTGGCAAAGCCATCGACTACAGCCTCAAGCGTTGGGTTGCCCTCAATGACATCGATCCGCAAGCCTGGCTTGCCGACGTCCTCGCACGAGTACTCGACTATCCGGCTAAGCGGATCGGCGACCTCCTACCGTGGAACTGGCACGCAGAACGGCGTGCCGCCGCCGCCTGATAAGCTTTCAGAATCGAAACGGGGGGAGCCCATGGCTCCCCCGTCACGCCCCGCTCGATCTCTGGGCCGCCGGCAATTATTTGAAGTGGAGAGGCAAAAAGTCGAATTCGACGAGTATGGAATCTTCACTCTTGTTCTCCACCCGGACCGTCCGATGGGCGTAGGTGGCGCGCACCGCGCCCGCAGGCAAGTCCATCAGGTCGCCATGCGCAGCCACCAAAGTGACGCCATTCGGCCCATGATTTTTGATGACGAAGTGGACGCGCCCCAGGGTTTCAGCGAGTAACGCTGCGCTCTTGGGCCGGATCCATTGCGTCCAGTGTCCAATGGGACAATCCGGACCTCTGCCGTTACCTGTGCGCTTGGCTTTTTTCGCAGTCTTTGATGTACTCATTTTGTTGCTCCTATTTTATCGTCAACAGGTTTCACAGTTTCCATCCGAATGCATGCGACATCACGCGACATGTCGCGTGATGTCGCTGTCGCATTCGGAGTCGTTCGCACAGATTGCGATACAAAGCTGGGGGACGTATAAATTGGCGGAGAGGCTTTGCAGTAACTCCGGCAACCGTAAATCTCAAGTTACTGACGTGATTGATGAAGAATCGGATTGGCTTTCGGTCGATGCCGCGGTCGCCTTAGTGGAAGCGACGCTACAATGCTATCGAGAGAGGGCGGTCGATTTAGTACGGCAGGCCGTAAATAATCTGAAGGTGAAGAGTAAAACGGTTAATTCGTCGCTAGGATGGCTCGTGTCGGATATGGCTGGAATGGAAGTAATTCATTCGGATGGCGGCAAAAAAGTCGAAGTCTGCCGCAAGGACGTCATTGAATTTTGCTTGGAACTTCAACACGCCGCAAAGCGATCATCCCCACGCAAAAGCAATTCAGCACTTTCGAATAATGTCATCGCGGCAATCGCCAATCTATGGCCCGATAAAAAAATTACCGTGGGAACGAAAGTCCGTAACGCTAAGATCCATGAGTGGCTCATATCCCGCGGGATCATAGGCAAGTCCAGGGACGTCACGCGTACCATCCAAAGAGTCCTTCGAGAACAACGCAACGGTCATAGGTAGGCCGCGTCCGATTTAACCGAAGGCACATCGCGATCCACGGCATCCAAAACCCGCACCGAGTGTAAATAACTCACGGTACGAAGGGCCCTCACCGGATGGATACGGTAGGTCTGCCGCTCTTCGTAGAGATAGACCGGGTATCCTGGGCAAGCCAAGGTATTGTTGCCCAGCTCATAGATCAGGGCGGGTTCGGGGTGTGGCTGAGTATTCGATAAGTCTGGATGGTGTTGCCCAGTCCTACGGCGTTTTGCGGTACGCTAGTGAGCGCGGCAAAGAATGTTGCGAAATTTTCGACCGCGACCGCTTGCGCGTCAGCTGCGAAAATGACGTCCTTGTTACGCATCTGTATTCTGGTGGCGAGGAAATAGCCGGCCGGATCGGCAAAGCTTACCGAATAAACGATTGGCACGGTTGGGCCGTCCATCTTCGAGCAATCAACCCCGAGCTTTAGCGCAAGTTCGCGCGGCTCGCGCCGATAGAGGAATACCGAACCCGGATCGGCCTGAAGACTAAGCAAACCGCCGGCCGCCGCCACCGCCTCTGCAAGAGTCATCCGCCACGCAGATGACGCAGCGCCCGCCGAGAATGGGAACTGGCCCTGCACGCCCGAGGCCCCGAAGGCTAGGAACGTCTGCGGCTCCTTGTAGATATAGATGGTGTCTTCCGGCCAAGCCCAGATGTTGTTGCCCGGTTCATAGATCAGCGATCCGAACGGCACCGCGGCCCGGCGGCCATGGCGCTCGAGCACCACCCACGTATCCTGACCCTGATCCCTGAGGCCGCCGGCCCGGGTGATCACGTCGAGCAGCCGTTCGCCTGACAGCTGGGCAGGGATGCGGCCCGTGGGCGAAAATGCCGTGGCCGCGTTCACTTCGCCGATCACGGTGATGAGCGAGCTGTTCTGGGTTACCATCGCCACCTCAACCTGCGGCTCGATTGCTCGGTTCTTGATCCGGTCGACGATCTCCTGCGAAACCTCCGAGGGCCTCTTGCCGGCGGCCGGGACTAATCCCGCGTAGGGGACATAGAGGAACCCCTTGGTGTCGACCTGCTGGTTCGGCAGCGTCACGTAATTGCCGGGCCGCACGCTCGCCTCCGCCGGGATGAAAAGGCCACCCGCCGCGGCCTCGAAGACAGTGATGCTGACTATATCGCCGATCCCGAGTTTGACCTCGGGCGGCGGGCGATGGTCTCCGAACAGCGCCGAGAGGGAACGCGGACCGTATTCGTCCAGGACCTTGACCACGTCGGGCGATAGCTTGACAAGCCCATATGGGGGACCGTGCCAAGTCGCGCCGGACCGAACGACGAGCGAGTTCGGCCCCGCGGCGGGTATCAAAAGGGTATCGCAGCCGGTGGTAAGCACCGCGGCGCCAATGGCCCCTAATATCGCGAACAGACGAATCCCGCTCATTCCCCGAAACCTGCATCCCCGCGCGATTGGTAGCACGCCAGGCCGACTGGGAAAATTAACGTTGTTAGTCTTTCCACTAAACGCCTAAGTCTTTTCAAGACCGTGCCTAATAAGTCACATATCCCGGGTGGGCGCTCGGACTCTTCCACGCAGCGGTAGAGCGTTACAGATCCTCGTTGCGTCAGACGTGCTTTGCGCCTCATACCGCCTTCGGCTTGTTCGGGGGCACGGGACGGCCTCGGGCTGATCGGCTGCCTGCCGAACCGCGAGCCATCCTAGGAGCTTAGTCCAGATCTCGGGCTACCGCGCCCGAGCTAGGCGGTCAGTCAGCCAAGGGCGCTGGCAGACCCAGGGGGGGGGTGATGATGATGTGGATCGTTTGTGCTACGGTGGCAGCGGCATCCTAAGGCTGATGCGCTTGCGAGGCTCTAACTGTCTGAGGTTAAGCTTTAGGCAGCCGGCTCGCACAACGGCGGCATGCGGACCGCGGCGAATTCTCGGTATCAGCGGAAATCGATATATACTTAAGGAGGCGAGTCGGTAGCGAGTTGTTAACGGTTGGCGTCGCAGCTTGGTTCGGCAGGAAGCCGCTCCGATGTCGATGCTCATTCTCTTGCCATTTTTGCTCGGCGCCATTCTCGGGATGAGATTCAAAGTTTTCATCCTCATTCCGGCTATTGGGTTCGCTTTGATGGGCATCCTCGCGGGTGGCATCGCTCGCGGAAACAGCGTGTCCGGCACCTTGATTGCAGCCGTGCTCGCCTCAAGTTGCCTGCAGATCGGCTACCTCCTGGGTATCATCGCCAGATACAGCGTTGCGCTGACCCGCGCCGGCCGCCCGCGTAAGGCATCGATCGAGGCCGAATCGGCCCGCTAAGGCTTATTGCGCCTCGGCATCGACCCAGTATCGAGCGTAGGCCCGACGGGCCAAGAAAGCACAGGGTTGAGTCTGATCGAAATTGCACGGATCGAAGCCAAGACCATAGGTCGATCGCAATTCTCTCTCAGCGGCACCACGACACGATACAGCATCCTGCGCGCCCGCATCGGACGCTTGCGCAAGGTCTCGCTGCAAGCGCAGAGGATCGCGATCTTTCGAAACTACTTGTCGCGGCGAGTCGCGACGGAGACCATCATGTTTCGGAAAGCTTCGAAAGTAATTGCAAGCTTGAAAATGCCGATCGTCCGCCTTTTGAAGGGTATAACTTTCGCAGGAATCCCGTTTGTCGTAGTCGGGGCAGCCGATTTTGCGATGGCGATGGGAAGGACCACGTCACTTTTGGGGCGCTCCCGGACCGATAGCCCGAGCAGAGATACCCATCCTTGTTGCTTGTGAAGCGGCTACGGCGCAGGCCAATCAATATTTACAAGGCTTTCGCAAACCAGCGTCCGGTGAAGGCAGTAATATTTGCGCTTCCGACCTCATTGTGTCGGATCGACTTCAACCCAGTATCGCGGGTAGGCCCGAACCGGGCCAAGAAAGTAGTACGGTTGAGTCTGGTCGAAATTGCGCGGATCGAAGCTAACACCATAGGTCGATCGTAGCTCCCTGTGGTGGTCGTAACTGACGTGGAGGCAGCCGCAAGGCCCGCACCAGGAGGCGCCGTGCTGATGCCGCACAGTGACCGGGAACTGCAATTCGGTGGCACCAGCGGAACTGGTCACCGTCAACACACCGGCAGCGGTTGCCATTCCTACCGCAAGCGCTGAAATCGAAGGCTTCATCGATGAGTCTCCGTTGTCCCGCAAGGCGGACTCTACCGTTGGCAACGCCTAGGCTACGGCAGAATGCCCGATCTGACAATTGCCAGACGCTGGGGACGAATCAGTCCCATCGACCCAAACTTTGGCGGCTGTCAGCCGCTGCCTGCGTCACGGATCCGACGCGAGGCTTTTCAGGCCAATGACGGATCGCGCCGCCTACTTGTGTGAATGACTTGTCCAGTGCAAGGTTTGCTGCCGCTTATTCGCCTTCAGACGTAATATGTCGATAGCCCGCTTCATCCTAGTCGCATTGATCTGCACCTCGCCGGTCATCCTGCTGTGCGATGGACTGGTCGTGCAGGGGGTTGTTGCCGGGATCGTTGCCGTCGCGTTAGCGATCACGGCCCGAACTCTGCGCGCAGGCGAGACCGAGTTTCTCGTTTCCACCATTCGCCCGGTGGCAGCAGTGGCGGCAGTCCCGGCGTTGTGGGTGCTGATCCAGGCGCTCCCGCTTGGGGCAATCGCCCACCCGATCTGGACGAGCCTCGGTACCGCGCTTGGACGCCCGGTCACAGGTTCCATTAGCATCGATCCGGGCGCGAGCGTCATCGCACTCGGCCAATATCTTTCTCTGGCGGCGATCGGGTTCGTGTCCGCCGCCGTCGCGGTAGATCGTCACCGCGCCGAATGGATCCTTTTTGCGCTCGCGGGTGCCACCGCTGCTAATGCGTTGATCCTGCTGCTGCATGGGCTGTTCTATTCTGGCGGCGACTTCGTTCCGTTTCTGCATGCGCAGGCAATCGACTGCGCAAGTATCGGAATAATCGTTGCCGGCGCGGCTTGCGTCCGGACGCTGGAACGATACGAGACACGCCACGCGGACCCGTCCCGATCATGGCCGGTCCTGTTGCGCAGTTTTGCGGCTTCGAGCGCGGCGCTTGCGATTTGTGCCGCGGCCTTGGCTCTTGCCGGAACCCGCGAGGTGGTTTTCGCGACCGGGTGCGGCATCGCCGTATTCGCGTATATGATGCTTATTCGCCGATTCGGATTAGAGGCATGGGGCGCAACGGCTCTCGCAGCGCTAGTGATCGGTGTCGGCATTCTCCTTCTCGGCACCCGGCCCGCCGAGCGCGGGAAAAGTTTTTTACTGGACTTTGCGGCTGCGCCGACAGCTATGAGTGAACACGTACTTGGCGACGCGCCCCTTGTGGGCACGGGAGCCGGAACCTTTGCGGCCCTCGCACCGATTTATCGTCAGATAGATGATCCGCCTTTTCGCTCTGTAGCCTCGACCGCGGCGGCGACCTTGGCGATCGAGTTGGGCAAGCCGATGCTCTGGTTGGTTGCGGCGGCAACGGTGGTCGCCATCATTGCGTTGCTGAGAGCTTCGCTGCAACGCGGGCGCGATTCATTCTATCCAGCAATGGGGGGGAGCTGTCTTATCACGCTCCTGCTCTTAGCCTTTGTGAACGCCGGCTTGCTGGACGCTCCGGCGAGCTTGATTGCTGCAGCCACGCTCGGTCTTGCGTTCGCGCAGAGCAAGGGTCGCACGGTGCGCTCGTAAAGCCCTCTGGCGCTATTTGGCGGACGACAGGTGCAAAAAAGTCGCGTCGCCCTTTTGATTCTGCGACGTCTCGATCCAGAACCGCTGATGCAAATGGCATGTCATCCCCCATCATCCGGGTTTCAGCGTTAATATTCGAAATTGCTCAGCCCACGCCAGAACTTGTTACCTCGCCACGGACCATTTAAATGAGCCGTTATCTATCGGCGGAGCATAGTTTCGGCGTGGCGCTAGCATCGTTGAGAAAAGTAGCGAGACCGCGCATCCCCGCCGGTCTGCGCATCTACGCGGTGGGCGACGTGCATGGGCGCGCGGACCTCCTCGCGCCGCTGCTTGCGCGAATCGACGCCGATCTCAGCGCCCATCCGATTGCACAACCCTGCCAAGTCTTCCTCGGCGACTATATTGACCGCGGAGCTCATTCGCGGCAAGTCATCGACCTATTGATAGCGCGGCGCCGACGACACCAGATGCTCTTCCTCAAGGGCAACCATGAGGACTTTGCCTTAGAATTTTTGAGCAACCCGACGAAGCTATCAGAGTGGAAGCAAGTGGGTGGCCTGTCTACACTCCTTTCATATGGCGTCAAAATCGCCGACCGCACCGACCCGGCGGCAGAAGAAGAAGCCGCGATCGCGTTTCGTCGGGCATTGCCCCCGAGCCACTTTCGCTTCCTCGGAAGCCTTGTGCTCTCATTTCACTGTGGGGATTATTTCTTTGCCCATGCCGGCGTGCGGCCAGGAATCCCACTACGGCACCAGCACCGGCAGGACCTGATTTGGATTCGGGACGACTTCCTCTTGCACGAAGAGGATTTCGGTAAGGTTGTCGTGCACGGCCACACACCTGTTACAACGCCCGATATCCGGCTAAACCGCATCAACATCGATACCGGCGCTTATGCGACCAATCGATTGACCTGTCTGGTATTGGAGGATGATAGGATGCGCTTCCTCTGAAAAGGCTCAAACGCACGGCATTGGCTCGAGTGGGTCGCCGCGCACTTTCCTCCGATGATCCGATGCAAGCATCAACTCACGCAAAATTTCGCATAACCATCCTGTTTTTCACCGCGTTGCTCGGTTTGCAAAGCATCTGGCTTACGCTCGCCGAGCTTTCACGCGCCGGCGTCGATCGATTGCCGACCGACCTTTCCGCCGCGGCCGCTGCAGCCGGACGGCATGATCGTGCCGCTCGGGCGGCAGAGATCGGCGCCATCCGCGGAGAACTGTGGGCTCAATCAGCCTTCACTTACGCTGATCTCCTATTGGGCGGACATGAAGAAACCTCCGACGTTGAGCAGAAATTGACGCGCGCACGAGTAAGTCTCGAGCGTGCCCTCAAAGACGCGCCCGCCCAGTCCGGCGCTTGGCTGCTGCGTGCTGGATTGGGCCAGCGTTATCCATACCTCGGCTTTGACACCATCGAATCTCTGAAAATGTCCTATTACACCGGACCAAGCGAGCAGGATTTGATTCCGCTGCGTCTGCGTTTGACCGCACTCTCGAACGCGATCGGCGACGTTGAAATTCGTGAATTCGTAGGGCGGGATCTTCGCCTGCTCGTAGTCCGAAAGCAGCAATCCGCAATAGCCGACGCCTACAACGCCGCCTCGCCGCCTGTAAAGCGTTTCATCGAACAGACTCTCGGGGACATCGACCGCCCCACCGTCGAATCGCTCCGACGCGGCGCGCAAAAGCAACACCTACCCGATTGAATGCATCACCCTCCGTCGAGGAGGTCACAACATGATCACCACAGTATGCCGAAACTGACGACGATTATTCGTATCGTTGCCTGGAGCTTAGCCGCAGCCATCGTGATTCTGTCAGTCGTTCCTCCCGGTCTGCGGCTGGATACCGGAACGACCCATCACCTCGAGCATTTCATCGTCTATTGGACAACTGGACTTGCATTCGGCCTAGGCTACGACTGTAAACATAATTTGCTCGCTCTCCTGCTCGTGGTGTTTTCCGGTTCGGTTGAGATCATGCAACTGTTCGTGCCGGGTCGTCATGCGCGCCTCAGTGATTTCGCTATCGACGCGGTGGCGGCTTGTGTCGGCATATTTACGGTCTCACTAGTCAACCGGATGCGCGCCTGCATTTTTAAATCACACGAATGCCATCGCGCCCAACGGTAGCCGCGTCGTGCCATTTGCAGTCGGAACTGGCGGACGCGCCAAAATGAACAGTAGGTCTTGTCTTGAGACTCCAAGCAGCGGCACCGACCCATAGCCTTCAGCAACCGCGCTAACGCCTACAAAAGCAAAGGCGATTGACCGCGCTATTCCAGCGAGGCCATCAGACTCGACTCAAAATTTGCCGAATAATGTGCCAATCGGGTCTTGCTCAAGCTCAAAAAGCAGGTGCTGGCGCGAACGAGGACATTGCTTGCGTTAAGCGCATGAAGCGGTGCTTGCTCATGATTCGGCACGCCGACTAGCGCTGATAGGGAGTCCGCCCGCCAACCAGGCGACCGTCCCGTTGCCGCACACCAGAGCAACGGTAAACGGTAAACCGTCTTCCACGCAAGCCATCGCAACCCGGGCTGGATGAGCTTGGGCGCGGCTGGGTTGATTGCCAACCGTAACGGATCGATTAAACATACGGATTTTTCATTTACTAACACAGGCCGCGAATGGAAGAAGCATCAACAACAAAGCGCGATTCACCGAAGGTCCGGCGGCCCGGCAGCGCCGCGTTCCGATGGCGGCGAAACCGAGCCGCGACGACATTCGCAGAAATGGCGGGCGCAGCTGCCGCTGCGATCAATCTCGATGACCTGGGAGAGCGGCGATCGCGAATCGGCAAGTCCGCTTCGCTCTCGACAGCCGCCATCTCGTGGCTGATCGACCGGCAGGCCCCCTCGGCATCGCCGGTGGCGAACGGTGCGTCTAGGTCGACATGTCGGGAGCCGAACGATACTCGTGCGCGATGCTGTCGAGCTCGGTCGCCAGCGCCGATTGCCAGTGCCGCGGCGTGACGCCGAACACGTTTTGCAGCCGCGTCAGTTCGAGCCGCGAGTTGTGCGGTCGCTTAGCGCGCAAGGGATATTCATTCGTACCGATCCCGGTAACCTGCGCAACGGCGAGCGGCACTCCGCGAAGTCTGAGGCCGTTCACGATCGCGCTAGCGAAGCCGTGCCAGCTCGTCTCACCGTGTGCCGCGAGATGGACAACACCTTCGGCCTGCGCGCACCGCTCGCGCAAATTTTGGGGCCCGGCGTTGAGGATGGCGGCGAGCGCATCAGCGATCAGAGCCGCGGAAGTCGGCGCCCCGATCTGGTCGGCGACGATCCGCAGCTCCTTGCGCTCCCGCGCCAGGCGCACGACCGTGCGAAGGAAATTGGCGCCGTGCGCCGCATAGACCCAGGAGGTGCGCACGATGAGGAAACAACCACCGGCGGCACGAATCTCGTTCTCGCCGGCAAGCTTGCTCGCCCCGTATGCGGACAGCGGATGGGCCGGGTCGGTCTCGCGCCACGCTCTCTCGCCCGACCCGTCGAACACGTAGTCGGTCGAAAAATGGATGAACGGCACCGCGTGCGCGGCTGCCCAGCGCGCGACCGCGCCGGGCGCTTCGCCGTTCACCCGCATGGCAAGCTCGGGCTCCTCCTCCGCCTTGTCGACGGCCGTATAGGCGGCGGGATTGATGATGATGTCCGGCGCCATGCGATCGAGGGCGTCAGCGATAGCCTGCAGCTTGGCAAGGTCGAGCGCGGCGCGGTCGGCGGCGACGACCGTGGCTTCATCCCGCAAGCGCGTGAAAACAGCTCGGCCGACCTGCCCGGTGACGCCGGTGACGAGAATGCGCATCAGGCCTGTTTGTACTGCGGCAGCACGCTCTCGAGCTCAGCGAGGCTGCGGCCGGCGCTGTCGCGCGGCGAAAGCATGGGCGCTTCGCAATCCCAGTCGATTGCTAAGGCGGGATCGTTCCAACGCAGCACGATTTCGTCCGTCGGGCTGTAGAACTCGTCGCACTTGTAGAAGAAGTCCGCCACGTCAGAGCGCACGACAAACCCGTGCGCCAGGCCGCGCGGGATCCAGCACTGACGCCGGTTCGCGTCGTCAAGCTCAATCGCCACATGTCGGCCGAATGTCGGACTACCCCGGCGCACGTCGACCACGACGTCGAGCACCGAGCCGCGCAGGACAGTCACCAGTTTGCCTTGCGGCTTTGGATTCTGGAAATGCAGCCCGCGCAGGATGCCCTTCGTCGAGCGGGAGAAGTTGTCCTGGACGAAGCGATGGTCGACCCCGCCCGTGGCGTAGCGGTCCGCCTGATAGAGCTCGACGAAGGAGCCGCGCCCGTCGGCAAAGGTCTTCGGCTCGATGATCAACACCCCGCGGATGCTGGTTTTGATAATGTTCATGGGCCTTTCACGAAGCGGCAGGGCCATCGACCGATAAGGACATCGGGCGGCATTATCAACAATTATGATAGGCGCAACCCAAAATAAATGAGGAGAAGAAGAGGAAAGAAGGGCAGACAGAATAGAATGGGTGACGTAGTTACAGATCCAAAGGATGCCGAAGCAGTGGGATCTATAGTCGGCGGCGACGTATAACCTCGCGATTCCGTCACGTCAGAGGACGAAGCACTTGGTGGGTAATATGTTCCTGCTTGAATCTCCGACGATTGCGCTCCTAGATTCTTTGGTGGCCTTGGTGCCGCAGCCACCGCCAACGACCGTGAAAGTCGAGCTGCGCTTGTAGACCCGATGGCCGATTCGGGGGCGGATTGTGCGTCTTCCCCGTGCACGACATCCCCTCCCATGGCTGTCGGTTTGCCCCCCTTCAAATCAGAGCCGGCCGGCAAACTGCGTTCCTCCGAATTGTCTGAAACAGAAGGATCATGCGTATCCCTGATCAAGAGCATATTTCGAAGGCCGGTTGCATTCAAGATTTGATCTGACTGTTCCCTCTCCGATGGCGCGGAATTGGGCGAGTTTAAAGAAGCCGGCATATCCGATGGGTGGCCCAAAGAACCGAACCCTGCAGCCGCTTCTGATCCTGGCCGGACTCCTGACGGCCCTGTGTTTGAGTTCGTTCCCAGCGTGGAGGACTGGGTGCTTTGCGTGGGTTGTGTAGTTGTCAACGACGACGATGGCAAAGCCTCAAGTCCGCGAGCCGCCGCATTCAGCATCTGAGGATTGGCAGTGACCGAGTTGATCCATCCCGCGCCCATTACCTGGCTCAGGCCATTAATATCTCGAGCAGTGTTTGGGACCTGTTGAATTCCGTTGAGACTTCCCGAATCCTGCGTTGAAACCACTTGTCCGCGCGTGATTATCTGACCTGTGACAAAGTTTGCGGAATAACCTTGAAACTGCGACACTGAAGAAGGAGTGCTCGACGACTGAAAAACCGAAGAAGGATCTGAAAGTGTCTCTGTAAAGTCCACCGAGCTGTGCGGCAGAGACATCGCGCCGACATTTTCACCCCGTTGAGCCGTCCCTTCCGGGGAGTTGGCGGTTGCTCTTCTGTTCGCTCCCGCGATCGTTCCCGCGCTCTCGGATTTGGGATGGGGTTGAGAAATCGGACCAAGACCTCGGACCCACACATTTGTCGCCGATCCCGTGGAGGCAGTTGGGGTTCCCTCGCTCGCCCCAATCGGGGCGGGCGTTCGTGGTTTCGCCACGGCTTCATCACTCACGGACCGGGGATGGGGCATTTGAGAAATCGGCCCGAGGCTTCCCGCGGACGGATCGGTTTTCGGCCTTCCAGAGTAAGTCGCGGTTCTCGCGCTACCTCCACTTGTCGACGTCGTATTTGATATCTTGGATGCAGCGTTGCCCTGGGGTTTGCGCCGTTCGCGGTATTGGGTAGGGACGCCGATTTCCTGTTGAGGCACAGCGGGTTTGCGAACCGCAGCCGTTCTTGGAGTACTTGGTGTAGGTTCCACCGCGCGCTGAGCTGGCTGCGTATCTTGAGCCGTGGCAGTATTCCACAAGAAGATCTCCACGCCGATCAAAGTGACGACGAGCACCCCGGCAACTTTCCAGAAAGCTGCTCGCATAGCCTTTACCTCGAGTGTTCAAACCAGCGACTCTACTACATCTTCCACGTGTCCAAATTCAGACCGACACGTGAAACTGCGGTCGATCGGGCGGCAATCGATAGTAACACTTTGCCGGCCAGCGACAATGCTTGGACGAACGGAACTTTAGACTTCCGGCAACGTTTGCCAACATTCCTGTGGCGGTCATGCTCTTGCAACTTGACCTTTGCCGGTTTTGAGTGAAGCGGACGGGCTAGCTGCGCTCAACATCTCATCGCCACCGCCAACCTCGTCGATCCACGAGCCTTGGCTCGCCGATGTCCTCCCACGGGTACGCGATCCTCGGCAAAAACGGATCGGCGATCTCTTACCTCGGAATTGGCAACACAGGCCGACGCCGCCTAATCGAACGCACCCCTGGCACCAGCCGTCGCCGGAGGCGCACCAGCGTTTCATCGGATGCACGCTCGGCCATCGATTCGTAGTCGGCGGCTATTCGTCGATACTGTTCGGCGCTCATTCGCATTTGGTCAGGTGATTTAGACAGGCGCTCCGAGAAAAAGACACTGCGGAGGACCCGGTACTCCCGGGAACGCATGGAAAAATAGCCTCTTCGTCCGGCACCATTAACGCGGCCCCGCCGGGTGAACTGCTTTCCTGATGAGACGTCCAATTGCCCACAATAACCCTAACGTCATAGCGTGATGGTACGTTCCGCAGCCGCATGCTTCCTTCCAATCGAGGCAGCACCCCGACCCCCCGACATAACTGCGCTGTCTCTTAACGGCCCCAGGCGCCGCCCCCGCTGCGCTTGGGGTTTATTTGCTCACCAGTTGGCAACGGCCGCGAGCAACACGGCCGCCAATCGAGATCGATGGAGTTGTCCGTGAGTTTCCGTTGCATTTCGGTCGGGAATCCAGACGATCTCGGCGCAGAGCTATCGCGAATGGCGACCGACGAGACGGCCTACATAACTGCAACGAACTTTGAGCAGATGACTGGAGAACGCCTGGACGAGTTCTCAACCGCTGGAAGACGCATGATTGGGGACATAGCCGCTCAATCCTGGTGCGCGATCCGAATGCAACACGATCGCATTTTTTTCACCAAGAAATAAATCGCACGCCGGACAGTTGCGTCACTGCGGCTTCATCAGAACTTTCGGTACTAAGCTCGGCGCGTATCGCTTCTCGGTACAAAAGTTTCAACCGCATCCGGATCATCCATTTTTGCTTGTCTACTTCAAGTCGCAATTTTGACAAGACAGCCGCAGCCCACTGCCGCGCGGCATCTTCTAGAAATTAGCTCGGCGACTCTCGGAATGTCGCCAACGAGCAATCTCAGAGCGCTGGTCGTCTTCCAAGCTGGACACCATCAGTCGAAACCCGCACCGTCTACGCGGCCAGCGTAGCTATCTTGCAGCGGTAGGCGCAACTCACCCGTCACACGGAGGCGGCGGCGGCTTTCCGCGCATCGGCATGCCACTATCCACAGCGCCGAGCAGCAATCGCCAAGGTCGCCATTTCGCCACTAACACCGCTTACTTACGCCGACTGGAGCTTCGCGCGATTGGCCGCCTAAATTGGCCAGCACCACCCAAACGGCGTGATAATGGTCTCGGTCCAGACTTTCACCCAGGAAGCGGTCGGTTTCTCGGGGTCGCAATGAGGTCGATCGGGACTTTCCGTCTCGATGGTGGATTTTTAGCTCCCGCTTCCAAACCCGCTGGCAACCTGCTCGCGCTTTTGGTCGCGACCTTAATCGGCGTGGCCTCCGGGACTGCCGTTATTCTCTGCTTGGAAAACGGCGGGACTACGGAGACTCAGCTAACCGCGATGCCGGTGACGAAAGAGCCTGCGTATGCCGGTGTTCAGCGGAAAGCGCCGTCACCCTCACCACCGGCGCTGAATCACTCGTCCGCCTTACCGGTGACGGACAGTGCACAAGCAGATCTCATACTGAGACAATCCCCGACAGGCGGAGCAGCACCAGCGGTCTCAACCAATGTCGGCCGTCAGGAACAAGCGCAGTCGGAACACGACCCGCAGAAGCAGCCACGATTGATGGTCCATCGCCGGAGATATTACGCTCCACGCCTTGCAAACAGACTCCTGGTTTCCCCAATTTTGCGGCCTTGGTGACGCCCTCGGGCCGACGAACGAGAAGGCTTGACGCCTGCTATTCGCCAATTCCGGGATAAACCGGTTCCAGCACGCCGGCCACGAGAGTTTCACGAAGGCGTCGCAGGGGCGCCACAGATGGCAAGCAACATCAAGGCGCATCAGGCCAGATCGGGGTGCGTGAGGGAGCGTCGAGGAGAAGCGACGATGAGCAGCCATTGCGCCTACGCCGAGCACGCCCTGACCCATGATCTTGGTCGACCCAAATGCCCGCGTTGCGGCAACATCCTGCTAGTTGCCGAGGGATCCGAGTTTGGCCCCGCCGGGCGCATCCGCCACGTGTGGTCGTGTGACCAATGCGACCACGAATTTGTGACCTCCATTGCGCTGTGGCCGCGTTAGTTTCCAGCCGGGCTGCGTCAGGGGCCGTCGCGTCTTCGTCTTGGTCGCCTAATCCTCAGCGTATCCGGGGGAGGCGGACGCCGCGTTCGCGTGCCGTGGCCCGGAGAGAGTCATTGCGCTTAACCGCGAGCCAGCCCGGCTTTGCTGTCATCGTCTCGGGACTGGCCAGAAGGAGGAGTTCATGCGCCCGATGATCGCGCTTCCCGTCGGCGTGGCAGCTATTGCCGCCCTCTTGGCATTTGCCGCGCCGACTTACGCCGAAACTGTGAAATTCAAGGCCGACCTCAAGGGATCAAGCGAAGTGCCGCCGAACCAGAGCGCTGGGACCGGCAGCGTGACCGCGACGTACGACACCGCGACGAAGCAGCTCTCGTGGAAGGGGAGCTATTCCGGATTGAGCGGCCCGGCAACCGCGGCGCATTTCCACGGCCCCGCCCCTGCCGGCCAGAATAGCGGCGTCGCCGTCGCGATCAAGCCGGCGACGAGCCCGTTCGAGGGCTCGGCGACGCTGACCGACGCCCAGGCCAACGACCTGATGGCCGGCAACTGGTACGTCAATGTCCACACCGACGCGAACAAGGGCGGCGAACTGCGCGGCCAGCTCGGAAAGATGTAGTTTCCTTAGTTGTTGCGTCAGTAGCGGTGCGTTGTTGTGAGTGTGACCCGCCGGTCCTGCATCCCATGCAGCCGGCGGGTTTTTATTCCCGCTGTCGCCGGAATTCAGGATGAGCGAAGATCGCGCTTTGCGGTCCACTGCTCCTTGGTCTCGCCGACATAGTCGGCAAAACGGCCGGCGGCGATCGCGGCGCGGGCGCCGGCCATCAGGTCTTGATAATAGTAGAGATTGACCAACGAGAGCAGCGTGCCGCCGAGCGCCTCGCCACTGCGGAACAGGTGATGCAGGTAGGCACGAGAAAAATCGCGCGCGGCCGGGCAACGGCTCTCCGCGTCGAGTGGGCGCCGATCCTCGGCGTGGTGCGCGTTCTTGATATTGATCGGCCCGAAGCGGGTAAAGGCGAGGCCGTGGCGGCCGTTGCGTGTCGGCAGCACGCAATCGAACATGTCGATGCCGCGCGCGACGGCTTCGAGGAGATCCTCCGGCGTACCGACGCCCATCAGATAGCGCGGCTGCCCGGCGGGCAGACCAGCGGCGGTCTCGGTGACGACCTCGAGCATCACGCTTTGCGCCTCACCGACGGCGAGGCCGCCAATGGCGTAGCCGTCGAAGCCGATACCGACGAGCGCGCGCAGGCTTTCGGCGCGCAGGCTGTGGTCGTCGCCGCCCTGCAAAATACCGAACAACGCGCGGCCGGCGGCGGCGCCTTCGAAGGCGCGCTTCGAGCGTTCGGCCCAACGCAGTGAAAGCGCCATCGCGCGCTCGATCTCGCTGCGTGCGGCGGGAAGCTGCACGCACTCGTCGAGCTGCATCGCAATGTCGGAGCCGAGCAGGATCTGGACCTGCATGGCGCGCTCCGGCGTCAATTCGACCGTGGCGCCATCGATGTGCGAGCGGAAGGTGACACCTTCCTCCGTGATCTTGCGCAGCGGCGCAAGCGACATCACCTGAAATCCCCCGGAATCGGTGAGGATCGGATAGCGCCAGCGCATGAAGGCGTGCAATCCGCCGAGCGCGGCGACGCGCTCGGCCGAAGGCCGCAGCATTAGGTGGTAGGTGTTGGCCAGGAGAATATCGGCGCCCGACGCGCGCACGTCGTCGTGATGCACACCCTTTATCGCCGCCTGCGTGCCGACCGGCATGAAAGCCGGCGTGAGCACCACGCCGTGCGCCGTCGCCATCTCGCCGGTGCGCGCGGCGCCGTCGGTGGCAATGATGCGAAACGCGAATGCATCTAGCATGGCGGCTGATGTCACCGAAAAAGCAGACACGCGTCGCCGTAGGAATAGAACCGATACCCGCTGTCGATCGCATGCGCATACGCGCGCCGCATCACCTCGATACCGCAGAAGGCGCAAACCAGCATGAACAAGGTCGAGCGCGGCAGATGGAAATTGGTGAGCAGCACATCGACCGCGCGGAAGCGGTAGCCCGGCGTAATGAACAGCGCGGTCTCGCCGGAAAATGCCGCGAACGTGCCGTCCTCGGCTGCCGCAGTTTCCAGGAGCCGCAACGCCGTCGAACCGACCGCGACGATGCGGCCGCCGCCGCGCCGCGCCGTATTGAGCGCCGCGGCATTTTCGGCGCTGAGGCTGCCCCATTCCGGTTGCATCTTGTGTCCCGACGTGTCGTCCGCCTTCACCGGCAAAAAGGTGCCCGGTCCGACATGCAGTGTCACGTGCCTTAGTTCGACGCCCCGTCCGCGCAAAGCCGCGACAGCGGATTCGGTGAAATGCAGTCCGGCGGTCGGCGCCGCCACCGAGCCTTCCTCGCGCGCGAACATCGTCTGATAGTCGGTCCGGTCCTGCTCGTCGACGGCGCGCCGCCCGGCGATATAGGGCGGCAGCGGCATGTCGCCGCGTTCGGCGAGCGCCTGATCGAGCACCGGCCCGTGAAACGCAAAGCCGAGCGTCACCTCCCCGCCCTCCCCTTTGGCCTCGACCGTCGCGTCGAGCTGCTCGAGGAAGCACACCCGGCCTTCGCTGCCGAAGCGCACGACGTCGCCGATCGCGAGCCGCTTCGCCGGGCGCACCAAAGCGCGCCAGCGCGAGCCGTCAAGCCGTTTCGTCAGCGTCGCGGCGATCGCCGGCTCGCCATCGCCGCGGCCGATGCGGCGGCCGTTGAGGCTCGCCGCAATCACCTTGGTGTCGTTGACGACGAGCGTATCGCCGCTCCGCAGCAGGTCGGGGAGGTCGCCCATGCCGCGATCCTCGAACGCGTTCGCTTTGCCCGGCCGCACCACGAGAAGCCGCGAGGAGCCACGCGGCGAAGCCGGCCGTAAGGCGATGCGATCTTCCGGCAAGGCGAAATCGAACAGGTCGGTACGCATCGCTCAGCCAACTCTAGAAGCGGAACTTGGCCGAGCCGTCGCGCAACACCGGGGCGATCATTGCTGGCTCTTCGCGTCGTCGATCGTGCGGTTGTCGACGAAGCGGATGGCAATCGGACGGCCGGCTATCGCCCCACCCATGCCCTTGCCGAAATGCAGCGGGGTGCAACGCGAAAGCGCCGCGTTGACCGCGTCGCGATAGACATCGCGCACCGCCGCCGGCGCGTCATGGCTCGAATAGGTCACGCGCGGTGGGGCGATGATCTCCCCGTCGCGCTTGAGAGCGAAGCGGACGGTGTATTCCATGCCGTGACGAGCTTCATCCTTCGGCGGCGGCACCCAGCAGGCCCGCAACGCAGCGAACATCTCGCGGATCGTGTCAAGGGTCTGCTCATCGCGCGGCTTGTCAGCATCGCCCGCCGGGGCATCCGCCGGCTTGCGGTCGTCCGTCGAGACGATGGTGAGCTGCAGATCTTCGCCGAGCGGGGGCAGAAACTGCGGGAAGCACGGGCCGCGATGAAAGACGCCGCAAAACGAGGGATGGCAGGGGTGCCCGCTCAACACGCTGCATGGAGCGCGGGCGGGCGGGATTTCGACCTGCGCTCGCGCCTGGCCTGCGGCCGCCAGTGCGGCGAAAACGATGAGCGCGCAGATCAGGCGCATGCGGTCTCGCTACTTCACGTCGGCAGCCACCTGCATATGGATAATACGATCGGGGCTCGCCGGTGGTTCCCCGCGCTTGAGCTTATCCACCACCTCCATGCCGCGCACGACCTCACCGACCACCGTGTATTGGCCGTTGAGGAACGAGCCATCGGCGAACATGATGAAAAACTGGCTGTTTGCCGAATTGGGATTGTTGGTGCGGGCCATGCCCACGGTTCCGCGCTTGAACGGCACGTTCGAGAATTCGGCCTTCAAGTCTGGATGTTTGGAGCCGCCGGTGCCGTCGCCATGCGCGCCGTCGCCGGTCTGCGCCATGAAGCCGTCGATCACGCGGTGGAACGGCACGTTGTCGTAGAAATGCTCGCGCGCCAGCAGCTTCAACCGCTCGGCGTGATTCGGTGCGATGTCGTTGCGCAGCTTGATGATGATCCGGCCCTGCGCGGTGTCGAGGTAGAGCGTGTTCTGCGGGTCGAGGCCGGGCGGCAGGGTTTCAGCGAGGACTGGAGCGGCACACATGATAGCGAACAGTACGGCAAGGATGCGGGTCATGTCATCTCCCGGATGAACGCGTTACGCCGTGGCAAATTTACGCTTCAGCCGCACCGCAACCGGCGCGGGTACGAAGGCCGAAACGTCGCCGCCCATGCTGGCTATCTGCCGCACCAACGTGGCGGTGATCGGGCGCACCGCAGGCGAAGCTGGCAGGAATACGGTCTGCACCTCCGGCGCCATGGCGGCATTCATGCCGGCCATCTGCATCTCGTAATCGAAATCGGCGGCGTCCCGCAGGCCGCGGATCAGCATTGTCGCTCCGGCGCGCCGCGCCGCCGAGACCACGAGGTCGGCGAAGGTGGTGCAGACGATTTCGCAACCGGCCTTGCGCGCCAGCGGGCCGCAAATCTCCTCGAGCATGGCCACCCGTTCTTCGGCGGTGAATAGCGGCGGCTTGCCGGGATGAATGCCGACGGCGAGGACTAGCCGGTCGGCGAGGCGCACGGCGCTGGCGACGACATCGAGGTGCCCATTGGTGATGGGATCGAATGATCCGGCAAACAGCGCGGTCCGCGGCATTGCGGCGGTCTAGCCCGCGCTCCATGCGACCGCAAGCCAAGTTGGCCGAGAGCCACAGGAGAATGGCAGGAGGTGGCTTTCTCCCCCGATGGTGAGCATGCAGGTGCGTCGATAGCGCTGTTTTCTTGAAATATTTCAAAGCTTTGTAAAAAGTAGCGGAATTGTGATGGCCATCAATGTCGGAATCGACGGCCTGCGCCAGTTTAACAATCAGTTAACACGCGACCCCAACGGAAAACCAAGCCGTCAGGCACCAGGGCGCGAAACGGGACAACAGGGACCGGTGTCATGCTCAAGACAGTTTCCGCCATCGCTGCGGCAGCCTTTATAGCGGCCGCTTTCGTGACGTTCCCCAGCCTGTCGCCGCAAGTCGAAGCGCGTTCGGTGGTTCAGGGCGCGAAAGCCGATCGGGCCGACACGCGGCCGCTCGCCAATGAATGCTCACGGCGCGGATGGCCCTATTTCGAAGCCACCTGCCTGCGCGATGCACGAAACACTTATGGCGAGGCTCGCCCAGTGCGCTTCGTTTCGTCGGACCGCCTGATGGGGACACAAGGCAGGCCGGTTCGCTAAGCGGCGCCGGCGGCTTCTCCGGCACAGAGCGCTTCGTTGCCTAGGGCTTCGTCGGGATCGCCTGTTGCCGCGCGCCCGGCAGCACGGCTGGGGTCGGGCCACGGCGTTGCAGCAGCCGCAAGCGGCTCCGTATCCGCGGCCAGCGCGGCGACACATGCGCGCAACTCGGCGATCAGTTCGCCGCTGTTAGGAAGGTGCGGCGCTTCGGAATCCAAGATCTGCATGAAGCCGCGCGCTTTGAGCGCCAGCAGATCAGCTTCGGTGAGAACCCCCGGCCCGACCGAATCGCAGACAATGTCGACCAGCCGGTCTAGCGCATGCAGCCGGCCCAAGAGGTAATCGTTCTCGCGAAACGCCCGCGATAGGAACGCGGCGGAATGCTCGAAGGCGACTCCCTTGAGTTTTTGCGCCCGCTCGCAGTTCCTCAGCGCGCGGGCATCATGGACGCTGATCCGGTCGATGAGCAGCTCGTTGAACTCGCCGATCTCGCGCCAGGTCATGACCGGGAAGGTCAACACGTCCCAGAACGGGAAGCCGAGATAATTGATCAGGACTTCCCGGCTCGCGTCCCGCGGCCAGCCCTCGCGAAATGCCTCCGCCAATAGCCCGTCGATGTCGCGGGTGCTCGCGTCGAGATCGATGGCCGATGCCAACCGCTCGATCAGGCGATCGATCTTGGTGACGTGTCGCGCGGCAATCGACCGGACGTATTGGGCGATGTCCCTGATTTCGTCTGCCGAAGGCGCCTGCGGGAATATGGCGGCGACGAGATCGCGAATGTCGCGGTCGCAATCGGTAAGCGCCTCGCGACGATGCAACCCGTCGAGGCTGTCGTAGAATTTGCGCTTGAGCCGATCGACCAGACTTGCGTCGATGCCCTTGAGCGGGATGGCATCGAGCATCTCATAGAGCCGGTTCTGCCCCTCGATCAGGAAATGCAGCCGGCGTTTGCGATAGTCGATGTCGAAATTGAGCAGCAGGTTGATCCAGCGCGGCGCCGCCTCCAAGCCCTGCGCCGCGCCGGTGCGGAACGACTCGGTCCGCCGATCCAGCAGCTCGGCCTGGGCCGCCCAGGCGTCCACGACGTCCGCGATCACCCGCGCAAATGGCGAGCCCGGCTGCACGCCGCGCACGGTCATGATCAGCTGGCTGATGAAGGCGCGCGCCGACGCGAGCTTCAAGCCGACATAGCCCTCGTAAGCGAACCCGCCGTCGCGCGCGGCGCGGACATTGGCCTGCTCGCGCCATTCGCGGATTTGCGCCTGGTCGATCCCGTCATGGGAGCCGATCATCACGTTCTCGACCAAACGGCTGACCTGCGGACGTGCCCGTTCGACGATGCCCTTGAGCCGGCGGGCGCGCTCGTTGAAGCTGTTGACCCAGCTGAGCTCGTCGGTCACTGGCTCGGTGCGCGGAATGTCCGACAGCGCGCCCTTCAGGGTGGCGAAGAAGCCGGGCGCCTGATCGCGCGGCCGCGTGGCTCCCGACCTCGGGTCGGGGTCGATGTAGACGATCCGCCTGTCCACCTCGCGATAGGCCGGCCGCCCGGGGATCGCTCTGATCGCTTCGCGGAACGGCCGATTGTTGAGAACGCTGCCGTCAATGAACGGCGCCGATGTGGGATCGAGATCAGCCTCCAGATAATTCGCGAAATTGTGGCGGATGAAATCGTCGCGGCGCGGCCATGCCGCGCCTCTTTCGCGCACCAACTCGTCCATCTCCACGATCCGCGCTGGCGGAAACGCGCCCGGGATCGACGAAGTTGCCCGCGCGGCGAAGGCAAGCGCCGGCGCGTTGGCGAAATCGAAGTCGCTTTCGACCTCGCCGTTGGCGCGGCGCCGATACTTGAAATGGAACAGATGCCGATGCACGCGCTCATGGATGATCGCCGGATCATGAATGTGCACGAGCTGCTGACTGCCGTAATAGTCGGTGACGGTGACGAACAGATCGAGCCCATGCCCCGAGGGCAGCAAGGACGCTTCGGGGCTCTTCGGGCGGCCCATGGCGGTGACGGCGTCGTACATCAGTCCGGCCATGCGCAGGCCGTCGAGCGGCGGCTTGAACCAGCGCGAGCGTACGAACATCGACAGCTTGGCGCGCACCTCGGCATCGCGGGCAAACTCGAGACGCGACGCGCCGATCGCCCAGATCAGCGGGCGCAGGAACCATTTGCTCCATCCGCGTGCCCGCGCCTCGGGGGCAAGGAGCTCGCTGACGTCGGCATGGTCGAGCCACAGATCGCGCAATCGCGCCGTCGGCAGATCGTGGCTCAGTGCGCGCGCCAGCATCGTGCCGTTGATGCCGCCCGCCGACGCTCCGGCGATGATATCGACGATCACCCGCAGCTCGACCTTGCGGCCGAGTTCGCGCAGCAAATCGAAATAGACTGCTTCGCTGTCGTGTTCCGGGTCGTTGGTGTCGACAAAATCGGCGAAGGCGGCGTTCGACCGCTTGGTCCGGTCGGTGATCTTGTGCAGCGTGCTCGAGGCGCGAACGAGCTTGAGTACTTCCTTGGTGATGCCGTGCATGTAGATGGCGAGCGAAACGCCGCCGAAGCACACCAGCGCAAACCGAAGCTCTTTCTCCTTCACGGCCGTGCCCTGCCCTTCGCCCCCAAGGCGGTCACCATGCACCCCAAGGTGTTTAAGCGCGGTTGCTGATTTCTTGGGAATCCGTTACGAACAGCCTCCCTCGGACGGTTCGGCCAGTACGCTATCCCGCATTGCGAAATGGGCGCATCGGCCATTTTCACCCTCGGAGAATCCTGTGAAAATCGCTGTTTGCGCGGAGAGCGAGGTTGGCGAATTGCGGGTATCCGCGACGCCGGACACGGTAAAGCGGATGGTGGCGCTTGGGGCCGAGGTCGCGGTTGAGCCAGGCGCCGGGGTCAAATCGGGCATTTTGGATGCGGACTACGCGGCGGCGGGGGCGAGCCTCGCCGCGGATGCTCCTGCGGGCGCCGACGTGGTGCTCAAGGTCCGTCGGCCTTCGGCGTCCGAGGTCGCCCGCTACAAGAAGGGCGCTTTGGTCCTCGCGGTGATGGACCCCTATGGCCACGAGGCGGCGCTCAAGGCTATGGCGGAAGCCGGCGTCGTCGCGTTCGCGATGGAGCTGATGCCCCGGATCACGCGGGCGCAGACGATGGACGTGCTCTCCTCGCAGGCCAACCTTGCCGGCTATCGGGCGGTGATCGAGGCGGCGGAGGAATTCGGCCGCGCCTTTCCGATGATGATGACCGCGGCCGGGACGGTTCCGGCGGCCAAGGTGTTCGTTATGGGCGCGGGCGTTGCCGGCTTGCAGGCGATCGCGACGGCAAGGCGGCTCGGCGCGATCGTGACCGCGACCGATGTGCGCCCGGCGGCCAAGGAACAGGTGGCGAGCCTCGGCGCCAAGTTCGTCGCGGTCGAGGATGAGGAGTTCAAGCAGGCGGAGACGGCCGCAGGCTACGCCAAGGAGATGTCGAAGGACTATCAAGCGAAACAGGCAGCCTTGGTGGCGGACCACGTCAAGAAGCAGGACATCGTCATCACCACCGCGCTCATCCCCGGCCGACCCGCTCCGCGGCTCATTTCCCACGCCATGGTCGCGTCGATGAAGCCCGGCTCGGTGATCGTGGATCTTGCGGTCGAGCGCGGCGGCAATGTCGAGGGAGTGAAGGCCGACGAAGTCGCGACGGTCGATGGCGTCAAGATCGTCGGCTACGTCAACATGGCGGGCCGGCTGGCCGCTTCAGCCTCCGCGCTCTACGCGAAGAACCTTTTTGCGCTGCTCGAGATCCTGGTCGACAAGAACGCGAAGGCCCTGGCGGTGAAATGGGATGACGACATCGTCAAGGCCACGGTACTCACGCGCGACGGCGCGGTCGTGCATCCAAGTTTTGCTCCGAAAAGCGCGGCCTGAGGCCGCAGGAGACCGCTGATGGTGACGCTCTCGATCCTCGCTCAGCTCGATATCGTTGCGACTGCGCGCGGCGGCCCGCTGCAAGAGGTCGGTGGCGCGGTCGATCCGTTCGTTTTCCGGCTGTCGATCTTCGCGCTGGCGGTTTTCGTCGGCTATTACGTGGTGTGGTCGGTGACGCCGGCGCTGCACACGCCGCTGATGTCGGTGACCAATGCGATCTCCTCGGTGATCGTGGTCGGCGCGTTGCTCGCGGTCGGGGTGACGCTCGTCGCCAATGATGAAGGACCGATCTGGGCGCGAGCGCTCGGCTTCGTCGCGCTGGTCTTCGCTTCCGTCAACATCTTCGGCGGCTTCCTGGTAACCCAGCGCATGCTCGGCATGTACCAGAAGAAAAAGAAATAGCGCCGATGAACGCCAACCTCGTCGCGCTCCTCTATCTGGTCGCCGGCGTACTCTTCATCCTGGCGCTGCGCGGACTGTCCAGTCCGGAGACGAGCCGACAGGGCAACCGGTTCGGGATGATCGGCATGGCGATCGCGGTGGCGACGACGCTTGCTTCGCATCCGCCGGAAGGCGAAATCGCCTGGGGCCTTGTGGTTGTTGGCATGGCGCTCGGTGGCGGGGTGGGCGCTTTCATCGCGCGGCGCGTGCCGATGACGTCAATGCCGCAGCTCGTTGCTGCCTTTCACTCGCTGGTCGGCGTGGCGGCGGTGCTGGTGGCGGCGGGAGCGCTCTATTCGCCGGCCGCGTTCGGCATCGGCACCGTCGGCAATATCCACGCGCAAAGCCTCATCGAGATGTCGCTCGGTGTCGCCATCGGCGCCATCACCTTCACCGGCTCGGTCATCGCCTTCCTCAAGCTCGATGGACGCATGAGCGGCGCGCCGATCATGCTGCCGGGCCGGCATGCGATCAATGTCGCGCTCGCGCTCGCGATCGTTGCGCTGATCGTCTGGTTCGTACGCAGCGAGCAGTATCCGGCGTTCTGGCTACTGGCGTTCGCGTCGTTTCTACTTGGAGTGCTGATCATCATCCCGATCGGCGGCGCCGACATGCCGGTCGTGATCTCGATGCTCAACTCCTACTCCGGTTGGGCGGCGGCCGGGATCGGCTTCACGCTGGGAAACTCCGCGCTGATCATCACCGGCGCGCTGGTCGGCTCTTCCGGCGCGATCCTCTCCTACATCATGTGCAAGGGCATGAACCGCTCGTTCATTTCGGTGATCCTCGGCGGCTTCGGCGGCGAGGTGGCGGGCCCGCATGGCGCCGCGGAACAGCGGCCGGTCAAGCAGGGCTCGGCCGACGACGCCGCGTTCATCCTCAAGAATGCGGCGAAGGTGATCATCGTGCCCGGCTACGGCATGGCGGTGGCGCAGGCCCAGCATGCGCTGCGCGAGATGGCCGACAAGCTCAAGGCCGAAGGGGTGGAGGTGAAATACGCGATCCACCCGGTTGCCGGCCGCATGCCCGGCCACATGAACGTGCTGCTCGCGGAGGCGAACGTTCCCTATGACGAGGTGTTCGAGCTCGAGGACATCAATTCGGAATTCGCCCAGGCCGACGTCGCCTTCGTCATCGGCGCGAACGACGTAACCAATCCGGCGGCGAAGGAGGATCCAACTTCGCCGATCTTCGGCATGCCGGTGCTGGAGGTGTGGAAAGCGAATACGGTCATGTTCATCAAGCGCTCGCTCTCTTCCGGCTATGCCGGCATCGACAACACCCTGTTCTACCGCGATAACACCATGATGCTGTTCGGCGACGCCAAGAAGATGACCGAACAGATCGTCAAGGCGCTGTGAGTTTCAAGAGTAGGCGTATGATCGTCCTCATCGACAATTACGACAGCTTCGCTTTCAACCTGGTGCATTATCTCGGCGAACTCGGGGCGCCGGTGCGCGTCCATCGCAACGACAAGATCACCAGCGCAGCGGTCGTTGCCGCCGATCCCGAGGCGATCGTGCTCTCGCCCGGCCCGTGCACGCCGAACGAAGCCGGCATTTGTCTCGATCTGGTCGCCGCGGTCGCCGACAAAATCCCCATCCTCGGCGTCTGCCTCGGCCACCAGGCGATCGGCCAGGTCTTCGGCGGCAAAATCGTGCGCGCCCCGACGCCGGTCCATGGCAAGCTCTCGCAGATCCGCCACCGCGGCACCGGCATCTTCCGCGGTATCAATGCGCCGTTCCAGGCGACGCGCTATCACTCGCTCGTCGTCGAGCGCCAAACCCTGCCGAAAGAACTCAGCGTGACTGCCGACACCGATGACGGCCTGATCATGGGGCTCGCGCACACGCGGCTGCCGGTGCATGGCGTGCAGTTCCATCCCGAGAGCATCGCCTCTGAGCATGGTCATCTGATACTGCAGAACTTTCTTGACATCGCCGATGCCTGGAATGCGTCGAAGGGGCGCCGCGACGCAGCGCCGAAGCGCACCAGGACCTCCCGGACCGAGCGCAGCACAGCGCACGCCGCCGCATCTTGATCTGTGTCGATCATTGACAAGAGCGGCCCCCTCGCCACACTGGCCGCCGCGAGACGAACGGCGAATTGCGAGCCATCCCAGTGACCGACGAATTCAGGGCGCTCATCGGCAAAGTCGCGACCGGCGCCACGCTCACGCGCGAGGAAGCGGCCGGCGCGTTCGAGCGGATGATGTCGGGCGAGGCGACGCCTTCGCAGATGGGCGCGCTGCTGATGGCATTGCGCGTGCGCGGCGAGACGGTTGACGAGATTACCGGCGCGGTCAGCGCCATGCGCGCCAAGATGCTACGCGTCAACGCGCCGCCCGACGCGATCGACGTCGTCGGCACCGGCGGCGATGCCTCCGGCTCATTCAACATCTCCACTTGCGCCGCCCTCATTGTCGCCGGCGGCGGCGTTCCCGTCGCCAAGCACGGCAACCGGGCGCTCTCCTCGCGCTCCGGTGCAGCCGACGTGCTCACCGCGCTCGGCGTCAAGATCGATCTTGCCCCGGAGGCGATCGGCCGCTGCATCCGCGAGGCCGGGATCGGTTTCATGTTCGCGCCGGCGCACCATCCGGCGATGAAGAACGTCGCGGCGACGCGCGTCGAGCTCGGCACGCGCACGATCTTCAATCTGCTCGGTCCGCTCTCCAATCCGGCGGGCGTGCGGCGGCAGATGATCGGCGTGTTTTCGCGGCAATGGACGCAGCCCTTGGCACAGGTTCTGAAAAATCTCGGCGCCGAGCGCATCTGGGTGGTGCACGGCTCCGACGGCCTCGACGAGATCACCACCGCCGGGCCGACCAGCGTTTCTGCGCTCGAAAACGGCACCGTGACCAATTTCGAGATTTCGCCCGAGGAGGTCGGCCTGCCCAAGGTCAAGCCGGAACACCTGCGCGGCGGCGACGCGGCGGCGAACGCCAAAGCCTTGCGCGGCGTTCTCGACGGCGAGAAGTCCGCCTTTCGCGACGTGGCGCTGTTTAATGCCGCAGCCGCCTTCGCCGTTGCCGGCAAGGCCAAGACCGTTAAGGACGGGGTTGCGCTCGCCGCGCACTCGGTCGATTCCGGCGAGGCCGCCAAGCGACTCGAGCGGCTGATCATGGTTTCCAATGGCTGACATTCTCGCCACCATCGCCGCCTACAAGCGCGAAGAAATCGCCGCCGCCAAACGGCAACGCTCCCTCGCCGCACTCGAAGGCGACGCCAAAGCCGCGAGCGCGCCGCGCGGCTTCCTCGCCGCGATCGAGCGGCGGCGGGCGGCGGGCGACTACGCGCTCATCGCTGAGATCAAGAAGGCCAGTCCATCGAAAGGACTGATCCGGGCCGATTTCGATCCCGCATCGCTCGCCGCTGCTTATCAGGAAGGCGGCGCCGCCTGCCTTTCGGTGTTGACCGACGCGCCCTCCTTCAAAGGCAACATCGATCATCTGCGCGAGGCGCGCGCGGCGTGCGCGTTGCCGGTGCTGCGGAAGGATTTCATGTACGACCCCTATCAGGTGGTGGAGAGCCGCGCCGCCGGCGCCGATTGCATCCTCATCATCATGGCCGCGGTCGATGACGGGTGCGCGGCGGAGCTGGAGACGACGGCGTTTACGTTCGGCATGGATGTGCTCGCCGAGGTCCACGATGAGCAGGAACTGGCGCGCGCCTTGCGCCTGAAATCCCGGCTCATCGGCGTCAACAACCGCGACCTGAAGACTTTCGAGACGACGCTCGCGACCTGCGAAAGGCTGGCGCGTTTGATCCCACCCGGACGGGTTGTCGTCGGCGAGAGCGGCATCTTTGCGCCCGACGATCTGGCGCGGCTCGCCGAAGCCGGCATCTCGACCTTCCTGGTCGGCGAAAGCCTGATGCGGCAGGGTGACCTCGCCGCGGCAACGCGCGCGCTCCTCGCGCGCAAGCCAGCGCTAGCCTCCGCGCGGTGAATGCCGTGACGCGGCGGGCCAAACTCACCCATCTCGGCGCCCGGGGCGAAGCGCATATGGTGGATGTTTCGGCCAAGGCCGCGACCATACGCGAAGCGCGCGCCGAAGGGCGCGTGCTGATGCAAGCCTCGACGCTCGAAACCGTGCGCAAGGGCGACGCGAAGAAAGGCGATGTCCTCGGCACTGCCCGCATCGCCGGCATCATGGCGGCCAAGCGCACGCACGAACTGATCCCGCTCTGCCATCCGCTTGCGATTTCGCAGATCGAGGTCGACATCGAGCCAGACGCCAAGCTTCCCGGCATCGAGGTGAAGGCATGGGTGAAGGTCGCCGGACCGACCGGGGTCGAGATGGAGGCACTGACCGCGGTCGCGGTCGCCTGCCTGACCATCTACGACATGGTGAAAGCGCTCGAGCGCGGCATGAGGATCGAGGGCATCCGGCTCGTCGAAAAACGTGGCGGCCGCAGCGGCCATTATCGCGCGAGGGAGTAGACAGGTGGCATTGCTGTCGGTCGCGGAGGCGCTTGAGCGCGTGCTCTCCCACGCCGCCCCGCTGCCGGCGGAGCAGGCGCCGCTTGCCGAGGCCCATGGCCGGGTGCTCGCGGCCGATCTGAAGGCGTTGCGCACGCAGCCGCCGGCCGACGTATCAGCCATGGACGGCTATGCCGTGCGCGCCGACGACTTGGCGAGTGTTCCGGTGCATCTGCGAGTGATCGGCGAGGTCGCCGCCGGCCGGCCCTTTGCGCGGCCGGTCGGCCCCGGCGAGGCGGCACGCATTTTCACCGGCGGCGTGTTGCCGGAGGGCGCCGACACCATCGTGATCCAGGAACACACGCGGCGCGACGGCGATCGGGTCGAGGTGGAGAAGCCGAGCGCACGCGGGCGCCACATCCGCGCGCAGGGGCTCGATTTCAAGCTGGGCGATACGCTCCTTGCCGCCGGGCATCGGCTCACAGCGCGCGATCTTGCGCTCGCCGCCGGCATGAACCACGCCCGCATTCCCGTGCACCGCCGCCCGAAGATTGCCGTGCTCGCGACCGGCGACGAACTCGTGCCGCCCGGCACACAGCCGGCGCCCGGCCAGATCGTTTCCTCCAACACCTTTGCGCTCGGCGCCCTCGCGCGCACGGAAGGCGCCGACGTCGAGGACCTCGGTATTGTCGGCGACCGGCTCGACCCGACGGTCGCCGCAGTCCGGCATGCCCGCGACCTCGGCGTCGACGTCCTCGTTACCAGCGGCGGAGCCTCGGTCGGCGATTACGATCTTGCTCAGGCGGCGTTTGCCGCCGAAGGCATGACGCTGTCGTTCTGGAAGCTGGCGCTGCGGCCCGGCCGCCCGCTCATGCACGGCCGGCTCGGCCCGATGCACGTGCTTGGCGTTCCCGGTAATCCGGTCTCGGCCTTCGTCTGCGCGTTCCTGTTCCTTGTGCCGCTCATCCGCCGCCTGGCCGGGCGTGGCGACCTCTCCCCGCCAACCGAAACGGCGTTGCTCGGCTGCGATCTTCCCGAGAACGACGAGCGCGTGGATTATCTGCGCGCGACGCTCAGGCAAGGCACCGACGGAAGCGTGGTGACAGCCTTCCCGGTGCAAGACAGCTCGATGACGGTGCCGCTGGCGAAGGCCGACTGTCTGTTGATCCGCGAACCGTTCGCGCTGCCGGCAAAGGCCGGCAGCCGCTGCGCGATCATGCGGTTCGAGCACTAGACCCATTGCCCCTCATTGCCGCAGACCCATTGCTCCTCATTGCCGCCCGAACGAGCGCTCAATGATCAGCGGGGCATCGAATCGGCAAAGCAAGCGCGCCAGCCGGAACATGGACCGCCCCCCCTGCGGCTGGAAGTGAACTTACCGGGGTGGAAAGCCGACCGCCGCAAAGTCCTTAAATTCCAGTGTTAAGGGCGCCTTCGATCGAGCGCTCGACTTGTTCACTTCAAATTAAATGCTTGCGGAACACATATGGAACGGATAGTGTCCGTTCATGATTTGTTTCGGCCGCCGAGCGGCCCAGGGAGGCAGCCCGATGCTCACACGCAAGCAAGCCGAGCTCTTGCGTTTTATCCATGAGCGCCTCAAGGAGGCCGGAGTTCCACCCTCCTTCGACGAGATGAAGGACGCGCTCGACCTGCGCTCGAAATCGGGAATTCACCGCCTGATCACGGCGCTCGAGGAGCGAGGCTTCATCCGGCGCCTGCCCAACCGGGCGCGGGCGATCGAAGTGATCAAGCTGCCCGAATCGATCGCGCACGGGATTTCCTCCGGCCGCGCGCGCGGCTTCACGCCGAGCGTGATCGAAGGAAATCTGGGCCGCGTTCGGACCGCCTCCGAAGACGACGGCGGACGACCGGTCGCTGTGCCGGTCATGGGCCGCATCGCCGCCGGCACGCCAATCGAGGCGATCCAGACGCGCAGCTCCACGATCAACGTGCCGCCGGAGCTGTTGACGACCGGGGAACACTTCGCGCTCGAAGTACGCGGCGACTCGATGATTGACGCCGGCATCCTCGACGGCGATATTGCGCTCCTCAAGCGCAGCGATGGCGCTGATACCGGCGATATCGTCGTCGCCTTGATCGACGACGAAGAGGCGACCCTGAAGCGCTTCCGGCGGCGCGGCGCCTCGATCGCGCTCGAGCCAGCCAATACCACGCACGAGGTGCGCATCCTTCCGCCCAACCGCGTGCGCATTCAGGGCAAGCTGGTCGGGCTGTTCCGTAGGTATTAGTCGTCCGGCTGCCCACGCGCGTCAGAACGCGGCGATATGCTACGCGCGGTGAGAACGCGCCGGCGAGAGCGTTGCGGTGATGTAGGGCTCTCTCAGCCGCCGCCGGAAACCTTGGCCCAGGTGTCACGCAAGCCGACGGTGCGGTTGAACACCAGCCGATCGGGCGTCGAATCCGCATCGCGGCGGAAATAGCCCTGCCGCTCGAACTGCACCGCTTCGTCGGAATTTTGGCCGGCCAAAGCCGGCTCGAGGCGCGCATCGGCGATGATCTCAAGCGAATTGGGATTGAGATCAGCGGCGAAATCGCCGCCGCTCGGATCGGGGCGCGAGAACAGCGGATTGTAGAGGCGCACCTCTGCCGGCACCGCGTCCGGCGCGGAGACCCAATGCAGCGTCGCCTGGACCTTGCGGCCGTCGGGCGCATTGCCGCCGCGGGTCGCGGGATCGTAGGTGCAGCGCAGCTCGGTCACCTCGCCGGCCGCGTTCTTCACCGCTTCCCGGCAGGTGACGAAATAGGCATAGCGCAACCGCGCCTCGCGGCCGGGCGCGAGGCGAAAGAACTTCTTCGGCGGATCCTCCATGAAATCGTCGCGCTCGATGAAAAGCTCATGGCCGAAACGAATGCGCCGCGTGCCGGCGGCGGGATTCTCGGGATGATTGACCGCCTCGAGCTCCTCGCTGCGGTCTTGCGGATAATTCTCGATCACGATCTTCAGCGGCCGCAGCACCGCCATGCGCCGCAGCGCGGTTTTGTTGAGGTGCTCGCGGATGGAAAACTCCAGCATCGCCATGTCGACGACGCTGTTGGCCTTGGCGACGCCGATCCGCTTGACGAAGTCGCGGATTGCCGCCGGCGGCACGCCGCGCCGGCGCAGCCCGGCAAGCGTCGGCATGCGCGGATCGTCCCAGCCGCCGACATATCCGCCGCGCACCAGCTCCGTAAGCACGCGCTTCGACAGCACCGTGTAGGTGAGATTGAGCCGGGCGAACTCGTACTGATGCGGCCGTGAGGGAACCGGCAGGTTCTCCAGGAACCAGTCATAGAGCGGCCGATGATCCTCGAATTCGAGGGTGCACAACGAATGCGTGATGCCTTCGATCGAATCCGACTGGCCGTGCGCGAAGTCGTAGCTTGGATAAATGCACCATTTCCTGCCGGTGCGCGGATGCTCGGCGTGGAGGATCCGGTAGAGCACGGGATCGCGCAGGTTGATGTTGCCGGACCCCATATCGATCTTCGCGCGCAGCACGCGTGCGCCGTTGGGGAACTCGCCGGCGCGCATGCGGCGGAAAAGATCGAGGTTTTCCTCGACGCCGCGCCCGCGGTAAGGGCTTTCGGTGCCGGCCTCGGTCAAGGTGCCGCGCGTCGCCCGCATCTCGTCCTGCGTTTGGTCGTCGACATAGGCCTTGCCGGCGCGGATCAGATGCTCCCCCCATTCGTAGAGCCGCTCGAAATAGTCGGAGGCGTGATAGAGGTGCTCGCCCCAGTCGAAGCCGAGCCAGCGCACGTCGCGTTCGATGGCGTCGATGTATTCCTGGGCCTCCTTGGTCGGGTTGGTGTCGTCGTAGCGCAGATTGCAATGGCCGCCGAACTCGGCGGCGACCCCGAAATTGAGGCAGATCGACTTGGCGTGGCCGATATGCAGGTAACCGTTCGGCTCCGGCGGAAAGCGGGTGACGACAGCGTTGCGCCGGCCCGCGGCAAGATCGTCGCGGATGATGTCGCGAATGAAATCCTGCCCGGCCTCTCGTGCCGTCGTCTCAGCGGTCATGACCTGATCACTTCCATAATGCCGAGGCGTTGCCCGCGGCGCGCCCGGATTGAACAAATTGGCCCGCGCGGTCAAGTCCGCTGGCGGCTTAAACTTTCTTTCACTGTCAGCTGTGCTACACGAGCCTGCGCTCGCGCGGACCAGGACCAAGAATGACCGTCGTTACCCGCTTCGCTCCCTCGCCCACCGGCTTCCTGCATATCGGCGGCGCTCGCACCGCGTTGTTCAACTGGCTCTACGCCCGCGGACGCGGCGGCAAGATGCTGCTGCGAATCGAGGACACCGATCGCGAGCGTTCGACGCAGGCCGCGATCGAGGCCATTCTCGACGGCCTCGCCTGGCTCGGCATCGCCTGGGATGGCGACGCCATTTATCAATTCTCCCGCTCGGCGCGCCACCGCGAAATCGCCGAACAACTCCTGGCCGCGGGACATGCCTATCGCTGCTACGCCAGCCCCGAAGAGCTCGCGCGGATGCGCGAGGCGGCGCGAGCGAAAGGCCGCTCGAAGCTCTATGACGGCCGCTGGCGCGACCGCGATCCGAGCGAAGCGCCGGCCGGGGTCAAGCCCGCGATCCGGCTCAAGGCGCCGCTGACCGGCGAAACCGTCATCGAGGACCAGGTGCAGGGACGCGTGGTCTGGCAGAACGAGAATCTCGACGACCTCGTGCTGTTGCGCTCCGACGGCACACCGACCTACATGCTCGCCGTCGTCGTCGACGATCATGACATGGCGGTGACACACATCATCCGCGGCGACGACCATCTGACCAATGCCGCGCGGCAGAAGCAGATCTACGACGCGCTCGGCTGGCCGGTGCCGGTGATGGCGCACATTCCGCTCATTCACGGACCCGACGGCTCGAAGCTTTCCAAGCGCCATGGCGCGCTCGGCATCGACGCCTACCGCGCCATGGGCTTTCTGCCGGCGGCGCTGCGCAATTATCTGGTGCGGCTGGGTTGGAGCCATGGCGACCAGGAGATCTTCTCAACCGAGGAAATGATCTCCGCCTTCGACCTGCCGCAGATCGGCCGCTCGCCGGCGCGCTTCGATTTCGCCAAGCTGGAAAACCTCAACAGCCACTACATCCGCCAGACCCCCGATGCAGCCTTGCTCGATGCGATCGATCAGCTGCTGCCGCATCTGGCGGACGGCAGCGCCATTGCCGCGAAAATGACGCGGCAGCTGCGCCAGCAATGGCTGTCGGCGATGCCAAGCCTGAAGGAGCGTGCCAAGACGCTCATCGATCTCATTGACGGGGCAAGTTTTTTATTCGCGGACCGCCCGATCCCGCTGGACGATAAAGCCAGCGCCTTGTTGACCCCGCAAGCACGGGAGCTACTGCGCCAGCTCGAGGCCGATCTCGCTGACATCGAGCCGTGGACGACGGAAGCAACCGAGCGCGCCGTGCGATTGTTCGCCGAGCGCCGGAGCGCCAAGCTCGGCGCCGTCGCGCAACCCTTGCGGGCGGCGCTGACCGGACGCGCGACCTCCCCCGGCATCTTCGAAGTGCTGACTGTGCTCGGCAAGACCGAGAGCCTGGCCCGGGTCGCCGACCAGGCAAAGTTCGCCGGTGCGCAGTAGCGCGGCGGCCGTTCACACCCTATTTTCTTGCAGTGCACATGGCGTTGAGCTACGCCAGCGAAGCCGGAATCGATAGGGCCCTTAGTCTTTCGGTCGATGGACCGCGTGCGGCGCACTGGTCCGGCTGTCACAAATCGGGGATGCGATCATGGACGCGAAAACCGGCGCCAACGTCAAATCCGGCAAGCTGACACTCGGCGACAAGAACTGGTCGTTTCCCCTCTACGAGGGCACGATCGGGCCTTCGGTGATGGACGTCAGCAAGCTCTACACCGAGGCCGGCATTTTCACCTACGATCCCGGCTTCACCTCGACCGGCAGCTGCGAATCCAAGATCACCTATATCGATGGGGACGAGGGCGTCCTGCTCTATCGCGGCTATCCGATCGAAGACCTGGCCGAGCACGGCGACTTCCTCGAGACCTGCTATCTCCTCCTCTACGGCGAACTGCCGACTGCCGCACAAAAGAGCGACTTCGACGATCGCGTGGTCCATCACACGATGGTTCACGAGCAAATGAGCCGGTTCTTCCAGGGCTTCCGCCGCGATGCCCATCCGATGGCGGTGATGGTCGGCTGCGTCGGCGCGCTGTCGGCCTTTTATCACGACTCGACCGACATCACCGATCCGACCCAGCGGATGATCGCCTCGATCCGCATGATCGCGAAATCGCCGACACTCGCCGCAATGGCCTACAAATATTCGATCGGCCAGCCGTTCGTGTATCCAAAGAACGATCTCGACTACGCCTCGAATTTCCTGCGCATGTGCTTTGCGGTGCCGTGCGAGGAATACAAGCCCAACCCGGTGCTGGCCCGGGCCATGGACCGGATCTTTATCCTGCACGCCGATCACGAGCAGAACGCCTCGACCTCGACGGTGCGCCTTGCCGGCTCGACCGGGGCCAATCCGTTCGCTTGCATCGCCGCCGGCATTGCCTGCCTGTGGGGTCCGGCGCATGGCGGCGCCAACGAGGCGGCGCTCAAGATGCTGGGCGAGATCGGCACGGTCGATCGCATCGCGGAATACGTCAAGCGCGCCAAGGATCCGAAGGACTCGTTCCGCCTGATGGGCTTCGGCCACCGCGTCTACAAGCACTACGATCCGCGCGCCAAGATCATGCAGAAGACCTGCCACGAGGTCTTGGGCGAGCTCGGCCTCAACGACCCGCTGCTCGACGTCGCCATGGAACTCGAGCGGATCGCGCTCCACGATGAATACTTCATCGAGAAGCGGCTTTATCCGAATGTCGACTTCTACTCCGGCATCACGCTGCGGGCGATGGGCTTTCCCACCGCAATGTTCACGGTCCTGTTTGCGGTCGCGCGCACCGTCGGCTGGATCGCGCAATGGAAGGAAATGATCGAGGATCCGCACCAGAAACTCGGCCGCCCGCGCCAGCTCTACACCGGCTCGCCGCGGCGCGAGTACCAGCCGATCTCGCGGCGGAAGTAGAAGCCTCGCTTTCGCCAAGACGGACGGTAGCTCCAGCCGATATTTCTCTAGAAATGGCTGAACGAGGGCCGCGCGAATGCGAGCGCCTTGCCGCCTTGCACGAAGCGAGCGCCCTCCCCGGCTCGAAGCCGCCCGATCTCAGCGACCGCGACACCGGCCGCCGCAGCCGCCTTGCGGAACGCAGCGAGTTTTTCCGGGGCGACCGTCGCGACGATCTCATAATCGTCACCGCCCGTGAGCACCGTCTCGACCAGCGCCGGCTCGGCGGCGATCGCCGCGCGTACCGCGTCTGAAAACGGCACGTGCGCAACCTCGATTTCGGCCGCTACAGAAGAAGCGCGACAAAGCTTGTCGAGATCGCCGGCAAGCCCGTCGGAGACATCCATTGCCGCCGCCGCGTGGTGCAGCACCGCCTCGGCGAGCGCGTTGCGCGGCTGCGGTAAGAGATAGCGTTGCGCGAGGTGCGCGCTCATCGCCTGCGTGAGCCGCCATTGCCCGGCGAGACCGTGATCGCGCCGCAGCTTCAGCCCGAGCGCCGCATCGCCGATCGTTCCGGTCACGAGCACATGATCGCCGGCCGCCGCGGTCGAGCGCCGCGTCATCTTTCCCTGCGGCACCACGCCGAAAGCCGTAATCGAAACGGACGCCGGCCCGGGCGTGCGATCGGTGTCGCCGCCGAGCAGCGGACAGCCATACTCGACCGCGTCCTCGCCAAGCCCGCGCGCAAAGCCGGCAAGCCAAGCCTCGTCCGACCCATCCGGCAAGGCGAGCGCCAGTAGGAAGCCGAGCGGCTTCGCGCCTTTGGCGGCGAGGTCCGAGAGATTCATTCGCAACGCCTTGCGGCCGATCGTGTCCGGCGGATCGTCGGCAAAGAAATGGACACCGGCGATGACGCCGTCGGTCGTGAGCACGAGATCGCATCCCGGCGGCGGCGTCACCGCCGCCGCATCATCGCCGAGGCCGAACGCGCCGGGATGAGTCGCCAACGGGCGGAAATAGCGCGCGATCAGGCGATCTTCGGCCGATTCCGTTCTGTCGCTTGCATTTGGCATTGCATTGCGCACCGATCGCCAGTTGTGTAGCAGCGCCACGACCGCGAGGAAATGCCGTGGAGCCTTTCGACCTCTACTCGCCCGCAATCGATGCGGATCCGTTTCCCTACTACGCCGCGCTGCGCGACAAATATCCGTGCTATTGGAGCGAAGGCGCGCGGCTCTGGATCCTCTCGCGCTACGACGACATCGTCGAGGCCGCGCGCGACTGGCAGACCTTTTCCTCCTCCCAAGGCAATATGATCGACGAGCTTCCGGGCCGCGCCGGCGCGACGCTCGGAACGACCGACCCGCCGCGCCATGATCGGCTGCGCGCCTTGAGCCAGGCGGCATTTCTCAGGCGCAATCTCGACCGGCTGGTCGAGCCGACCTTGGAAATCGCCGACCGCGCGCTCGAGCGTATCGCCGCGCAAGGTACCTTCGAGTTCATCGACGATTTCTCCAGCCGGATCACGGTCGGGCTCTTGTTCCGCACCATGGGCCTGCCGGAGCGCGACCATGCCGAGATCCGGCGCAAGGCGATTCTTGCCATCTCGACCGACAAAGCGGCGAAGGGCCGCACGCCCGCGCACATCGCCGCATTCCAGGAACTGAGCGATTTCCTGACCGAAGAGGTGGCGGTGCGGCGGGCCAATCCGACCGACGACCTGATCACGCATCTCGCCGAAGCCGAGATCGACGGTGACCGGCTCTCGGAACGCGAGATCGTGCTCACCACGGCGACCTTCGTCATGGCCGGCGTCGAGTCGCTGTCGAGCTTCATGAGCGTGTTCGCGCTCAATCTTCACGACTACCCGGACGCGCGGCGGCGTCTTGTTGCCGATCCGGCGCTGGTCGCGCCGGCGATCGAGGAGTCGCTGCGCTTCAACACCTCGGCGCAACGCTTCAAGCGCGTGGTCATGCGCGACACAACTCTGCACGGCCAGACGCTGCGCGCCGGCGACAAGATCGCGTTGGCTTTCGGCTCGGGAAATCGCGATGAGCGCAAGTTTCCCGACCCCGACAGGTTTGACGTCGACCGCCGTCCGCAGGGGCACCTCGGCTTCGGCTCCGGCAAGCATTTTTGCCTCGGCAGCCAGATGGCGCGGCTGGTCACCGAAGTGGCCATGCGCCGCTTCCTCGAGCGCGTGCCCGACTATCACCTCGCGGTGGACAAGGTCGCCTGGAATTCCTCGTCGAACTTCCGCAGCCCGACTGCGCTGCCGTTCGCCTGCAGGTGATAGGTCAACCGGACGCGCCGCCGAATTCGGCGGCGCGCAGCTGGCGCGCAAGCTGGTCGAGCACGGCATTGACCATGCCGGTCTCCTCTTGATCGACGAAGGAACCGGCCACGTCGACATATTCCGAGGTGACCACGCGCGCCGGTATGTCGCGCCGAAAGGCAAGCTCGTAGGCGCCGGCGCGCAGCACCGCGCGCAGCAGCGCCTCGATGCGCTTGAGCGGCCAGCCGTGCGCCAGCGCCGCGTCGATCTGCGGATCGAGGCTATTTTGCTCACGCACGACACCGCCGACGACATCGCGGAAGAAGGCCGCTTCCGCCGGCCGATACTGCGCGCCCTCGACCTCGCCGCCGAGCCAGTGGCTTTCGAACTCGGCAAAGATCTCGTTCACGCCGGTACCGGCGAGGTCCATCTGATAGAGCGCCTGCACGGCGGCAAGGCGGGCGGCGCCGCGCTTGTTGGCCTTGCGCGGCTCCTCGGCTCCCGATTTTTCGGCGGCGCGAACCATTTTCATCGTCCCGCGAGCCGGCGCTTGAGGCCGACCAGCGTAAGCGCGGCCCGCGCCGCGTCACCGCCCTTGTCCTGCTCCTCCACGCGGGCGCGCGCGAGGGCCTGCGCCTTATTATCGACGGTGATGATGCCGTTGCCGACCGGCAGGCTGCGGGCGATCGAGAGATCCATCAAGCCGCGCGCGGACTGATGCGAGACGATGTCGAAGTGGATGGTGTCGCCGCGGATCACGCAGCCGAGGGCGACGACCCCGTCATAGGGGCGGCGCTTCTTTTGCGCCGCGTCGAGGGCGATGGCGATGGCGCCGGGAATTTCCAGCGAGCCCGGCACGCTGATGCGCTCGACATCGGCTTGCGCCTCGGTAAGCGCCTTCATGGCACCGGCGAGGAGCGCATCCGCAATGTCATCGTAGAAGCGCGCCTCGACGAGGAGGATGCGCGTTCCCTTGCCCTCGCCCTTCTCGCGCTTGCCTTGCCGCGGACCGGCCATCGTCGTTCCACTCCGAATTGGCGCGGTCGTAGCAAGCGCGGGAAGCGCGAACAAGCCGCGTCAACCGTGTCCGCTAGCGGGCCGCCGCTCTGTCCATCGCCGCGGAGATGGCGGCGAACCGCTCTTCCATCGCGGCGCGCATCTGCGGATGCGTGAACACGTAGAGTTCGTCCTCGCGGATCGCAGTGAGGACGCGCGCTGCGACCTCAGCGGGATCGAGCCCTGACCGCAGACTTTCGTCGATGTAAGCCGCAAGCGCGGCCGCCGGGCTATCCGGGTCCGGCGTCCGGGTTGGGCCGTAGCGCTCCGGCCGGTTGCGTCCGCTGGCGTTGATGCGCGTGCGAACCCAACCGGGACACAGCACGCTCACGCCGATGCCGAGCGGCTTAAGCTGCATCGCCAGCCCCTCCGACATGGTGACCACCGCGAACTTGCTCGCCGCGTACGGACTGAACCCGAGCCCGCTGAGCATGCCGGCCATGGAGGCGGTGTTGACGAAGTGACCGCCCTCGCCATGGGCGCGGAAGTGCGGCAGGAACGTGCGGACGCCGTGCAGGACGCCCATCAGATTGACCTCGAGCACCCACCGCCAATCGTCGAGCGAAATGTCGTCAACGCCGCCGCCGGCGGCGACGCCGGCATTGTTGCAGACCACGTGGACATGGCCGAAGGCCTTGTAGGACGCCTCGGCCGCACGCTCGACGCTGTCGGGATCGGTCACGTCACAGGTCGTGCCGTGCACGTCCGGTCCAAAATTGTGCAGGCTCTTGACCGCGGCCGTCAGGGCCTCGATCTCGACATCGGCGAGCATCACATTCATGCCCGCCTCGGCAAACGCCCGGCCGAGCGCGAGCCCGATGCCGCTCGCCCCGCCGGTCACGAACGCCGTCTTGCCCGAAAGCTCCCGCATGATTGCCTCCGATGCTCCTCAGCGCAACGCGCTCGATTGCGGCGTCTGCAAGAGCCGTGCGGCGTAGCGCGCCATAAGGTCGACTTCAATGTTCATGCGCGCACTGACGCCAAGCTCGCCGAACGTCGTGACCTTGAGCGTGTGCGGAATGATCAGCACGGAAAACCGGTCGCCTTTCACCTCGTTGACGGTGAGCGAGACCCCGTCAAGCGCCACGGAGCCTTTGGGCGCGATGAACCGCGCAAGCTCGGCCGGAGCCTGCAAAAAGAGCCGCGCCATATCGGGCAAATCCTCGCGCGCGATAAGTTCCGCAACGCCATCGACATGGCCGCTGACCATGTGGCCGCCGAGTTCGTCGCCGACGCGAAGCGGCCGTTCGAGGTTGAGCATGGTCCCGCGTTGCCAGGCCCCGGCGGTGGTCACGCGCAGCGTTTCCGCGGCGGCATCGACGGCAAAGAACCGCCGCTGACGTGTTCGCCCGCGCGCCACGACCGTCAAGCAGACGCCGGAGCAGGCGATGGAGGCGCCGATGTCGATCGTGTCCGGGTCGTAGCCGCATTTGACGGTCAGGCGGCGCAAACCCTCGGCCTTCTCGGCGACTTGAACAACCTCGCCCAAATCATTGACGATGCCGGTGAACATGGCCTCACCTTCGCTCAAGAACGGTGAGCGTGTCGGCCCCGACGGGCTCGCTCGTGATGCATCGCAGCCACGGCGACTGCGTCAGGGTAGTGAGCGGCAGTCCCTCGAGCGCATCGATGCCACCAGGCCCGACGCGCTTCGACGAATAGAACAGGTACACCGCATCGACCAGGTCCGCGGCGACGAAGGCGGCAGCAAGGGTCGGGCCGCCTTCGACCATGAGCCGGGTGATGCCGCGCGCGGCAATCGATTTGAGCACGTCCGCGAGGTCGAGATGACCCTCGCTCCCTTTCGCGCGAAAGATTTCGACGCCGTGCGCCTGCAAGGCCTCCCCGGCGCGTGGCACCGCCGCTGCCCCGGCGACCACCCACAGCGGCGTTTCCCGCGCGCTCCGCACCAGGCGCGATGCGAGCGGCAGGCGAAGCGCGCTGTCGAGCACGATGCGCACCGGCGAATATCCAGCCATCCCGGGCAGGCGGCAGGTCAGTACCGGGTCGTCGGCGAGCGCGGTACCGATGCCGACCATGATCGCGTCGCTCTGTGCGCGCAGCAGATGGACCCGCTCGCGCACCGCCTCGCCGGTAATGGCGACCGGCTGCCGCCCGGACGCGCCGGCTTTGCCGTCGGCCGAGATCGCGAGCTTGAGCGTCACATGCGGCCGGCCTTCGCGCATGCGCCGGATATGGCCGGCATGATCGCGCCGCGCCTCCTCCGCACCGACGCCGATATCGACCTCGATGCCCGCGGCGCGCAACCGCGCGTGCCCGGCGCCGGCGACCTCCGAGTTCGGGTCTTCGAGCGCCGAGACGACGCGCGACACACCCGCCGCGATGACCGCGTCGGCACAGGGCGGCGATTTGCCGTGATGCGAGCAAGGCTCCAGCGTGACGTAGAGGGTGGCGCCGCGCGCGGCATGTCCGGCCCGGCCTAGCGCCTCGATCTCGGCATGCGGGCGGCCGCCGGGCTGGGTCCAGCCTCGGCCAACAATGATCCCGTTTTTCGCGAGCACCGCGCCGACGGCGGGGTTGGGCCAAGTGCGGCCTAGGCCACGCCGCCCGAGCGTCAACGCGAGCGTCATGAACCGCCGATCTTCCGCCTGGGTATCGAGGGGGCCTCTCACGGCAGCGCTCGCGGCTTCGGCGCTTCGTTGCGCGCTCACTCGGCGGCCTCTTCCCCCGATAGTTCGGCGAGCGCTGCCTCGAAATCCTTGGCCTCGCGGAAATTGCGATAGACCGAGGCGAAGCGCACATAGGCGACATCATCGAGGTCGCGCAAATAGGCCATCACCGTCTCGCCGATCGTCTCCGACGAAACTTCACTTTCCCCCTGGCTTTCCAACTCGCGCACGATTTTGGAGACCATCTGGTCGATGCGCTCGGGTTCGACCGGGCGTTTGCGCACGGCGATCTGCACCGAACGCAGGAGCTTGTCGCGGTCGAACGGCACGCGCCGGCCGTTGCGCTTGATCACGATCAATTCGCGCAGCTGCACCCGCTCGAAGGTGGTGAAACGGAAATTGCAGGACAGGCAGACGCGGCGGCGGCGGATGACGGAGGAGTCTTCCGTCGGCCGCGAATCCTTCACCTGGGTGTCGAGGCTTGCACAACTTGGACAGCGCATTCGTCGCTACCCCTCGTAGATCGGAAACCGGCCGACCAAGCGCTTGACCTTCTCACGCACGTCCAGCTCGGCCTGGGCATCCGCTTCGGCGCCCTTTTGCGAAAGCGCATCGAGCACCTCCGCGATCATGTCGCCGACCTGGCGGAATTCGGCGATGCCGAAACCGCGTGTCGTGCCGGCCGGCGTGCCGAGCCGCACGCCCGAGGTGGTCGTCGGCTTTTCCGGATCGAAGGGAATGCCGTTCTTGTTGCAAGTGATGCGGGCGCGCCCAAGGGCCGCCTCGGCCACCTTGCCGGTGAGACGCTTGCGGCGCAGGTCGACCAGCATCAGGTGCGTATCGGTGCCCCCGGAGACGATATCGAGGCCACGCGACTTCAGCGTTTCGGCAAGCGCCTTGGCGTTCTCGATTACGTTCTTCGCGTAAAGTCTGAAGGAGGGATGGAGCGCCTCGCCGAAGGCCACCGCCTTCGCCGCGATCACATGCATCAGCGGGCCGCCCTGCATGCCGGGAAAGACCGCGGAATTGAGCTTTTTCGCCAGCGCTTCGTCATTGCTCAGGATGGTGCCGCCGCGCGGCCCGCGCAGCGTCTTGTGCGTCGTCGTCGTCACCACATGGGCGTGCGGGAACGGCGAGGGATGCACGCCGCCGGCCACCAGCCCGGCGAAATGCGCCATGTCGACCATAAGGTAGGCGCCGACCTCATCGGCGATGGCGCGGAAGCGGCGGAAATCGATGATCCGCGGATAGGCCGAGCCACCGGCGACGATCACTTTCGGCCGATGCTGCTTCGCCAGCTTCTCGACTTCCTCCATGTCGACCAGGTGGTCGTCGCGCCGCACCCCATAGGGCACGACCTTGAACCAGCGGCCGGACAAGTTGACCGGCGAACCGTGGGTGAGATGCCCGCCGGCGGCGAGGTTGAGCCCCATGAAAGTGTCGCCCGGCTGCATCAGCGCCATGAACACTTCGGCATTCGCCGAAGCGCCGGAATGCGGCTGCACATTGGCGAAGGCGCAGCCGAATAATCGTGTCACCCGTTCGATCGCCAGCCGCTCGACAATGTCTACGTACTGGCAGCCGCCGTAATAGCGATTGCCGGGCGAGCCTTCGGCATATTTGTTGGTGAGCACCGAGCCCTGCGCCTCGAGGACGGCGCGGCTGACGATATTCTCCGAGGCGATCAGCTCGATTTCGTCGCGCTGGCGTCCGAGTTCGCGCGCGATGGCATCGGCAATGTCGGGATCGCTGTCGGCGAGCGCGGCGGTGAAGAAGTCTTCGGTTGTTATCGTTGCGCCTTGCGTGACTGACATGCCCTGCTCCTGGACGGAATGACGCCGTTTCCGAAGCCGATAGCACACCAGCGCCTTGGCGCAAGGGCTTGGGATAAGTCCCCTGCCCCGTACGCTATATTTGGGGATTTGTGGATTTGTGGGTCATGGCGCGGGCAATTGCAGCGCGCTTGAACGGGCCCGAAAGCCGGGACCGGCGCCTGAAATTGGCATGTGCGGTTCCCGGATTGCGCATGGCGCAATCCGGGCGACAGGGACCTAGGCAGCGACGCTCGGCAGACCGGCGAGCGCCATGGCGAGCTCGCCCTCGTCGTAGTTCTGATCGACCAGCTTGCCCTCGAAGTAGCTGATATAGGCCTGCATGTCGAAATGGCCGTGGCCGGACATGTTGAACAGGATCACCTCGGCCTTGCCTTCCTTCTTGCAGCGCAACGCCTCGTCGACGGCGCAGCGCACCGCGTGCGTCGCCTCCGGCGCCGGCACGATGCCCTCGCAGCGCGCGAACTGCACGCCGGCGTCGAAACAGGTCTTTTGGTGATAGGCGCGCGCCTCGATCAGCCCGAGATCGTGGATATGCGACACCATCGGCGCCATGCCGTGATAACGCAGGCCGCCAGCGTGGAAGCCGGGCGGGATGAAGGTCGAGCCGAGCGTGTGCATTTTGACGAGCGGCGTCAGGTGCGCAGTGTCGCCGAAATCGTAGGCGTACTTGCCGCGGGTCAGCGACGGGCAGGCGGCCGGCTCGACCGCGATGAAGCGGCGCTTGCGGCCGCCGCGCAGTTGCAGCCCAAGGAAGGGAAAGGCCAAACCGGCGAAGTTCGAGCCGCCGCCGGTGCAGCCGATCACCACGTCGGGATCGTCGCCCGCCATCTCGAACTGTTTGATCGCTTCCTGCCCGTTGACGGTCTGATGCAGCAGCACGTGGTTGAGCACCGAGCCGAGCGAGTATTTCACCGCCGGGTCCTTGGCGGCCATTTCCACGGCCTCGGAAATGGCGATGCCGAGCGAGCCTGGACTCTTCGGATCCCTGGCAAGGATCGCCTTGCCGGAATCGGTCTCGTTCGAGGGCGAGGCGATGCAGCGCGCGCCATAGGTTTCCATCAGCGCGCGGCGATACGGCTTCTGGTCGTATGACACCCGGACCTGGAACACGGTCACATCGATGCCGAACAGCGAGCCGGCAAAAGCGAGCGAGGAGCCCCACTGTCCGGCACCGGTCTCGGTCGAGAGCCGCTTGATGCCCTGCTCTTTGTTGTACCAAGCCTGCGGCACGGCGGTGTTCGGCTTGTGCGATCCCGCCGGGGATACGCCTTCGTATTTGTAATAGATCTTGGCCGGCGTCCCCAGCGCCTGCTCGAGGCGGCGCGCGCGCATCAGCGGCGACGGCCGCCACATCCGATAAACGTCGCGGATCGGCTCGGGGATGTCGATGGTGCGCTCGGCCGATACCTCCTGGAGAATGAGCGCCATCGGGAACAACGGCTCGAGGTCGCCAGGGCCGACCGGCTGCTTGGTGCCGGGATGCAAAACCGGCGGCAGCGGCTTCGGCAGATCGGCCGCAAGATTGTACCAAGTTTTCGGAATTTGCGTTTCGTCGAGGACGAATTTCACCTGATCACTCACGCCACCCTCCCACGGGAAATTTTATTGGTGAGCGAAGTGTAGCTCGGATTGAGCGTAAGCGAAATCCAGGATCGATATTTTGACCGGTTGAGTTTCATCCGGATTTCGCCTAGCTCGATCCAGCGGCTGTCCGCGGACAATCCATACAACCGCTCAATCGCTCCCAGATTTTATCGGGGTTACTTGGTCGGATATTCAATGACACCAATGTCGTATTTCACCGACAGACCTTCCAAATTATTACCCTGGAAGACCACGTCGGAAACCCTTGGCACGGTCACTTGGATGGTGTGTTGATCGACCGAAGTTATCACCGGATAAGGATTTACGCCCGCGGGGCCGTATTTGAATAATAGCGTCCTTCGGGCCTGCCCGACCTTCGACGCAAAGATGCTTATCGACGCATCCTTGGCAAGGGTATCGCATTCCGCTTTACTAATCTCAAAGTCGAATCCCAAAAGATTCGAGATTTTTTCGTGACGATTCGTGATGCAGATGGATGCCAAGAAGAAACAAGCGCAGGCCGCGAGTGCGGTCGCGCAAACCCCAAGCAGAACGGCGATTAATCTCACCTGTGCCCCCATCGGCACGGCCTAGACATTGGCCGCGATGGATTCCGCCACGGCCAAACCATCCTACAATTTGGTGGTCGGGGGAATCGCCGGCCCGCCGAGGCCGTCACGGCTGTAAATGTCTTCGCGAAATTGCACGACGCCGTCGGAGGCGGACCAGGCGGTGACATAGACCCAGTGCAGCGGCACCGGCTTGGTCAGTCTGGCGTCCTTGTGGTCGCCCGATTTGATCACCCGGTCGATCTCCTCGCGCGACCAGCCCTTGGTCTCGGCGAGCAGCCAATAGACCAGCTCGCGCACATTCTGCACACGCACGCAGCCCGAGGAATGGAACCGAAAGTCGTCGCCGAACAGATTCTTCAGCGGCGTGTCGTGCATGTAGACGCCATAGGCGCTCGGGAAGTTGATGCGGATCGCGCCGAGCGAGTTGAAATCGCCGGGGTCCTGCTTGAAGGAATAATGGGTCGCGTCCTCCGAATACCAGTTGATCTGCGAGGGCTGCAGCTCGACATGCTTGGCGTCGAAGATGCGGATATGGTTCGAGGACAGGTAGTCGGGCTGATCCTGCATTTTCGGGATCAAATCCTTGCGCACGATCGAAGGCGGCACGGTCCAGTACGGGTTGAAGTTGATTTCGACGATCTTGCTGTTGATGTCGGGCGAAGCTCGATCGGGCTTGCCGACCACGGCGGTGTGCCGCGACACTGCGACGTCGTTCTCGATCGCCTCGATGCGCGCCGCCGGGATGTTGCAGACCACATAGCGGGGCCCGAGATTGGTGGTCAGCGTCTTGAGCCGTTCGATGTTGACCTTGAGCTGGTCGCGCCGCGTCGCCGCCGGCACGTTCATGGCGAGCAGAGTGGCCGCGCGCAGGATGCCGTCGACGGTGAGGCCGTGGCGCGCCTGGAACCGCCGCACCGCGGCCTCGACATAGGAATCGTAGATGTCGTTGCCGACGGCGCTGCCGTCGAGATCGCCCGAGGCGGAGAGCCGCGAACGCAAACTGGCTACGCTCGGATGGCGGTCGCCGAGCCGCAATTGATCGACCTTGGGCACCACAGCCCAGCCGCCGCGGCTGAGGATCGCGTCATAGGCCTCGATGGCCTTCTCGGTGGTCTGCAAGGTCGCGGGCGAGAGCGTCGGTGCCGACGCCTTCGGCATATGGATGGTGCGCGAGCCCTGGTCGAAAGACTGGCCGAACTGGCCTCGTTCGGTGTCGCCCATCAGCGCATCAAGCGGGGCATCCTCGGCCGCCGCGGGCCGGACCGCTGCTCCTGCGGCGGCGAGCGTGGCCAAGGCGGTCAGGAAGACGCGGCGATCAGGGCGTACGCCGTCTCGATCACGCGGTTCGCTCATGGAGCGTTACCCAACACAGCATGAAGGCCGAAATTTGCCGCGCCGGAATTAGCACAGAGGGGAGGTCGGAGGACAGAGCAGCGACGACGACAGGACAGAGCAAAAGGGCAATGCTCGCCCGCCCTCACCCGTCCTGAGGTCATCCGTCATCCAAAAAAGCCCCGGCATTTGCGCCGGGGCAAGGTACGCCAGTACGACGGAAACTCTGGCGCGAGGACCTGCTCCTATCAGAGCCGGTAGAGGATTTGATCGGTCCAGAAACGCTCGAGGCGGTGCAGCGCCTTGTTGAGCACGCCGAACTCGTCGGCATTGATGCCGCCGACCTGCTCCACGGTGCGCACGTGCTTCTGGTAAAGCGTATCGACGACGTCGCGGACTTCGCGGCCCTTGTCGGTGAGCTTGATGCGCACCGAGCGTCGGTCGACCCGCGAGCGCTGATGGTCGAGGAAGCCCATCTCGACCAGCTTCTTGAGATTGTAGGAGACGTTGGAGCCGAGATAGTAGCCGCGCGTGCGCAGCTCGCCGGCAGTCAGCTCCTTGTCGCCGATATTGTACAGGAGCAACGCCTGCACCGAATTGATGTCGGCGCGCCCGCGGCGGTCGAATTCGTCCTTGATGACGTCGAGCAGACGCCGGTGCAGACGCTCGACCAAGGTCAGCGCCTCCAGATAGTGCGGCCGAATATGGTCGAAACGCGCCTCGCGCTCGGCGGGCTCGACCGTCTTAGCGACGGCTTTCATGAGTAGACGCCTTTCCCAAATACTATTTTTATCGCGACGGGCCCTGTCTCCCGCCGTGGGGGCACACTATCGGTGAGGGTCTAAGATCAGTTTAAATAACACGCTAAAAATAAGGTTTATTCGCCGCTCTGCAGCGCGCGATTTAGCCTTGAATTGCAGGCACTTCTTATACGTTTCATTCACCGCGCCGCGCCGGGTTGCCGCTGTCGCGGTCGGCCCGCGCCGGCATTCTGAAAATCCGCCGGTATCGCCGCAAATACAAACAAAGCGTTAGCAAATCGAGCCGAATGAAGACCGGGAACCTGCTCTCCCGGAGGGCTCTGCCACATCAGGCGCGCAGACACTGGGTGCGGCGATGCCGCCATACAATCACGGCTTCAAACGCGCTTTCGCGGCGTCGGCGTCTTTGGTTGCCAAGATCTCTCCCGTAGCGGGAATCACTTGGTGGACTTCGCCACAGACGTAACAGTGCACCGGCACAAAGGTAGTTGTGTCGTCTTCTGATATGCCCTCGGGCGTAATGGCAATGACTTGAAAGCCCTTATTCGGGCACTGGTAAAAAAAGCGCGGCATGGTCGTCCCCGCCACAACCCTGCGCGGTCGAGACAAGGCCTGCAACTGTTACAAATACCAGTAGCGGTGGTGCGTCGTCGTCCGTCGGCGTGTCGGTCCCCTTGTCGCGATCGAGGTGCGGTGTGACGTGCGCCGGCGTTGCCAGCCGCTCACTTTCCTTGGAATGTGGGTCAGAATGCGCCTCAGAACGAAGCTAAGTCCGATGACAAAGCTATTGCCTAACGTGTTGCCCGCATTTACGTAACCGGTCTGACGGGGGAGTGTCCCGAGCGGCAAAGGGGGCGGACTGTAAATCCGCTGGCTTACGCCTTCGTAGGTTCGAGTCCTACCTCCCCCACCACCTTGAAATCAAAGGAAAATATCGAAATTTGGTGGCCGTTGGGAGGGCATTTTCATGTCGCATATGTTGCAAGCCCGCGCCAAGCATTTTCAATGACTTACAAGGGCTACAAAAACCTCCACGCAACATGAATGCGACATACGCGACATGAACTGACACTCCCGAAATTCCATTTTGTTCACGCTGTCATCATCGTCGTCCGATGAACGCCGCCGCTCCCCTCGTCCATCGATGATTGCGGAGTACCCTGAATCTAAATCCGCGACGCTCGCAGACTGGCGGGCACCCATGTCTATTTCGATGACGAGCCGGAGGGCGCCCGTCGGTGACAAAGCGCCCTCAAGCGGGCAAGCGTGGCGCATTGCCGCGAACAATCGCCGAGCTGTTGGAGCTTCCGCGGCGGTGCTGCGCGCCATGATGGACGAGGTCAAGCGGTCCCCAATAGGCTTGCTGCCAGCTCAGCCGTGACCAATCGGCACGATCTGCATGTCCTAATGAAACGGAAATCATTTCGGACATCGTCGCTAGGAGGATCAAATGAGCGAGGAGCAGCAGAACAAGGCGGCGACTGTCAGCCGCGAGGATCTTTACCGGCAGGTCTGGGAGACGCCGATGTCTCGGCTTGGCGCGCACTACGGCATCTCTGGAAACGTGCTAAAAAAAATCTGCGACCGCCTGAACGTCCCCTACCCACCGCGCGGCTATTGGGCCAAGCTCAGCGCCGGCAAATCCGTCACGCAGACGCCGCTGCCGAAGACGCCGGGCGGTATTCCGCTCCAGGTGACTATCACCCCCACCCTGCCGCCGCCGGCTGCTGCACGGCCGCTGGAGCTCGATCTAGAGACAGCAGGACGCCTGCACGAGGCAACCGCCAGAGCCTGCGGAATTACCGTCCCGGCCACGCTGCGGCGGCCGCACCCAACCGACGCGCCAGAGCGACGATCGCCTTTTTCATCCCGCGGCGCCTGGCGATCTGCATCGCCCAGGCCTTGAGCCAAGACCATTTCTTCGAACGCAGCATGCTCTGCGCCGCTTCGTAGAGCATGACCCGTATCATCTCATCTCCGCAGCGTGATATTCTGCCGCTCCAATCGATCTCACCGGATTGGTACTTGGAGCACGTCAGCCCAAACACGGCCCCGACGGCCTTGGATTTGCGGAAGCGAGCGGTACGTCGACGGTGGCGCGATAGGTCAACGCCACCACCGGGCCGACACCGGGGGTCGTCATCAGGCGCTGACACACTTCATCATTCCGCACGATGGCCAGCAAACGGCGATGCAAGATGACGATCTGTTCGCGTAGCACCCGCCGGACAATGAGCAGTGGTTCGACCGGTACCGCCAAGTCGGGCAGGTTCTCGACCAGCTCCCTGATGCGGGCCTCAAACTTCACTGTCCCCACCATGCCCGCTTTGAGACCGAAGTTACGCAAAGTACCGCGCAGGTCGTTCTCGATGGCGATCGCCTTCGACTGCAGCAGCTTGCGATGGGTCAGCAGCATCCGCAGTTTTTGGCTGCGTAACGTCTTCACATGCACCGGACGGTAAAGCCCCACCCGCATCATCTGCGCGATACCGCGCGCATCGTTGCGGTCCGTCTTGTTGATCTGCGCCTTTAGCACCGCCTGCATGTGTCGCGTCTCGACACAGACCACCGGTAACTCGGCTTCGGCCAGAGCGCCGAACAGCCATTGCGACAGCGGTCCAGCTTCCAATCCAATTCGTCGCAAGTGGTAGGCGGAGTTCTTCAGCACTACCAACAACGCTTCGGGTTCGCTCGCAACCTTCACTTCCCGGACGATCTTGCCCGAGTCATCCACAATGCAGACGCTGGTCTCCTTGACCGATAAGTCCAGTCCAGCAAAATGGTTCATGCTGCGCTTCTCCTTCTGATGCTTGAGGCCGTTCACACGGACCTCGTTTCACCATCAGCCTGAAGCGCAGCACCCAAAAATCTTCAACTATCCACAAGCTCGTCGGCCGATTACCCCATCTAAGGGCCAAAAATGGAACCGCGAAGTGCGGTGAGGATCATCCACACGTCGTGAGTTGGCGAGGCTGAAATTTGTTTGAGTCGAGCCGGAACCTCTCAAAGGGATCCGGGTTTCGTCTGATCGGATATCTGATGGAGCACGGAGGTCGGCCAATGAACGCATCAGATCGTTTCCTAAGATTTGCCGCTGAGTGTGAGGTCATGGCGAAATGCACACCTAGTCCCGAGAACGAGATCGTATGGCATCGCATGGCAGAGCGATGGATACAGTGCGCCGAATTGATCGAACGGCAAGATTCAGCGGCTCACGCTGCTGCGTCAATGAAGAGAAATCGGAAACCTGCACAAAGTTTAGCTCATTAGAACGTGCCAATCGCACAAATTTCTATTTGAGTAGGCGCATATCTAGATCGAAGGTGGTAATCCGGTGCGGAACACTTTTGCCGCGCCGTTTCTCGCTATTTCAGTGGGATGCTTTGGGCTTTGGCCTGTCGCCCATTTTATCCCTTGCGCGCTCGACTTGGCCGAGTCGGTTGTGATCGCTTCGACTAACGCCTTCTTCGCTACCCGGCATCCCCTCGTTGCTGGCCGTCAGCCATTGACGGGCGTCCTGTTCCCAGACGTTGAGGGCCTGCTCTTTCTCTTTGGGAGAAAGGCCGTTGTCTTCGATCAGATCATCGGGAGTTTTATAGTGGGCCTGCGGATGTTCAATTTTGTCGATCTTCGATTTCGAAGTATGCGCCATGTTTGCCTCCTTCACCGAGGATCAGTGGCGTAAACGGTGTACCATTGTGGAGTTCTGACATGAAGAGCTCTGCGTGACCGGCGGGGCTTGCGATCGCGACGTAGCACGGGCGTGGATCCGTGAAGTTCAAAGACCGTTAGTTTCCACCGCGCGCGGTAGGGGCGCGCTTGGTCTGCTTCGCTGGATGTCCCGTGGGATCTACCGTCTTCGTCTCGGCTTCCATGGCTAATCGACGCGCTTTTAGGTGTGTGGTTTTCTTACGAGTTGCCCGAGCGTGCGCGCTTATCTCTTTTTCCGCCGCGCAGAGCAAAGGGGGGAACGATGCCGATTATTCGGCTATTGCAAAACGAGCCGCTCGGGCCTTGGGGTGAAAATAGACCACCTGACCGATCTTGAATTTATACTCGGCCATCGGTGAGCAGCCTCTGGTTGATTTCGAAGGCAGAAAGGGCGCCCCTGGAGATTCAGAGACGCCCAAGTTTGCTTCCAAGCCAGATGAGTGGATTATCTGACCACGTGAACGTCCACCCTCTCGCCAGCGCTTGTCAATACCGCGCGGGCAGCGCCGGCCGCCCCGCGCTTGTAGCCTGCGCGCGGCGGGCTTGCTAACGTCTTACGCACCAACTTTTTCGCATCCTTGCCAACGCCGGAAAGCCGCCGCGGGATCGCCCGGCGATCGACGCGCAAGATGAGTTCCAGTATCGCGGTCGGCTCGACCCGTCGCGCATGGCTCGCGTGGCAAACGCCCGCCGCGACCTTTTCGAGGCGATGAAGCAGATCGCGGAAACCGGTCACGGGCCGGCGGAGCAATTTCCTTCAATGGGATGTTCGATCAAGTGGAAGGATTAAAGGGTAACGCCGCTGTCACGACTAGCGAAAGATAACTCGTCTGGGGCCGCTGCGGGCGGTACCGCTACCGGATCCTGACGCAAAACTCCTAGAAGTGTTGGTGCGGGCGAGCCGCCCTCGTCGATTGCGCCACTGTCGGGGTGTCGCTTCCGTACGCGCTGCCCGCTCGCCCGGGCCCGCTGCGCGCTAGAGGAGCCGGCTATGCGCGGGCTTCGCCGAAGCCAATTTGTCGCCTGCCACTTTGCGGTATAGCGGTGGTTCGGCATTTCTCACGGTGCGCAACCGTGTCTCGTGGTCGGCAAACTCGGACAAAAATCGCCAGTCCCGGGAGACGAATGGCACGAACGACCCGAACCGATTTCGTTGGCCTACGGATCGATCAGCACCCCCGGATTGAGCAAAGCCTGCGGATCCATCGTCGCCTTGGCCGCCTTGAGGGCCGCGGCGAACAAGGGTGGGCGCTGTCGGTCGTACCAACGCCGATGGTCGCGCCCGACCGCGTGATGATGGGTGACAGTGCCGCCGTTCGCGATCACGGCATCGAGGCCGACCGCCTTGATGGTGAGCCACTGCGTGCTCAACTCGCCATGCCGGCCGGCGGCATGGAACGTGAAATACGGGGCGGGTCCGTCTGGATAGACATGGGTACATCGGCAGGTGACCTGGCCGGCACGCCCAGTCGCCTCGACGATCGCGCGCTCGGTCGCGGTCTTAATCTTGTCGTGGAACGACTCGAACCGCTCCCAGGTGATCGCGGTCTCGAACGTATCGTTGATGATGCCGCGTTCGATGGTGCGCTCGCGCGCATACGGCATGCGGATGAAGGCGTTGCGCCAGGCACCAGCCGCGCCCTCGCGGTGGGCGTCAGCGGTATCGGTGCGATCCGGTTTGCCGCCGTAATCGGCGCAGCACTCGCTTGCACGCGCCATCCATGGCTCGAGCGGATGGTCACCGGATTCGAAGGCGAGCACCATGATGGCTACGCTCCCGTCCCCCACGCCGGTGTTGAACGCCTCCTGCGGATCAAGGATGCGACAGTTCGCCGGGTACAGTCCAGCTTGCGAGATCGCACGCAACGCCTTGGCCGCGGTAAAGAAATTTGCGAACCGCACGGCGCCGCCGGCGCGAAACGCGGGACGATCCTGCAACCGCATCCAAGCTTGCGTGATGACGCCTAGAATGCCTTCCGAGCCGATCAGCAACCGATCAGGGCTTGGGCCGGCACCCGAGCCAGGCAGCCGACGCGTCTCGATCACGCCCTTCGGGGTAATGACGCGAAGCGATTCCACCAGATCGTCGATGTGGGTGTAGAGCGTGGCGAAATGGCCGCCCGAACGGGTCGCGATCCAGCCGCCGAGCGTCGAGCATTCGAAGCTTTGCGGGAAATGCCGAAGCGTGAGCCCGTGCGGCTTAAGTTGCGCCTCCAGCGCAGGACCGAACGCGCCGGCCTGGATACGCGCGGCGCGCGACGTCTCGTCGACTTCGAGCACGCGCCCGAGCTCGCGTAGGTCGACAGTTACCGCCGCCGTGTACCGAGCCGCATCGCGTTTCGGCTCGACACCGCCGACAACGCTCGATCCGGCGCCGAATGGTGTCACGCTCGCCTGCGCGCCGCCCGCCCAGTCGAGCACCGCCGCGACCTCTTCCTCGTTGCGCGGATACGCGACGACGTCTGGAGCGCTCCGATAGTCCCCGACAAGCCCCCCTGCATAATCGGGAAAAGATTTGCCGTAGGTGTGCGCCGCACGGTCATAGCGCCCGGTCGAGCAGAACGGCAACGACGCGGGTGGATCGAGCCGGGGCGGCTCGAGCTTGATGTCCTCGAGTTTGGGCGGTTTGACCTCGTCGCCCGCCGACCGGCCGAACCGCTGCTCGATGCGGCGGAGCACGCAAGCCTCCTCGGAGGGTGTCAAACCCTCGCCTTCTCGGCCCCATCCGAAATGCTTCAGCCGCGCCAGCGTCATTGCTTTTCCTCCTGTTGGTTGGGAGCGCTCCCTAGATGGTTGCCGGCCTGGTGCTCCTAGTTCCGAGCCTTCTGTCCTGATTCGACTCGTACAGCGTCCGAATTCCCAGTAAGGCTACGATCATCATCGGTAGCGGCATTCGTCTAGGCATCGGTGGCTGAGAGACCCTATTGCGCTCCCGCCTGTCTTACAGCAGAGCGCGCATCATGCCGCCCTTCATGTACCGCTGCCCGAATACCGGCAACCTTGTTCAAGGTATTGTCGCCGAAGAAATGTCGGGTGACGCCACCAGCTTTGAGGCGGTGACCTGCCTCGTATGCCTGCAAGTCCACTATGTGAATCCGGTGACGGGTAAAGTCTTGGGCGAAGAGAGCCAATAGGGCGCCTCAGCTGGCGGCGTCGTTGGTATGGGCCCGGCGAAGTGGGCCGGGGCCGATCCGAGAGTCCTAGGGAGGGGGTGGTGAGCAATTTTGACCAGTCAGCCAGCTGCGAAGGAGTGCACGCCGGCATTGGGATGATGCTGGGACACGGGAGGACGCCCATGTCCGAAACAGATCAGTTCTGGCAATACGTGAGACCGCCGGACTGGCGGATGGTCTTCGCCTGGCTGGTGCTGACCTTCGTCGCTACGGTGATTTATTTTTTCCCGATAGCGCGTCTGGTTGATGCCTTTGCCGGTTAGGTAGGCGCATCGTTCGCGCCGCATCGAGAAGCTCCGCGCCCACATGTGATGACGTCCCCGCCAATTACGACGAACGGGATTAGGCAAACAATGCAAGGAATCTTCAATTGGGCTCGACCTGCTCTGCTCGCCGTTAGTCTTTTGTGCGCGTCGAACGCCGCCCAAGCCCAGATCGTTGCGCTAGGCGCCAGCAACACGGCCGGAAAAGGGGTGGGGTCCGAACAAGCGTTTCCGGCTCAACTCGAGGCTTTGCTTAGGGCCAAAGGCTACGGCGTCCACGTGGTCAATGCCGGCGTCAACGGCGATACCACCGCCGGAATGCTGGCGCGCCTCGACAGCGCGGTTCCGGACGGAACTCGGCTCGTCATACTCGACCAGGCACCTGCCAACGATCTTGAACACGGATTGATGGGACAGCATGCGGCGAACGTGGCCGCCATCGTTGGTCGGCTGCGTGCACGCCATATCAAGACCATCGTCGTTCCGAACATGCACGTGTGGGGAGGACAACACCTTCAACCGGACGGATTGCATCTGACGGCGGAAGGGCACGCGGCGGTCGCCGCGAGGCTGCTGCCCCTTGTGGCGGCGGCAATCGGCAAACGCTGACCTCTTCGGCCCTTTCGAGCCGATCATGGAAAGCGCGCGGATCGCCTCGGCGCATCATACTGCGTGCGGCGGCCGCAAAATCGGCTCACGGCTGTGCCACCCCCAGGAAGTTCACAATGTTCTGCGATCGCCGGCGCGAAGGCCTGAAGCCGCGTTGCCGTTCGGGTGGGGATTTCAAGCTACCCGCCCAAGTGAGGAAACTGGTCATGCCGACCTGTTGAGTGACCTGGTAGCTCCCGTCGATGTGGGCAACCGAGCATAAACGATGCGTTAGCTAACCGTCGGCACATAGTTTGGGAAGTACGTGAATTCAGTTGCTGGCGCTCTTACTCAAGAATGCCTTAAGCGCAGTGACATCTTTCTCGCCCCCGGAAAAATCCTCGGCGATGCGCTCATAGAAGCGCGCGGCGCCTTCATAGAGTTCGCGCGCAGCGGGATCGTCGCCGACGAAGCCGGCAACCTCCTGCATTTCAGCGATCCATCGATACGCCTTCGCCGGCATCATCGGTAGTTGCCGCTTGAACTCGGCGAGCATCTCCTTCTGGCTGAAGGAAAGCTCGTCGAACAAAGCCAGGGCTGAACCGCCACGAATCGCAGCCAGCATCATCGCCGCGGCGATCTCCTGCGTGCCCTTAGTGATGCCGGCATAGGACATTTTCAGCGCCGATGCGGCGGCCGGCGGGCCTTCGAGTACCCGCGCGTCGAGCCCGTACTCGCGCAGCGCGGCGAAGCGCGCCGCCGCGGCGCCGGACGCATAAAAGCGCGGACCGGCATCATTGCCTTTGGCGGCGCTCCGATGATACCGACATCGGCGAACCGGAAGCGGCCTGTGCTTGCCCGCCGCTTGATTCTGCGACAAGAAGACCTTATCTAAGCATAAAATAGGTATTGCGATATAAGGAGCAGCCAATGCATATTCTGGCGAAAGGCTGGAAACGAGACCACGGAACAATAGAAGTCGCCGCAGGCGACGTGGTCAATTCCGTCCGTGATGACGAAGTGATGGCCTACGATAGAAACAAAACGTATGTCCGGGTACTTGGACCGCGTTCCCGCCCAAGTCCGTCAGATAAGTCATTCACTTATCGTGATTGCGACCAAACAAGAGTCCGAATTTCAGTGTCCGGTGCCGTTTCTATGAACGGCAGGTATCAGGTCCAGTGTTTCCTGACCAAAAGCGACATTGCTGAGTTGTTTCAGCTAACGCACGCGGAGGACTCTTTCGACGAAGTAGTAGCGGACCTCGCAAAGCTTCGAAGGAAACGCCTTAGTGCCGAATATCCACCGGGCCGGGTTCGCCGTCGGGTTCGGCCACCGGAATGACCGAAACCAGCGGCGGCGCGGTGTGTTGACGGCGAGTGAGGCCGGCGCTCGCACAATGCGGAGCATTTTCGCTGGAAACTTCCGGCATCTGCTTCGGATCGGAGATCGATCCTCTTTATGTCGATGTCCCGATCCGTCGCTGGCAGGCAAGAACCGCGTAAGATGCCGTCCGGGCGGTGACTGGCGAGCTTCTTCAGCTATCGCGCCCTGCGATCGCCAAGAGGGAGAAGGATGGCCGCAATGGCCAATGACCGAGAGGATGACGGAGTCGGCTACAAGCGGCCACCGAGGCATAGTCAGTTTATGCCCGGGAGGAGCGGTAACCCTCATGGGCGCCGCAAGAACGTGCAAAATTTCAAGACCGATTTACTCGATGAATTACGCGAGCAGATTCCGATCCGCGAAAACGGCCGCGAGCGGCGGATTTCCAAGCAGCGCGCCTTTATCAAGGCGCTTGTCGCAGCCGCGATCAAGGGTGACATGCGCGCAACCAACGCGCTCGTGTCGTTCTGCACCCGCTCGCTCGGCGGGCAAGCCGACGAAGATGTCGACGCGGCTCCCGCAGCCGATGACTTCGACATTATCGAAGCCTTCGTCGCACGTGAGCGCAAGCGAAGGCGTTCTCAGGAAACAGACCCGGAACCTAAAAGAGAGAAAAAGAAGGTGAGTTAGCCCATGCTGCACAAGACAGAAAATCTGATTCGGACGGACTTTGCCTCTTTTGTACGCAAAGCCTTTTACTATGACCATGACGGCAAGAAGCTCGGTAGCGAGCCATACATTGATTACCTATGTTTCGAGCTTGACAAGGTTGCCAAAGGTGAAACCAAGCGGCAGGTCATTAATCTTCCGCCCAGGCACCTGAAGACCTTTCTTGCAGCCATCTATTTGCCGGCGTGGGTCCTGGCCAAGGATCCGTCATCCCGCATCATGGTCATCACCTACAGCGATCAATTGGCGGAGCACATCACCTATCAGATCCGCCGTGTTTTGCAGTCACCATGGTTCAAGAAGGTCTTCAAGACGCGCGTGGCCGAGGATCGCTCTAAGATGAGCGACTTCGCCACGACTCAAGGCGGCGGCGTGTTTGCGACTTCGGTCGGCGGCGCCCTCGCCGGGCGCGGCGCCGACATAATCATTTTTGACGACCCGCTTGATCTTAAGGATGCCGGCAATGTCAGACAGATCGAACTCGTCAATCAGCGTTTCAACAGCTTGATCATGTCGCGCCTTAATGACCCGAAGACGGGCCGCATCGTAATCATTGCCCACCGCCTCAACGACAATGACCTGTCCGCCCACGTTCGCAAGCAGGGCGACTGGCGCCATATCGTTCTGCCTCTGATCGCGACCCGCAAAAAATCCTACGACCTCGGTTACGATAAATGGCTCCGCAAGCGCGGCGAGTTGCTGCGTCCCGGTTCCTACACCGCCAAAAAGCTTACGCAACTCCAGATGAACACCGTCAATCCCGATTTCGAGTTGCTCTATCAGCAGGATCGTGGTGGTGGCGCGCGGATGACGCTTAGGGCAGAGAACTTCGGGACGATCGATACCCGTACGATGCCAGTGCTGCCGGTCATCCTCAGTATCGACCCTGGCCAACGCGCTGGTGTCAATAACAGCTACGGCGTTATCCAAGCGTGGTCGCCGTTTGAAAATAAACACATTCTCTTGGAACAATGGCGTGAACAGTGCAACTACCCGGGGCTCAAGCGCGCCTACTGGCTTTTTGTTCGCAAATTTCGTCCGAGTGTGGCATTGATCGAAGCGACTGCGAATGGGCCCGCTCTAATTTCTGAAGCTAAGCGCAAGGCAATCCTGCAAGTCGTGGAGATCATGCCCGACAGTCGCTCGAAGGCTGCAAGGCTTCTAGCGCACGTACCCCTGACTCGCCGGGGCGGCGTTCAACTTACCGAAGCGGCTGCTTGGAGTGCCGATTACGTCAAGGAATTTGTCGACTTTCCCTTGGCTCCATTCGACGATCAGATTGATGCGACGACGCAGTATTTGGATTGGGTCACCGCAAATCCTGTGCCGCCACCACTGCCACAACGCGCAATCGCTAGCGGTGTTGGTTCGAATGGTTTGCCACTAACGACCAACAGAAGTTTTGTGGTTGGGTCAATTCCCGGAGACGTTGCGATCAGGAGGTGGCGATAGGCCCTTCTCGGCGGAAGCGACTTGCGATCTTTCGGCCGAGTGTTTCTTCTCCGGAGTGGTCGCTGCTTCCAATGGGATGAAATGGCCGAGCACCATGCTGGAAATGCTGCTGGTCGGACGGATGTCGGCATAGGTCGCGGTCGCGGGTTTTGGCCAGCGCACACTGAACGCGCGCATCTAACTTCCCTGTTCCTTGTCGAGGTTTCCCTGTTACGCACTCGGAATTTCCCTGTTACGCTTGGCAGGGTATTCCGCCCTAATTCATTGACTTTTCTTGTCAATTGGCCGGATGAATCGCCGTCACGAGCCTGTTTCGTGAAAATTCCCTGATGATTTCCCTGAAAGCAGGGATTTCTAGGGTAGAGACGGATTCGAATACGACTGCGTTCCCCAGCACTCCCCTAGGCGCGCCGGAAATTGCCAAGCCTTCTCGCGCGTGACAAAACCGAACATGCCTGAACGCCCATGGCGCGCGAAGCCGCACGCGCAGCGGCGCCGCGGTGGGCCGCGTCGCGGCGAGCATATGCGCGCCGGGCACCGCGATCCCGACGCTCCCATTGTCCTCTATGGCTGGCACACCGTCACCGCCGCACTCGCCAATCCCGCGCGGCGCATCCGCAGGCTGTTGGCGACCGAGAACGCCGCGCGCCGCTTGGCCGATGACGGCATCGCGCCGCCGGTTGATCTTGAACTGGTGCGGCCCGACATCATCGCCGCGCGGCTATCGCCCGATGCCGTGCACCAGGGTCTCCTGGCCGAGAGCGATCCCCTGCCCTCGCCCGCCATCGAGGATTTGGCGACCAGCGGCATCGTGCTGGTCCTCGACCAGATCACCGATCCGCATAATTTCGGCGCGATCCTGCGCACGGCTGCGGCGTTCGCCGTCGCCGCGATCGTCACCACCGCGCGGCACAGCCCGGAGGCAACCGGCGTTCTCGCCAAATCCGCCTCGGGGGCACTGGAGCTGGTGCCGATCGCCAGCGTGCAGAATTTGGCCCGGGCGATCGCCGCGCTGAAGGAGCGTGGCTTTCTTGTCGTCGGCCTCGACGGCGCCGCGTCGGCCGATCTTGCGGGCAGTGAACTTTCCGCGCCGCTCGCGCTGGTGCTCGGCGCCGAAGGCAAGGGCTTGCGCCAAGGAACGCGCGCGCAGTGCGATCGGCTGGCGCGGCTCGATCTTCCCGGCGCGATCAAAACCCTCAACGTGTCGAACGCTGCGGCGCTGGCGCTTTACATCGCCCGTCGCGCCATCGCGTAGCCGGCGATAGCGCCGGCGGACACGGCTCGGGATTATGAGAGCACGAAGGCCCGCACACGGCGGGCCTTCGCAATTCGTAGCTTCCAGAAGCGCCGCGAGTTAGTCGCGCACGCCCAGCGGACGGTGCGGGTAGCGCCACCAATGCGGACGGCCATAGCCATGCTCGCGGTAGGCGTAGCGCGCGCCGTGATAATAGGGGCGGCCGTAGCCGTGCGAAATGTAAGGATAGTCGATCGCAGCAGCGACCGACGGCGACCAGGTGCGGTACGGCATCATGATGCCGGGTCCGCTGTATTCCGGGCCCTGGTTGACGACATAAATCGGCGCCGGCACGATCTGCGGCTCGACGTAGGCGGCAGCGGCATAGAACACCGATTGATGGCAACCACACCCGGTGCCCCAAGTGGCGACGGGGGCCGGTGCAGGCATGACCGGTTCGGCATAAACCGGCGCCGGTTGCTCCGCCGCATAGGTCATCTGCGCGCCGCAGCCGCCGCAGCCGCTGACGACACCGCAGCCGCCGCAACCGTTCGAATAGCTCGAAGCGTAGACAACGGGAGCCGCAGCTCCCCACTCGCAACAGCCGGCGAATGCAGCCGACGTGATGCCGGTGAACAATGTGGCAAGAGCCACGAGGATTACGCGATGGAGAGACATGATACTCCCTTACAAAACTGCCCCACGAGGAGGCGGATGAGGGTGAAGCCACTGCTTGGCCTACCCGAAGACGTTACGGGCTCTTCTGGTTCGCGCCTTGCCCGCCTGCTTTCTGCGTGTGGTTGCGGCCGCGCGCGCCGCGATGTCCGAATTGGGGCCCAACGACGACGTCCGGCATCGGATAGGGATACGGGGCGTAGTCGGTGACCGGACCGGAGCCGGACTGGCTCGACCAGCTGCGATAAAAAGTCGGGGCCGGCGGCGGCAGCGGCCGGTCCGCCGGCGGTATGATCTCCAAGCGGCCATAACCGGGGCGCCGGCCCGTCGAGGGAAAGTAGTGGCGTTCGCGCGGGTAGCTCTCGGACTCGAGGTCCGGCCCGTAGACGAGCGGAATGACGAAGGGCCGGTAGATGACGGTCGGGTTCACCATGATCGGGCGCGAGAGGCCGAACTCGCCCTCGATCACGGCATAGGAGACATCGACGCCGTTCAGGATCACCGGCACGTCGGTCCTACCCGGAATGACGATCACGGGCGCACGCTGGGCGAGTGCAGGCGACGCACTCACGGCAAGCACCAAAGCCGCATAGACGAGACGCATGAGACATTCCGGTCGACGCAAATCGTCCGGCGGTTGTAGTCAGATTAGGGTCTGAATTCGTTTAGATGAGACCAATTGCGCTGCTTAATTCCGGGGTAACATTAACTTCCAGCTACCGTACCTGCCGGGGCGCACCAAACCTTCCGCTCCACCCGGTTGTCGCCCCGTTCCGGTCATCCGCGACTTTCGGCGTAAGACCTCTGGCTGACAGACACAAACTCAACGTGCGACTAGCTTTGCCCACGGACGAGGTCTGCGATGCCGATGCCGGCGACGCGGAGCAATCGCTAACGACGAACACATCAGGGGGACCACGCCCATGACGACTATGGCTGTGAACGCGCCACGCTCCGGCGGCATGACCGGCGAAGAGCGGCTGGTAATCTTTGCGTCATCGCTGGGGACGGTGTTTGAGTGGTACGACTTTTACATTTACGGCACGCTCGGCGCGTTCTTGGCGAAATATTTCTTCTCCAACGTGCCAGCCAATGTCGGCTTCATCTTCGCGCTGCTCACGTTTGCGGCCGGCTTTGCGGTGCGCCCATTCGGCGCTCTGATCTTCGGTCATTTCGGCGACGTGATCGGTCGCAAATACACCTTTCTCGTCACCATGAGCCTCATGGGCATTGGCACGTTCTTCATTGGCGTGCTCCCCGGCTATGCCACCTGGGGAATCATGGCGCCGGTGGTGCTGATCGGGCTTCGCCTCGTTCAGGGCCTCGCGCTCGGCGGCGAATACGGCGGCGCCGCGATCTACGTCGCCGAGCACGCGCCTGCGAACAAGCGCGGCTACTACACGTCGTGGATTCAGACCACCGCGACATTGGGTCTTTTCCTCGCGCTCCTCCTGATCCTCGGCATCCGCACCAGCATGGGCGAAGCCGCGTTCGGCGATTGGGGCTGGCGGATACCGTTCCTCCTCTCGGCGGTGCTGCTCGCGGTTTCGCTCTGGATCCGGCTCAAGCTCAACGAATCGCCGCTGTTCCGCCGCATGGTCGAGGAAGGCAAGCAATCCAAGCGTCCGCTCTCGGAAGCCTTCGGCCGATGGGATAACGCCAAGATCGCAATCTTGGCGCTCCTCGGCGCCACCGCCGGCGAAGCCGTGGTGTGGTACGGCGGTCAGTTCTACGCGCTGTTCTTCCTGACCCAGACGCTGAAGGTCCCCGGCGTCACGGCGCAGATCATGATCGCGATTGCGCTCGCCATCGGCACGCCGTTCTTCATCGTGTTCGGTGCACTGTCCGATCGCATCGGCCGCAAGCCGATCATGCTCGCAGGCTTCGCGCTCGCGGTCGTGACCTACTTCCCGCTGTTCCAGGGCATCACCCACTTCGCCAATCCGAAGCTCGAGAGTGCATTGACGGCGGCGCCGGTGGTGGTCACCGCCGATCCGGCCAAATGCTCGTTCCAGTTCAAGGCGACCGGAACGGAAAAGTTCACCACCCCGTGCGACATCATCAAGGCCGCGCTGGTCGGTCTGTCGGTCAACTACGAAAACGTTGCAGCGCCGGCGGGTGCGGTGGCGAGCGTGAAGATCGGCGATCAAACGATCGCGGGTGACGCGCCCGACGCCGCCAAGCAGATCGCCGCCGCGATCAAGGCGCATGGCTATCCGGCTAGTGCCGATCCGAACGACATCAACTACGTGATGACGGTGGTCCTGCTCGCCATCCTCGTCGTCTACGTGACCATGGTGTACGGGCCGATCGCCGCCTGGCTGGTGGAGCTGTTCCCGACCCGCATCCGCTATAGCGGTTTGTCGCTCCCCTACCATATCGGCAATGGCTGGTTCGGCGGCTTCCTGCCGGCGACCGTGTTCGCCATCGTCGCCGCGACCGGCAACATCTATTCGGGCCTGTGGTACCCGATCGTGGTTGCGGCGATGAGCTTCGTCATCGGGCTCATCTTCCTGCCCGAGACCAAAGACCGCGACATCACGCGCATCTGACGCTGCAGCGGGACGGCCTAACCGCCGTCCCGCTTCACCTTCCACCGCCTGTAGAAACGGAACAAGCCTACCGCGTCTGCGGCGAGACCAGCCAGCGGACGATGAAATTGCGCAGGATCGCGGCTACTGAGCACAACAGCGCAAAGCCGAACGCCGCGGCGGCGATTTCCACAAAATTCGCAGCACCCAAGCCGGCCTCGCGCCCTGGCCCGAATGTCTTGAACAGCGCAGCAACGGCGCCGATGCCGCCGCCATAGGCTGCGGCTCGCGCGATGCTCCAAGCTCGCGCGCCATCCGCGGCAAGGTAAAGCGACGGAAGCGGCATCGCTCAGCGCCCTGCCTGTTCGCGATATTCGCGCATTTCTATTCTGCCGCCTCTACGCGTCCGCTCCGCCTGGCTTTAAGACCCTCGCCCGCGCACCGACTGTCGAATCATTTCACGGTGACGGTGACGACCGGCGACATGATCGGCGGATCAAAGGGAACGTGCGACCAATCGCCGAGCACGAGCTGCAGCGTGTGCTGGCCGGGCGGCAGCGTCACCATGGCTTCGGTCTGTCCGCCGCCGAAATGGACGTGCGTCGCGTCGGCGGCGATAGGCTGCTTCAGCTCCTCGGCCGAGAGCGTCGCGTCGATGATGAGATGGTGATGGCCGGTCTTGGGCTTCTCGACACCGGCCGGCGCCACCCCCATGCCGGTCAAGCCGAATTGGACCTTGAACGGGCTAGTGACGGTGTCGCCGTCCTTCGGGCTGATGATGTAGACGGAAGCGCCGGGCGGGGCGGCGGTCTCGCACAGCGCCATGGCCGGAATGCCGACCAACGCGGCAATCAGCAGGCTGCGGCGCAACGCTGACAATGACGGCATGACGATTTCCCCTTGCGTAGCTGGGCGTTGTTGACGACGCCGCGCACGCGGCACCGGACCGATTGCCCCCCGCGCAAGTGTCTGAAATTCGCCGCAGCCGCGCAATTTATAATTCGGGCGCGCGCGCGTTTGTGATCAGGGGGATAATTCTTCCCGGTTAGAGTGCTGTAGATTGAGCCCATTGCGGCAGCACCGTCCGCCGCGGCGCCGTCCCGCGAACGAAAGGACCAATACCATGAGCGACGATATTCTCGACCGCGAAACAAAGATCCTCGCCGATGATGTCTCGGACGGGGCGCTCGAGGCTGCCGCGGGGATGGATCAGAGCGGAATCACCTTTGCTCCGATTTGGTGTCCGGATTCCGTGGATTGCGAATAGCCGACCTCCCGGCCCAGTGATGCGAGAGGCGGCCATTCGAAGGTGGCCAGCGGCCGCCTCGGCCATTCCAATATCGGCATCATCCTCGACCTGTACGGCCACTTCTTTACCGAACGTGCGGGCGGGCGGCTGCCATTGTTGACGGCGCCCTGCGTACCGCCCTAAACAAACGGGTACCGAAAGGATAGCAAAATGGTAGCAGCCACCGCGTATGGTGGCAGCGGAGCCACGCGTACGCCCCAATTATTGGTCTGCCGGGTTAGCTCAGCGGTAGCGCAGCGGTTTTGTAATTCTCTTTCGGCTGTCCAGTTTAGTGCGCCCCGATCTCATTTAGCCCCATTTCGTCGATCTTTTCAGCGCGCCCACAAAGGTCGTGTCCGGGCACGTCCCGGCCTGTCAAGGGCTGTCCGATGGCAATTTGGGTGGCAATGTTGGGCATGTCGAAGATGCCGAGTCGACGCGGCATGTCCGCTTAGGGCCAATAGGCGACGTTGGCGCTCTTATTCGATCACGTCATCCGCAGTAGCGAGCAATGTCGTCGGAATGGTCAGTCCAAGTGCCTTGGCGGTCTTGAGGTTGATAGCCGTTTCGTATTTGGTCGGCGCCTGCACCGGTAGGTCGACAGGCTTTGCGCCGCGCAGGATACGATCGACATAGGACGCCGCTTTTTGCAGCACGTCGATGTTGTCAATTCCGTAGGACATGAGTGCGCCGGCTGTGACGAAGTAGCGCCAAGGATAGACCGCCGGCAAACGGTAGCGTGCGGCCAGCGCAATCACGAGATCGCGATGGGCTATGATCGTGGCATCGGGGACAATTAGGAGGCCACCGTCGGGCATCCGCGCGAACGATTCGATCAAGTGCTCAATATCGGCGGCATCGTTGCTGATCTGATTTGGGATGAGTTCAATCGCAAGCGCTGGCGCCGCTGCCTGGGCAGATCGCCAGAAGTAGTCATACCCTCGGTTTTTTGGATTGGCGACGAATGCGACGCGGGCGAGGCGGGGTGCGACCTCCTTAAGCATCGCCAGCCACTTCCCCACAATGCCACTCTCGTACTGCATCATGCCGGTGAGATCGCCCCCGGGTCGCGCCAAACTCGTTACGAAGCCGGAGCCAACCGGGTCCGAGACCCCGACAAACACGATCGGAATCGAGCGCGTCTCCTGTTTCAGCGCGGCGGCAGCGGGCGTCGACTCTGAAAGGATCGCGTCGGGTTTGAGCGCAGCCAACTCTTTCGCGAGTATCGGATATTGATCTGCCATCCCAGCCGCAAAACGGGCGTCGATGCGGATGTCGCGGTCCTGCGACCACCCCAGCCGTTCGAGCTCCTTAGTAATCGCGGATAGATGAGACTTGGCCTCAGGATCGCTATCAGCATACGGCAATAGCACACCGATCCGCCGCGCTCGGTCTGCCTGCTGCGCGCGTGCGCGGACTGGCCATGCGAACGAGACGCCAAGACATATGATGAAGTCCCGTCGCCTCACGGACTCCCTCCTCAGGCCGATGACCACTACCTACCACACCATGTGAGAAACCGCCGGCAAAATGCCCGCTAATGTCGCAGATGGGTCAGAAGCTGCCGCGGCGCGAGCGAGGTGGGTGTCCGCTTTACCCCCGGAAACTGCCGCAACTATGAGCGGCAGGCGCGGCAGCTAAGGGCCATTAACGTCCGATTTGTGTCTCGACGCACCGCAGCAAAGTTCGCTTCGCTATTCGATGAGGCCGGCGGCGTTGTACGCGATATGACAGAGACAGACCGAACCAATGAGCATGCTTAATTGTCGCGGTGCTGGCCCGTGGGCGCAAATCCACTGAATGACGACTAGCTACCAAGATAAGTGCAGCTGAGGATTCGCTCCGGGTCAGCAAAGGAAGAGATGCGACGCGAACGAGCCCAGCCCCTCGATTAATAGCCGCGTAGTGAGCTAGATTATGGTCGATGCTGAACGAGCCGGCTCTAACTTCAATGCGTTCCACTTAGGCGGGCCAAGACAGGGCTCACGAGAGGAACTCGATGAACACAGTCAAAGACGCTCTGGCCCAGAAGAGTGGCGCCCTGATCCATGTTCGTTCCGGCGACATGGTCGTCGAAGCCTTGCGCCAGATGCGCGACAACCGGGTCCGGTCGGTGCTGGTCATCGACGACGACGTACTGGTCGGTATCGTGACCCAGGGTGACTGCGCCATAAAAGTGCTGCTGCCCGGGCTCGATGCGAAGCAGACTCCGGTGGGCCAAGTGATGACGGGCGACCCAGTGACGGTCAAGCCGGACGACCAACTCGAAGGCTGCATGGCAATGATGGCTGCGCGCGGCTTTCGCCATCTACCAGTGCTGAACGCGGGCAAGGTCGTGGGCGTGATCTCGATCGGAGACGTCGTCAAGGACATCATCCGAAATTTGGAGCACAACGTGGGCGACCTGATGGGCTACATCATGACGGACGGCCCCGGGGGCTGACAGACGAACCGCGGTGCTGTCGCCGGCGTCCGGGAGGGAAAACGAGAGGGGCACCGTTAACGGGCCACCCTCCAGCTGCCGAGGAGACTGCAGCGCACCGGCTCAAGCAAATGTTTTGATAGAGCTGAGACTCGCTTCGCGCCGCAACATAAAACGCCGGACAATGTCGCTGCTGGGTCATTAGCTGACATGGCGGCTCAAATTTGTGATGTCTGCTTCTCTCCTAAAAGCGGACATCCCCGCGCGCGTTTATGAGTACACGCGCTAATACGGGCGAGCTTTTCTCCCTCTTTTCGGCGCGCAACCTGCGTACATAGCTTCTTCTCTGCGGGGAGAGGCGCGGGCGGAAAAGAAGCGTTCCGAATGGAATTCGAGCAAAAATACGCAAAGGAGTTGGCTGCCTTGATCGCAGACCAGGCTGGCTTGCAAGGCGTCATGATCGATGTCCATCCCGACGCGGTATACGGGTGGCCCCCGGTCGTTTTTGCGACGCCAAGCAGAGCCGCTAATGCCCAGAACGCCGCGGAGCGTGCCGCTCAGGAGTTGCGGGGTCTGTATGAACTCCGCGACGATGGCACACGGGCGTTAAGCCGGCCGCTGGTTGTGCGCGTTGCAGGCAAGGAGCTGTCAATCCGAACGATCGGCGATGCAGCAACGCTTCTGTGGGGAAAGTTCGGGCGCCAGGTAACGGCAGGCGATTGGAAGCGGGTAAACGAGGCGATCGCCGCCGCGCGCGACGACTGCACCGTAGCGCACCGAGTTCTGGCAACGGAGGCGATCGAACAACTGTGCCGCTCCCACGGCCTGCTCGTCGCACGGTAAAACGCCTCGCCGGTGGCAATCCGGTGGCAATTCCGCTAATGTTCTGTCCCAAGCCCTTGATTGGCCGGGTTAGCTCAGCGGTAGAGCAGCGGTTTTGTAAACCGTTGGTCGGGAGTTCAATCCTCTCACCCGGCACCAATAAAATTAGATATACTCACGTTTTCGTCGAGCGCGATCTGCCCGGAAACCATTTTGGCCAGACCATGGGCAGATTGGCGGACCCCAGCGAAACAGACATGCCCTAACCCAAACTGGGTCTCGGCAGCTACCGCAAACCTCTCGCCCAATAAGACATCGCTGCCGGAGCTGCCACGCGGAAAATAGCGCCTTCGTCAGTGCGGCTTCTAATCGGGGCAGCGGTAGAGAACTGAACGATAGTTCTCGTTGCGATCCGTGAAATTGATCGTGTTGTCAGCTTGCCTCGCGAAGGTGACGTCGCCAATAAGTGGCCCGCTGGGAAAAACGCATTCGACCTGCGCCGCGACGGTGCTGCCTTCACGCTTGATGTTCAGGAAAGTACAAATGCCGACCTTGGATTGGATATTCTTCGGCGAAATCTTTACTTGACCCTCGCTTGGATCACTCCCATCACCCTTGCACGGGCTGTTCTGCGTGTAGCTTCCGGTAAACGGAAAATCAGCCGCCGAGCGAGCCACGCTGACGCCCGTAACGAGCGCGAGAGTCAAGCAACCGGCCAGCGGTTGGAATGCTTTCACGGCCCCCCATGCTCATTGTCGGGTGTGCGGAACGCGACGGCCATCGTCTTCATCACGCCCCGCACTCCGCCGCTCCCGCTCAGGAACACATGAAGTCACAATGCGTCCTGGGTCCGAGCGTGAATAAGCTCCGCTAAAAGAAGCGGCATACTGTCGGCGATCGTGCTCGGTATCTTGCGCCGGTCGTCGCAAGCGAATTTCTATCAAACCGAAAATTTTTCAAATTACTAATGAGTCATTTTCTGACACATAGTTTAGCCTTCTGATTTCCAAGTAAGCTTGTTCATCCAGTCCCCCGACACCCTCATGGCGGCCGCAGGCCGCCGGAGCTGCCGCCCAAGGTCATAGCACACGCGGGAAGGCTCGCCGGGACGGCAGAGCATTTCTAATCTAAGATCGCGCGATGACAATCGAGGATCGTCGAGGGACCGCTTATCACGAGGCCGGCCATGTTGTGGTGGCCTGGGCTTTGGGCTTGAAGGTCGGAGCATCCGCAATTGGCATCAAGGGTGACGACTCCGCGGGTAATACAGAGATTGAGCGCGACAAGCCGTTGCCGCTTATAGACAAGATTGCCGTTTGTGCTGCCGGTCTCGAATCTCAAAGCGTGTTTGATGCTCCAACGCATTGCTACGCTGGCGTGAAAGACGAGGCCGAGATTATTGAACTGACCGAAGATCTCGACGAGACATCTCGGTTGGCGCGGCGCAATGATGGGTATCAACGCGCGCACGAGTTGATAAAAGCCCACGCGACAAAAGTTGATCAGATCGCAAGAAATCTATTGGCCAAAGGCTCGCTGGATCAAACGGAAGTCTGTGGCCTATTGGAGTAAATGCGGGCGGCGCCGGCCGCGTCACTCCGTGGCATAACTAATCGTGGCGCCTAGTGGGGGAAATCCCATGCGAATGACGCTAGTTGCTTTGGCATCTTCCACCGTTATCGGTCTGGTCAGCTGCCAAAGCGCACAAGCCTTTCTGGCCGGAGCACCAACGATCAAGGAAGCCGCGATGGCTGTTTCCGACATAAAGCAAGCGAGGACCGGTAACGGCGCGGCGGCCGATTCACGAACGGCCGTGCGAGCTGCGAAACAGCTGAAGGGCCGGCGGGTAAGAGCGAAAATGCGTAACCCAAAAGCCTCGATCCACAATTAGGACGAGGCCGTCCACAGCGGAGAACGCGGAGCAGCGCCGACCGCCCCGCACGTTCTTCCGCGGGCTGCCGCCGGGTTACCAGTTATTGGGATTGGGATAGGGCCATCTTGGTCCAGTAACCAACGGGGGTGCAGGGGCGCATCGGATCTCGACGTTGAAACCCGGACAGAGATACTTGATGCAAACGGCACCACCCCAATCGGTCCACGAAGCCACGGGATTACAAATCGGCTGCGGTACTGGTACCGGCTGCGGAAAATCGGCGGCCAGCACGGTGGACCCCGCACAAGCGCCGAAGGCGATTGCCAATACTAATCGTTTCACAGGTAAACTCCCTCCTGGTCCTGCGTGAGCCAAAATCCTGGCCCCAACTGGTTAGCAAAGGATAAAGCACTGCCGAGTAGTGAACCTAACTCACTCCGACGATGATTCCTGGCACAGAGCCCGCCGGCGTTGGCATGATCGTCACAGTCTCGGTCATTTTCCGCGCCAGGTGCCGGACGAACGCAAGAGGACATCAAGCTTGTCAGATACAGCCAACTATTCCTGTATCGAGCCGCTGCGCGATGGCCGTCGAATGGAAATCCGCGCGCTGAGGCCGGACGATAGGGATGAACTCCTCGCTGCCGTCAAACGCATCGCTGCCCCGTCTCTCTATCGCCGTTTCTTCGGGGTCAAGCGCAACTTTACCGAGACGGAAATCGCATTCTTTCTCAACATCGACTTCATCGATCATGTGGCGTTGGTGGCGGTGGTAGACGAAGGCGGTCAGCCGACAATCGTCGGTGGCGCACGCTACGTCACGGTCGAACCCGGAAAGGCCGAGCTCGCCTTTGCGGTGATTGATCAGTATCAGAACCAGGGCATCGGCGCAGCGTTGATGCATCATCTCGGCAAGATTGCGCGCGATGCCGGACTGGCGGAGCTCGTCGCCGAGGTCCTGCCTGAAAATCTTCCGATGCTGAAAGTGTTTGAAAAAAGCGGATATTGTTCGAGTATGAAGCGCGAAGCCCGCGTCATTCACGTCAGGCTTCAGTTGCCGCAGGAGGGTCCAGTCGGTGCAGCGCGTTAGCCTCGAGGATGTCAGCGTCGCGACCGCGTTCCTCGCGCACGAGGCCGCTTGCTCGATCACCGGCGAAACGCCTCGCATTGAGGCGGGCCATCGCATCATCCACTCGCCCCAGGATCGATGGGCTCAGAGATCATGACCACGTTGCCCGAGAAAAACGCCTTGGTCCGTGGGTATCCGATGCTTTTTGCGCTCGAAGTTGCAGGCGCGATCATAATCCTTTGGCACGGCGTGCCGATCTACCGCCGACTTCTCGAGGGAGCGCTTGCTCAGGAGGCTGATCTTGCGGTTATCGCTTGGGCTATTGTCGGTTCGTTGCTCATTCAGGTCCCCTATTGGATTTCAACCCTGAAGGTTTTTCGTTTGCTGGCCGTTCCGCGCCATATTTTCGCCGGCCACGTCGTGATTTTTCTTGCACGCTTGAATTTCGTCTTCGTCGGCGGCCTGTTCTCGGCCGTCGTCATTGTCCGCGCCGCCGATCTCCAATTTGTGCCATGGCGGGCGGCGCTGCTCGCCGGCGTGCTGTTCTCGATGTTCTGCTTCTCAATCGAGCTGGAACGTCTCGGTAAGCTGCTCCTTGACGGCTAGACCGCGGCATTCATTCGTCGGACTTCCGCGCGGCGCTGCGGCGAAGGCAGCAGAGGAGCTTAGCGGCCTCCTCACGGCGAAACCTCAACCTCGGAGGCCACCGAAAACCCGCCGTTTTGTGATGGGCGTCAACTTCATTGACCAGGAGCCGAGGCTACTTTCCGTTCGTTAGGCGCGACCGGGCGGTTCCGTCCCCCGACATCCCCTCGCCCGGTCAGAACAAGCCTACGGACAGGAGCCCCGAGCGCCCCCGCCTCGGGGTTCTTTCTATTGGGCCGGCACGCGTAACGTTAATCACCGATCGCGATGGCGTCATCGGCCGCTGCATGCTCCCGATTATCGCAGGGCAGTGCGTGTCGGAACGTACTGCGTGCGGCACGCCTGCCTCGGACCTCAAGCGCGGTGGTACCCCGCGCTTGGGGCTTCCGCGCTCGGCCTACCTGGCGGACAGCGCGCCGGCCGCGCCGCCCTTCAGATGCGAGATGGCCAGCGGAAACTACGAACGGCACGCTAGCTGAAAATTGCCGAAGCGTTGCGCCCGGCCGTTGACGCGGGAGATCAGCGCTCTCACCGACCTTCACTTCTGCGCTTAATCACATTGCTGCTAGGCGGCCTTGAGAGCGCCAGGGAATAAGGTAGAGGTCAAAGGATAGTCGGGGCTCAGGGAGACCGGCACCCGGCACCAAGCCAAACCCCGAGCGAGAATGCCATGCCGAAATTCACGCGACGCACCTTCCTTGCCGGATCAGCGCTCGCGGCGGTTTCGGCATCGGCCGATCCGGCGGCAGCCGCGGCGCCGTCTGCGGACAAAGAGACGCCCGGCATCTATCGCTACAGGATCGGAACATTCGAGCTGACCGCACTCTATGACGGCATCTGGTATCGCCCGATCACCGACGCATTCATCCGCAACGCGCCGTTCGCCGAAGTCGAGCACGCGCTCGCCGACGCTTTCATGCCGGCCGATAAATTGGCGACGCCGTTCACGACACTGATCGTCAACACCGGAAAAAAGCTCGTTCTCCTCGACACCGGCACCGGCGGGCAGATTGCGCCGTCGGCCGGCGTGCTGCGCGACAATCTCGCCGCCGCCGGGATCGATCCGCGGGCGGTTGACCAGATCGTCATATCGCATTTCCATCCCGACCACATCAACGGCATCAAGGACAAGGACAACGACCTCGTCTTTCCCAATGCCGAGATCTTGGTGCCGGCGGCGGAATGGGCCTTCTGGATGGACGACGCCAACATGAACGCGGCGGAAGGAGCGTTGAAGCTCACCTTCCGCAATCAGCGCCGCATCTTCGCCGATATCGCCAAGCGAGTCGCGCGCTTCGAGCCCGAAGCGGAGGTCGCGCCGGGCGTCGTCACGCTGCCGGCGCCGGGACACACCCCGGGACACACCGTGTTCGCGATCCACTCCGGTGATCAATCACTGATGGTGCTGAGCGATACCGCGCAGCACCCGGCGGTGTTTGCGCGCCATCCCGACTGGCAGGCGGCTTTCGATATCGACGGCGACGCGGCGGTGGCGACGCGCAAGAAGCTCTTCGACCGCGCTGCCGCCGATCGCATGCTGGTGACCGGCTATCATTTCCCGTTCCCGGCCTGCGGGCACCTCATCAAGACGGCGACCGGCTACGAGCATGTTCCGGTCGAGTGGCAGCCGACGCTGTAACGCCGAGACGCTTGCGCAAAAAAACCGGAGGCCGGCTTGCGGCCGGCCTCCCTGATCCCGGCGGCGCCTTATTATTCGTCGGCGTGAAAACGCACGACATCGCGCCGACGGACCATTTAGCTCCGGCAGGAACTCGAGCGTGTGCGCTCTAGCTCTTGGCGACCTTCGCGGTTTTGCCGAGATGCGCCTTGTGCTTCGGCGCCGGCTTGAGGTGCTGCGCCTGCTTCGTCTTGTGAAGCTTGCCGTGTACGAGATGCTTGTGGGCATGCTTTCGCGCATGCGTCACGATCTTGGTATGTTTCGTCACCTTGCTGCGCTTGGAAAGCACATGGTGGCGCGAGGGAGTGGTGACAGCAGCCGAACCGGCGTTGTCGGTTGCAGCGAAAGCGGGCCCGGCGACCAGGGCGGTCGCGAGCAGGATGCCGGCGAATTTCCTCAACATGGTGTTCTCCGTATTTGTTTGACGGCCTTGCTCCACCTCGCCTCTCCGCTACGAGAGAACGGGAGGAGGTGGCAGCGCCGATCGTGACGCAACACCTACGCCGCGCCGCCTGAATGCGCCCTGAAGTGTGGGGCGGGCTTCCATTCACCTTCATGACTTTTTTGTCATGCCGGTGCGGCCCGCGCTCGGCAGCGGAACAACGGAGCAGCGCGCGCCGCACGTATCGCGATCACATTTTCTCGATAAAGCCGGCAACGCCCTGCCAAGCGGGGGACGACCGTGTAGGATCGCGCGCCGACCTCAAGCGGAGACCGCCATGATCACATCTCGCTCGCTCGCAGCCGTTCTTCTTTTTTCCGGTGCGTTGATCGCTCCCGACATCGCCGCCGCAGCTGGCGAAGAGAGCCCCTCGCCGCCCCCGCAAACGCAAACGGCACCGTCGCATTCGATGAAAAAGGGAACGCACACCAAGAAGAAGGACACGATGCAGCGGAACAGCTCGGCCGAGGATTTCCTCGACGGCTACCACGCCGCTTGGGCGCTCATCTATGACAAGGGCGATTACGCCGCCGGCATGGCCGCGCTGCATGCGTTGGGCTATGACGACAACGCCGACGTGGCAACGCTGCTCGGCTACGCCAGCCGCAAGCTCGGCCGCTACGACGAGGCCAAGTTCTGGTACGAGCGCGCGCTTGCGGCCGATCCCAACCACGCGGTGACCTGGTCTTACTACGGCATGTGGCAGGCCGAGCAGGGCAATTTGCTCAAGGCCAAGGACGATCTCGAAAAGGTGCGGGTGATTTGCGGCAACACTGATTGCCGGCCCTACCGGATGCTCAGCGACGTCATCGACGGCACAGTGACGTACTAACGCGTCGCCGCCACGAGCAAAGGCGAGGCGACCCGGCCGCGCAGTGGCTCCGGGTTACCTCCTCGCTTTCCCTCACCGAATATCGGCCGCCCTCGTCTCGCCTACGATCCAGGCGTGATAATCCGGATCAACGGTCTCGATCGGGATAACGAGAACGGCCGGCGTAGTATACGAGTGCATTTCCTTGACGGCCGCGCGCACCGGCTCAGCGAGCCCGGCGCGGGTCTTGATGATCATGACCACCTCCTCGGCGCGCTCAATCGCGCCCTGCCACCAATAGTGCGAAATCATCCCCGGCAGGATATTGACGCAGGCGGCAAGCCGGCGCTCGACCAGCGCGCGCCCTGCCTGCTCCGCCTCGACAATGGAGGGATAGGTCGTATAGACGAACACCGCGCGTTCCATGCCTGTCTCCCGCGGACCAGATCGGCTTGCCCAATCCGACTACCATGCCAAAGCGCCCCACCGGATCCCGCTTCAAGCATATCGCCTTCGTCGCCAGCGACACTGCGGCGGCGCAGCGGGCGCGACGCCAGCTGGTGCGGCGCTATGGCGACGCCAAGCCGGAGGCGGCAGACGTCATCGTCGCGCTCGGCGGCGACGGCTTCATGCTGGCGACCCTGCAACGGTTCATGAATTCCGGCAAGCCGATCTACGGCATGCATCGCGGCACGGTCGGCTTTCTCATGAACGAGTTTGCCGAATCCAGACTAAGCGAGCGGCTCACCGCCGCCCATGTCAGCGTGATCCATCCGCTGATCATGCGCGCGCGCGACGCCGCCGGCCGCATACACCGCCACCGCGCCATCAATGAAGTCTCGCTGTTTCGGCAGAGCTACCAGGCCGCAAGGCTGCGCATCCTCATCGACGGCGAAGAGCGGCTCGCCGAGCTGGTCGCCGACGGCATCCTGCTGGCGACACCCGCCGGCTCCACCGCCTACAATCTGTCGGTGCAGGGCCCGATCATTCCGATCGGAGCCCCGCTTCTGGCGCTCACGCCGATCAGTCCGTTCCGGCCGCGCCGCTGGCGCGGCGCCCTCTTGCCCGACCGCGCCCGTATCACGGTCGAGGTGCGCGAAGCCGACAAGCGCCCGGTCGCGGCGGTCGCCGATCATGACGAGGTGCGTTCGGTCCGCGCGGTCGAGATCAGCATGGACCACAGCATCTCCATGCACATGCTGTTCGATCCCGGCCACAGCCTGGACGAACGCATCCTGCGCGAGCAATTCGGCTACTAGCAGCGCCTGCGCGACGCCGAATGCTTAACCGACCGTTAACGGCCTCGACTTACCTTGGACTTCGCCGTAACGGGCGCTCCGGCGCCCGCTCTGGGAGGCTCGATGGTCCGAATCGATTTCAATCGGCTGCGTTTCCTGGTGATCGATGACAACGCGCATATGCGTCGCATCCTGCGCACGCTGCTGCATGGCTACGGCACGCGCGAGGTCTACGAAGCGGAAGACGGCGCCGCCGGCCTTGAAGCCTTCACCCATTACATGCCGGACATCGTGCTGACCGATTGGGTGATGCCGATCTTCGACGGCCTGGAATTGGCGCAGATGATTCGCCAGCCGGGTGCCAACGGCAACCCGTACGTGCCGATCATCATGCTCACCGGTCATTCGGAGAAGAAGCGCGTCGTCGGGGCGCGCGACGCCGGCATCACCGAGTTTCTCGCCAAGCCGATCTCGGCTAAGGCGCTTTACGAGCGCATTCTCAATGTCGTCGCCAACCCGCGCCCGTTCGTCAAGACCAAGACCTATTTCGGGCCCGATCGGCGCCGCAACGTCAACTCGAATTATATCGGCCCGGAGCGGCGCAAGAGCGGCAAAGCGGACGTGATCCGCCAGCAGCCGCTGCTCGAAAAGGCCAAGGTTTTGAGCTGACCGTCAGGAGCGATTGGCAATGGCTAACAGCAAAGACGAGACGCCTGCGGTCGCCACCTTCGCCGACCACGAGGTGATCACCCCCTCGAACCCGTTACGCAAAGTCGTCGGCCCGGTGGTGGACCCGTATGACGATCCGGTCGCGCGCGCTGAACAGGCCTTGGCGCAGCTTTCCGGCGAATTCGCCGGCTGGATGCACTCCGAATGCGAGCGTTTGGACACGGCGCGTAAGAACGTCAAGCGTGGCGGCTTCAATAAAAAGTCGCACGACGAACTATTCCGCGCCGCCCACGATATCAGGGGCGAGGCCGCTACCTTCGGCTATCCCGAGGTCGCCGGGACGGCCGATAGCCTCTGCCGCCTGGTCGAGCACACCCCGGAGATGGCGCGTATTCCGCTCACGCTCGTCGACCAGCACGTCGACGCAGTGCGCGCGATCGTCCGCGATTATGGGCGCGCCGACCTGCCCGCCATCGCCGCAGCGCTGACGCAGCGGTTGCGCGAGGTGACCGACGAGTTTCTCAAGGTTGAGAACAACGAACGGCCGGATCTTCTGGAAAGTATCTTTGGGCCGCCGCTCGTGCCTTGAACGTGCGGTCGGCCGCTTCCGGGGGCGGCCTTGGTGACGCGGTTCGGGAATAACGGCCTTAGGCGGCTTCGGCTTGCTGTTCGATGTTAGAGGCGTCGAGAGTTTCGCCAAATTCGGCCGCCTCTGCATCCTCGGATACCAGCTCATCGCAGAACAGCCGGGCCTCCTCGCGCGCGGCCTCGGTGGCGAAACGGCGCAACAATGTGAGCAGCGGCGCCAATTCGTCCGGCGCCTCGTCCTCGCAGCGGGTGAGAACGCGTTCGACCATGCGCCGTCTAAGGCGGATCGCGCCGCCCGGCTCGCTGATAAAGCCGCCCTCGCGCATCGCCTCGATCGCCTCCTTGAAGGCGGGATAGCTCGACGGCGGCAGCCGGGCCTTGTCGAACAGCGCTCGCAGGCCGGCCGTACCGTTGCCGTGTACAAGGTCGCTGACGCGAGCGACCGGGAGGTCGGCAAGCTCGGCCAGGGCTTCCTCGAACATCGTTACATTCCCGGACAAGAGCGCGCGCAAGACAAGGCCGGCGGTGAGCTGGCCGGTGACCCGCAAATGGTGGATCAGCGGCCGTACTTGCATGGGCGTTTCCGCCGCGAGCGTGATGGTCGCCTTTTCGCATGCCTCACGCGCGACGCGTTGTGCACGATCGGCATCAAGCCATTCGCGTTCGACGACAAAGCCGGCAAGCGTCTCCGACAGCTTGGCGACCAGGATCAGTCGCGTCGAGACGGCAACATCTTCGCGCCCGAGCATGAGCTCGCGGATCGCCGCGAGGTGGCCATGGCGTTCGACCATCCGATCGAGCGAGAACGGCGCGATGTCCGCATCGCTGTTTTCCAGGAGCAGCAGGCAGGCTTCCGCGGTGCCGACCTCGGCGAGGGCCGCCGCGACCGAGCGCGGCAAGGCGGCGCGGCTGGCGATTGCCGCCTGCACCGCGGCTCCGCCGGTCGCCACCGCATCGACCAGATCGGCATCGATGAACAAGGGCGACAGCGCCAAGACCGGGGCCGCGATTTGCGGCTGATCGGCGGCAAGCGCCAACACGACGGCCGGCGGCGCGCTCGGCGACGCGGCGAGCACGTCGGCGAGCGAACGACGCACCAGCGGCGAGGGATCGTCGAGCAGCATCAGCATCGCGCCTTCGGCGGCGGCGAGATCGTCGGCAGAGAGCTCGGAATAAAGGTAAGCGCGAGCCAGCGCGCTGGTTGCTTCGGCTCGCTTGCCGGCCGGCGCGGTACGCACCCAGTCGAGGAAATGACGGACGATCATCGCTCGCTCACGCCACTCGGAATTCGGCGTCCGCCCATCCTATGGCGACGGGCTTAACAAACCGTTCACCATAAATCTTTGCAAAGGTTGCCGGCTTACGACCCCTGCGCGGGGTCCTTGAACAGGTCGCGCAGGCCCGCGGATGATTGCGGCGCGGCATTGGCGCCGGAGATCGCAGCCGAAGTGGTCCACAATTCGCTCACCAGCGAGGCGACCGGCCCCGCGTGGTCGGGGTCCTGGAACAGCCCGTGGAAGATCTGATGATCGTCGGCCGCATGCTTGGGGACGGCAGCGATGGTAGCGGCGTGCGGCGTGGCCGGGCTGGCGAAAGCCGCCCCGACGACGCTATTGGCGGCCTCGGCATTCACGGCGCCGGTGGCCTTCGACACGGCGGGACCCGCCGCAGCGAAGGCACTGGTGATGCCGGCGGTGTCCGGAACCGGCGCGGCGGCGGCTGTTGCCGAGAGGACCGGGAGCGGCGCACTCGCGACTTGCCCCGCGGCGGATGGCGGTCCCTGGTTGGACCGGGCGACATTATAGCGGGCCGTGAGAACGTTGCGCACCTGGGCGAGGCTGCGGGCGGCGCCGGTCGTGCGGTCGTAAAAGATCGAGCCATTGGCGTGCGCGGCGTGGCCGAAGAAATCGGCCGCTGTGGCGCCCGGACTATTGGCCGCGAGCGTAATCAGGCGTGCCGCGCCGCCGGCGCCGAGAAAATGCGCTATGTAGAGTTCGCTCTCGCTGGGCGGACGGCCGAGCTTGTTGGTGAGGATCGCAGCGTTGGCTTTGGTGAAAGCGCCGGCCATGACCGCGTTCGCGGTCGGATCGTTGCGCAGCTTGAGGATTTCGCTGCGCATCACTGGATCGTTCACCTGGTAGTGGCCGGAGGCGGTCCTGGTGATGGCGTCGGCATAGCGAGCGTAGCCGAGCGCGGGGCCGGCTTGCTTCATGGTGCCGAGCCAGGTCTGCTCGACGAACTGGAATAGACCGCGCGCAGACGAGGTCGGGGCGCCCGCTTGCGGGTTGAGACCCGATTCGACTTGCGCCGTCGCCAAAAGGTAGTTGAAGCTCGTGCCGGTGGCCTGTGACGCCTGACGAATAGCGCCGGTCACCGCCGAGCCCGCAGCAGAGTTGCTGGGATCGACGAGCATTTGCCAAGCTCCCCTGCCGGCTCCCACCGGCTGCCTCGGGCGTTAGGAATGATTAACTATTATGGTAAACGGGCCCTTAACGCTGGAGAGGAAAGATGACCCAAACGGCCATACGGCATAAGCGCGGCGGGCTCTATTTCGAAGATTTCACCCCGGGCGAGATCGTCGAGCATCGCTACACGCGCACCGTGACGCAGATGGACAACATGCTCTATTCCAACATGACGTTGAATCCGCAGCCGCTTCATATCGATCGGCATTTCTGCGAGCAGGAGACCGAATGGGGACAGCCGCTGATGAACTCGTTGTTCACGCTCGGGCTGATGATCGGCATGTCGGTCTCCGACCTCACGGTCGGCACCACGATCGCCAATCTCGGCATGACCGAGGTGAAATTTCCGCATCCGCTGTTCGAAGGCGACACCGTTCACGCGACCACCGAGATCATCGGTAAACGCGAATCGAAATCGCGGGCCGGCGCCGGCATCGTCGAATTTCATCACCGCGCCTACAACCAAGACAACAAGCTGGTCGCCGAATGCCGGCGCCAGGCCTTTATGCGCATGCGGCCGAAGTGACCGGTCCATCGGGGCGCACGAAGCGAAGGTAGCATGGCCGTGAAGGCAGCTTGAAATGCGCTCCCTCCTCTTCGTTCCCGCCGACAGCGCGAAAAAGCTCGATAAGGCGATGGCGAGCCGCGCCGATGCGCTGATCATCGACCTTGAGGATTCGATCGCGCTCGAGGGCAAAGCGCAGGCGCGCGCGAGCGCCGCCGCGTTTCTGCGAGAAACCGTCGCGACGCCGTCGCGGCCGCATCTCATCGTGCGCGTAAATGGATTGCAGACCGGCCTTACCGACGCGGATCTTGATGCCATCGTACCAGCTAAGCCCGATGCCATCATGCTGCCGAAGGCCGAAGGCGGCGCGGCGGTCGTTCATGCCGACGCCAAGCTCGCCGTGCGCGAGGCGACGAGCACCCTGCCCGACGGTCATGTCAAGATCATCGCGCTCGCAACGGAGACCGCGTCCGCTTTGTTTCTCGCCGGCACCTATGCCGGCGCCAGTGCGCGGCTGAGCGCGCTGACCTGGGGCGCGGAGGATCTTTCCGCCGAGCTTGGCGCGGAAGCCAACCGCGACGCTCAGGGCCGTTTCCTCGACCCCTATCGGTTCGCGCGATCGATCTGTCTTGCCGCCGCTGCCGCCGCGCAGGTGCCGGCGCTCGATACCGTCTATGTCGATTTCCGCGACGATCAGGGCTTTCACCGCGAGTGCGAAGAGGCGCGCCGGGACGGTTTTTCGGCGAAGATGGCCATTCACCCCGCGCAGGTGCCGATCATCAACGAGGTGTTTACACCGACCGCAGCGGCAATCGCGCACGCACAGGCGATCGTCGGCGCGTTCGCAGCCAATCCCGACGCCGGCGTCGTCGGCATTAGCGGCGTCATGTTCGACCGCCCGCACCTGGCGCGAGCGAAGCGCCTGTTGGCCCGAGCAGCGCCCAAGGGCTAATCGGTTCTGCTCGGATAGGCCTTGGCCGGATCGAACACGCGCTCGTCGCGAAATTCGAGCGCGACCGCGCCGGCTTTGCCGAGCGGCACCGCGCGATAAAAGCACGAGCGATGGCCGGTGTGGCAGGCGCCGCCGCCCGTCTGCTCGACCTTGATCCAGATCGTGTCCTGGTCACAATCGATCCGCATCTCGACGACGCGCTGCGTATGGCCGGAACTCTCGCCCTTGCGCCAAAGCGCGCCGCGCGAGCGGCTAAAGTACCACGCCTGCCCGGTGGAAACGGTCCTCGCCAGCGCCTCCGCATTCATGTGCGCGACCATGAGGACGTCGCCCGAGACCGCGTCGGTCGCCACGCAAGTGACCAGCCCGTCGGCGTCGAATTTCGGCGTCAGGACGGCGCCTTCTTCCAACTCGGCGGCCGTTCCAGGCGTTGCGAATGGTGCTTTGTCGGCCATCGTGGTGTTTCAATGCCTGCCTTGCGCCGCACGGCGGGGACTCTCGCCGTAGCGGGCCAGTACCTATATATTTGCCGAAAGGTCAACACGGTTGGACCGGCTCGCGCGTTTGCCATGATCAACGAAGTCTACAATCGCCGCATCATCGAGCTCGCGGGGACGATTCCGCGGATCGGCCGGCTGGCCGATCCCGACGCTACGGCGAAAGCCGTCTCCCGTTTATGCGGCTCGACGGTCACGATCGACCTCAAGATGGACGGCGACAAGGTGACCGACTTCGCCCACGAGGTGAAGGCTTGCGCGCTCGGGCAAGCGTCATCCGCGATCATGGCGCGTAACGTGGTCGGCTCCAATGCCGACGAACTGCGCACACTGCGGGAGACAGTGCGCAAGATGCTCAAGGAGAACGGCGAGCCGCCGCGCGACGGCAAGTGGGCCGACATCGCGGTGCTCGAGCCGGTGCGCGATTACAAAGCGCGCCATGCCTCCACTCTCCTGACGTTCGACGCCGTCGTCGATGCTATCGGCCAGATCGAAGCCACGCGCGCGGCCAAAGACACGGCCAAGGCCGCGGCAGAGTGACTTCGCCGGAAGGCGACCGAATGGCGCTCGACCAACTCTTCGACGCTTCACGCCGCGCTCCGCGGCTCGCCGGCCGCGGGCTGGTGAAAGCCTATCGCTACACGCTCTCGCCGCTTGTCGGTTTTCATTGCCGGCATCTGCCGACCTGCTCGGATTATGCCGATCAGGCGATTGAACGATACGGCCTGTGGGCCGGCGGCTGGATGACCCTGGCGCGCCTGCTGCGCTGCCAGCCTTGGGGAACCGCGGGTCTCGACTTCGTGCCGGAAAATCTGCCGACAAAGGCGCGGTGGTTCTTGCCTTGGCGCTACGCGCGCTGGCGCGGGACCAATGCGATGCCGCGCTCCGGAGCCTAGGCGAATTCACGGCTGCCCTTTTCCGAACCGCGAGATGTATGGCCACCACCAGCCGCCGGAGGGCGCTTATGGTTGACGCAAAATCCCAACCGATTCGGCGCCTCAATCCGTCCGAGCTCGGCGCGCCGCCGGGCTATTCGCAGATCGTCGAGGTCCGCGCCGGCCGCATCATCTTCATCGCCGGCCAGACCGCTCTCGATCGCAATGGCGATTTGGTCGGCAAGAACGATTTTGCAGCGCAGGCCGAGCAGGTCTTCCGCAACCTCGGCGTAGCACTGCAAGCGGTCGGCTGCACGGCAGGCAATCTAGTGAAGCTCACCGTATTCCTGCGCGACATGGCCCACCTTTCCGCCTATCGGGAAGCGCGCAATCGCTTCTTTGCCACCGTCTCGCCGCCGGCGGCGCCCGCCATCACGCTTGTCGAAGTATCGAAGCTCTACGGTCCGGATTTCCTGATCGAGATCGAAGCCATGGCGGCGGCCTGAACCAATACAGGCTCCCCATTTGCCTTCGCCGGCGCATGCGCTACATAACCGTCATCACGCTTACCTGCGTTCGTAGGCAGCGAGTGAGCACAGGAGTGAAAGAATGGTCGCGCTGACCTTTCCCGACGGCGCGCGTCGGGAGTATCCCGCCAACACCACCGGCCTCGATATCGCCAAAGGCATTTCGCCGTCGCTCGCCAAGCGCACTGTGGCGATGGCGCTCGACGGCCGGCTTGCCGATCTCTCCGATCCGATCGAGCACGACGCCAAGATCGAGTTCCTCACCCGCGACGATCCGCGCGCGCTGGAATTGATCCGCCATGATGCCGCGCACGTGCTCGCCGAAGCGGTGCAAACCCTGTGGCCCGGCACCCAGGTCACCATCGGGCCGGTCATCGAAAACGGCTTTTACTACGATTTCTTCCGCAACGAGCCATTCACGCCGGACGATTTCGCCGCCATCGAGAACAAAATGCGTGAGATCATCGCTCGCGACAAACCGTTCACCAAGGAAGCGTGGTCGCGCGATCAGGCGAAGAAGGTATTCCGCGACAAGGGCGAGCTGTTCAAGGTCGAGCTGGTCGACGCCATCCCCGAAGACCAGCAGATCAAGATCTACAAGCAAGGCGATTGGTTCGACCTTTGCCGCGGCCCGCATATGACCTCGACCGGCAAGATCGGCAACGCCTTCAAGCTGACGAAGGTAGCCGGCGCCTATTGGCGCGGCGATTCGAGCCGCGAGATGCTTTCGCGCATCTACGGTACCGCCTTCGCCAAGCAGGAAGAGCTCGACGCTTACCTCAAGCAGATCGAAGAAGCGGAGAAACGCGACCACAGAAAACTCGGCCGGGAGATGGATCTGTTTCACTTCCAGGAGGAAGCGCCCGGCTCGGTATTCTGGCACCCGAAAGGCTGGACGCTGTTCCAGACATTGGAGAACTACATCCGCCGCCGGCAGACCGATGCCGGCTATGCCGAGGTCAACGCGCCGCAGCTCATCGATTCCTCGATGTGGGTCGCTTCCGGCCACATGGCGACCTTTCGCGACGCCATGTTCCTCATCGAGCCGCGCAAGGAGGACGAGCGCACCTACGTGGTCAAGCCGATGAATTGCCCCGGTCACATCCAGATCTTCAAGAACGGGCTCAAATCCTACCGCGATCTGCCGTTCAAGATCGCGGAGTTCGGCAAGGTGCACCGCTTCGAGCCGTCGGGCGCGCTGCACGGGCTGATGCGCGTGCGCGCCTTTACCCAGGACGACGCACACATCTTCATCACCGAGGAGCAGATCGCGGCCGAAGTCCTCAAGGTCAACGATTTGATCCTCTCGATCTACGAGGATTTCGGCTTCGCCGACGTGCGCATCAAATTCTCCGACCGTCCAGAGAAGCGCATCGGCGAGGATGCGGTGTGGACCAAAGCCGAGACCGCGTTGAAGCAGGCCCTCGAAGCGTCCAGCCGGCCGTGGACGCTCAACAAAGGCGAAGGCGCCTTCTACGGCCCCAAGCTCGAATACGTGTTGCGCGACGCCATCGGCCGCGATTGGCAATGCGGCACCGTGCAGGTCGATTTCAACATGCCCGGCCGGCTCGGTGCGTTTTACATCGACGAGCATTCCAACAAGGTGACGCCGGTGATGCTGCATCGTGCGATGTTCGGATCGCTCGAGCGCTTTACCGGAATCATGATCGAACACTATGCCGGGCACCTGCCGCTGTGGCTCTCGCCGCTGCAGGCGGTCGTCGCGACCATCACCTCCGACGCCGACGATTATGCCCGCCAGGCGCTGGCGGCAGCGCAACGCGCCGGGCTGCGCGTCGAAGGCGATCTGCGCAACGAGAAGATCAATTACAAGGTCCGCGAGCACTCGCTGGCGAAGGTGCCGGTGCTGCTCGTCGTCGGCAGGAAGGAAGCCGCCGAACGCACGGTCTCGATCCGCCGCCTGGGCAGCGAGCAGCAGCAGACCATGCCGCTCGATGCAGCGCTCAAGATGCTTGCCGAGGAAGCCGTAGCGCCGGACGAGAAGCGATTGAGGATGGCGGCGTAGGGAACGCTCAGCGCGCCAGAACCTCGACCTCGCCATCGACGCCAGTGATCACCTTGAAGTCGCGCGGGAAGGTCTTGCCTTCATTGTGCGCGATGACTCGATAGTCGCCTTCGGCGAGCACGACGCGCGGGAACGCACCGATCGACTCCTTGATCACGTCCCCGCCCGGCGTCAGCACCGTCCACTGGGTGTTGGCGAGCGCCTCGCCGCCCGACTCGTTCACCAGCTTGAGCGTGATCACCGCCGCGCGATGGGTCACGACAATGTCGGTAAGCTTGGCCGTCTGCACGTGCACGTCCGAGCGCACTACCGAATTGCCGTCGCCATAGTTCGAGACGATGTAGTAGGTGCCTTCGGGCAGCAGCACGACGTCGCCGGTCATCACGTTCTGCGCGATCGGTCGGCGCTCGGTGGTATCGAACTGGCTGCCGGTGAAGATGTCGAAGGAAATCTGGCCGGGAGGGATGCGCGCATCGCCGACCCGCCCCTCCAGGCGTACGCCGCCGGCGGGAATGTCGAACACCTCGCGGACGGTATCGGATCGCAATTGCACGGCCTTCGCTGCGCTGGCGAGACCGAAGCTCGCATGGACGACATAATTTCCCGGCGGCAGCATGAATACCGGCGCCGCAGCTTTGTCTTCCTTGATCAGATGGAACACGCCGGCCGCATCGGGTTTAGCTGCATAGACGCGCCAGATCAGGCCGCCGCCGATCGCCGGGGCGTCTCTGCCGTAACGGGCGGCAACGGCGAGCGCCACATGCCCGGCCGGAACGACGGGCACGGCTTGCGCCAACGGCGTCGGGGCCGCCGGCGGCGGCGCTACAGGGACCAGAGTAGCGCCCGGCGAGCCGGTGCCGGGCGCAAGCGGGACGGTCGTGGTGGATTGCGGCGAGATCAGATTACGGGCCTGCGCCAAGGCCTCGATCGGCACGCAAAGGACAAACACCACCGCCGCCGTCGAAACGGCACAGCTTCTAACCCCTCCTGAGCCCCACCCTGGCATGATGGTTTTCTTTGATCGCAATCGCGGCAATTTCAAGCCGTCGCCTTGGCGCCGATTTGAGCCCCGGCCGAGGCATTTTCACCATATCAAAGCTGGCAACTTGTTAGGAAGCTTCGCCTGTTCGATCATCGGGGAGCACAGACGGGTTATTGGGGCGGCGAGAAGGATGAGGCTCGGGTGACGATCACAGACGTTGGCCCCCACCCGGTTCCGGCCAAGTCAGGCCGTCCAACAATCGGGCTCGTCCTCGGCGGCGGCGCAGCGCGCGGCTTTGCCCATATCGGCGTTATTCACGCGCTCAAGGAGCGCGGCATCACCCCCGACATCGTGGTCGGCACCTCGATGGGCGCGGTGGTCGGCGGCTGCCACGTCAACAACCAGCTCGAGGCACTCGAATCCTGGGCGCGCGCGCTGACGCTGCGCCGCGTCCTCGGCTATCTCGACGTGCGGCTCGGCGGCTCCGGCCTGATCGGAGGCGGAAGGCTGGCGAGGCAGCTTGAGGAGGCGATCGGCGCGATCGCGATCGAGGAGCTGCCGGTACGTTTCGCCGCAATCGCCACCGAGGTCGGGACCGGTCACGAAATCTGGTTGACGCGTGGCGCTTTGTCGCTGGCGCTGCGCGCGTCCTATGCGCTGCCCGGAGTATTCCCGCCGGTCCGTATCGGCGGGCGTTGGCTTGTTGACGGCGCGCTGGTCAATCCGGTGCCGGTCAGCGCGGCGCGCGCGTTCGGCGCCCGCGTGGTCATCGCCGTCAATCTCGATGCCGACCGGTTCGCCCGCGGCGCCACCATCGCCAGCCATGGCTCGGACGCGGACGATTTACGGCTCGATCCATCGCCCGCAAAGCGCAACGGCATGCTCAATCTACGCGGCATCTTTGGCGCCGAGCGCGCGCTCAAGCGGCAGATCATCGCCGGTGCCGCGCGGCCGAGCTTTTCCACCATCATGGTCGAAGCCTTCAACATCATGCAGGACCGCCTCACCCGCATGCGGCTCGCCGGCGATCCGCCCGACGTGCACATCACGCCGCATGTCGGACACATCGGCTGGCTCGAATTCCATCGCGCCACCGAGGCGATCGAAGCCGGCAGGGTCGCCGCCGAGAAGGCGATCGATCCGATCGTCGAAACCATCGTCGCGTTGGGTGAGTTGGGCTGAGCGCCAAGCCCGAAAGCCGCTACTGCGAAGGCGATTGCTGCGCGCAGCTCGTCTGACAGGAGAGCTGCAATGTGCTGCAATTCAAAAGGCATGTCGCGCTCGTCGTAGCGTTACCGGTGATCGTGGCCGTGGTCGTAGTGGTGGTCGCCGGCGGCGTTCCCTGCACCACGCAAGCGGATTGGCAAATCGATCCCCGAGAATTGCACCCCATCATGCAAGCGGTGACGGTCGAGGTTTGGGCAAGCCGGATCCGATCCGCGGCGAATGCGCCATCGGCCGCTGCAGTGATCCCCAGAGCAACGACAAGAATCCTGAAACCTCGCATGCCTGCCTCCGCGGCTCCGTAAGATACCGGCATGATAGCGCGCTTGGCGGCAAGCGGTAATGGTGTTTCATGTTTGAGCCGGCGGCCACATCAAGCCGCCGGCCGGAATTCTACCGCGTCCGGGTTCGGCCTCACGATTTCAGGCAGTTATCCAGTGTCAGGCAGTCATGATGTAGTCGCGCATCGCCGCCGAGTCGCGCTCCATCTCCTGGACCCGATGCTTGACGATGTCTCCAATCGACACGAGTCCCACAACCTGGCCTTGATCGACAACCGGCATATGCCGGAACTTGCCGAGCGTCATGCGCTCCATGATGTTGGAAACCGCTTCGCTGTCGTTGCAGGTCTCCACCTTGCGCGTCATGGACTGGCTCACCGGTTCGTCCAGCGCGCTTGCACCGCGCGCAGCAAGCGCGCGTACGATGTCTCGCTCCGAGATGATTCCGGCGAGGCGGCCGTCGGCGCCAAGGATGAGTGCCGCCCCGATACGCTTCTTGGCGAGGAGGAGCGCCGCGTCTGCCAGACTGGCGCCCGGTTCGATGGTGACGACCTCGCGGCCTTTGCCGGCGAGAATGATGCTGACGGTCATCGTAGCCTCCCTGCGCTTCGCAGCCGTAAGAGCCCGCGCCAAGCGGGCCGACAGACGGCGTGAAGGTTTACGTTCGGGATCGGCGCCGAGTTCCTGCCGGCAACGACTTTATTCGACGAAACCATCCAATCGGGATGGCTCCATCCTCGTCTGTCCGCGCCCTGTTGCAGCGCAGCATCGAGCCTCGCTTCGATCGCCCGGAGAACCAGCGTCGACTCTACCCGGTAACGTCGCAAAGGAATACGGCAATCGCGTGATGCGATCAGGAAGGATCGCCCGGCTGCGTTGACGCTGACGCGCCGCGCGAGACTACCGGATCGAACGCGGTGAACAGAAACAGGCCGGCAAAGAAGCCGCCGATATGCGCCTGCCAGGCGATCTCTTGTCCTTCGCCACCGATTGAGACCGTGCCGAGCCCGAACAGCGCATTCATGCCGATCCAGGCGCCGAGGAAAATCAGGAAGCGCGGATCGCGAAGAGTCGCGCTCAGCGGCGCCGCCGGAACGCGGTAGGCATCGGGTTCGCCGCGCCATACGCCAAGTGGACCACCGTGCTGGAATACGAAGCGCATCGCCGCCGCCATGGCGCCTGAGATCGCGGCCGAGGCGCCGATCATCGGCACCATTGCGCCGGGGTGGCTGACGAGATGCGCGAACGCTCCGGCCGCGGCTGCCACCAACATGAAGAGGACGTAACGCCACGCCCCAAAACGGCGCGCAAGTGCGGTCCCGAACGGCAAGAGCCAGGCCAGGTTGACACCGATATGCAGGAGATCGACGTGGATGAAAGCGTAAGTAAAGAACGTCCAGATATCGGCGCCAAAGCCGCCGGGAAACGCATCGCCGACGATCGGATGGATATCGTAGCGCGCCGGGATGAAGGCGAACGCCAAGAGGAACTGCAGATCCTCGGCGTCGGTCATCGCCAGCATGCGCACCGCGTGCACCAGCACGAGCACCGCGATTGTCGCGAGCACGACCGGCGGCACATTGAATATCGGCTCTGAGCGCTGAGTCACCGGACGGGCACCTGCGTGCTCCCGACATAGGCCGCGGCGACCGCGGCGACAAGCCGTTGCAGGTGAGAGTGGGCGACGAACGAAAAACAGAAAGGAGGGCATGCGCCCTCCTTTCCGCAGCCTGCGCGGGGTTTGCATCTGACGCCGCGGCGGCGAAGCCGCCTGGCGTCGGTCACATCCCCTCGCCTCCCTTGTGCCAAGCGCTGCCGGGGGATTTTGCAGCGCGTGAAACTGGGCTGCGGTCACCCTAGGCAGCAGCGCGCGGACCGCCAACGTCAACCTTTCCTTAAGATTAACACTGCGTTGGCGCCGCCGGACGCCACCTGCGGCATGCGCTCTGCTCCGCATCCTGTTGCGCGGAGGATCCCGTCCACGGTGTCCCGATCGGGGACAAATGGCCGGCGCCGCGCGCGGCAGGAGCCTTTTGGCCATGAAACACGCGGCAAGTCGCGAGCTATACGCTTACTGGGAAGAGCGGCGCGGCACGCGCCCGGCACCGGAGCGTGCCGAGATCGAGCCGGGCGCTATCCGCGGCGTGCTCAGCGACGCCTTCATCCTCGGCCTCGACCGCGCCACCGGTCATCCGCTGCGGCTCGCCGGCACGCGGCTATGCGCGCTGTTCGGCCGCGAGTTGAAGGGGGAATCTTTCACCGCATTATGGGCGGCGCCCAGCCGACCGGTGGTGGCAAGCTTGCTTGCGATCCTGGCCGACGAACGCGTGGGCACCGTTGCCGGCGTGACGGCAGAAAACAGCGCCGGCGAAGAGATCAAACTGGAGCTGTTGCTGTTGCCGCTCGGCGCGCGGCGGCCAAGTCTCGGCCGGACGATCGGGGTCTTGGCGCCGCTCGAAATCCCGCAATGGCTCGGCCAAAGCCCGGTCGAGGGGCTGACGCTCGGGAGCCGCCGCCACGTCGGGGCCACCATCGAGAACCGTTTCCTGCCCCGTTTCATGGCCCGGCGCGGACGGCGTGGCTTCGCCGTGTACGAAGGCGGACGGCCATAGGTCCTTCACCCCCTGCTCGGCCGAAAACCGGAACTCGCAAGTTCCGCCCGGCTGGGGCGACTAACTAGCCGTTAACACGGCGCACCTAGGCTGCTTGAACGCGTGGCGGCAGGCACCCAATGGGCATCGCCCCAATACCCGAACGACCGGAACGAAACCCTAGATTGCGCGCCGTCGGCGACGAGCGCCGCCGCTTCCAACGCGTGCGCGTCGACCTGCTCGGCCGCTATATGCTGGCGGATCGCCGCGAGTTCCCCTGCCAGGTGGTGAACATGTCGCCGGGTGGCATGGCGCTGCTGGCGCCCGTCGCCGGTCAGCCCGGCGAGCGGATCATCGCTTACGTCGATCATTTGGGCCGGCTCGAAGGCCATATCGCCCGGTTCTTCGAGAACGGCTTCGCGATGACGATCTCGGCGACGACGCGCAAGCGCGATAAGCTCGCTGCCCAGCTTACCTGGCTCGCCAATCGTCACATCCTCAACCTGCCGGAAGACCGCCGCCACGGCCGCATCCAGCCGCGCAACCCAATGGCGCGCTTGGTCATGCCGAACGGCGTCAACGTCACCTGCCGGGTCATCGACATGTCGCAATCGGGCGCCGGCATCGCGACCAAGGAGCGTCCGGCAATCGGCACGATCATCTCGCTGGGCAAGGTTCAGGGCCGCGTTGTCCGTCATCTCGAGGACGGCTTCGCCATCGAGTTCACGCGGCTGCAGCACCCCGATTTCCTCGAAGAGAACATCAGCGGCGTGTAGCCGCGAGCACGGCGGGCGCAGCTTTGCTTGAACAAGCGCGCAGCTTTGCTTGAAACCGTCGCCGCTGGCCGCGTTAACCGGCCGGGACGGGAGGCTATCGGCTTCCGCAGCGAGTTGGCGAAAGCACGGCTCGGCGCCTGCCCTTTGGCAAACAAGCCCCAACAACAATATGGCCGGCCGCGAGGGAGCGATTCCGGCATCCCGGACCAGGATAACAACGATACTCCTAAGCTTTTTTCATGCCGGAGGCCGATACAGACAATTTGAACCAAAATTGAGCAATTAAAATTTGATTCGATCTCGGTGAAAAATAACGCCGCGATTTTCCCGTCCGTTTAGCGATCATTATTTCAAATTGAAACGCCCAACTTAGCGGCGTCGCAAAAGCTTTGTGAGAAACGTGACCCCAAGAAGACGCAAGACGGGAGTGGGGTCAAATGGTTTGGGGTGGCAAGGCAATCTTTGGGCGTAGTGCGGCCGCAGGCCTTTTGGCGCTGGCGGTCCTCGCGGCGCCGGCGCCGAGCATAGCGGAGGAGCGCGCCCTGTTTGTCTCGCTCGGCGAGGCGACGCACGCGCCGATCGGATGGATCGAATTCTGCGAAGAAAATCCGCGCGAATGTTCGAACCGCACGACCGCGCCGCGCGACATAGTACTGACCGCCCAGGCTTGGAAGGAGTTGGTGCGTGTCAATCTCTGGACCAACAGCCACATCAAGCCGATGACCGACCTCGAACATTACGGCGTCGTGGAGAAGTGGGCCTACCCTGATGACGGGTATGGCGACTGCGAAGACTACGTGCTGCTCAAGCGCCGCATGCTGATGCAGGCCGGATGGCCGCGTGAGGCGCTGCTCATCACCGTTGTGCGCGACAAGAACAGCGACGGCCACGCCATCCTGACCGTCAAAACCGACAAAGGGGAGTTCGTCCTCGACAACCAGACCGACGAGATCTTGCTGTGGTCGGACACCGGCTATCGCTTCGTCAAGCGCCAGTCGCAGGCCAACCCCAATGTATGGATCTCGCTCGGCGATCCGCGTCCGGCGCCGGCAACGGCGACCTCGCGCTGAATTTTAGGAGTTCGCGACCCCGGTCACGTCCCCACCCCTCCCCGTCCCCAGACCGGGTTCGCGCGCGGCCGGCTCTCCCCCAGGAGCCGGCCGCACCTTTTTGGATGGACGACCAACAGTGGGAGATTTCAAGCAAGCATAGGGCAACTTGCTTTGCCCATCACTGGGGTTTGGCGTCAGCCGGGATCATGAGGTTAGGTGCGGCTGTGCCCTTTGGACCAAACATGCCTTCGGCCGCCTGGCACATGGTATTCGCGTCAAAGGCTTCGGTATCCGTCTTGGCTTTGAGCAGGTTTTCCTGAAACACCGGCCACTCTGAGCCGCCGGGACTGATGTCTTTCGTGGTGATGTGCAAATACCCCATCAAAAGCCCCAGTTCAGGTTCGTTGATTTTCCACGATTTGCATTTGCGGCTCGCGACCATCGCGCCGGCGAAGTTGCCGAGGAACTTGCCTTTAAGTGCCTCTTGTTCTTCCGCGACGACAGCATTGCTCGCGGTCAATCCAAGGATGAGCGCCGTTGTGGTTCCGACCAGCCGTTTCTTCAAAGTGTCCTCCATCACCGCCACTTAAAACCGAATGGAATCGTACCCCTCTGATAGCGGCAAAAAGGGGGAAATCCGGGGAGTGTGGCTTCGAGCACCGATAAGCTATTGAGATTCCTCATCGTGCCATGATCTCCAGGCGGGCGTCATGACGTCGCGCGAAGTCCGTGTCGTTTGCTTTGCTTTGGCTGTCCGGGTCCGATCAGTGCTTATCGATGAAGCCGACAATGGCAGCCGTTGTCTGCTGCAGCCGCTCTTCCACCACCCAATGCCCCGAATTGGAGATGACGCCGCCGGTGACATCGGTCGCCACGAAACGCACGTCGTCGGCCATTTGCGTCCCGAACGAATGATCGGCGCCGAGCGCCAGCACCGGCATGCTCAACTTGCCGTTGGCCGCGAATGCCTTGTTGTCGATGGCGTCCTGCGTGAAGGCCGCGAATTGGTTGAACGCCGAATGCATGGCGCCAGGACGCGCATAGAGCGCAGCGTAGTGGCGCCGCGTCGCTTCATCGATGGCCTTGGGATTGGCGGAGAGCTCGTTCCAGAAACGATCCAGGTAGATGCGTTCGCGGCCTTTGACCAGCCGTTCGACGTCGGGTCCGCGGAAGTTGAAGTGCCACAAAACGGGGCTGCGGAGGATCTCGTCCCACGGGCCGATCCCCGGCAATGGCGCGTCGATGACGACCCAGCGGGTCACGCGCGCCGGAAATTGCGCGGCGAAAGCGTATCCAACCATGTTGCCGATGTCGTGCGTGACCAAAGCGGCCTGTTGGATGTTCAGCTTGTCGAGCACCTGAGCGATGTCGCGCGCCTGCGTTTTCTTGTCGTATCCGCCTTCAGGATGGGACGAGAGACCCATGCCGCGTAGGTCCGGGACGACCACGGTATGGTCGTGAGCCAATACCGCCGCGATCGGCGCCCACATGTCGCCGGTATCGCCAAACCCGTGCAGCATCACGACCGCGGAGCCTTTTCCGCCGATACGGACATGGATCGTCGCGCCATCCGTCGAGATCTCCTCAGTTCGGAAACTCGAAGGAAACGGCTGGACTTCGGCAGAGGCTGAAAGCACCAGTGTCAGCATCGCGAATGCAGCAAGTAAAGGCTTGAACAGGATGGCAGGAGACTTTCTCATGCTTGGCTCCGAACGTACGAGTTGGTTGCTTCGCGAGCGGAATTAGCGTTCGAAAGTGCCGCCGTTTCTCTCTTTGGCCCGAGCGTTGGTTGCGCCAGGGTGCTGCTTCCCGAGTGCTGTTCAGGACTATTCGGATTAGACCTCCGCCCCAGCGGAAATGCCAGCCCGCGCGGGGCACCAGCGCCGCCGCAGCTCGGAAGCCGGGCGCGCATGGCTGTTTGCAGTTCCGCGCATAGCTCGCCGGGGTGCAACGCCAACCCATTAGGGCTAAACGCCTTTGTGAGTTGTTCGAGGCTGCGCCGCCGCTATGTTGCGCGGCATGCCAGAACGCTGGCGTATAGGGGTGACGTTCTCGGGCCATTCACGGTGAAAGCCGTGGCGGCCAACTGGGGAGTCCGTGCCGCATGACTGCCCTTGTCCGCATCGCATTGCGGCGTCCCTATACATTCGTCGTCCTCGCCCTGCTGCTTCTGATCCTCGGCCCGCTCGCGGCCTGGCGCACGCCTGTCGATATCTTTCCGGAAATCAGAATCCCGGTGATCGCGACCATCTGGGGGTATACCGGACTGCCGCCGGAGCAGATGGCCGGCCGCATGGTGACGCAATTCCAGCGCGCGCTGACGACGACCGTCAACGACATCGAGCACATCGAGGCGACCTCCTACACCGGCGCCGGCATCGTCAAGGTCTTCTTCCAGCCCGGTGCCGATATCCGCATTGCCAACTCGCAGGTCACGGCCATCGCGCAAACCCTGCTGCGGAGCATGCCGCCCGGAGCCACGCCGCCGCTCATTCTGAACTATGACGCCTCCACGGTTCCGATCATCCAACTCGGCTTGTCCGGCAAGGGATTGACCGAGCAGATGCTCAACGATATCGCCATCAACTTCCTGCGCGTCGGGCTGGTCACGGTTCCGGGCGCGGCCATCCCCTACCCCTACGGCGGCAAGTTTCGCCAGATCCAGATCGACCTCGACTCGGTGGCGATGCAGGCGCGCGGCCTCTCCGGCCAGGACGTCGCCAACGCGCTCGCCGCGCAGAACCTGATGACGCCGGTCGGCACCGAGAAAATCGGCGACTTCGAATATGCCATCAATCTCAACAACGCCCCCTCCATCATCAGCGAACTTGGCGATCTGCCGATCAAAAGCGTCAACGGCGCGATGGTCTATGTCCGCGACGTGGCCCACGTGCGCGACGGCAATCCGCCGCAGAGCAACATCGTTCACGTCAACGGCAACCGCTCCGTGCTCATGGTGGTGCTCAAGAACGGCGGCGCATCGACGCTCGCGGTCATCGACGGCGTCAAGAAAAAATATCCCGAACTGCAACGGACGCTGCCGGGCAACCTCAAGATCGCGGAGATCGCGGATCAGTCGTTTTTCGTCAAGGCGGCAATCGGCGGCGTCGTTCGCGAAGGCGTCATCGCGGCGGCGCTGACCAGCCTGATGATCCTGTTATTTCTCGGCAGCTTCCGCTCGACGCTGATTATCGCCACGTCGATTCCGCTGTCGGTGCTCGGCTCGCTGGCGACGCTCTGGGCGCTGGGCGAAACTCTCAACATCATGACGCTGGGCGGATTGGCGCTCGCCGTCGGCATTCTCGTCGACGAGGCGACCGTCACCATCGAGAACGTCAATTGGCATCTTGAGCAGGGGAAGGAAGTCGAGACCGCCATCATGGATGGCGCGCAGCAGATCGTGACGCCGGCATTCGTCTCGATGCTGTGCATCTGCATCGTGTTCGTGCCGATGTTCTTCCTGACCGGCGTGCCGCGCTTCCTGTTCGTGCCGCTGGCTGAAGCGGTCATGTCGGCGATGATCTGGTCGTTCATCTTGTCGCGGACGCTGGTGCCGACGATGGCGAAATACATGCTGCGCCGGCATGCGCCCGCGGACGGGCACGGCGCGGACGCGCCGCCGCCGCGCTCGCGCAATCCGCTGGTGCTCCTGCAGCGCGCGTTCGCGAGGCGCTTCGAGCGGTTCCGCTTCCTCTATCGCGAGCTGCTGATGATGGCGCTGCGTCACCGCGCCGCCTTCGTGACCTGCTTTCTCGCCGTGGTGATCGGGACGTTCGCGCTGGTGCCCTATCTCGGCCGCGACTTTTTCCCGAACGTCGACGGCGGTCAAATCTTGATACACGTGCGCGCGCATGTCGGCATGCGAGTCGAGGAAAGCGCGCAGCTGTTCGCGACAATCGAGAAAGCTATCCGCCAAGTCGTTCCGTCACAGGAAGTCGCGGAGCTGGTCGACAACATCGGGTTCCCGATCAGCAGCATCAACAAGACCTACAACAACACCGGCACGATCGGTAATGCCGACGGCGAAATCCAGATCAAGCTCGCCGAGGGTCATCGTCCAACGCGGGAATATCTTCGCGCGCTCCGCGAGGAGCTTCCCGCCCGCTTCCCGGGCACGACGTTCTCGTTCCTGCCTGCCGACATCGTCAGCCAAATCCTGAATTTCGGCGCGCCGGCGCCCATCGAGGTGCAGATTCGCGGCCCGCATCTCGACGAGAATTTTGCTTATGCCGAGAAGCTGCTGCACCGGCTGCGCCACATCCCGGGGCTGGTCGACGCGCGCATTCAGCAATCGCTCAACGCGCCGGCCTTTGACGTCAACGTCGATCGGACGCGGGCACAATATGTCGGCATCACCGAGCGCGACGTGACCAACAGCATGGTCGTCAACCTCGCGGGATCGGGCCAGGTGCAGCCGACATATTGGCTCAACCCCGCCAACGGCGTGAGCTACTCGATCGTCCTGCAGACGCCGGAATATCAGGTCGATTCGATCAACGCGCTGCAAAATTTGCCGATCACCGCGCCCGGCGCGCCGCCGCAAACGCTCGGAGCCATTGCCGACATCAAGCGGGTGGCGACACCAGCCGTCTATTCACAATACGACGTTCAGCCGGTGGTCCAGCTTTACGCCACCACCCAGGATCGCGATCTCGGCGCGGTTGCGGCCGATGTGCAGAAGGTCGTACAGGAAACCGCCGAGGAATTGCCGAAGACCGCGCGCGTGGTCATGCTCGGACAGGTCAAGACCATGAGCGACTCGTTTTCCGGATTGTTGTTCGGTCTGCTCGGCGCCATCGTGCTCATCTATCTGCTGATAGTGGTCAACTTCCAGTCTTGGGCCGATCCGTTCGTGATCATCACCGCGCTGCCCGCCGCCCTTGCCGGCATCGTGTGGATACTCTTCGCAACGCACACGACGCTGTCGGTGCCCGCGCTCACCGGCGCCATCATGTGTATGGGCGTCGCCACCGCCAACAGCGTGCTCGTCGTCAGCTTCGCCAAGGAGAAGCTGGAAGAGCACGGCGATGCCGCCGCCGCGGCGATCGAAGCAGGATTTGTCCGCCTGCGGCCGGTGCTGATGACGGCGCTCGCCATGATCATCGGCATGCTGCCGATGGCCCTTGGCTTGGGCGAAGGCGGCGAGCAGAATGCGCCGCTCGGCCGCGCCGTGGTCGGCGGTCTTTGCTTCGCGACGGTCGCGACGCTGATGTTCGTACCGGTTGTGTTCAGTATCATCCACCAGCGCCGCGGGTCGGTCGGCGCCCGCGCGATCGGAGAACCGCATGCCGCCTGATCCCGCTCGATCCGCATTGCCGCGGCGCGGACTCTACATCGCCGGGATTTCGGCGGCGATCGTCGCCGTCGTGATCGTGGTGGTCGGCATCACGACCCGCAAGGTGGCCGACGCCAAGCTGCGGGAATGGACCGAGGCGCAGGCGGTGCCGGTCGTCGCCGTCGCGCCGCCCGACAGCCGCAGCAAGACTTCGACCTTTTCGCTGCCAGGACGGCTCGAGGCCTACACCCAGGCGCAGATGTACGCGCGCGTCAGCGGCTACGTGAAGAGCTGGACCGCCGATATCGGCACCCCGGTCAAGGCCGGCCAGCTCCTTGCCGAGATCGATGCACCCGACCTTGATCAACAGATCATGCAGGCCGAGGCCGCTCTCGCCAGCGCCAAGGCCAATTCCGTGCTGTCGGACATGACGCTCAAGCGCGGTCAGTCATTGATCACGACCTTGGCCATCTCGCAGCAGGACCTCGATCAGCGGGCGGCCGACGCCTCCAACAAACAAGGCCAGGTCCGTGCGGCGCAGGCGAATCTCGACCGGCTGCGCGTCCTTGAGCAATACAAACGGATCATCGCGCCGTTCGACGGACTGGTCACCGCGCGCACCACCGACGTCGGCGCGCTGATCAATGCCGGCTCCGGCGGCGGACCGCCGATGTTCGTGGTTTCGGAAACGAGCTCGTTGCGGGTCTACGTAAACGTGCCGCAAAACTACGTGCCGAGCATCCCGGTCGGCACCAAGGCGCAGATCTCGGTACCGGAATATCCGGGCCGGACTTTCCCGGCGACAGTCGCGGCCTCCGCACAATCCGTCGACATCGCATCCGGCACGACGCGCATGCAGCTTGTCGTCGACAACGCCCGCGGCGAGCTGATGACCGGCGACTTCACCAATGTGAACTTCGACCTGCCGCATCCCGAGATCGCCATCAACGTGCCGGCGAGCGCGCTCATCTTCAACCAGCGCGGCTTGCAGGTCGCGATTGTGGACAACGACGGTCGCATCGACCTCAAGCAGGTCACGATCTCGCGCGATCTCGGAAACGAGGTGGAACTCGCGTCCGGCATCTCGGCCGACGATCGCGTGGTGACCAACCCGCCCGACGGCATCACGGCGGGCGACAAGGTGCGCATTGCCGGAGCGCCCGGCGTCCCCGGGGAACCCGAATCCGCATCGGCGAAGTGAGGTTCGGACGGCCGAGCGCGGACGACGACGGAGGGAGAATAGAATCTGTTGTCGGTAATCCGCCGCCTCTGTCGAGCATGCGCTGCTAACCCAGCGCCTTCAACCCCTTCGCATATCGCTTGAAGTTCCGGACGTAGATGTCGGCAACGCCCGCGATCTGCTTCTTGGCCACATCATCGAGCGTGCGCACGACGCGCGCCGGCGCGCCGACGATCAGCGAGCCCTCGGCAAAGCTCTTGCCCTCGGTGACGATGGCGCCGGCGCCGACGAGGCAGTTGGCGCCGATCCGCGCGCCATTGAGCACGATGGCGCCCATGCCAATGAGCGCGCCGGCGGCGATGGTGCAACCGTGCAGGATCACGTTGTGGCCGATCACGCAATCCGAGCCGATCGTCAGCGGGAAGCCGGGATCGGTGTGCAAGGTCGCGTTATCCTGGACCTGCGAACGCTCGCCGAGCTCGATCCATTCGTTGTCGCCGCGGAGCACCGCGCCGAACCAGACGCTGCAATCGGTCTTGAGCCGCACCCTGCCGATAATCGTCGCGCTCGGCGCAATCCAGTAACGGCCCTCCTCCGGCAGCTCCGGCTTTTGACCGTCGAGTTCATAGATCATGGAACGTAAGCTCTTCTGAATCGTCAATCCGCGCGGGCCGCAAGACCGCGAGCCCGGAATGACTATCAGACGCTGAGCAGGGCTTGAAGCGCCATGACCACGACGGTGCCGGACATCAAGCTCCACAGCCCCGCGATCACAGTCGCCACCATGACGAACTCGGCGCGGCGGCGCTCGATGCGGTGCCCACGCAGCGTGTTGCGCATGATGATGAACGGCGCCGAGAACATCAGCAGCGGGATTGCGGCAAAACGCGACGCAGTCGGCCCGACTTCGAGGAGCCGGAAGCTCGGAAAACGATCGCCGTGCAGGCGATAGCCACTGGCGCACATTCCGGCGAATGCAAAGCCGAAAGCGAGCGCGAACAACGACTCGACGGCCTCTGGCGCGATCGCCGGCGGCACGGCACCGATCATTCGCAACGCCTCCGATTTTCGAAAGACATCGCAGAGCGCCGCGCCCGCCGCCACGAAATGCTTAAGAAAGGGTTAACGCCGTGCCGGTCGTCGGCCGTGGCATACTGGACGTCGATTCGGCGCGAGCGGCACGGCACGCATGACGGCACACGCGGTTTCCGGTTCCAAATCCCACCGCAAGGCAGCGGGCGCCGTCATGCTGCCGCTCGCGGCCTTCGCCGGGGTCCTCGCCGCGGTCGGAGCCGTTCTCGCCTACGTGCTGTGGCCGAGTTGGCCGAATGCGCCGGTCGCGCTCGATGCCCCAGCGATGCCGGTCACGGTCGCCGGCGTTCTCTTCGACGTGCCGCCGGCGGCGATCCGCGCGGCAGTGCAGCGGCATCCCGGCGCGCACGAGCGGATCGATTTGATCTTCACCTGGCCCTCGCTCGCGCCGCCGCAACCGGTCGTCGGCACGACCACTGCGCGGGAGAGCGATGCGTCCGCCGTACCGCCGCCGCCAAGCGTGAACGACCGCCTGTTCGTCACCATCGCCGGCCTCGGCGCCGTGTTGGCGCCCGCCGACCGGCTGCGCACCATCTATCCACGCTACGTCGAGGCGCTGGCGAGCTTCGGCGCGGACGGCCTCGCCGTCCTCTCCTTCCGGACCGGCACGCCCTATGAGGGGGAGGATCTGGTTTATCTGGCGGGCAATCCCGAACAGTTTTTCGCCCGCTGCACCCGCCAGGTGCGCGCGGTGCCCGGCACCTGCATTCATGAGCGCACGGTCGATGCCGCCGAGATGACGCTGCGGTTTTCGCGTGAGTGGCTGCAAGACTGGCGCGGCGTGTCGGCCGGTTTCGATCGGCTCGTGGCGCAGCTGCACCCGCAGAACGCGAGCCCGACCACAGAGGGCCGGTAAACGGAGCGGATACCCGTCTGCGGTATGTCGCCGGCTATTCCAGATCCGTGCCTAGAATCGCCATTTGGAAATTATACGAGCGCTCGTCGTCCTCGTCGTCGACGAAGATCACGCCGATGAATTCCTCTCCCACATAGACCTCGGCGGAGTCATCTTTCTTCGGCCGCGGCACCACGCGCAGGCGCGGATTGCTAAACAGCTTCTTGAGATAGGCGTCGAGCTTCTTGACTTCCTGTACGTCCACGCGCGTCTCCGTCCCCCGCCTCCGCCCCATAGCATCCAGCCGCGACGATGGCGACCGGAACGGCGCCTCTTAAGTCAAATCTCCGTCCTGAAACATCTGATCCATGCTGCGCGCCGGCTCCGGGCAACCGGCGCGGCCCACCACCTTTGCCGGTACGCCGGCGACGGTGACGTTGTTCGGCACCGGATGGATCACCACGGAACCTGCCGCGATGCGCGCGCAATGGCCGACCTCGATGTTGCCGAGGATCTTGGCGCCAGCGCTGATCATCACGCCGTAGCGGATCTTCGGGTGCCGGTCGCCGGCTTCCTTGCCGGTCCCGCCGAGCGTTACGTCGTGCAGCATCGACACGTCATCCTCGATAACCGCGGTTTCGCCGACCACGAGCCCGCTGGCGTGATCGAGGAAGATGCCGCGGCCGATCTTCGCCGCCGGATGAATATCGCATTGAAGCACGGTTGACGCCCGGCTCTGCAGGTAAAGGGCGAAGTCGCGGCGCCCTTTGGTCCATAGCCAGTGCGCCAGCCGATGCGTCTGCACGGCATGAAAGCCCTTGTAGTAGAGCACCGGCTCAATCAATCGGTGGGTCGCCGGATCGCGGTCGACTGTCGCCATGATGTCGGCGCGGAACGCTTCGCCGATCACCGGCTCGTCTTTGAGCGCGTCATTGTAGGCTTGGCGGATCAACTCGCCCGAGAGCGCGGCGTGGTCGAGCCGCTTGGCCAGCCGGTAGACGATAGCCGCTTCCAATGTCTCGTTATGGAGGACGGTAGAATAGATGAAGCTGGCGAGTTCGGGCTCGCGCCGCACGATCTCCTCCGCCTCGCGGCGGATACGCATCCAGACCGGATCGACCGTGTCGAGTGCCGGCTTAGCCTGATGCTGTGCCATCGGATGCCTCCCAGGACGGCGGTTCTATCATAGATGGGAACGGTTTGGGTTGAAAACCAATGGCGCCGGAGCCTCCCGGCCAGGGCCGACCCACCTATGCTTTGCCGGTGGGCCGGGCCAATGGCCACAAAATGAGCGGTCCGTCACGTACGCTCGTGTCATGAAATGCTACGGCAAATGCTACAGCCGCCGCTCACGCCTCGATAACCCAATTCTCTACCGCAGCCCATGGGGAAGCCCGTTCCGCGCTCCCGTTAAGTAGTTCTATAGAAACGACCTGCCTATTGTCCCCGCGGGGCGCAACCTTGGAATGAGGCAGGCTGTCATGGGCATTCTTCGTAGTTTCATCAATGACGATGGTGCAGCGACCGCCATCGAATATGGACTTATTGCCGCCGGAATTTCCATCGCGATTATTGCGGTGGTCAACGGGCTGGGCACGCAGCTCAGTTCGACCTTCTCCAGCATCTCCTCGCAGCTGAAGTAGTTGCGGCCGGCGCGCTCGTCGCGTCACGCCTCAATGACGATCTTCGGCGCCGGGCGACTTTCGCCCTGCAAGCCGTCGCGCACGCGGGTGGCGATGGCGCGGAAGCTTTGCGTGCGAGCGCCATCCGGCTCGGTTGCGACGACCGGCTGACCGGCATCGGACTTCTCGCGGATGGCTATGTCGAGCGGGACTTCGCCGAGGAACGGCACGCCGAGCCGCTCCGCTTCGTGCCGCGCACCGCCATGGCCGAAGATGTCCGAGCGCGTGCCGCAATGCGGGCAGATGAAAGTGCTCATGTTCTCGACGATGCCGAGGACCGGCACGTTGACGCGGCGGAACATGGCGATGCCGCGCCGGGCATCGATCAGCGCGAGGTCCTGCGGCGTCGAGACGATGACGGCGCCCTTGAGCGGCACCTGCTGCGCCATGGTAAGTTGGGCGTCGCCGGTCCCCGGCGGCATGTCGACGACCATGACGTCGAGCGTGCCCCACTCTACTTCGCGCAGCATCTGCGTGAGCGCCGACATGACCATCGGCCCGCGCCAGATCATCGGCGTCTCCTCCTCGACGAGGAAGCCGATCGACATGACCGGCATTTCGTAGCGCATGATCGGTTTGAGCCGCGTGCCGCCCGCGGTCTGCGGCTTCTCGCGAATGGCGAGAAGCTTCGGCATCGACGGGCCGTAAATGTCGGCATCGAGAATGCCGACCTTGAGCCCGAGATCGCGCAACGCGAGCGCGAGATTGACGGCCACCGTCGATTTGCCGACGCCACCCTTGCCGGACGCGATCGCGATGATGGCGGCAACGCCGGGAATACCGGCCGGCGAAGGCGCTCCGCCTTCGCGAGGCCGCGCGGCGCCGGCAGCCATCGGCGTTCGCCGTTGGGGAGCGCGGCCGGCGCCGCCGGCAGCGTCCAAGCGCTCCGCGGTCAAGGCAACCATCACCGACATCACGCCCGCTATTGCGCGCACGGCTGTCTCGGCGCGCGCGCGCGCGCTTTCCCATTGCTTGACCGAGTCCGCATCGACGGTGATGGAAAAGAACACCTTGCCCTCGGCGGCGACGATCTCCGAGAGCTTTCCGGTTGCCGGCAGCGGCGTACCGTCGGGACCCAAGACCCCGGCGAGCGCCTTGAGAACGTCGTCCTTCATCGGCGCCATGCAACAACACTCCAGTCCGCGGCCAGAGGCGGATCGGGTCTACATAGGCCCCTCGCCGGCGCGGTCAACGCCCATCGCGGTTGACATCATTTCCCGACAATGCAGGCTCTCGGCATGCTCGCCTACGTGTTTTGGCACCGGCCCTTCGCTCATGCCGATCGCAGGCTTTACGAAGCGGCATTGGTTCGCTTCCAAGGCGATCTGCCGCGCCGCAAACCGCCCGGATTCATCGCCGCCGGATCGTTCCGCATCGAGCCGGTCCCCTGGCTGGGCGATCTGCCCGGCTACGAGGACTGGTATCTCATGGAAGGCTCATGGGCGATGGACCCGCTCAACGCCTCCGCGATCACCGGCGCCACGCAGGCGCCGCACGACGACGTCGCCGCGCTGATGGAGGAAGGGCATGGCGGGCTCTACGCCCATGCCGGCGGAGAACCCTTGATGGCTGGGCAATCCACCGTTCATTGGCTCACCCGCCCGCGTGGGATCGAATGGCAGGCTGTGCTTGATCCGGTTCGCGCCAGACATCCGCGCGTCAATGTTTGGCGTCGGCAAATGGTCCTCGGACCCGCCGCCGAATTTGCCGTCGAGGCTCCGGACGATGCCAAGATCGACCTGCCATCGGGATGGCAAGCGTTGCCGGTGAAGCGCGTGAAGGTGGCGTAGCGATCATTCGCGGATTTCGCGGCCGCTCAACCCGGTTACCGAAACGGAGAAAACAATGGCGAAGGTAGCGTTTGTCGGTCTCGGCGTGATGGGTTATCCGATGGCGGGGCATCTCAAGGCCAAGGGCGGCCACGAGGTCACGGTCTACAACCGCACCGCCGCCAAGGCGGCGAAATGGGTTTCGCAGCACGGCGGCAAGAGCGCGCCGACCCCGCGCGAAGCGGCGCAGAGCCAAGACTTCGTCATGGCCTGCGTCGGCAACGACAACGATCTGCGCGAAGTAATGCTGGGACGTGACGGCGTATTCGCCGGCGTGGGCAAAGGCGCCATCGTTGTCGATCACACCACTGCTTCGGCCGAGATCGCGCGCGAATTGCACGCCGAAGCAAAGAAGCGCGGCGTCGAATTCATCGACGCGCCGGTCTCCGGCGGCCAGGCCGGCGCCGAGAACGGCGCGCTCACGGTGATGTGCGGCGGCGATCCGGGGCCGTTTGCGCAAGCAGAAAAGGTGATCGCAGCCTATGCGCGCGCGTGCACGCTCCTCGGTGCCTCCGGGAGCGGACAACTCGCCAAAATGGTGAACCAGATTTGCATCGCCGGCGTCGTTCAGGGACTCGCCGAAGGCCTGCACTTCGCCCTGAAGGCCGGGCTCGACATCGAAAAGCTCATCGCCACCATCTCCAAGGGCGCGGCGCAGTCCTGGCAGATGGAGAACCGCTACAAGACCATGGTGGCGGGAAAATTCGATTTTGGCTTCGCCGTCGACTGGATGCGCAAGGACCTCGACATTTGCCTGTCGGAAGCGCGCCGGAACGGCGCCCGTCTGCCAGCGACCGCTTTAGTCGATCAGTTCTATGCGCAGGTGCAGGCGATGGGAGGCCGCCGCTGGGACACCTCGAGCCTGATAGCGCTGCTGCAGCGATGAGAACGCGCCGGAGCGCGCTCCCACTCGCCGAATGAGGATCGTATGACCATCGCCCCCGAGCACCGCCCAAGCAAGGTGCCCGAGGTCACGCTCGTCTTCTGGATCATCAAAATCGCCGCGACGACGCTGGGCGAGACCGGCGGCGACACCGTCACCATGACGCTTGATTGGGGCTATCTTGCCGGGACGGCGGTATTTCTTTCGCTGTTGGTGGCGCTCATCCTGATCCAGATCGCGGCGCGTGAATTTCATCCATTGCTGTACTGGGCGACCATCATTGCTTCGACCACGGCGGGGACGACCATGGCCGATTTCGCGGATCGGTCATTGGGGATCGGCTACGCCGGCGGTTCGTCGATCTTGTTTGCCTGCCTCATGGGCGTGCTCGGGCTCTGGTATTGGTCGCTCGGCTCGATATCGGTGGCTGCGATCACGACACCGAAAGCGGAAGCCTTCTATTGGGCGGCGATCACAGCGTCGCAAACGCTGGGAACGGCGCTCGGGGATTGGACGGCGGACGATACCGGCCTCGGATATGAAGGTGGAGCGCTCGTATTCGCCGCCGGATTGGCGGCGCTGATTGCGTTCTATTTCCTGACCAATGTCTCCCGGGTTTTCCTCTTCTGGGCGGCCTTCATCCTGTCGCGGCCGCTCGGCGCCACACTCGGCGATTTTCTCGATAAGCCGGTCAACGAGGGCGGGCTGGCCCTGAGCCGGCCCATCGCGTCGGCGGTCATCGCGGCCTTTATTGCGGCTTGCATCCTTCTGCTGCCGCAGAAGGCCGGGCAACATCCCAGCCGTTCCTGAGGTGCGGCATTGGAACTCCATATTGGGGGACGACTTTCAACTGTGCCAAAGGGTTGAATAGGACGAGGACCATGCACGAGGTCAAATACAGACTGGCGAACGCGGGACTGCGGCCCCGGAGGACAAAGCTCGAAATGCCCGGCTGGGCCGGCGAGCCCAAACCACGCACCGACGGCTCGCATGAATACGCCTGGCACTGCGCCCCGTTCACCGAAGGAGCCCAGTACGGGATAGAGGTCTTCTATCCGTACGAAAACGAGCTTCGCGTGACCAAAAGGGATGGGAATTTCGTCTTCGACGGGGATTTAGGGCCGCCGCCCGACGAGGACCTGGAGTGGCCGCCGTTCCGCAGTTTCGGCAAGGAGTATTACACCTACCAGCTGCTTCTCGATCTGAAGGTCGACAAGCAATGGGCGGTTCGCACTGAGCCTCATCCGCGATTTTACACCGACACCACCGACACCGTTCCCATCGCCGTCCCGGCGCTGCTGCGCACCGAATGGTGGCCGATGATCTCATTCGTCGTGTTCAAGTCGCCGGCCGAGGGGCGAACGCATATCTTTCGGCCAGGCGAGCCGATGCTGCAGATTTTAGTTTTGCCGGTTACGTCGGATTTCACCCTCGTGCCGATGGAGGAGGAAGAGGCCGCCGAGCGCGAGGTGCGCGGCCGGCGAATCCACGCGAGCCGGCCGACGCTCGCCGCAGACACGACCTGGACCTCGGACACGGATACGGTGTTCGACGGTACCTATCGTCACCTTCTGCGCGCAGCCAAGGCGAGGGCGCAGGAGCAATAGCGAAATCCGACCGCGACCGGTTGACCGCGGCCGGCTAGAACCGCGCGCCGAATCCGATCCCTAGTCGTGGTGATGATGGTGATGGTGGTGGTGATGATGATGGCGACGCCACCGGTGATGATGATGATGGTGGTGATGATAGGCGAGCCGGGTTTCGCCGCTCGCCGGCGCGCCGGTTTGCTCCGCGTTGTCCGCCTTTAGCGCCGCCACCGCATTCGGAATGGGATCAAGCAGCTCGCGGTAGCTTGCCGCCGGCGCCAGTCCTGCCTCCTGCGTTGGGGTCGCGGCTTGCGCGGAGTTCACCGCGGTCAGGGCGGCCGCCGCCCCGAGCAGACCAGCAATTCTCTTGTCCATGGACACTCCTCCGGATTGGGGAAAGACTTCTGACGCCTTGGCAATACCGCGCGCGCTCTTTGGTTCCGACGCAGCGCAGTTTGGCGGGACCGAGGGGCGCACGGGCGCCTCTGGTGGCGCACACGATAATCGTCGCAGAGCTACACCTGCGGTCGGGCCCTATCTAATTGACAATACAAACCTATCCTTCCCGCTCCAGCGCCGCCCCCGGTTTGGACGCGCGCGGCCTATCCGGCCCGGTGGCGGAAATGCCGGCATTAACCGAGGCGTGCGGACCGCCTTAAGCCTGGTCTTAAGAAATTTGCGCGACTTTTGCCGCCAACCGTCGCCACCATCGGGACCCGATGCCCTCAACGACCAGCGAATCGCGCGAGCACGCGTCGACCGGCGCTGCCTCGCCGGCGAAGCGGCGTCTTGCCGCCCAGCACGTGCGCGAGGCGCGCGACCGGCTCACCTCGACCAGTGGCACGCGCCCGGTCTTCGACTACGAATTGCTGCGCCAGTTCGCACAGAACCGCCTCTCGGCGTCGCCCCTGATCCTGCTTTTGATCGTCACTATCGGGCTTCTTTCCGGCCTTTGGACCAGAGCCTTGAGCTCGGGGGTGTGGACCGCTGGCGCGCTGATCATCCACCTCGCCATCATCGGCAAATGCCGGCAATTTCTCGATGAACCCGCGAGCACGATCAATCTGCGCTCGGCGCGGATGCAGTTCATCATGCTCGACCTGTTCTTCGGCATGGCGTGGACTTTCATCCTCATCCATCCGATCGGCGCCGACGAGCAGTCGGGCACGTTCATGCTTTTCATCATGCTCCTGGTGGTGGCGATTTCGAGCATGCTGGCCTCGAGCGTGCCGATCGCAGTCTTCGCCCTGACCTTGCCGGTGACCGTCGCCATCGCGCTCGACTTCGCCTTCAAGGGAACGCTGCACGACTACATCCTCGCCATCATGGCCCTGACGGCCGAAGGCTATTTCTCCCTGCTTGCCTACCGTCTCTACTCGACCACGTTGGCGACGCTCGAAGCGCGCGCGGAGAAGGATGCGCTCATTGGCGAGCTCGAACAGTCGAAGTCGATTTCCGATGAGGCGCGCCGCCGCGCCGAAGCCGCCAATATCGCGAAATCGCGCTTCCTCGCCCAGATGAGCCACGAGCTGCGCACGCCGCTCAACGCCATCCTTGGCTTTTCGGAGGTCATGAAGGGCGAGATTTTCGGGCAACACGCGGTTGCCGCGTACAAGGATTATTCCGGAGACATTCACAGC
>Ga0210394_10000267_pt1 | contig 122704 bp, 110 predicted proteins | sample IncBWC12MmetaG_FD_160121 | JGI IMG/M metagenome (GOLD analysis project Ga0210394, IMG submission 160121) | Forest soil microbial communities from Barre Woods Harvard Forest LTER site, Petersham, Massachusetts, United States - Inc-BW-C-12-M | ecosystem: Environmental > Terrestrial > Soil >...
TCATCGCCCGCTCCATCGCGGCCCTCGGATAAGCTTCCATGCTCCGCATGGTCTCCTATCCTCACCGCTAGCAAAGCGGACATATCATGTGCTATCTCAACCGGACATATCATGTGCTACCGACAGGCTGGACAACTCGACTTGCGCTGCGAAGATTTTCAGGTTAAAGATGCTTTGCCAGAGGTACTCTCCACGATTCGTCCGTTGGCCATGGCCAAAAGTATCGAAGTTGAACATAAGCTGGATGCAGATCGGGCAGTCTATGCGGATCGGGTTCGTTTTAAGCAAGTAATGTATAACCTGCTGAGCAACGCGGTCAAATTCACGCCGAAGAGCGGCCGCATCAGCATCGAATGCGTGGAAGATGGGAATTTCGTCCGGCTGTCAGTAACTGACACCGGGATAGGCATCCGCGCTGAGGATCAAGCCGTCGTTTTCGAAGAATTCCGGCAAGTGGAAGGAAACAGCGGTACAACCCACGAAGGCACCGGATTGGGACTGGCCATCACGAAGCGGCTGGTTGAACAACAAGGCGGGAAAATTTCGCTGGAGAGCGAAACTGGCAAAGGCAGCCGATTCACTTTTACCTTGCCCGTGGGATCCCAACCTTCGTCGATAATTTTTCCGCTTAAAGAGCCCGTGAACCCACGCGTCCCAGCGGACACAAGTCGCCCCAAACCCCTCGTTTTGGTTGTGGACGACGAGCTTTCTGCCCGCGAGCTTCTCGCCAGCTATCTGGACTCGGAGTATCGCATTGCCATGGCCGAGTCGGGAACAGAAGCGGTCAAGAAGGCTCAGGAACTGCGCCCGGACGCGATCACCCTGGATGTGTTCATGCCGGGCGGTAACGGCTTCGAAACGCTGGTCGCGCTACGAAAGGCACCTCAGACCGCGAACATTCCAATCATTATTGTCTCCATCGTAGATCAGAGACAAGTGGGCTTTGCTTTGGGTGCCGCAGACTATCTGATCAAGCCTATTCGCAAACCGGTGCTTCTGGAAGCCATTCGCAAGCATGTGCTGCCTTACGCGGACGATGATGCGGCTATTCTGCTGGTTGATGATGATCCCAAAACTCTGGAGTTGTTGGAGGAGACCTTGCGCTCCGCCGGGTACGAGACGCAGAGCGTCGAAAGCGGGGCTAGAGCTCTCGAAGTACTCTCTTCCAAGCTGGTCAGCGCAGTCTTGCTGGACCTGCTGATGCCGGGCATGGACGGTTTTGAGGTCATCCGGCACGTACGGAAAGAAGCCACCTTGAAAGACCTTCCTATCTTTGTCATGACGGCTAAGACCTTGACACCAGAGGAGATCGCTCTTCTCAGTCGCGAAACCCAGGCGTTGTTTCAAAAGAACGGCTCCTGGCAGAAGCAGCTCATTGTCGAGGTTGGAAAGGTCGTTCAAGGACGCAAGCTGGCAAAATCTGCGGGGCAGTCATGACCAAGGTTCTTATCGCTGAAGACAACGCCGTCAACCGCGAACTGCTGCGCGAACTGCTGGAGGTGCGAGGATACGCTGTGGTGGAAGCATGCGACGGCAAAGAGGCGCTCGACATGATCGAACAGGCTCAACCGGACATCCTGTTGCTTGACATCGGCATGCCTGTACTTGATGGTTTTGCTATCGTGCGCGCCCTTCGCGAGAATCCTCGCTTCGCTACGCTGCCCGCGCTAGCCGTTACTGCGTATGCCATGCAAGGCGACCGGGAAAAGATACTGAGTTCAGGGTTTGATGGCTACTTGTCGAAGCCCGTGAATGCACGTTCGCTCGCGGAAGAACTCGACCGCCTTCTGGGTAAACGAGATAAGAAAGCGCGGGCCGCATCCGGTAAGTAGTGGAAATTCGCAGTTCGCGATCGCGAGCAGGGGCATCACGCCTATTTTTCTACTTCCGCTATGTACTCTCGAATCGACTGCTGATGCTGTTCGCTCATCTTGGTGAAACGGATTCCTTGCCGGGTGTCTTTTACCCAGACCACCGCGCCGGCGGCATTGATATCTATATGGGAAACGGGTAAGCGGAATGACAGCCGCACCGCTTCTCCCGGCCGCAAGCCATCAGCTTCCACTTGCATCCCGCCCTGGCTAAGATTCCAGGTCACCCCGCGCACTGTCCGAGAACCCAACTCGCAGGTCACGTCGGTTTGGATTGGAACACGAGTGGACCGCCGCCGGTTCTCCAGCATTCCGCCGCGCACCGTCCGGAACAAGATGCTGAGCTTTTGTCTGTCTACAGGCTTCTGGAGAAAAAAAGTTGCTCCAATGGCAAATGCCTCCTGCATGGTTTGTCTTTCGTCCCTTCCGGTCACGATGACAATTGGAGTGGTCTTATTCCAAGACGAATCGCGAATCCGGCGGGCAAGCTCGAAACCATGTACGTTTGGCATTTCCAGATCCAGGAAGATCCCGTCGAACTTTTCCTTATCGATCAGGCGGGCAGCATCCCTACTGTCAGCGACTGGGCGGACCTCGGCCTCAAGAGATGTGAAAACCTCAGCCATCAATTCCAAGCTCGCGATGTCATCCTCTACCACCAGCAGTTTCAGCGATGCCATGCCTACCCTCGCGCAACCATCATACTTCGCTTGTCAGTGTCGTCAGTCCAGTTTCGAGCGTGTGACAATAGCTGACAACACAATTCGATTGCTAATGGGCCCCGCTCAGTTCGTGCACGATGCTGTTCACGAAAGACTTGGCGTCTCCGAAGAGCATCAGCGTCTTGTCCATGTAGTAGAGCGGATTGTCAACACCCGCGAAGCCGGGACTCATGCCGCGCTTGATGACCATGACCGTCCGGGCCTTGTCCACGTCGAGAATCGGCATGCCGTAGATGGGGCTGCCCGCATCCGTGCGCGCCGCAGGATTGGTGACATCGTTGGCGCCGATCACCAGGGCGACGTCGGTTTGGGGAAAGTCTCCGTTGATGTCATCCATTTCCATGAGCCGGTCATAGGGGATATCGGCTTCGGCGAGCAGCACGTTCATGTGTCCGGGCATGCGGCCGGCAACCGGATGGATGGCAAAGCGCACATCCACGCCGCGTTTGGTGAGAGCATCGTAAAGCTCCCGCACCTTGTGCTGAGCCTGCGCAACCGCCATGCCATAGCCCGGGACGATGACTACTCGATTGGCTGCAGCCAGAATTCCGGACGCTTCGTCCGGAGTGGCGCTGTGAACCGGTTTTTCTTCGGTTGCGCCCGCGGCGGAAGCCTGCACCTGTCCGAATGCGCCAAAGAGAACGTTGGTGAAAGACCGGTTCATGGCCTTTGACATGATGACGGAGAGAATCAATCCCGACGAACCGTCAAGCGCGCCGGCGATGATCAGCAGCTTGCTGTCCAGAACAAATCCCATGGCAGCTGCGGAGAGACCCGCATAGGAGTTGAGCAGCGAGATCACCGTCGGCATGTCCGCGCCGCCGATGGGAACAATCATCAGCACTCCGAAGATCAGCGGGATAACGATCATCGCCGGGAAAAGCTGCTTCGTTCCTGGATACAGCACCAGATAAACCGCGATGCCAATGGAGATCACCAGCAATGACAGGTTGACCAGATTCTGTCCCTTGTAAGTGAGCGGACGCTGCGGCAAAATTTCCTGCAACTTGCCCGCTGCCATCAAGCTGCCGGTGAAGGTCAGCGAGCCGAGGATCACCTCCATGGAGAGGACGGCCATCATGAAACGGGGAACGTTTGGGCTGCGCAAATAGAATTCGGCACTGCCTACAAGCGTGACGCAAAGAGCGCCGAAGGCATGGCTGAGCGCGGTCCGCTGGGGCACCGCGGTCATGTGCACCATGCCCAGCGGGATGCCGATGCCGCTGCCCAGCACCAGGGCGATGATGATCCATTTGTAATCGACGATGCCGTGATGCAGCAGTGTTCCGGCGATGGCCAGAATCATGCCGATCTCGCCCGCCCGAACCCCGCGCCGCGCGGTAGTCGGCGAACTTAGCCATTTCAGGGAGAGAATGAACAGAGCGCTGGCGACGAGGTAGATGACCTCGATGATCAGCTGATTGCCCGCGAAATCGGTCATATTTTTGCCGACGCCGGTTTTTCCGGGCGGCTGCTCTTGAACATCTTGAGCATGCGGTCAGTGATCAGGAAACCGCCGACGACGTTGCTGGTGGCGGCGATTATGGCGATCACGCCGAGCACGGCGGCGAACGTGCTCTTGTGTTCGCCGACCAGCACAATGGCTCCCACCACCGCAATGGCGTCGAGCGCGTTGGTGAGGGACATCAGCGGAGTGTGCAGCAGAGGTGAAACCCGGCGGATAACTTCAAAGCCGATGAAAGCCGCCAGCATGAAGATAAACAAGGCGTCGATGATGTTGGAACCCATTGTCCTCCCCAGGCATTACTCGTTCTGCATCTGAAAAACCAGTGAGTACGGAAGGCCGAGTCATCCCGACGCGCCAGGCCCTAGCCCGCGGCCACCAGCGCCGGCAGCGAAAGAAACTCGCGCACGCGTGCATTGACCACTTCTCCATCGCGCGTAAACAGCGTTTCGCGAGTGATCTCGTCTTCCAAGTTCAGCTCCAGCTTGCCGTTTTTGACCAAATGCAAAAGAAAAGCGGTAAGATTCCGCGCGTACATCTGGCTGGCATGATAGGGCACGCCGCTGGCGATGTTAATCCCGCCAATGATCGTGACTCCATGTCTAACGATGGTTTCTCCCATGCGCGTCAGTTCGCAATTGCCCCCGCGCTCCGCTGCCAGATCAAAAATCACTGAACCCGGCGCCATTCCCTTCACCATCTGTTCCGTCACCAGCAGAGGAGCCTTCTTGCCCGGGATGACTGCGGTGGTAATGACCACGTCGCTCTCCGCTACCACGCGTCCGAGGAGTTCACGCTGGCGGGTATAAAACGATTCGTCCTGTTGGGTGCCGTATCCTCGCGCATCCTGGGCATCTTTGGCTTCAATCGGAAGCTCGATGAACCTGCCCCCGAGGCTCTGCACCTGCTCTTTTGCGATAGGCCTTAAATCATAAGCGGAGGCGACCGCACCCAGCCTGCGCGCCGTGGCGATGGCCTGCAATCCCGCTACTCCGGCCCCGACCACGAACACTCGCGCCGGCGTGATAGTTCCCGCCGCCGTGGTCAACATGGGAAACATTCTGGGCAGGGTATCAGCCGCGATCAAGACCGTTTTGTAGCCGCAGATCGCTCCCATGGAAGAAAGCGCGTCCATGCTTTGCGCACGGGTGGTGCGCGGCACCAACTCCACTGAAAACGACATGACCCCGGTGTTCGCCAACTGTAGGGTCACATCCGCCGTTCCCAAAGGCCGCAGGAACCCAATGAGCACTTGTCCGCGCCGCAGAAACTGGAGGTCGTCTTTCCCGTTTACATCATTCGAGCCGTAACAAAGAACCTGCACGATAATGTCGGCGGCGTCGAATACGGCCGCGCGCTCCGGCACGATCTTCGCCCCTTTTTCTGTATAAAGATGGTCGGGATAACCGGCTTGCTCGCCGGCTCCCGCTTGCACTATTACCTCAAAACCAGCCTTGAGCAGATTCGGCAGCACCATGGGAACCAGCGCCACACGCCGTTCCCCCGGATAGGCTTCCTTGGGCACGCCAATAATCACGCGGATTTTCCTCCGATGGGCCGGTTCATTGGGTCAGCACTATTCTAACGGAAGCTCGCCAACTGTCGCGGAGTTATCGCCTACTGCGTGCCTGGTTGGGAATTTCCCAGCGCCGACTCAAACTCCTCGCCCATCCAGCGCTGGAAGGCGGTCATGTTCTGCGCCCGGCCAAGAAAATTCTTGACCAGATCGTTGGCTGACATGGACCCACCGGGTTCCAGCACCACACGGCGGTAGCGCATCGGAGCCTCGCCCGCCAACAGATTTTGGTGGTCGAACTGAATGAAGAAATCCTCAGCGATCACCTTGTCCCACATGTAGGTGTAGTACGCGGACGAATAGCCGGCGAGATGGCCGAACGAGGCGTACATGTGTGTCCCCAAAAGGGGAGTAAAAGGCGTGTAGCGGCGCTCGTCACTCACGCAGACCGCGTCGAGGTCAACATCCTGAGGCCTGGTCTTGTAGATGTCGTAGGAAATTGCAGTGTAATCATTCTGCTGGCCGACATTTGTCCCGCGTCCAAATGCCGAAGCGCGGTTCATGCGGGCCACCAGATCGGCCGGAATCGGCTCGCCGGTTTTGTAATGGTGCGCGAAAGAAGCCAGCACCTGCGGGCTGCGCATCCACTCCTCCAGCATCTGGGAAGGCGCCTCCACGAAATCCGATTCCATACTGATGCCGCTAATCCCCGCCCATTGTTGCTGCCCGCCGAGAATCCAGTGCATCAGATGGCCAAACTCGTGGAAAAACGTCACCACGTCGCCGTAATCCATCAGCCCGGCATCAGTCGAGGTGGGGTTAGGAAAATTGCACACCAGGATTGCTTCCGGTAACTGCTTGCCGCGGATGCCGTCCAGCACGGGCGCCATTTCCGCATGCGAGTACTTGCCCGCGCGGGGATGCATGTCCAGGTAAAACCGCCCAATCATTTTGCCGCTGTCGATCACGTCCCAGGTCTCAACCGTGGGATCCCAGGCGGGCACTCCCGGTTCCTGTGTAAAGCTGACGTGGAACAGGGTAGAGGCGGTGTCGAGAATTCCCTGCTTCACCTGGGGAAAGGGAAAATAGGGCCGCACGGTTTGCGAGTCGAAATCATACTGCGAGCGGCGCACCAGTTCGTTAAGATGCCCAACTTCGTAGTCCCCGATTTCTTTCGCGCCCGGATCGCTTTTTTTCTTCTCGGCAAGAAGCATGGCGAACTCTTTTTCAGCAATGGGCCGAGCCGCCGTGTCCACTTGCTGGATGAACTCGGCGATCTTCTCGCCCTTCACGATCATCTTGTCTGCGGCGTTGTAGTCGGCCCAGGATTTGTAACCGAGCAGCGTGGCGATCTCATAGCGTGTTTTCATCATGTTGGTCAGCACATCCAGATTCTTGGGATATGCGCGCGTGTCAAAAGCTTCCCAGAGACGGCGGCGCAGCGCATCACTTCGCGTGAAGCGGAGAGCGGGGAAAACGTCGGGGTAATCTGTGGTGATATGGATAACCCCGTCTTTATCCGGTTGGTGGCGATCAATATAGTCCTGGGGAAGACCATCGAGTTCAGAGCGCTCGCTGACGCTCACGCTCTTCTGTCCGTCCGAAATGTTGCGATCGAACATGGACTGCTCATCGGTGAGCTGATCATTCAGTTGTTTGAGGCGCGCGCGGGCGGCATCGTCTTTGTCAACTCCCGCGAGGCGGAACTCGAGCAATTGCCGTTGCACGTAGTAGCGGGTTGCGGCATCGGCGTGCGACACATCCAAGGCGGCCATCGCGTTGTAAACATCACGATTCAGCGAAAGCGCCGTCTGTGCAGCGCTTACGGTGCGGACCATCGCCGTGGCGTGGTCACGAAATGCGGCGTCGGGGTGAACTTGCTGCGTCAAGCTGGCGAAATAGTTTGCCGCATTGATCTGGCGGATGGCTTCATCGTACGCGGCCAGCGTATTGTCAATGGTTCTCTGACCCTTAACCGCGACGATCTGATCGATGGAACGCTGCGCCGCCGCGAGGCGGGCATTCTCCATCTTTTCAAAAGCAGCAACGTCGGGCTTGGAACTCCACAGCGGCGGCTGCGATGCGGGCGCCGCTTGCCCGAGGGCAGTGGTGACAAGAAGTACGACGGTGGCAACAGTGAACCTGCGGAGAAAGATTGACATGGGGCGCCTCATGATCATGCGCGTAGAGAAATTTGAGCCCTTCTAATATACGCAAAGTCCCGATGAAATGTGTTAAGGAGAAAGCCCCGGCCGGCGCACTTGCTACGAGGGTAGCTCATGTCCTCGGGTTTCGACGCCCCACGGAATCAGGAGCAAGCCGATAGCAAAGGCCACTGAAGTCAATGCGACCGGAGTTCCCAGCGATCCAAAATGGCGAACACCGGCGCCCACCTGGAAAGTGATTGCAGCCCCGCCGAAGCGGGCGAACGAAGTCGAAAAAGCAAACGCGCTGGCGCGGCATTCCGTGGGATATTGCTCCGGCAGCCACAGCGTGTACACGGAAAAATTCGCGCCACCGAAGCCAAGAAAAAACAGGCAAACGAAAAACCAAGGCAGACCAGCCGCACCCAGATAGAAAACCTTGCCGAACGTGACTGCGATGAACACCATCATAAAAGAGAAGAACAGTGCGAGAGCTCCGCGCCGCCCAAGCCGCTCTGCGAACCACGGCATTGCGAGACAGCCGAGGATGGTTGCGAAGGCCACCAGCATGGTTCCCCAGGAGGCCAACTGCGCGGCTTGCGCTCCGCCGTGACCCGCAGCCTCAGCCAGGGCCGTGATGGCAGAAGGCACATAGACCGTGCCCGCCCACAGGCCGCAGATGGAAGCCAGCATGAACAGCGAATTCAGAATTGTGCGCCGGCGGAAGGCTGCAGAAAACAGAGTCGCCAGAGGGCGAAACCACGACCAAGCGCGCACCACAACTTCTTTACGCTTCCAGCGCTCCGGTTCTTTGACTCCGCGCCGAATCCAGGCCAGCAGCAGCGCAGGGAGTCCACCTACCGCGAACATGGCGCGCCAGCCGAAATGACTCCCGATGCCATAATTAACCAGCGCGGCTAGAAATATCCCGACGTAGTATCCGGTGTGCATCAATCCCGCGCCCACGCGGCGGCGGTTCTCCGGCCACTCCTCTGCCACGAAAGTGCCGCCCATGGCCCACTCCCCGCCAATGCCAATTCCAGCGAGCAGGCGCAGAATCGCCAGTTGCCAGACGCCGGTGACCAGCGCGCTCAGAAAGGTAAACACCGAGTACCACAGGATGGTCAACATCAAGGTGCGCACGCGGCCGATCTTGTCCCCCACCGGACCCCACAGAAACGCGAGTCCCCAACCAATCAGAAAAAGGGCGAACAACAGGCCGCCATAAAGCCCGATGTTGCCTTTGGTGGCTGGGATGCCGGAGCGGGGAAGCAATTCGCGCAGCGACGGTACCAGTACCAGCGCATAGATAAAGGAGTCCATCCCGTCGAGCGTCCAGCCGCCCCAGGACGCCCAGAAGCCACGAATCTGGTTCGGAGTCAGAGGAACAGAAGAAGCACCCGAGTTCATCGCATTTTCCGATACCCTGGCCGTCACAGCCGGGGAATATATCAGAAACCAGAAATAAAGGCACAGATTTTGCCGGGCGAGGCGTAACCGAGGCCGGGTTAACAGCCCCGCGTCTCAGGTCCTGCCCAGCCTCATCCAATTCCTGTATTTGCGCTTTCCTGAACTGACACTGAGGCTCGCCTTACCTTTCACAATGCCCTTCCCGAGTGCGATGCTTCCTTGGCTAGCTCCCGATGTAATCAGTAGCCGGAGCTCTAAAAATGGGGACCGTGGCCAAGCCCGAGGCGATTGGTGCGCAACTTAAATTGTTGCTGGTAGGCGGCGGAGACTTTGCCTACTTGGGCGATCTGCTCGTGCGCTCGGGCGATGGACGTTTACATGTTGACTATGCCGACTCAACTTCAGGTGAGCTCGCGCGCCTCCCAGAGGCTGCTTACGACCTCCTCCTCTGCGATTACCATCCCGGCAATGGCTCGGCCAGCCAATTGCTGCACCAGATGCGGCGGAGAAACCCCGATGTTCCCATAGTCTTTCTCAGCGATCATGTCAGCGACGACGCCGTGGAAACAGCCCTTCAGACCAGTGCTCGCGCCTTCGGCACGCGCGCTGACCAGTCCGCGTCGTTTCTTGCACGCGCGATTCGTAGCGCCATTGATGTTTACTGCAAGGAAAGACAGCGCCAGAAAGCCGAAGACATGCTCCGCAAACTTTGGCGCGCGGTCGAGCAATCGGATGACCTGGTCATTATCACCGACAGCGAAGGCCGGACGGAATACGTGAATCCACCATTTGAATTGCTCACCGGCTACTCGCGAGAGGAGGCCATCGGGCAGTCCTTGCTTTTGCTCTCCGATCATCCGGTTCCGGAGACCTACCAGCAAGTGTGGCAGGCGATCCTCTCCGGCAACGCCTTCCGCGGAGTGGTAGTCAACCGCAAGAAAGACGGACAAACATTTGTCGCCGAAAAAACCGTAACTCCGCTGCGCGATCCCAACGGACAAATCACCAACTTCATTTCCACCGACAGAGACATCACGGAGCGGCGCAGGCTCGAAGCCCAGCTACAACAGGCAACAAAAATGGACGCAGTTGGCCGACTGGCCGGGGGCGTGGCGCACGACTTCAACAACCTGCTGATGGTGATCAGCGCGTACGCCGAGCTGATGCTGGATTCGCTTGCCTCGGAGCATCCGCTGCGCCGCAACGTGGCGGAGATCATGGGCGCCGCACGCCGCGCCGCCGATCTTACCCGCCAACTGCTGGCTTTCGGCCGCCAACAGGTGCAAACTCTCCAGCAACTGGACCTGAATTGGGTTACGCAGGAAATCACGCGAATGCTGCCACGTCTGCTGGGCGAGGACATTGAGTTAATCTTTGTGCCGGGATCGAACCTGGGCAAGGTGCAAGCGGATCCCGGACAAATCGAACAGATCGTGATGAACTTGGCGGTCAATGCCCGCGATGCCATGCCCGAAGGCGGCAAGCTTATGATCGAAACTGCAAACGTCCGCCTGGATGACGCTTATCTTCAGCGGCATTCCATCGTTCCCCCCGGTGACTACGTTTTGCTGGCAGTTACCGACTCGGGCGCGGGAATCGCTCCTCAGCATCTGGCGCACATCTTCGAGCCATTCTTTACCACAAAGGAAGAGGGCAAAGGCACCGGCCTCGGACTGGCGACGGTGTACGGAATCGTCAAGGAGCACGGCGGTTTCGTCTGGGTTTACAGTGAGCCGGAACTGGGCACAACGTTTAAGATTTACCTGCCGCGCGTGCAAAAGGAAACCGCCGAGATCCAACCCACGAAGCCGGTCGAGGCGCCTTTCCGCGGGTCGGAGACACTGCTCCTTGTGGAAGATGAAACCGCAGTCCGCCAGTCCGCCCGCGAGTTCCTTGCCCTGAGCGGCTATACCGTGCTCGAGGCAGCCAACGGCGAGGAAGCCATTCGCGTCTCGAAAGAGTACGGGGGCGCCATTCACCTCATGATTAGCGACGTGGTTATGCCAAAGATGGGCGGGGCGAAACTGGCGGAGCTGCTGGCGGGCCAGCGCCCGGATATGAAAGTTCTATTTGTCTCCGGCTACGCCGAGAAAACCGTCTTGCGGCATGGCGCCATTGACGTCACGACACGTTTCCTGCAAAAACCCTTCTCGCTGAAAATGCTGGCGCGAAAAGTTCGCGAGGTTCTGGGGAAGGAATCGCTCTGATCGCGGTGGAGGCCTCCCCGGCGTAATCCGGCGCGGTGGGCTACTCTCATATGATTCATGACGGCATATTGCATGAATCTGCACCGCCGCTCCCAGAATGCTGGCCCCGAGCCAACGGCCTTTCTCTGTCATCCCACATCGGCTCTGTGGTCCGGTGACTGTGCTTCGGGGAACAGACCAGGACGCCCGAAAGGACTCTGCGGGGCGCCAAGATATGTTCTGGCCCACAGGGTGGAAAATCGACCCTACGCAAACGGCGAGTGATGCACCGGACATGTGTTGCATCGTGTGAACGGTATAATTCTGTTCATCTTATGAGCACAGTCATGGCCGGCGTGGCGGCCACCGTCCTCTGGCGCATCCTGCTGGCAATTGCCTTGGGCGGCACTCTTAGCTCCACAATTTTTCTCCTTATGGTGCTCGTCGCCGCAAGGCGCTACCGGCGCATTGCCGGAGCGGACCTGATCTCAGCGAGGTCGATTTCAGAATCTTCCCTGCCGCCGGCCACTATCCTGAAACCGGTACACGGGATGGAGCCTCGCCTGCGCCAAAATCTCGAAAGTTTCTTTCAACAGGACTACCCCGACTTCGAGATCGTCTTCGGTGCGCGCTCAGCCGACGACCCCGCGCTGCGCGTAGTGGGAGAGATTCGACAACGGTTTCCCAAGGTGAAATGCAGGATCGTGCTCTCGGGCACGCCGGCCTGGCCCAACGCAAAAGTCTTCTCGCTGGACAAGATGATAACGGGAACCTCGAATGACTACCTCGTCATTACCGATAGTGATGTGGAGGTTGCGCCAGATTTTCTCCGCAATACAGTTCCTTTTTTGCTCAATCCTGGAGTTGGCCTAGTGACCTGTCTCTGTAGGGGCGTGCCAGCACCGAGTCTTTGGTCATCGCTGGAGGCGCTCGGCATGTCGGTGGAGCTGACTTCGGGAGTCCTGGTCGCTGACATGATGGAAGGCATGCGTTTTGGACTGGGGGCGGTCCTGGCGACGCGGCGAGACGCGCTGGAGAAAATTGGCGGCATTGCCTCCTGCGCGGACTACTATTCGGACGATTTTGTGCTGGGAAACCTGGTTTGGGCTGCAGGATATAAAGTTGTGCTGTCTCACCATATTGTGGGACACGTGCTAATCCCGCACTCTTTCGTGCGGACCTTCGGCCATCAGGTACGCTGGATGAAAAGCACCCGCTATTCGCGGCCTAAGGGGCATCTGGGCACGGGACTTACTTTCGCCGTTCCGTTCGGTCTGCTCGGCTTCATATCGGCTGCAGCGCTCGGCCATTGGGGTTGGGGTTGGGCGCTGCTCCTAGCTTCATTGCTCAATCGTGTGGCGCAATCGATTGTCGTGGGATGGGGAATAGCTCGCGACCCGCGATCCTTGCTTTACTGCTGGCTCTATCCGCTACGCGACCTGTTCGGCTTCGGTACGTGGCTGGGCAGCTATACCAGCCGTAGTTTCTTGTGGCGAGACGAAGTCTATCGCTTCAGCAAGGGAGGGCGAATCGTTCCTCAACAGCGGCGCGCGGAGAGCGCGGGAGGAAACCGGTCATAGCGGTTGCCTCAGCAGTCGCCGGCCGTGAGCTTCATTTCTTCATCTCCGCGTCCCAATTCAACACCAGCGTGATCGGCGAAGAGATTTCCTGTTCGGCTTGCAGCATCACCAGAATCCGCCCGTCGGGTGCGGTGTCAATCGGGCGCACGCCTCCCGGCGCGGTGAAAATCTGCCGGGGAAGCCCGGAGTGAAATTCGTTTCCCTGGGGTTGAACGTCCACCGCCATCAGCGGTCCGGCGTTGTCGCGGAAATAGAGCTGTTTGCCATCGTGGCTCCAGGCTATTCCCGGGCCCATGGTGACGCCGCTGTTGGAGATCTGCCAGCGTCCGCCTGACTTGGGAAATGGGATCACGTAAACTTCACCGCGGCCACTTTCGTTGGAGATGTAGGCCATCCAGCGGCCGTCGGGGGACAGCCTGGGAAATAGTTCGTCAAACTGCGAATTCAGCACTGGCGTCAGGGGCTGGGGCTTATCCGAAAGCGGCAGCGACAGCACATCCATGCCTGTGCTGGAATTCTGCTGCTGGACGATGATCGTGTGCCCATCCGGCGACCAATCCCGGATACTGGCCACCTGTTCGTCGGAGACATCGACCGGCGTGCCGCCCCCATTGGCGGGCCTGATTTGGAGCTTCGCGCCAAACGCCGAAATGGCCAGGCGGCTGCCGTCGGGCGACCAGGCCGCGGTATAGATAACTGAAGGACGAAAGGTAAGGCGGGAGAAGATTCCCCGCTGTACTTCCAGCAGCCACAGATCACCTTTAGTTGCATCCGCAGGGTCCTCGCGGTAAATGACGACGTTCCGTCCATCGGGGGATAGCCGCCCGAGCCCGTAGTTTCCCGTGTCTCCCAGAGTTCCGACTTGCTTTCCGCTGCGGTCGAGCCATGCCAGGCGGCTAGGAACCGAATATGCGCTGCGATAGACCAACACCCCGTTCTGAGAAACAGAAAAATTTCCCAGAGCCTTGAACTCGTAGTACTCCACCTTGGGCGCTACCGGGACTGGGTTTCCGCCCAGAGTCAGGCGGTCCGGGTCAAAGGGCTGGGCCACCAGGTTGCCATCCTTGGTGAAAAAGATGTACCCGTTGGCATAGTCAGCGGCGCTATTGTCGTCCAGGATCAGCTTTGCGTCCGGAGAATCGAGGGAGGCGGCGTAAACCCTCCCTTTGGGATCATCGCCTTCCAGCCCCACGTAGAGAAAATGCCGTCCATCCGGGAGGAAATAAGGCCAGCGGCTCCCGGCATACACGCCTGGCTTCTTGATCTTGGTGACGGCCACGCCCTGGCCTCCGCCATCGGGGACGCGGTAGATCACATCGTGGATGCCTGGCGTAAACAGAATCACGCCCTCGCGGTTCCAACTGCCTCCGCGGCCATACGGGGCGTCGCAAAGAGTTTGCACCACGCCGCCTGAGGCTTCCACCTTCTTGAGTTTTCCGCCCGCGAAAAAGCCGATGAACTTGCTGTCCGGCGACCAGAAGGGATAGGAAGCACCTTCGGTTCCGGTCAATGGCTGCGCTGCAGTGGCATGGAGCGGCCGCACCCAAAGAAACTGCTTGCCCTCCCCTTCGGCAATGAAAGCAATGCTGCTGCCGTCCGGCGAAATCACCGCCCGGTTGCTGGCGTTGACAGTGGTGAAGGAGTAGTGCTCGGGCGCACCAATCTGCGCGCGCACCACCCTCCGCAGGCTTTCCGCCTTTTTCGAGAAAAGTATTGAGCCCGCGATCCCGGCTGCCGCGAAGAGTCCACACACCGCCACTGCTGCAATCAGCACGCGCTCGCGGTTCTTCCTTCGCGCTACCACAGGCGCGGGCACTCCCGCTTGCGACCCGCCCTCGGCGATCCACTGTAGCTGCAGTTTCAGATCATGGACGGTCTGAAAGCGCTCGTCGGGATCTTTCGCCAGGCAAACTTTCACCACACGATCCAGGGCCGGCGGCGACATGGGTTGCACCACCGCGATTGGCGGCGGGTCCGAAGCCAGAATGGCGGCTACAACGCTGGCCTGCGTCCTGCCCCCGAACGCGCGCTTGCCCGTCGCCATTTCGTACAGCACCGCGCCCAACGCGAAAATATCGGAGCGAGCATCCGCTTCGTTCCCTTCGATCTGCTCCGGAGCCATGTACTGGAACGTTCCCACGATCGTGCCCTGGGCCGTCAGCGGCTGATTTCCCGATGGACCGGAAATGGTCATGGTCAGGCTGGAAGAGGGCGGAGCGCCCGGCGTCGCCGCTTTAGCCAGCCCGAAGTCCATCAGCTTCGCTCCCGCTTTCGTCAGCATGATGTTGCCCGGCTTCAGATCGCGGTGGGTGACTCCGGTCTTGTGGGCTTTCTCCAGCCCCTCGCAGATTTCAATGCCATACTTCAGCAACTGTTCCGGGGGCAGCGGGCCTTTGGCGAGCCGGTCGGCCAGGGTTTCGCCCTCCAGAAACTCCATGACCAGGTAGTCCGTCCCGCTCTGATGACCGACGTCATAAAGGGTGCAGATGTTGGGATGGTTCAATGAGGAAATCGCCCGCGCCTCGCGGTCAAAGCGCTGTTTCGCCTCCGGGTTGTCGGAAAGGTGCGCGGGCAGAATCTTGACCGCGACAGTGCGGTCGAGCCGTGTGTCCCGCGCTCGATAGACTTCCCCCATGCCGCCAGCGCCCAAAGGCGATTGAATTTCGTAAGGGCCGAGCTTGGTGCCGGAGGTTAGCAAAGAGATCCCTCGCTTCGCTCGGGATTTCGCCTGGCGACTCCCGCTCGCCGAAAAGCGGCTCGCTCACGCCGCCAAAGCGGCTCAACTTCGCCCATGCCGCCAGCGCCCAAAGGCGATTGAATTTCATAAGGGCCGAGCTTGGTGCCGGAGGTTAGGGCCATGCGTGTGCGTAATTATAGCCTGCGGCAGCGCGCGGCGTTCATCTCCACGCGATCTAGCCGGTTTGGCCTTCTGGCTAGCACAATTCTTCGGAAGCACCATCGTGTGGCGCGGGCGGCGTTATCGTCTTCATCGCGATGGCGCTTTGAAGGTGACTCACTGCACCGAACCACTAGAGGCCAGCTCGCAACGGGGACCACGCGGGCCGTGCTAGGATGCCTCCAAGGAGACGCCCTATGCCCTTTATTGACGTCCGCAACCTCGATGTTATTGAACGCTTGCCGGGCTGGCAGGGACGTTATTTCCACTCGCCGAGCATGACCTTCGCGCACTACGATTTCAGGCGCGGCTCCTCTATTCACGAGCACTTCCATCCTCAGGAAGAAGTCTATGAGGTGATCGAGGGAGAACTTGAGGTGACGATCGACGGCGAAGCCCAGATCGCGCGACCGGGCATAGTGGCGATCGTGCCGGGGAATGTCCGCCATTCCATAAGGGCCCTCAGCGATGGCCGGGCGATCATCATCGACTACCCGCTGAGACGCGAGTTCAGCGAATCATCCCATGAGTAGGGGAGGACCGCGGGGGTCTGGACGGCCGGCCGAAAATGCGGCTTGGAAATCCTGTCTCTGTCGCGCATTTCTGCAGCGCGAGGTGTTCGAGCGGGGCTGCTGAGAGATAACGCAGATGCACTCTCTTCACGGCACAGCGATCTTTCCAAACACCTTTGCTTGGTTAACAGAGGCCATCGGCGCGAAATCCGGCAGGAATCACCTTCGCACCAGCTTTCCTTTTTTTAGCTGGAATGACTCGCCGCGCCAGGAAATCGTGTGCCCGGTGAAGCTGATCAACCAGATGAACAGCGCGATCACATCGCGCAACGGAATCAGCCAAAGTGAGCGCATGGCTTGCCTGTCCCGGAGTACGCTCCCGCCCACGACCACGGCAACCAGCAAGCGCGCGATTGCAACAGCGATGAACAGCGCCCAGGCCCACGCTGCTCCGCGAGCAAAAAGCAAAGTCAATGCCGCCCAGGGCAGCCCGAAGGTCAACCCTAGACCGAGATAACCTCCGAAACGCGAATCGCGCACCGCGCGCGCCCATCGCAGCTGGTGTCGAAAGAACTCGCGCATGGTGTAATGAGGCAAAAAAGTCTCAACCACCAGTTCGGACAGCTTCACGTCCAGCCCCAGCTTGTTGATCCGGTTGCCCAGTTCGTAGTCGTCCGCGAGATGATCCACAAAGCCTGCGAAACCGCCGATCGCGGCCAAATCGCGGCGGCGAAAAACCAGCGTGGATCCCAGACCGAATGAGATGCCCTCAAGCTGCTGGGCGACCAGTACACCTGCACAAAAGTCCGTGGAGATGCCAAGCGACTCCAGCCGGGAACCGAGCGTCGGGCCTGCCACGCCGCGATAGAGACAAGTTACGAGGCCGATTTTGGAATCGGCCAGCGGAGCCGTTACCCGGCGCAGGTAATCCGGCGGTACACGGATATCGCCGTCGTTCACGATCAGAAATTCATAGCGAGCTTCGGGCAGCATTTGTGCCAGGTTGCTCACCTTGGTATTCGCGCCCAGGTCCTCGCGGCACACGATTAACCGGATCGCATGTTTGGGAAATTCGCTTCGGAGGCGTTCGACTAACTCAACCGCGGGGTCATTGGCATCGCTGACGCCGAAGAGGATTTCGTAGTCCTCATAATCTTGAAGACAATGACTCCGAATACTCTGGTACATCTCAGGGTCAGTGCCTTTGAGCGGCTTGAGAACGGAAACCGGAGAAAGTCGGGCATCGGAGTCCTCAGCCGCAGTTTTTCGCTGGCGCAGAAACCGTGCCGCGCTCCAGAGGCAGAGAACGTAGTAGGCGATGCTTGAAGCCGCACCAGCCACAACCAAAGCTTCAATGATCTCGGCGGCCTGTTGGACCATAGTGCTTGAATCGGTGCGGCTCACGGGTGACGCCCTGGTTCAGTCGAAGTCATTATCGCAGCGCTGAAGCGGTACGGGACGCTAAATCGTGATGGCTGTGGACAGCTCGCGGAAATTGAGGCTTGCTCGAAGGTGACTGGATCCCGACTTGAAAGAGCATCGTGAGAATTCCCTTGGACCTCAGTACTGCGGGTAAGAGGGAAGGGCTCCTTCGACTGCGCAGGATGACATGGTCGTTAAGATCCCGGTTATTCGTATCTTAACGATTCAATGGGATCCAGATTCGCGGCCTTCCACGCCGGATAGATTCCAAAGACCAGCCCTTCCACCGCGGCCGCCCCAAATCCAAAACTGCCCCAGAACAGCGACATCCGTGCCGGCAGCGAGCTCCAGATGACTGGAATTGTCCAGGTGATGAGCGCCCCCAAAAGCACACCGAAGACGCCACCCACTGCCGTCAAGGTAATCGCCTCCAGCGTGAACTGCAGCAGAATATCCCGCCGGCGCGCGCCAATGGCCTTGCGCACGCCGATCTCACGCGTCCGTTCGGTCACGGAAACCAGCATGATGTTCATCACACCCACTCCGCCCACGATCAGGCCCACGCTCGAAACCGCAAACATGAACACGAAAACCGCGCCGGTAATCTGGTTCCAGACATCGGAAATCGAATCCTGCGTGAAGATGGCAAAATTATCGGGTTTGTCGGGAGGCACTTTGCGGCGGCGGCGCAACAGTTCCCGCATTTCGTCGATCGCCTTGGGCACATCATCGTGGGACGTGGCCTTGACGCCAATCCAGTACTGCTTCAGTTCCGGGTGCAGTTTGCGAAACACCGAGAGCGGAAAAATTACCCGATTGTCGTCGGGATTCTTGCCGCTGTTAACCACATTCTTCGCGGGTACCATCACACCAATGACCGTGAACGCATCGCCCTCAATGTTGATTTCCTTGCCCAGAGGATCCTCGTTGGGGAACAACTCCTCAGCGGTATCGCTGCCCAGCACAATAAACGGCGAGTGGTGTTCGTCGTCAATATCGTTGAACCAACGGCCGGCTGCGATGGGCAGGTCATACACGCTCTCCACCTCCGCCAGATCTCCTTCCAGAATTGTGTTCTTGGCGATGCGCCCCTTGTACTTCACCACGTATGTGCCCGTGCCAAAATCCTGCTGGATGTATTGCAGCGTGGGGGTAACTGCCTTAACGTGCGGCAGGTCTTTCATGGCCTCCGCGTCATCCAGAGTCAACTCCCGGCGCTTGCGCATTTCCTCCGTCGGCAAGCCGAAATTGAAAGGTTCGAGATGGAAGGCGAAGATAACGTTCGATCCAAGACTGGCGACGACGTCACGCACGTTATCGTTCAGGCCGCGCACCACGGACGAAATGCCGATCACGACAGCAACGCCGATCACAATCCCCAGCACAGTCAGCGCCGAACGCAACTTGTTGCTGCGAATGGTATCCAGCGCCATCCTGACAATCTCGCCGTAATCGCCTCTGCGCATCATAAAGATTGAGTAATTTGGTAATTGAGTAATTACTAAATTGCTAAATTACCAAATGCTTTAGAGTTCGAACCGCAAGGCCGCAATCGGATCCAGTTGAGCCGCGCGCTTGGCTGGATACACGCCAAAAAATATGCCGACGCTGGCCGAAACCAGCAGGCCGGCTCCGACTGCCCACATCTTGATAGCCGAGGGCATTCCAATCAACGCGGTAATGCCCTTGGCAAAAACAATTCCAAACAGCACGCCCAGCAACCCGCCCACCAGCGCCATGGTGCCGGATTCGATCAGAAACTGCAGCAGCACGTCCTGACTGCGCGCGCCCATCGCCTTGCGGATGCCAATTTCCCGCGTGCGCTCGGTCACGGAAACCAGCATGATATTCATGATCACAATGCCGCCCACCACCAGCGCAATGGCGGCGATGGCAATCATCGCGATAAAGAAGCTACTGCTCAGGCCGGACCAGATGCTAAGAAAGCTGGCATTGGTTTCCGCGGCAAAGCTGTCCGGCTGTCCGGGACGGTCATGACGGCGGGCGCGCAGAATGGCGCGAGCTTCGTCAATGGCAGCATCCAGTTGGCTTCCGACTCCGTTTGCCTTGCCGGAAATTCGAATGGTGCTGTGCGCGCCGAACTGCTTGAGGTAGCTGGTGATCGGAATGGCCGCGTAATTGTCGCGGCTCTGGCCCAGGGTTTTTCCCAGTTTCTTCCCGACGCCCACCACCGTGTACATCTGGCCGTTCACACGGATCTCTTTATTGAGCGGGTCCACGCCGGGGAAAAGATTGTCCACGATATCGGTTCCGATCACGGCGACATTCGAGCGATTGTTCTCGTCATTGAGGTTCAGCATTCGGCCGGCGGTGAGGTCGAGATCAAGCACCTGCACCATGGTCGGCGTTTGTCCGCGAATCCAGCAATCGTTGATGGACTGACTTCCATATTTCACATGACCATCCATCTTGATGGTGGAGGCGCCCACCACCGCGCAATGCCGGCAGGCTTCGCTCACCGCCTGGTAATCATCCAGGGTGAGGTCCTTTCGCTTCTGCCCCTCCAGATACTGGTCAATGTCGGTGATCACGGGCGTGACTTTGTTGATAATGAAAACGTCCGCCCCCAGGTTGAAAATCTTTTCCGCGACGTAGCCATTGATGCCGTTGACAAACGTGACCACGGCAATGACCGCAGCCACACCGATTACCACTCCGAGCAAGGTGAGCGCAGAGCGCAGCTTATTCGCCCAAAGCGAAAGCAGCGCGATGCGAATGGCCTCAAGGACGGTCATATGCAGTTATTACGCGACGAGCGATCACGGCGCGTTACGACGCCAGTCTAACAGAGCGCCGGGTTTGGGTTGCGACGGAGTCGACTACGCCCGGCTGGGCGGGCGGCGCTTTCCTGCCTGGCGTGTTTGGGCTTTGTTTTTCTCTTTTTCCGCCAGCACCGCAAACTGGATTTTCTTTTCCACCGGATCAATCCGATCAACCAGCACACGAATCTTCTGGCCCAGACTGTAGATCTTACGCGAGCGCTGGCCGATGATCTCACGGGTGTTCTCGTGGTAAGTGTAACGGTCGTCGGTCAAGGTCGTGAGCGGCACCAGGCCTTCGACGAAAAGATCGTTCAGCTCGACGAAGAAGCCAAACTTCGTCACACTGATAATCAGGCCGTCGAAGTCGTCTCCCACTCGGTCTTGCATGAACTTGACTTTTTTCCATTCCATCAACTCCCGCTCCGCGTCGTCGGCGCGTCGCTCGGATTGGCTTGATTCCTCGGCGATGCTGTGCAACTCTTCGAGCGAGATGGGCCCGCCCAGCGGTTCCAGCGCTTCGCGGTGCACCTTGTGATCTCTGCGCTTGGACCAGGGTGAGGGCGTGTCCGCGTGTCGCGAGCCTTCTGCGGCGGCAGAAGACGCCGGAGAGGACACGCCCACAGGAATGTCTCCGTCCAGCGGTTCCGCCGATTCGCGCAACACGTTTTTCAAAATCCGGTGGACGATGAGATCGGGATACCGCCGAATGGGCGAAGTGAAGTGGGTGTAGCTAGTGGCTGCCAGCGCAAAGTGGCCGAGATTCTCTTCGGAATAGCGCGCTTGCTTGAGCGAACGCAGCATCAAGTAGGAAAGAATGCGCTCTTCGGGCTTGCCCGCGATCTTCTCGGTGAGTTTCTGATACATGCGCGGCGTGATGTGGACTTCCTGAGGAATTTCGATTTCGCGAGCACGCTTGCCGGTTCCGTAATTGGCGCGGCGTTCGGACTTGAACTGCACGCGCTGAATGGGCAACGCGCCCACGCCGAGCGAGTAACCGAAAGTCGCAGCGATAACCTCGAAGTCGTAAACGCGCTTGGCATCCGGCTTTTCGTGGATTCGGTACAGCGACCCCACACGTTTGCTTTCGAGATAGCCGGCGACGCACTCGTTGGCCGAGAGCATGAATTCTTCGATCAAACGATGCGCGATGTTGCGCTCGGAGCGGGTGATGCTTTTCATCAGGCCGAATTCGTCAAACTCAATTACAGGCTCGGGCAGATCGAAGTCAATTGAGCCGCGGCGTTCGCGCTTGCGGTTCAGGATCAGCGCCAGATCGCGCATGAGCTCGAAAGCGCTGACGAGATTCGCGTAGCGGTGGCGGGCGGGAGCGTCGCCTTCGAGAACGGCATTGACACCGGTGTAAGTCATGCGCTCCGCCGAGCGAATGATGCCCTCGCACAGTTCATAACCGATAATTTCTCCGCGATGATCAATCTCCATGACGCAAGACATTACCAAACGATCTAGCTGCGGGCGCAGGCTGCAAATGTCGGTGGAAAGCTCCAGCGGCAGCATGGGCACGGCGCGGTCGGGGAAATAGACGCTGGTTCCGCGCAGCCGCGCTTCCTGATCGAGGGCTGAACCGGGAGTAACGTAATGGGCTACGTCAGCGATGTGCACTTGCAGTTCGAAGTTGCCGTTCTCAAGCCGTTTCGCGGTCACCGCATCGTCGAAATCCCGGGCGGTCTCTCCGTCGATAGTCACGATGGGAAGATCGCGAAAGTCGCGCCGCTTGCGGGCCTCGCGAGCGGGGATAATCGCTTCGGCATTCTGCGCCTCCAGCAAAACCTCCGCTGGAAAATGATGCGGCAGGTGAAACTTGCGAATCATGATTTCGACATCCACGCCGAAATCGTCTTCGTAGCCGAGAATCTCGACGACGCGTCCGCGGGGATTCTGGGTCGCGGTCGGCCAGTCGGTGATTTCTACGTCCACGACAGTGTTTTCGAGATCGTCCCAGTCGCGGCGTGCGGCTTCTTTGCCTAGGACTCGATCGACGGATGTCTTCCTCTGCGTTCTCGGCGCACTCGGCGGTTCGGTGTTTTGTCCTGACTCAATCGCAGAGGTTTTCGGCTGCTCCAACCCCGGCGGGATCACAATTTCCTGGGCAATTTTCTGATCAATCGGCGTGACGTAGTTGCGACGATGGCCGTAATGAAAGATGCCGACTACGGTTGAGTGGGCGCGGTTCACGGGACGCAGGATGCGCCCTTCGGCGCGGCCGTCGGGCCGAATGGCGCCGACCTCGACCAGCACGCGATCGCCATGCATTGCCGATCCGATGGCTGGGGGCGGAATGAAAATGTCTCCTGCGAGCCGGTCTTTCAAAGCAGGGGGGAGCGAGTTGGCCTCGGGAATGACGAAGCCGAAGCCATCGCGGTGCATGCTCAACCTGCCGACGACCAAGTTCTTTCCGGCAGCGGCTTGCGGGAGCGCATAGCGGTCGGAATCAACCTTGATCAGTTGCCCGCTCCGTGCAAGTTCCTGCAGGCGGGCGTCAAGTTCGCGGCGCGCCTCGCCGTGCAACCCGAGTTCGCGCACCAGTTGCTTGAATCCAGCCGCGCGCCTGGGCTGTCGCGCGATGTGTTTGAGGATGTTGGCGTCGGAAAGCATGGGAAGGGCGGGCGGCTCGAACAGCCGCCAGCTTCAGCATACCGCACGGGCCGGTCAGTTCCGGGTAGCGGGCTGTTTGGAGTTTAGAGGAATTTGGTGAGATCATCATTGGTGAGATCGGGAAGCAGAGTAGAAGGAGCGGCGGCATGAAACGCAGAATCACGATTTGGGCAAGCATGGGTTTCCTGGTAGCGGGCTGCTGGGCCCTTTATTTGTTCGCCAGACCTGTTCCCATAACTGCCGCCGAACCGATTGTGTTGACTCTCGCCGGTTTAAGTCAACCTATTGTGCTCGCTGGTTTTTATCTCCATTTCGGCCTTTATTTCTATTGGGTCCTGCTTGCCAATGCCGCTACGTATGCGTTCGTCGGTCTGATGGTGGAGACACTGCGGCAACGACTAAGTCAGGCAAAATAATTCAAAACCGCACTAGCCCATTCTGACTGGGCTGGCAGCCGGTGAAACCGTTGTACAATGGCTTCCGCCCGGATTCCGGTTAGGAATGTCCCCCCGCTCCAGACCCGGTTAATTCCACCTATCGGCTATGTTCCGGGGAAAGCTCTGAGCTAAGGAGGATTACTCATGCGAGGCAAGAAACTTTCCATCGGATTGAGGGCGACCCTGGTGGCGTTGGGCGTGGTCCTGTTCGTGACGGGGACCGCGGCTAGCCAGGAGGTAGTGCTGCACAGCTTCCACGCCAGGGATGGAGCCAATCCCTACGGAGGCCTGATCTTCGATGGCTCCGGCAATCTCTACGGCACGACTGTCGTTGGCGGCGCTTACGGCTACGGAGCGGTGTTCGAGCTGACCCCCGCGGCGGGCGGGCGCTGGACCGAAAAGGTGCTGTACGACTTCAGCGACAACAGCAGCGACGGGAACCATCCCCAAGCTGGCCTCGTCTTCGATGCCGCCGGCAATCTCTACGGTACGACTGGTTATGGCGGTAGCGGAGCATGCAGCAACGGGACGGCCGTCGGCTGCGGAACTGTTTTCGAGTTGTCGCCGCAATTAGGCGGGGATTGGAAAGAGAAGCTGCTGCACAGCTTCGACAACAACGGTACGGACGGGAACTATCCCGTGGCCAGTCTGATTTTCGATGCCGACGGCAATATCTACGGCACGACGCAGTACGGCGGTGCTTATGACGACGGGACAGCGTTCGAGTTGACGCCCACGGGCGGAAGTTGGACAGAGACTGTGCTCCATACCTTCAGCCCCAATGGCGGGGACGGGGAGATTCCGTATGCAGGGCTGGTTTTCGACGCGGCTGGCAATCTCTATGGCACAACGGTCTATGGCGGCGCTTACCTCTTCGGTACTGTATTCGAGTTGACACCCGCAGTGGGTGGGACTTGGACCGAAACCGTGCTGCATGATTTCAACAACAACGGCAGCGACGGGACGGATCCCGAGGCCAGCTTAATCCTCGATTCCTACGGCAATCTCTACGGCACGACGGTCACGGGCGGGGGTCCCTACAGCGGAGGGACGGTATTCCAGCTGATCCCCACAGTGGGCGGGACATGGAAAGAGAGGTTGCTGCATAGCTTCGGCAACGGCAGGGATGGGATCTATCCCACCGCCAGCCTGATGTTCGACGCCTCGGGCAACCTCTACGGCACGACCTTCGGCGGCGGCGCTTACTATAATGGGACGGTGTTCGAGCTGAGCCCGATCTTGGGCGTGGGCTGGGTGGAAAAGCCGCTTCATGCCTTCGTCGGCAGCGCCAGGGACGGTGTCGGTCCCTTTGCCAGTGTGGTGTTCGACGCATCCGGAAATCTCTGCGGCACGACGACCTCTGGCGGCGGTGCCTACGATGTCGGTACGGTGTTCGAGATCACACCTTAGGTTCAGTCCGGCCCGCCGCGTTTCCATTGCGATCCGAGGCCAGCCTGTGCGAGCAACTCCGGGCCAAGAAATGCCCTCCCCGTGGAAAGGATTACACGGAGGCCAGACGAGAGCTGAGGGCTAAGCAAACCGGCACAAACCGGGTAAGTTCCCGGAAATGCACTGCATTTCCACAACACCTGCGATAAACTCCGGAGTAGAATGCAGTTTGGTCACCGAACTGCGGCTGACCCTTAACTCTTTACCCAAGCTCATTACATAAGGAAAGGATTTAACGCCACATGTGGAAGCCCACGACACAGCCTACGACTCCATCCCGGCCCAACGAGCCGGAACGCCCTGCCATGCCAACCCCAATGACGTCCGTCTCCAGCGAGCCCACGACGGCGACTTCGGCAACGCGCCCGCTTCCTGCCAGCACAGCCGATCAGGCGACCATTGGCAAATCGCTGGTGATCAAAGGCGAGGTCACGGGATCCGAATCGCTTTATATTGATGGCCGGGTAGAAGGCTCGATCAATCTTGCGGGCAACCGCGTCACTGTGGGCCGCAACGGGGTGGTTTCCGCCAACATCAACGCCCGCGAGATCGTGGTGCTGGGCAAGGTTCGCGGCAACCTGACGGCCAGTGACCGGGTGGATATCCGCAGCGACGGTTCACTCACCGGGGATGTAGTCGCCGCCCGAATTTCGATTGAAGATGGCGCATTCTTCAAAGGCGGCATTGACATCCGCAAGGCCGGACAGAAACCGAACGGCGAGGAAGTCAAAACCTCACTGCAAAGCGAAGCGGCCGCGGCGCGCGCCTAGACCCTGCTTCAGATTTCCTGATGGACACTCTTCTCAGCAAGAGTGTCTGTCACGGTCTCGTGGGTCCCCTGGATTCACCGAGCTTTAGCGGAAGAATTCAAGGTAAACCAGGACACACGCGGCCCACGCAACTACGATAATCACGACCCGTTTCCACATTGCCATGAGCCCAGCTTACGCCCTTTGCGCTTCTGTGTCAGGCGCAGAATCATTGCATGACTTGGTTCTTCCGTGCGCTGCAACGGCAATGCGCTTTTCACGGCTCGATCCCTTTGGTTAATTGTTCAGCCTGGCTCTCGGCCACGCGCGGATAGATGGTCCCCCGGCGGCGCCGCAGATCGCGGGGCAATTGCGATCGCATAAGCCAGAGACCAGCGGCGGTGGCCGCTGCCCAGGTTACTGTGATCAGGCCCAGGGCCTTGACGTCCGCGATGCGGCTATTGGCAAGGGGCACGACGCGCGCGATCTGCCAGCTCAACAGTCCTGCCGCAACCGCGGTGGCTGCGGCTTTTCCCAGTTCCTTCCAGTACAGCTCATCGGCTGCAACCAGTTTGCGCTGGTGCAACAGCACGGCCGTCACAATGCAGTTGGCAGCGATGCCCAAATCGGAAGCGATGGCGAGTCCGACGAATGAAAAGCTCCGGTAGAGCGCGGAATACATGGGCAACGATGCGACCGTAATAATGGTGCTGGCCAACATGGGAGTAAAGGTGTTGCCGGCGGCATAAAAAGCTCGAGCGTAGAGTCCCTGCACCGCCCAAAACAGCAGCGAGAGCGAAAACCAGAAGAAGTAAACCGCGGTTACCTGCGAATCGGCAAAGGTGAAACGGCCGCGGCGATAGACCAGGTCAATCAGCGGCAGCGCCGTCACCATCATCAGGCTGGTGAGGAGCAGCGAACCGGCGGCGATGCGGTAAACGGATGCATTTACGGTGTCAGTGAATTCGCGCATCCGCTTCTCTCCGAAAAGCCGGGCGAAAAACGGCAGTGACGCCTGGCTGGTCGCCTGCCCCAGAACCGCGATAGGAACCGCGAACAGGCGCTTGGCATAATTCAGGCGTGTGATCTCGCCGATGCCGCCGGAAGCGAAGTGGCGGATGATCCAATCATCGGCGCTGACCAGGGAAAACCCCAGCATCAGCGGAATGGAGAGCCGCACCCATTCGCGGAATGCCGGATTTCTGACATCGAAAGAAATGCTATATCCCGTTCCGACTTTGGCGGCGCCGATGGCATTGATGAGAAACGGCCCGATGAAAGTGCCCAGCAAGGCGCCATAGGCGAGCGAGGAAATCCCCAGCCGATGCGAGAAAAGGACCCCGCCCAGAATGATGAACACGTTGTAAATCAGCGGCCCAAATGCCGGAAGCAAAAACAGGCGATGGGACAGCAGCACTGCCGACACCACGCCGCCCACATAGAAGAAGATTTGTGCGGGCAGGAGGATGCGGGTGAGATGAACGCAAAGCCTCAGTTGCTGCGGGCTGAAGCCGTCAAACATATATCTCGAAATCTGCGGAGTGTAAATCTCCGTGAGACCGACACCAATGGTCAGGACAACGGTCATGATGGTGATGACCGCGGAAAAAGTTTTCTGCGCCTCTTCCTCTTTGCCTTCCGCAATAAAGCGCGTGTAGATGGAGATAAAAGTAATGGAGGCCGCGCCGCCGGCGACAATGTAGTTGAGCCAGTCTCCGATGGTGAAGCCTGCCACGTAGGCGTCGGTCTGCGGTCCGGCGCCGAAAGCCCATGCAATGTAGGCTTCACGAACGTAGCCGACGACGCGAGAGAGCATGATCGCGGTCATCAGCAACACGGTCGCCGAGTAGGCAGTGTGCTCATGCGACGGCAGAAACAGCCGGAAGAAGCGGCGGGTAAAGCTGCCGCGGTCACTGGCTGGCGCAGGGTTTGCGAGATTCATCACTAAAGCGCGATTCTACACGCTGGAGCGGCCATGCCTCGTTAGGCGCGATGGTTCCTGCCGAGCGCAAGAGCTGGAAGCCGATTCGTTTGCCGACAAAGTTATAATCTGGGACGTGACCAAGCCCACCGCAGATGTTTCCCGTTCAGCGGTTTTACACCGATCCTTTCGCAAGGCCTTTCCGCCCGCGGTCCGCGGTGAAGGCGTTTATCTGTGGGACGAGCAAGGTAAGCGGTTTCTCGATTTTGCCGGCTCAGCGGCGGTCAACTTCATTGGGCATGGCGTGCCCGAGATTGCGGCTGCAATGTCAGCCCAGGCAAAGCAACTAGAGTTCGTGCACAGCGGGCAATTCAGCACTCCCGTGGCCGAGGAGTATGCCAGGGAGTTGATTGATTTTGCCGGAGAGAACTTTCGCGGAGGCGCTGTCTTCTTTACCAGCGGCGGCTCGGAGGCGATTGAGAGCGCGCTCAAGCTGGCGCGCCAGTACCAGGTCGAGGTTGGGCAGGCTAAGCGGTTCCAGATCATCAGCCGGAGACAGAGCTATCACGGGTCAACATTGGGAGCCTTGTCGGTCTCAGGCAACCTGCGGCGGCGCGAAATCTATGTTCCTATGGTGAAGGAGTTCGCCCACATCGGATTTCCCTATTGCTACCGCTGCGCCTATGACTGCACAGACAGTTGCCGCAACTGCGGGCAGCAATATGCCACAGAACTCGAGCAGGCGATCGAAGCCGCGAATGGTGAGGCGGCCGGATTCATCGTTGAGCCGGTGAGCGGCGCAACGTTGGGGGCGGTAGTGCCTCCGCCCGGATATCTGGAGAGCATCGGCGACATTTGCCGGCGCCATGGTGTTCTTCTCGTCGCTGATGAGGTGATGACCGGCATGGGGCGCACCGGAAGAAATTTTGCCGTCGAGCATTGGGATGTCGCACCGGACATCTTGGTCACCGCTAAAGGATTGTCAAGTGGGTACGCGCCGTTGGGGGCGGTAATCGTAACCAAGAGAATCGTGGATGCGATCGCGGCAGGGTCGGGATTCGTGATCCATGGCTTTACCTATAATTCGCATCCGGTTTCGCTGGCCGCGGGACGCGCCGTGCTCAGGATTCTGCGGGAGCAAAAATTGATACACAACGCTGATTCCAGCGTGGCGGGAACCATCGCGGCTGAGTTGAAATCGGCGATCGAGGGTTTGCGCGAACTGGACTCAGTGGGCGACATTCGCGGAATCGGGTTGTTGTGGGCACTCGAGTTTGTGGCCGACAAGATCAGCAAGAGGCCATTCGCTCCTGAGATGAATTTTGCCGGACGAGTGGCTCAAGCCGCGTTGCAGCGAGGCTTGCTGGTCTATCCCGTGCAGGGGTGCGTTGATGGGACAGCCGGGGATCATATTCTGCTCGCGCCTCCCGCTGTAACAACGAGAGAGCAACTTAGCTCAGCAATGGGGCAGTTGCGCGAGGCGATTGCGGTGGCTACAGTCTAATTGCGTCCGCCCCAGGCCTGGGCCGAGCTAGTCCATGTGGTTGTGCGCCTGCCGTTCCACCGACCAGATATCTTCCTGCTTCTGCTCGAAGGGATACACATGCACCATCCAGCCGAATATTTGTGGCATGAATTTGCCGCCAGCCGCGTCGCAGGCGGCCTCGGTCGTGATCGAGCCACGTAAACCAAACTGCGGGTGCGGCCCGCGCGCGTCGCCCTTCTTATCGTCAGGTGGCAGGCATAGGTTCACGTGGGCGTGCCACTGGGCGATGCTCAAGGGAATGCGGGCATCGAGCTCGTCCTCACTCATGAATTTGGGCGCGGTGTACATGACGCCGAGCAGCTTGTAGCCATCACCCTGCTTCTCATAAAGCAGGGACGTGGGATGATCGGCGTTGAAGCCCGCTCGTGCTTCGAAAGCGTACCGGTAATTGGTGAAATGATATTGTTTCTGCGTCACCTCGGGATGGAAAATTCTGAAGCCATCCGCCAGGGCAACTTGGTAGTCTTTGTACTTTTCGGCGGCAGCCCGCGCAGATTCGACTATTTGCTCGGCTTTTTGTTGGTCGCCCGGTTTCGGGTTGCGCAAGGCGGTCATCTTCATGTGCGGTCCCATGTCCATGTGACGGGTTTCCATGGAATGCATGGCGTGCTCGCTGCCTTCGTTGTTCATCTCCATACCGGGCATGTCGTGGGTGCCAGGGGCATTGGTGTTGGACATATCGTGAGCAGACATGTCCATGCCTGCCATGTCACCCTGGGGCTTTTGCTGCTGTCCCCAGAGGGCGACAGCGAGGAATCCAAGCAGCGCGACGGCCAAAGCTACTTTCTTCATATTGATCTCCGGTTCATTATCTCCCGAATATTAACCCTGCGACAGCGCGGTTGTTTCTGCAACACAGAAGGTGTTACCGCGGATTACGGAGGTAATTGTTGGCACGTTGCCGCGCGGGCTAGCCGATGACTTGTTGCGGCACGAGGGCAGTGTCAGCCAGTCCGATGGAAGCCAGCACCTGATTTGCTGCTCCCGTACCCGAGCGCACGCAATCAGAGACGCCGATCCCGCGATATCCATTTCCGGCCAGCGCCAAGCCGGGAAGCTGCCGGAGAGAATCTTCGATGCGTTGCAGACGCTCCAGATGTCCTACGCCATATTGCGCCATGGCGCGCTTCCAGCGATAAACGCGGGTGAACTGCGGATCGGCCTTGAGACCGATGATCTGGCGCAACTCGTCGCGAACGATGTGGAGGATTTCGTCATCAGAGAGATCCAGCATGTGCTCTTTGCTGTCGCCGCCGATGAAGCAGCGGAGCAGGGCGCGATCAGCGGGCACGCGACCGGGGAATTTATTGTGAACGAAAGTCGCGGCCAGCATTTGCCTGCCTTCGCTGCGGGGAACTAGAAAACCAAAGCCCGGCGGCAGCGAGGAACGGACCGCGCGGTCGTAGCCGAGATTGATGGTGACGGAAGACGTGTACTGAATGCCGAGCAATTCGGCAGCGAGCGCAGGGCTGACGGCTTGCAACAGAGTGCCGGCTGAGGGCGCGGCAGTGGCGATGATGACGGCATCGAAGTGATCGGTCGCACGCCCTGCCGAAATCAGCCAGCCGCCAGGCTGCCGCTGCACCGATTGCACTGCCGCATTGGTGCGCAGCGCGGATGCAGGCAGCCGCGAGACGACCGCATCCACGAGCTGCTGCATTCCATCTTTGAGTGAAGTGAAGAGCGGCTTGGCCGGGCCTTCTCTTGCCTTCGCCATCCCCGCGCGTGCGGACCGCATGGCGCGCCCCAGACTGCCATGCTTGGCTTCCATCTCGGCAAAGCGCGGCAGAACTGCGCACACGCTCAGTTGCGACGCCAGGCCTCCATATATTCCGGAAAGCAGCGGGTCGGCGAGACGGTCCACCACTTCCGATCCATAGTGCCGTTCGACCATTGACGCGATGCTTTCGTCGGCGTCTGCCTTATGGGGCGGATGGAACCATTCGCCAGCCATGCGGAGTTTGGTACGGAACGAGAATAGCGGCGACAACAAGGTTGGCCACATTCGGGTGGGCACCATGAACATCAGGCCGCCGGGAATGGCGACCAATCTGTTTTTTACCAGGATGTAGGTCTTGCGGTCTGGATCATTGGAGCCGACAAGCTGATCGCCGAGCCCAACCTGGCGCGCGAGATCCGCGGCCTGGGGCTTCTCGGTGAGAAACGAGTCCGGACCGCCTTCGACGAGGCAGGCATCCCCATCCAACCCCACGCGCTCGGTCACCAGCACTCCGCCGAGGCGGGAGCTGGACTCGAACAGCACGTACTCCAGTGGCGTGCCGGCACGGCGCTTTTCTTCGAGCGCAAATGCGGCCGAGAGCCCGGAGATGCCGCCGCCGATGATGGCAATTCTCTTCACGGGACTTTCGTAGTCAAGCGCGACTTCGCGATGTCAGCCAACGCTGAGATTAGCAATGGTGAATCGTTCAGAGACTCGGTGCGCCACAGGCGCATTCCTTCCTTCTCCGCAAACTTTTTGAAACCGATGTCAATGTCGTAAAGCACTTCGACGTGATCACAGAGAAATCCGATAGGCTGAATAAGAACTGCGTGGTGGCCTTCTTTCTTGAGTTCGAGGATCGTCGCCTCGACCGTCGGCCCGAGCCACGCGCCGCCGGACATGCCCTGGCTTTGAAAAGCAAACTTCCAGTCTTCCGAAGCTAACGAAGATTCCTTAGCGACCAGCAAAGCCGTTTCTTTCGCCTGAATCTCGTAGGGATCGCCTTCCGTGACGGTGCGCTGAGGAACGCTGTGCGCGGTGAAAATGATTGGACCATTGACTCCGGCTTCCCGGCGCGCTCTCTCCCATCCCGCACGCAGCTTTTCCGCGAATGCTTTGATCAGCAACGGGTGGTCATGCCAGGATTCGACAAAGTCCACGTCGAACGGATGGTTGGCATTGTTTAGCGAAGACCGGTAGAGTCCCACGCTGGTGCGCGAATTTTGCGGCGCCAGGCAAATGGCGATCACGCGATGAATGCCGTCATTGGTCATCGCGCGGACGGCGTCCGCGATAAACGGCTTCCAATTGCGCATGCCAACGTAAACCGGCAATCCGAGTTGACTCGCCAGCAACTCGCCTTGCTTCAATGTCAAAGCCGTGAGCGGAGATCGCCCGATCAGCCCGTAGCGGTGCTGGACCTCTTTTATGACTTCCGGCGGAAGAGGTCTGCCGCCCGTAACCTGTAGCAGGAATTCCGGAACCTGTTCGGGCGAGTCCGGGCTGCCGTGGGCCAGCAGGAGAACCGCGGTCTGGGTCGGATTGCTCACCTCTGTGTCTCCTGTGGTAAAAAAGCGACTGAGGCCAGGTCAGCCCCGGTACTCCTGCACGAACTTTGCCAGGCTCTTTACATTCTCGACCGGAGTTTCGGGCAGGATTCCGTGGCCCAGGTTGAATATGTGCCCGGCGCGTCCGCCGGCCCGGCGCAGAATGTCCTGCGCGCGCGCCTTCAATTCTTTCCAATCAGCAAACAGCAACACCGGATCCAGATTCCCCTGCACCGCGCCCTTGAAACCCAACCGCTGCCAGCCTTCATCGAGCGGGATGCGCCAGTCAAGGCCGATGACCTCCGCCCCCGTCTCCTGCATGGAGGGCAGCAGAGTGGCACTATCCGTGCCAAAGTAAATCACTGGTGCCGCGGTCTTTTGCAGCACTTTGACCAGTTCTGTGGTGTGCGGCAGAACGTAGCGGCGATAGTCTTCCACGCTGAGGCAGCCCACCCAGCTGTCGAAAATCTGGATTACATCCGCGCCGGCCCGCACTTGCTCGGCGGCATACTGCGAGGTAACCGCCACCAGCTTGCCCATCAGTTCATCCCACGCGGCGGGCGAGGAGTACATCATCTTCTTGGTATGAACGTAGTTGCGCGAGCCGCCGCCTTCAATCATGTAACTGGCCAGGGTAAAGGGAGCGCCGCAGAATCCGATCACCGGCAGCCGCGCTCCGAAGTGCTTCGCAACCAGCCGCACCGCTTCCGCCACATAGCCCAAGTCGGCGGCACGATCGGTGCGCAGATGGGAGATTTCGTCCCCGGTGCGCAGGGGTTTCTCGATAACCGGACCTTCGCCCGGCGAGAAGTGAAACGGCATCCCCATCACTTCTAGAGGCAGCAGAAGGTCGGCGAAGATGATGGCTGCGTCCACGCCGAGGGCCTCAGCGGCGGTGATGGTGACTTCGGCCGCGATCTGAGGCTTCTTGCAGATCTCAATCAGCGAATACTGCTTCCGCACAGCGCCGTATTCCGCCATATACCGCCCCGCCTGGCGCATGAACCAGACCGGAGTCCGGTCCACGGGCTGAGCCTTGCAGGCTTTTACAAAGCGGGATTCAGGAGCGGACATGAATCACAAATGTAGCATTTTTGTGGCTCAGACCGCGCCGGGACGAGGTCAAGAGCGATGTCCGAAATGTGCGTTGATCGTACTGGTTGCCGAGCGGACTCCTATTTCTTCGACGGGTCAGCAGCGGTCCACGTGAAGCCGTGATTGTTTCCGCTTCCGTCAGTGAAATAACCAACAACTTCCAATGCATCATTGACGCCTTGTGCATAGGTGTCTGTTGCGCCCGGAAACCGCAACTTCGTCAGAGCTTTGTTCTGATATATGAATCCAGCAGAGACTTTCACAGAAAGCTCGTAGTTGCCTACGAGTGCATTCCCCGTGGGGTTAATTCCCAAAGGAAAGGCGTTTGGTGCATGTGGTATCGTTATCAGGCTATATTTACCCTTGCCGAACGAAAAACTAAAGAAGGTGTTCTTGGCAGTCTCAGAGAATCCAATGACCAGCCCCGATTCGCTGATTCCGGTCGCAAGGGTGTAGACGGCATTAGGCGGCGTAATCAGTGAGCCGCGACCCGAACTGAGTAGCTCAAAACCAACTTCAGTGCTACTCTGCTCGGTCCCACCCGCAACTGTGCCAGCGTTGTTAACCACGTAAGGCTCGGTATAACTTGTGCCGGAATAGCTCACCTGGGTGAAGACCTGTGTGGAGACGTCATAGACGAAGCCGACGTCAGTGGGGTAATAGCTGTAACCGGCAATCATTGTTCCCGCCTCGTTTATCCCGTAAAGGAAGGTGTCTTGCGATCCTGGGTAGTTAATGGTCGTGTACGTGCTGCCGCTGAGAAGGAATCCGGCGGCACCGGTGGTTGTGTAATAGACGCCGACGATGTCTCCCGCCGCGTCGATGCCGGAAGCCTCAGTCCACACCGCACCTGGCACGTCAATCTGCGTGTACGTCCCTTGCGCCAGAGTCAGCGGCGCGGTTGCGAGCAGAAGAACGGCGAGTGAAAGAAGAGCTTTGCAGGATGTCAGAGCACACCTCCTCCTCAAAGCCCTGCAATTATGTTCCCGGAAGCGCCGCAATGCAAGATGCAGACATTTGCACACCAACTGAAAGCCCCCTCCGCCAGCCAACCGCCCACTCCTCGTCTCTTTTTCCCTTATCCCTGTTGCCCTTCTGAGTAACGCCGCACCAAGAAAGGCAACGCCTTGCCTCTGGCAATTCGGCCTATCATTCGGAGTAAGGATGAGTCCCCGACCTTAGGAGGTACCGCAATGGCAGCGAGTCAGGTGGTTCTGTACTTCGACCGGCAGGAGGATGCCGTGCGTTTTACCCTGGCTGCCAGTTCCGTGATCTCCGCCGAGGCGCCAGCGCGCAGCAACGAAATGGTGGTCAAAGTCGCCAAGGAGATCTGCAAAGCCAGCCGCATCACGACCGAGGGCGCGCTGCGGAAGTCCTAATCTTCATTAGCCCTAATCCGACCAGGGCTGCGGCTTGCGGTCCCAGCGGTGACTCTTCAATTCGCGCAGCAAGTCTCGATCGAGCGGCCCAGCATCGCTCGTGCCGATGTTCTGCCGCACATTCTCCGGCTTCCGCATCCCGATAATCGTCGTACTCACATCCGGATTCGACAGAATAAACCGCAGCGCCATCTCCGGCAGCGTCACTCCATGAGGAAGAAGCTTCTGAAGTTGGTCCACGCGCGCCATCGTTTGTGCGAGATTCTCCGGGCCGAAGTATTGGGATCGCCAGTCGTCCGCCGGAAATCGAGTAGCGCGAGTCATCTTGCCTCCCAGACTGCCTTCGTCCAACGGCACGCGAGCGATGACGCCGATGCTTAATTTGCGGCAAAGCGGGAACAGTTTGTCCTCGGGAGACTGGTCGAAGATGTTGTAGATCACCTGCACCGCGTCCACCAGGCCGGTTTCAAGAGCCTTGAGGCCGTTCTCCGGCTCCCAGCGGTTCAGGCTGAGACCGAAGAAACGAATCAGGCTGTCAGCCTTAAGCTTTTCGACGGTCTTGCGGAACTCGGGTTCCTGTGCCCAACTATCATCCCAGACGTGAAATTGCAGAAGGTCGATGGTCTCAACGCCAAGCTTCAGCCGGATTTGCTCCGCGTACTTGAAAACATGCTTTTCGGGAAAAACATCGTGGTACTTGTCTTTGGACGAAGCCGGCCATTTGTCGTTCAGAGGGGGAATTTTCGAAGCCGCGTAGAGCCGCTGGTTGCGGTCGCGGGCAAGGATTTGGCCGAGCAAAGCATCGCTCTTGCCCTCGCCGTAGGCCCACGCGGTGTCGAAAAAATTGCAGCCGAGATCGACAGCTAGTTGCAGCGCGTCCAGCGATTGCTGATCGTCAGAACCGCTCCAGCCGCTCATGCCCCAGAGTCCATGGGCAATTTCACTGACGGAGAAGCCGGTGCGGCCGAGAGTGCGGTATTTCACGAGAGGTCCCAGACTCAGATTAGCGTGTCAGTGAGCCGAATGCCAGGACGGGTTCACGAACGTCCCGTCCAGGCGCGTCCCTCAGTGGCAGAGGAGCTTGTTGAAAAACGTCGGAATTAGCGGCTGGAGTCTTGAAGGGGCGCGGCTTCAAGCCCCGCCGTACATCGTTTTCAAAGACTTTACGGCACGGCTCGGAAGCCGTGCCCTTTTCAAAACGCCAACGCCAGGAGTTTTTCCGCAGGCTGTGAAAGCGCGCTACCCAAGGCCGGCTTGTGAAACCTGGGACCAACCTTCCTCACCAAGCACGGTCCCTGGTTAAACTCCGTAGGTTCCGGTTCCGGCGGCGTCTTCCTTGGAAAAACGGCTTTTCACTTTACCCCCAAAGTCCTGCACCTTGCCCACGAGATTCTCGCGGACCTGTTCGCCGCTGGCCGGAGCAAATAACAGGCCAACGCCCACGCCGACTGCGACCCCGACGAGGAGCGCCGCTGCGGTTTTTATCCCGCTATGGTCGTCGCCACGAAGCACATCCGAAGCGCGCCTGACCCGATCCGAAGCAGTGTCGTAGGTGTCTTTCGCTTTGTCGCGCACATTGTCATAGCTGTCGCGCGCTCTGCTTCCCAGCTCAGCCGCCTGATCAGACCATCGGTCGCGCGCTGTGTCGAGCAAATACAATCCTGCGCCCATCAACAGGTTCATCCACGGGTTCTCTTTGCGTTGCTTCATGATTCCTCCGATATCAGATATATTTCGCACCTCTGTTAGATGCGGTAGCCTCCCCGCCCGATGGTAATAGTCTTGACTGCCAGCGGTCAGGTCGCCGAGTGGACGATACAATAGCAAAGGTGAGCACCGCGACCACGCCCGAAGTGTCGAGCCAGGCGGCTTCATCCGAAGCCAATCAGCCGTTTACTCCATGGCAGAGATTCTTGTTGTGGCTGATTACGTGGCTGGGTGTTCTCGCGATTCGGTTGATTGGACCGACGCTGCGGACGGCGGTATCGTTCGAAGAGGGTGGTCCGGCCAGTCTGGAAACGCGGCCCATGATTCTTTCGTTCTGGCATAGCTGCATATTTCCGGCAATTTACGTGTGGCGGGACCGGCAGATTCGGGTGATGAGCAGCGATAGCTTTGACGGAGAATGGACCGGGAGAATCATTCGCAAGTTTGGCTTCGTGAAGATTCGAGGGTCGAGCAGCCACGGCGCGGTGCGCGGATTGCTCGGGATGCGGCGGGAGATTGAAGCCGGAGCGACGGTGGCATTTACCATAGACGGTCCGCGGGGGCCGCAGTACGTTGCCAAGCCCGGTCCGGTGGTGCTGGCGCGGGCGACGAGCGCTCCGATGGTGGCTTTTCACATTGCGCTCGAAGATCCCTGGGTTTTGAACACGTGGGACCGGCTCATGATTCCGAGGCCGTTTTCGCGGGCGCTGATGCGGGTGAGCCGGGGAGTGTTAGTCCCCGCCCACACGAACGATGAGCAGCGGCAACAATTTCATGGGGAACTGCAAGCTTCGCTCGACCGGGTACGGCAGTTCGCCGAGGCTAATGTGGGGAATCCGCAGAAAGAGTGAGGCCTAATGGCCGCCACCATTCTTGACGGCAACAAAATCGCGGGCGAGATTCGAGCCGAGGTCGCCGCGGAGGTGAAGGCCATGTCGGCTGCCGGCCTGCGTCCGGGGCTTGCCGTCATCCTGGTGGGGCACAATCCGGCTTCCGAGATTTATGTTCGCAGAAAAGTTAAAAGTTGCGAAGAAGTAGGGATCTACAGCGAGAGCCACACGCCGTCGCAGAATGTCTCGACTGACGAACTGCTCGAACTGGTGACCGGTTTGAATTTGCGCGACGAGATTGATGGCATTCTGGTGCAGCTTCCTTTGCCCGCGCAAGTGGACTCCAAACGGGTTCTCATGGCGGTGGATCCGGCGAAGGATGTGGACGGGTTCCATCCGGTGAACGTGGGATTTCTCTCCACCCAGCGTCCGGGGCTGGTGCCATGCACGCCCGCGGGAATCATCGAGATTCTGAAGCGGAGTCACATTTCCATCGCCGGGCGGGAAGCAGTAGTGGTGGGACGCAGCGACATTGTGGGCAAGCCGGTTGCGATGTTGCTGATCAACGCCAATGCAACGGTGACTATCTGTCATTCCAAAACGCGCGATCTCTCTGGCGTTTGCCGTCGCGCGGACATTTTGGTGGCGGCGATCGGGCGCGCGGGAATGATCACGCGGCAGTTCGTGAAGCCGGGCGCCACTGTGATAGACGTGGGCATGAACAAAGTGATGGACCGTGCGGAATTCGAACGCCTGTTTGCCGGGAATGCAAAACGAGAGGAAGCTTTCCGAACAAGAGGGTTCGCGCTGGTGGGAGACGTGCATCCGGAGGTGGCGGAAGCTGCCGGCGCGGTCACCCCAGTGCCGGGCGGCGTGGGCCCATTGACCATTGCCATGCTGATGGCGAATACCGCGCGGGCGGCGAAGTTGCGGCGCGGTTCGCGGAAGGTGGAGCTTTCACGAGCTTAATTTGAGGATGAAAGCCTTTTCACCGCAGAGGACGCAGAGAACGCCGAGAACTGCCAATGCAACTCATCCTCAAAGAAAGGTCTGATTGTTGAAGGTTGGGCTAACCGGCGGGATTGCATCCGGTAAATCGGTTGTGGGCGAGATGTTTGTGGCGCTCGGCGCGCACCTGATTCAGGCGGATGCCATTGCGCATGAGCTGATGCGCCCGGGCGAAGTGGCGTTCGAAGAAGTTGTCCGCCATTTCGGGAGGCAAATACTCAATCCGGATGGAACGATAAATCGCGCTCGGCTAGCGGATGCGGCATTTGGAAAGCCTGGCAGCTCCAACCAGCCTTCTCGGATTGAGGAATTGAACCAGATCGTTCATCCCGCGGTGATTCGCAGCCAGGAAGCGTGGATGGAGGAGGTTGGCCGCAACGATCCGCCCGCAATCGCAATCGTGGAAGCGGCGCTCATTCTAGAAGCTGGCGCCGGGAAGCGTTTCGATAAGCTGATTGTGGTTACCTGCCGGACCGAACAGCGCGCGCAGCGCTGGGCACAGCGTGCGAACGTGGATTTGGAAACCGCCCGCCAGGAAGTCTCGCGGAGAATGGCGGCGCAACTGCCCGATGAAGAAAAAATCAAGGCGGCCGATTACGTGATAGACAATTCCGGCCCGCTTGAAGAGACGCGGAAGCAAGTGAAGCACGTGTACGAGCGGCTGCGAGGCTTGGTCAGAACCGGCAAATAGCGGCTCATTTACAATTATGGTAAGAGCTTAAAAGACAGTTGAGGAAGGTTCGACCGTATGAGACTGCTACGGCCCGTTGTTTTTGCCATCATTTTTGCAGGCGCGTTTTTCTACTTCACCACCTATCGTGCCAACCCCATCTTCCCTGTCAACTGGTTTGGGCGACTGAATAAAGTCGAAATCAGCGAGGCAGCCGGTCCCGAGGCGCTGGATGCGGAAGAACAGAACAATATCAGCGTGTATCGCAAGAGTATCGGCTCGGTGGTGAATGTCACTTCGAAAGCCGTAACCTTCGACTTTTTTTATGGCATCGTGCCCGAGGAGGGCCAGGGTTCCGGGTTCGTCATTGATAAAGACGGGCATATTTTGACCAACTATCACGTGGTGGCCGACGCCCGCCAGGTGGAAGTGACCTTGCACAATCGCAAGAAATATCGCGCCACCATTGTGGGCACAGACCGATCGCATGATCTGGCCGTGATTCAGATCAAGGCGCCCGATCTTGTCCCGATGCTGTTGGGCGATTCGCGCAACCTGCAAGTAGGGCAAAAAGTCTATGCCATCGGCAATCCGTTTGGGCTGTCGGGAACATTGACTCGCGGCATTGTCAGTTCCATTCGCCCGGTGCAGGAACCGAATGGCGGGGCCACGATTGATGAAGCCATTCAAACCGACGCTGCCATCAACCCGGGCAATTCCGGCGGCCCGCTCTTGAACTGGCATGGTGAAGTGATTGGCATCAACACGCTGATTCTCTCCAGCGTGGGGCAAAGCGCGGGCATAGGGTTTGCGATTCCCATCAACACCGCCAAGGCTGTGCTCAATGATCTGGTCACGCTGGGACGAGTACGGCGTCCGGCGCTCGGTGTGCGCACGCTTCCTGTTGACTCTGACCTTGCGGAACAACTGGGGCTGCCGGCAGATTACGGGCTGTTGATTGTGCAGTTGGTGCCGGATGGAGCCGCGGCCAACGCCGGATTGCATGGCGGAACGGAGCGAGCCTATTTGGGGAACATCCCGATCATGGTCGGCGGCGACCTGATCGTGGCCATTGACGGCACGAAGGTCGAGGATCAGCAGGACCTGGCGCAGGTCATGAATAATCACCGCGCTGGCGACAAAGTGCAGATCACCATCTATCGAGGAAAGAAGAAGATGGACGTAGCCGTCACTCTGGCGGAAGCGCGGGAACAGGTGTAAACCTTGGCCGCCGTCGAAATCACGCCGCGTTTTCCGCGCCAACCTGTTCGATCTCGTTGACTTCTTTGTCGCTCAACCGCAATTCCCCGGCGCGCATCACGCCTTCAGCCTGCCGGGCGTTGCGGGCGCCGACGATTGCACCCGTGACCGCAGGATTTCGGAGAGTCCAGGCTATGGCGACTTCCCCAGCCGAACGGCCGTGACGCTGTCCGATCTCGCGCAGACGATCCACCAAGGCCAGATGCCTCGAGAGCAGGGGTTCGGTGAAATCGGGGTGCGAGCTGCGCCAGTCGTCTTTCGGCAGCCTGGCAGCACGTTCGCGCGTCATAGCGCCGGTTAGCAGCCCGGAAGCCATGGGAGAATAAACGATCACTCCGATGCCTTCACGCAAACAATAAGACAAGATATCTTCTTCGATTTCGCGGTGGACAAGGGAATACGGCGGTTGCAGAGACGTAATAGGTGCAATAGCCTTGGCGCGGCGAAGCTGTTTCAGGTTGAAGTTGGAAACTCCGATCCAGCGCACTTTGCCTTCCCGCTTCAGATCCGCCAGCGTGGACCAGCCTTCTTCGAGTTCGGGAGAATCCGGTTCCGGCGGCCAGTGAATTTGATAATGATCAATGACATCAACCTTGAGGCGGCGCAGGCTGGCTTCAAGTTCTTTACGGATGGAATCTTTGCGCAAGACTTTCTGCACATTGCCTTTTTCGTCCCAGCGCAGCCCGCACTTGGTGAAAACGTAGGGCCGGGAACCGCTCCATTCCTGTAAGGCGCGGGCGACCACCTCTTCCGAATGGCCGAGACCGTAAACCGCCGCAGTGTCAACCCAATTGACGCCCAGCTCGAGGGCACGGTGAATCGCGGAGATTGATTCGTTGTCGTCTTGCGATCCCCACGCGAACTGCCAGCCGGAGCCACCAATTGCCCAGGCTCCGTAACCGACCGGTGTGATCTGAAGATCAGAGGTGCCCAGCTGTTTGGTTTGCATTGCGATCCTCCTGATAAGATTTGGATTCATTCGAAGCTTTCGAGGATGCCGGTTTCCCTGTGAATGTTGACGCCATTCGCGAATTTTGCCTGGCATTTGCCGAGGCCACTGAAAACCTGCAGTGGGGCGCAGACCTGTGCTTTAAAATCCGAGGAAAAATCTTCGTTGTGCTGAGCCTGGAATCAGTGCCGCAAGGCATGTGCTTCAAATGCACGCCGGAAAAATTCGCGGGATTGTGCGAGTACGAGGGCATTATCCCGGCTCCGTACGTAGGGAGATACAAGTGGGTAATGTTGCAGCGTTTGGATGTATTGCGCGACGGGGAATTAAAGGACTTGATTCGGCAGTCGTATGAGATGGTGGCGGCGAAGGCGAAGCCCAATCGCGCAGCAAAACCCAAAGGCTCGAACCACGGAGTGCCGAGAAAACAAAAGAGAAGGATCGGCAAGACAAAACCAAAGTAGCTCGCCTGATTTGACTGTTTCCAACTGGCTACGCTAGCCTCAGAAGTCTGCCCAGAACTTGCTTACGAGCCTGACAGGGACGTTTAGGCGCGGATAGAAACCCGGTTTCTGCACTATCCGAGATTTCATGCGAATCAACTGCAAAACATTTGCTGGGTTGCTGCTTACGGCGCTGCTGGCGACTATCCCGCCGCTAAGGGCAGCGCCCAGCCGGCCGGTGCAGGCGGACCATGCCATGGTGGCCAGTGTACATGCACTGGCTTCACGGGCCGGCGTGGAAGTCATGCAAGCTGGTGGAAACGCGGTGGATGCGGCAGTAGCCACAGGTTTCGCGCTGGCTGTGGTCCATCCCCAGGCGGGGAATCTGGGCGGCGGTGGATTCATGCTTATCCGCCTGATTGACGAGAAAACGCGCGAGGGGAAAACGCATTTCATTGATTACCGGGAAAAAGCTCCCGCAGCGGCTGCGGCGAACATGTATCTGGATGCGCAGGGCAACGTGATCACCAACCTTAGCGTCGTGGGGTACAGGGCGATTGGGGTCCCAGGCTCGGTCGCGGGCATGGTGTACGCGGAAAAGAAGTACGGCAAGCTGCATCTGGACCAGGTGATGGCGCCGGCCATCAAACTTGCCCGGGACGGCTATGTGCTGGCCGCGGAGGATGCGGACGATTTCCACGACCGCGATCTGGCTCGATTCCCGCAATCTCATCGTATTTTTCAGCGTGCTGGAAACTACTATAAGGATGGCGAAGTCTTCCGTCAGCCCGAGCTGGCACGAACGCTGGAGCGAATCGCAGTCAATCCCGATGACTTCTATCACGGAGGCATGGCGCGCGAGTTGGCGGAGTCCGTTCAGAAAGGCGGAGGCCTGATCAAGGCCGATGATCTTGCACATTACGAAGTGAAAGAGCGCGAAGCCGTGCGAGGAAGCTACCGCGGGTATGACATTATCAGCGCGCCGCCGCCTTCGTCCGGCGGGATTGCTCTGTTGGAGATCCTCAACATTCTGGAAGGCTACGACCTGGCCAAAGCGGGGAATCGTTCCGCCGAGAGCATACATCTGACGGTTGAGGCTTTCCGGCGGGCATTTTTTGACCGCGCCGAGTTCCTGGGAGATCCCGACTTTTCAAAGATTCCTGTGGCGCAGCTCATTGACAAGAAATATGCAGCGGCTTGGCGGGAGTCGATTGATCCGGAGCATGCCAGCCCGAGCAAGGATTTGAAACGTCCGGCTATTTTCAGTGAACTGGAACAGTATGCGGTTGCGCATCCTCAGCCTGTGGGGTTGCGCGAGCCTGAGCACACTACACACTATTCGGTTGTGGATTCGGATGGAAATGCGGTCGCTGTGACTACCACCTTGAACGACAGCTTCGGCTCGCGGGTTACTGCAGAAGGGCTGGGGTTCCTGTTAAATGATGAGATGGACGATTTCACGTCGAAAGCCGGCGTGCCGAATCTTTACGGACTGATTCAGGGACCGGCGAACGCGATTGGCCCCGGAAAACGGCCGCTTTCGGCGATGACGCCGACAATGATCATGAAAGATGGCAAACTGTTTCTGGTGCTTGGCTCGCCGGGCGGCTCGCGCATCATTACCACAGTAGCGAATATCCTGATGGGCGTGGTGGATTACGGAATGAACATCCAGGAAGCAGTCAACGCGCCGCGCTTCCATCAACAGTGGATGCCCGATGTGGTGAACGTCGAAAAGGGATTTTCTCGTGACACGCTGAGGCTGCTGGAGCACATGGGATACAAGACCGAGGTTGGGGTTACCGTTGCCGGCGACTCGGAACCTTATTGGAGCGATGGGGAGTGCATCGCCCTCGACCAGAAGACCGGCGAACGCCTGGGCGCCAGCGATCAAAGACATAACGGAAAGGCAGTGGGCTACTAATGTTGAAGGCGATGTCCACGTATGTTTACGTCAAGGAGCGGCTGCATCCCGGGCTGCTGGACGGACTGGTGCGCGGCGGCGCCCAGGCCATTGAGATTTTTGCGGCGCGCCAGCATCTGGATTATGCCAACCGCAAGCAGCACGTGCGCGAAATCGCAGACTGGTTTCGCAGCACCGGCATTCCGCTGAATTCGGTGCATGCGCCGCTATACGCAGATTACGAATGGGGACGCAGCGGAGCCGCGCCAGTGAATGTGGCATCCACCGACCGGGCCGGCCGTATTGAGGCCATGGACGAAATCAAGCGAGCGATCGAACTGGCCGAGCAGATTCCGTTTCGCTTCCTGGTGCAGCACATGGGCGTAAGCGGGGAGTCATTCGACGACCGGAAATTCGAAGCCGCGATGACTTCCATCGAACACCTGCGGGCTTTTGCCAAGCCGCTGGGCGTGCGCATATTGCTGGAGAACATTCCCAATGAAATCAGCACGCCGGAACGCTTGGTGGAATTCATCCATACCACTCACTTTGATGACGTAGGCGTATGCTTCGATGTCGGTCACGCGCACCTGATGGGCGAAGTTTCGCAGGCATTCGAGACTTTGAAGCCTCTTGTTCATTCGACCCATGTGCACGACAACCTCAAAGACAAAGACTCGCATCTTTGGCCGGGGAGTGGATCCATCGAGTGGAAGCAGGCAATGGAATTGCTGCGCTCCGCGCCGTACACGCCGCCGCTGCTGCTGGAGATCGAAGAGAATGAGAAGATCAATCCGGTCGAGAAGATGGGAGAAGTGTTCGCCAAGCTGCAAGCGGCGTAAAGGCTCTCACCGCCGAGTTCGCCGAGAACGCAGAGGAAGACATGGATCAACAAAACGAGGGAAAGAGTTAAAAGAAATCTTTCGATGTGACTTCGATGTCCTCAATAATTTACTTTTTGCGCGACTTTGGCGTGCCCGGCGGTAAATGAATTTGTCGTTTTGAGTTTGTTTTTTTCTATGCCTCTGTACTGAGATTTTTTCTATGCCAGTCACAACCATTTCCGACATCGGCAAGCACGAAGGACAGAGCGTCACCGTCCGCGGCTGGCTCTACAACCTGCGCGAGAGCGGCAAACTGCTCTTCCCGCAATTTCGCGACGGCAGCGGTCTGATTCAGGGCGTGGTAGCCAAGAACGCCGTCCCGGCGGAGGTTTTCGATGCAGTGAAAGCGCTTACGCAGGAATCAAGCGTGATTGTCGAAGGAAAAGTGCGCGCCGACAAACGCGCGCCCGGCGGATATGAACTCGACGTCAGCAATGTGCAAGTGCTCCAGCGTGTTTCCGAGAATGATCCTTATCCGATTTCGTTGAAGGAGCACGGCGTCGATTTCCTGATGGAGCACCGGCACCTGTGGGTGCGGACGCCGCGGCAGGCAGCGATTCTGCGCGTGCGCGCCGAGATTATCAAGGCTGCCCGGGATTTCTTCGATGAACGCGGCTTTACCCTGACCGATCCCCCGATTCTTACTCCCGCGGCCTGCGAAGGCACCTCCACGCTCTTTCCTGTGGATTATTTCGATGAGCAGGCGTATCTCACGCAGTCAGGCCAGCTTTACATAGAAGCCACGGCGATGGCCCTGGGCAAGGTTTATTCGTTTGGGCCAACCTTTCGGGCGGAGAAAAGCAAGACGCGGCGGCACTTGACCGAGTTCTGGATGGTCGAGCCGGAAATCGCCTATGCTCAGCTTGACGATCTGATGGAACTGGCGGAACAGTTCATCAGCTTTATTGTGAAGCGCTGCCTGGAGCGCCGGCGGCCCGATCTGCAGACGATTGGACGCGATGTGGCGAAGCTGGAGAAGATCGCTGCTCCGTTTCCCCGGATCACTTACGATGAAGCTGTCAGGATGCTGCAGGAGGCACACGCCAAGGGCGCGCTGGAAGACAATTTCGAGTGGGGCGGAGACCTGGGTTCTCCCGACGAAACCTACATTTCTTCGCAATTCGAGAAGCCGGTAATGGTCCATCGTTATCCCGCCAAAGTGAAGGCGTTTTATATGGAGCCGGACCCGCTGCGTCCCGAGCTGGCGTTATGCGTGGACGTGCTTGCTCCCGAAGGCTACGGAGAAATCATTGGCGGATCGCAGCGTATGGCGTCCTACGATTTACTGGTGAAGCGTATCCACGAGCATGGCCTGCCCGAAGAGGCATTCAAGTGGTATTTGGATTTGCGCAAGTATGGCAGCGTTCCCCATGCCGGATTCGGCATGGGCATTGAGCGCGCAGTGGCCTGGATTTGCGGGTTGGAACACGTGCGGGAAACGATTCCATTTCCGCGGACGCTGCACCGGCTGTATCCATAGTGTTTTTTTCACCGCCGAGACGCAGAGAGCGCCAAGAATGCAAGATGATAAAGACAAACTCGATCTGATTACACGGCGGATCATAGGTGCGGCTATCGAGGTGCATCGTCACCTGGGTCCGGGGTTGTTGGAGTCTGCGTACGAAGCATGCCTTGCATTTGAGCTCGGCGATCTCGGCGGTGAGAAAGGCTGTTTGAAACCATGATGACCTCGACTACGGCCTTGCGCTCCGGTATCAGCCCTCGAAAAATTCGTGTCATCGGTGTACCTCTCGATCTCGGGCAATCACGCCGGGGAGTGGATATGGGACCCTCGGCGGTGCGCGTGGCCGGGCTGGAGGCGCGGCTCGAGGCTCTCGGTCATGTCGTGGAAGATGGCGGTAATGTAGCCGTCGCGATCCCCGAGCAGAAGAAAGAGGGTCAGGCCAACGCAAAATACCTCAAAGAAATCACCGCGACCTGCACCAAGAATGCCGAGCTGGTGCTCAAAACCCTGGAAGCTGGTATCGTTCCACTGGTCCTGGGGGGCGATCATTCTGTGGCGGCTGGAACTGTGGCGGGTGTCGCCGAGTTTTATCGCAAACAAAACCAGCGCATCGGATTGATCTGGATTGATGCGCACAGCGACATCAACACGCCCGACAGCTCTCCCAGCGGCAACGTCCATGGCATGCCGCTGGCCGCGATCATGGGCTTGGGGCCGCCGGAGCTGGCCAACATTTTCAACTTTTCGCCGAAAGTGAATCCTGACAACTGTGTGCTGGTGGGGGTGCGCGACATTGATTTCATCGAGAAAGAAAACGTCCTCCGCGCGGGAATTAAATTTCTGACCATGCGCGACATTGACGAGCGCGGCATGCGCACGGTGATGGAGGAGGCCTTGCGCATCGCGGGCCGGGGCACGGCTGGCTACCACGTCTCTCTGGATATGGACTGGATTGATCCGGAAGATGCGCCCGGCGTGGGAACGCCGGTGCGAGGTGGCGCGACCTATCGTGAGGCCCATCTGGCAATGGAAGTCATAGCCGATCACGGACGCATGACCAGCTTCGAGATTGTGGAAGTAAATCCCGTCATTGACGAGCACAACCGCACCGCGAACCTCGCGGTGGAGCTGGCGCTATCGGCGTTTGGCAAGAAGATTATGTAAGCAATCCAACGTATCCAGACGGTCATCCGGTAGTGGTGCAGTCTGGTAAGGAAGCGAGCCAAGCGCGCGATTATTGCGTCGCAAAGAACGCGACGCTTCGCGCGGCTCGCCCAGATTCCTCACGGCGCAAAGAACGCTTGTTCGGAATGACAATCAAACTGCACTACTGCCGGTCATCCCTAACAATTGACGGCACTGCCTGCCGTCCAGACTAAATTGTCATGAAAAAACTCCGAGTCGGCATTCTTTTCGGTGGACGCAGCGGCGAGCACGAAGTTTCGCTGCTCTCGGCGGCGTCGGTTTTCAACGCTATAGATAAAGATAAGTTTGAAGTCGTTCCCGTCGGGATCACCAAAGAAGGACGCTGGGTTACAGCGGCGGACGCCGAACGGTTGCTGCACGGCAAAGCGGCAGATCCCGATGCACGCCATCTTCGCGCGGGCGATCCTGAAACCACGCCAGGTGCCGCCGTCCTGGCGCAAGGCGAAGCCGCGATTTTCCCGCCCGAACCTCATCATCAAGCCGGTTCGCTCCAACCTTTTCAGACCGACGCATCTCAGACTCGCCGCGCCGCCGACCGCGCCATTAACGTTGACGTTATCTTCCCCGTTTTGCACGGTACCTTCGGCGAGGACGGGACCATTCAGGGATTGCTTGAACTGGCGGACATTCCTTACGTGGGCGCGGGAGTGCTCGGCTCGGCTGCGGGCATGGATAAAGACATCATGAAAGCGCTCTTTCGCGCCGCCGGTCTGCCGATCGTCAGGCATGTGACCGTGCTGCGCGGCGAGTGGGGAGCGAATCCGAAAAAAGTTCAGAAGCGAGTCGAGGGCAAACTGAGGTATCCGGTCTTCGTGAAACCTGCGAATCTGGGATCGTCGGTGGGAATCTCGAAAGCGCACGACCGCAAAGAATTGGGACCGGCTATCGCGGAAGCGGCGAAGTTCGACCGCAAAATTGTCATCGAGCAGGGCGTCGGTGGCAAGAAGCAAAAGGCCCGCGAGATCGAGTGCTCGGTGCTGGGCAATGACAATCCGCAAGCTTCGGTGCCGGGAGAGATCGTTCCCAGCAAGGAATTTTACGACTACGATGCCAAGTACCTGGACGAAGGTTCGCAGCTCATCATTCCCGCCAAACTCAGCAACGCTGAAAGCAAGAAAGTGCAGCAACTGGCGATCGGCGCCTTCAAAGCCGTGGACTGCTCCGGCCTGGCGCGAGTTGATTTTTTGATGGATCCCAAGACGCGCAAGATTTATTTGAACGAAGTCAACACCATGCCCGGATTCACTTCCATCAGCATGTATCCCAAGCTCTGGGCCGCGTCGGGCCTGTCGTATCCGGCGCTGATCGAGCGTCTGATCCGGTTGGGAATCGAGCGCCACGAAGAGAAGAAGAAAAATCAATACAGCCGGTGAGGATGGTGTTGTTCCTTACCTTCTCAACCAGATCTCCACTCTGCGATTCTTTTCTCTTCCCTCTGGCGTATCGTTCGAGGCCACTGCAAGTTCCGAGCCGAATCCCACCACCGTGGCGGCTTTCACGCCCCGCTGCTCAAATTGCTGCGCCACGGCATCGGCACGAGCTTTCGCCAGATCGTCGTTGGCTTTGGCCTCCTTGCCATCATCGAAACCCAGCAGTACCAAATTGTCGCCGCTATAATGCAGGTCGGTCACGAAGGTGACGACACGCGTGAGATCGGCCACTGCTTTATTGTCGAGCTGCGAGCTGCCCGCGCGGAAACGGAAATCGAGCGACAACCGGTCGGAGCCGCTGGTGAGGCGGCGATACTTTTCAGGCACAGCGTTCGAGCCGGCCGCCGCCGCCGCGGCCACGACGTTCTGGCCCACGAAGCCGATCTGCGCGACGACGTTTTGCCCCATGCTGGAAAGGGCAAAGTCCACGAATCTACGAGTCAGTTCCCGTCGCGGCTGCGCGGGTGTGTAAAGGAACAAGCGCCGCGAAAGAGCATAGTCCTCGGTGGCCACGGTAAAGGGCGTGGGCAGGAGGGGCGCGGCGTCACCTTCGTGAACGGCGATGGGTCTTGTCTCCTGAATGTTGGTTAGACCAATGAAACCGATTCCGTTGGGATCCTGGGCCACGGAATCGGAAAGTCCGCGACCGTCTTCGATACGCTTTGCACTGGGCGCCAACGGCGCGTTACCGAGCACCAGGGTCTTGAACGTGTCGTAGGTGCCCGACTTGTCGTCGCGAGCATACAGGTTGATCGGGCCGTCCGATCCGCCCACTTGCAGCCAATTCCCAATCGCGCCGGTGAAGATTTGCGCGATCTGATCTTTCCCGAGCGCCCGCACCGGATTCTTTCTGCTGACGATAACCGCAATCCCGTCCAAACCAAGGATGTGTTCGCACGCCGGAGACGTCATGTCTCCGAGACTGGCTAATTGCGTCGCTTCTTCAGCCTTGATTTTTCGAGAAGCCATTCCGATATCGGCCTGGCCATTGGCCAGGTCTTCAAAGGCCGTGGCCGAGCCGTGGGCATGAATCTCAATTGCCTTGGGAGCGCGATCTCCGGGCAGGATTCCCTGCACCCGCACTTCGTCATCCCGATCTCCGGGGAGGGTTTTAACTTCCGTCGCGCCCTGCTGCTTGAGAAACTCTTCCGCCAGCGCTGGAGCCAAACCCGCTCCAATCGTGTTGGAGCCGCTCAGCCTGAGAATAATGTTGTCCTGGCTGATCTTTGAACGGGCGCCCGGTCCGACCAACGCGAGCCAGAGAAGGCTGCCCAAGCAGACCAGAAGCACGACCCCGATTGTGGCGGTCACGGGCGTGAGCAGAGTCTTGCGTGCAGGCATAAAGTGTTTTCCGGAATCAGCGGTAGAGACTGTTCCGGATGTGGCTTAATATTTTAATCCCGGCGCGCGAGCATGTGCACCTGGTGAGGCTTGTTAATTTATGGCTACAAACATCCCGTCGAGAAGATTAGGACTCAGTGGTGTTCAGCCGGAATTCGCACGGTCAACACCGGACACTGCGCCCGGCGCACCACTTTCTCCGTCACGGACCCGGATACCAGGTGACGCCAGCCCGTGGAACCGTGGGTTGCGATCACGATGAGATCGGCCTTCTCATTGGCGGCAAATAAGACAATTTCATCTGCCGCATCACCATGGCCGACGAATACTCTGGTCGAAATGGGTGCGGATATCAGTTGCCCGCGCAGTTCCTTCAAATTCTTTTCGGCCTCGGTGTGCAGCAAGCTCTCGTACTCCGGTAGCTTGAACATGGAACTTGGATCGGGTGGGAGCGACGGAATCACCGGCACGATATAGACAAGAAAGATCTGTGCGCCGAAGTGGCCGGCGAGTTCGTTAGCCGCGCTCACCCCGGCGTGAGACGGCTCGCTGAAATCCGTGGGGCAGACAATGGTCTTGAGAGGGAGCACGAGAGTAATCCTCCAATTCAAGTCTAATCCTACGAGTTCTGCTCTCGCACTGCTGTGATTTGGCCCCTCGCGCTTTGCGCTTGCATTTCATGTCTCTTCTAGGTTAGCATCTAACTAACTAGTTAATTAATCCTGGACACTGCATGAGGACCGCATCCAAGCCGCGCATGGGATCCCGGGGCCGTCCGGAACAGAGCCGGGCTGCCATCCTGCAGGCCGCGGTGTGCGAGTTTGCCCGCGCCGGGGTGGCAGGCGCCCGCACCGATGCCATCGCCCGCTCCGCCGACGTCAACAAGGCCCTGCTCTACTACTATTTCAAAGACAAAGAAGCGCTCTACGCAGCCGTGATCGATCAAGTGTTTGGCGGACTGACTGTCTGCGTTCAGGAAGCCCTGAGCCGCAATCTTTCGCCCCGCCACAAGATTCTCGCCTACGCTGGCGCGCATTTTGATTACATTGCCAGCCATCCCCTCTATCCCCCGATTGTGCAGGGAGAAATGATGGGCGCCGGCCGCGGCAGCGCCACCCAGATCGGGCGCATCGTGAAACGGTATTTCCGTCCGCTGTTCAGCAAACTGGTGGAAGTGCTGCAAGCGGGACAGGCCAGCGGCGAATTCCGCCCCGTTGATCCCATGCAGTTTGTGCCTTCCATGATTGCGCTCATCGTTTTTTACTTCAGCAATGCGCCGGTCATGCGTCTGGTCACCGGCAAGGATCCTTTCTCTCCGCAGGTTGTGGCCAAGCGCCGGGCCGCGGTACTGGATTTTATTTCCGCGGCGCTGTTTTGCCGTGACGGCGAACGAAAACCGGAGCAAAGAAAACTGGGGCAAAGAAAAAAAGAGGGACGAAAATGAGTGCCCGCAATAAATTTCTAATTATTCTTAGCGTCGTTCTTGCCATTTCGCTGGGCTACTACTTTCTCTCCACGCCCAGCAGCAAAGACCTGGTTCTGATTGGAACGGTGGATTCCAACCAGGTCATCGTCAGTCCTCAGATTGAGGGGCGGCTGGCCAAACTCCTGGTCGAGGAAGGCACCCAGGTGAAGCAAGGCGATCTGATTGCCGTGCTTGACCCGTCTGAACTGGAGGCAGAAGCGCGAGCCGCAGCCGCGACCATCGACAGCCTGAAATCCAAAGTCTCGGAGACCCGGTACACGCTCGAAGCGACCGAAGGCTCGACCAGGAGCACCGTCTCGAATGCCGAGGCCAAGCTGGCATCTACTCGGGCACAGTTGCTGCAGGCGGAAGCTACTTTGCAGCGAACTGAGAGCGACAGCCGCCGGACTATTGCGCTCGCAAAAGAAGGCGTGGCTTCCGATCAGGACCGTGTGCAGGCGGAAAGCAACTTGGCAGCACAGCAGGCGCTGATCCAATCATTGAAGGATCAGGTGAACGCGGCGCAGGCCGACCTGAACACCGCGATTGCCAACACCCACCAGGCTCACGCCGCGCAAAGCACTGTGGAATCGACTCAGGGCCAGTTAATTAATGCCGAGGAGATGCTCAAGCAAGCTGAGGTTCGGCTGGGCTACACGAAGATTTATGCGCCGGTGACGGGCACGATTTCGGTGCGCGCGGCGCGTGAAGGGGAAGTCCTGAACGCCGGGCAGGCCATCGTCACAATCGTTGATCTGAGCGACACCTGGGTTCGGGCGGCCATTCCTGAAACTTATGCGGATCACATCGGGTTGGGAGATGTGCTTCGTGTGCGGCTGCCCGGCGGAACCATTACCTCAGGAAAAGTATTTTTCAAATCGGCAGAGGCCGACTTCGCGACGCAGCGCGACGTGGGGCGGCGCAAGCGGGATATCAAGACTATTGTGCTGAAAATTCGGCTGGATAATCCCAAGGGAGCCTACGTGCCGGGGATGACCGCTGAAGTGCTGGTGTCGCCGGAGCAGATCAGCGGGACAAGAACCAATCAGAACGTGTCGGCGGAGCGGTGATCATGATGGCTGACGTCAAGACAAATGGCGACAGGATTCCGGCAGATGGGGGCGGTTCGGCCTCGGAGACTCCAGTGAACGCCATTGAGGTGGAACACATCGTCAAGAAGTACGGCGAATTCACCGCAGTGGACGATGTTTCGTTTGCCGTGAAGGAAGAGGAGATTTTCGGTTTGCTCGGCCCCAACGGCGCCGGGAAATCCACGCTGATTCGCATGATGACGACGCTCATTCCCATCACCTCGGGAAGCGCACGCATCGCCGGGCACGACGCAGAGCGAGATCCGGATTCGGTGCGGCGGTCGATTGGCGTGATTCCGCAGGCGCTAACCAGCGATCTCGACCTCACCATTGAAGAGAACCTCAGCATCTACGCCAAGCTCTACGATGTCCCAGCGAAGAAGCGCAAACCGGCGATTGACGAGTTGCTGGAACTGGTGGATTTGACCAAATGGCGCGGCGCACAGACCAAGACTCTATCCGGCGGCATGCGGCGGCGTCTCGAGATCGCACGCGGCCTGGTTCACAGTCCCCGCATTTTCTTTCTCGACGAACCGACAACAGGGCTCGATCCGGTTTCGCGCGTTGCCGTGTGGGAGATGCTGACCAACATCAAGAAAAACCGCCAGCTCACTATTCTCATCACCACGCATTACATGGACGAGGCCGACCGGCTGTGTGACCGCATTGCGATTGTGGATCACGGCAAGCTGGTGGCGCTCGACACGCCACCGGCACTGAAGGCGAGTGTGCCGGGGTCGAATGTAATCGAGGCTCAGTTTGAGCGTGCGCCCGCCGATTGGGAAGAGCGTTTGCACAAGATGAGCGGCGTAACTTCAGTGCAGCACGAGGGAGCGGGCATGTATCGCATCCTCACCGGGGACGGTTCGCGCACCACCACAGAACTGGTGGAAGCAGCCGTACATGCCGGAGCGACGGTCAAGTCGCTCTCCGTGCAGAACACCACGCTGGACGATGTCTTTGTCCACTACACCGGGCGGCAATTGCGCGATGAGCTGGTGAAGGCCTTCAGCTTCGTCATGCCCCAAAGACCAGGATTGCAACCATGAACCGGATAATGGCTATCGTAGAACGCGAAATGCGCAAGTTCTTCCGCTCCCCGGCGCTGATGATGGCGTCCATGATTTTTCCCCTGGTACAGCTCATCGTGCTGGGGAATGCATTCGGCGGAAAAATAAAAGACGCCAAGCTCGGGCTGGTGGATCAGGACGGCGGCACGCAGGCGCTCAAGATTCGCGAGGCATTTGATTCGGTTCGCGCCAACATGCGCACGTTCGAGCCGGTGTATTACGACAGCGACAAGAAGGCGATGGAGGATGTCCGCAACGGCAAGGTTCAGGGTGCAGTGATCATCCCGCCGCAATATTCGCGCCGCGTCTATGAACAAGAAAAGCCGCAGATTGCGCTGGTGGTGGACAACACCGACAACTTCATGAGCTCGACGCTCGAAGACGAGCTAACCCAGATCACCAACGCCTTGAACCAGCCGACCATCGAGCCGCGCATGTTGCAGCAGACGGTGCTGCAGATTGTGGAGCTGTATCCCTATATCGAGTACATGAAGTATCTGCTGCCGGGATCCATCACGCTCGCCATGTTTGTGTCGGTCATGATCGGCGGGGGCATGTTGTACATTGACGACAAGGCGCGGGGCGTGGTCGAAGGCTACCTGGTTACGCCGATCAGCAAGACTGAACTTGTGCTCGGGCTGAACGGAGCGGGAGCGATCAAAGCCGTGCTCACCGGGGTAGTCATCACTGTTATCGGGTCGTTAATGTCGGGAGTGAGCACGATTTTCAATCCAGCAACGGCTTTGGGCCTGCTGGTGATGATCCTTCTCACTTCTGTCGCATTCAACACCATGATGTTTCTGCTGATGGTGCGAGTGGATGATCCTCTGGTGCCGCGCGCCATCTTCGGAATTCTGAACACGCTGCTGTTTTTCCCCAGCGGCTCCATCTATCCGGTGCAGGCATTTCCGGCGTGGTTGCGCGCCGTGGCCAAAGCCGATCCCTTCACCTACGCGGTTCATGGCTTCAAGTCGCTGCTGCTGAAACAAACCAGTCTGACGCCCATCTGGCCGGACATGCTGTATCTCACGATCTTTGCCGTGATTACGCTGGCCATCGCCACTCCGCTGTTCAAGCGGACGCTGTAGGGGTTGTTTGTTGCACATGCCTCGGGGCTATCTCATTAAATTGCCTTGGGCGGCATCAAGAATTAAGTCGGTAGTCGACTGATTTCATCGCGACTATCCTTGCCTTCTTCGTCGATGCCTCAAAAGTCTAGGCAAAACAAAAGCCACCTCTGCCGGCAAGCCCTCGCACCGGAGAGCTTCGTAGTTGTCTTCAAGATGGGCGGCCAGTTCTTCGGTAAATTCCGGTGCACACACCCCGAGCACGCGGAGATTCTTGCGGACGATCTGCTTCCAGTCAGGCATTTTGAAACCCCGTGACGCGCTCGAGCGCCTGGAAAAAGGCACGCCACTGCGCGCGGAGCGGCGCGATTTGTTTTCTGCCGGAAGCCGTAAGCCGGTAGCAGCGGCGGCGGCGGCCGTTGGGCAAGGTCTGCCATTCCGCTTTGACCCAGTTCTTTCGTTCCAAGCGGTGGAGCATGGGGTAAAGAGAAGCCATATCGAAGCGCAGCACGCCTCCGGTTTGCGCCTCGATCTGCCTCGCGATTTCATAGCCGTGCAGCGGGTGTTCGGCGAGCAGAGTCAGGACGGCGAGTTCCGCGCTGCCCCGCTTGATTTGTGGGTTGACCGATGCCATTTGGTCTCACTCTCCCTATATATAGAATGACTATATATACACAAGTTGCGCCGATCCAGATGACTGAAGGACATGGTACTGCTCAGCCTGAATTGCTGGATTCCGGATTGTTGGGTTCTGGATTGTTGAAAAATCGCCGTCTGACTCCCAGCCAGATCAATGAGTGAAAACGCCTGTTTACACCAACTTAGAAATCCCGTTAAAGTCAATTCGCGTGCTCGCCGATACTTCAAGAAGGAATCGTTAGGAGCACCTCTGGTAAGAAAGTTGGTTGTCAGATCTCCAAAGCAGAGCAAGAGCTGCAGGCCGGTTGGGAATGTGATCGCGGGAAGGCCTTGCGTCTTCCCTGTGGAGCTAACTCCCCTGCAGAGGCGTCAAGAGCGGATCATGCTCAAGCGCAAGAAGAGCGGGAAATGCGGACACGGCTTCTCTCTGCTGGAACTGATGGTCGTAGTCGCCGTCATCATGGTCCTGGCGGGCGTCCTTGTGCCACTTTCGGTGAACACGATCTACAGCGTAAAGCTGCACTATGCTGCGATTGACGTCACCGGTCTCATCCAAAGCGCACGTATCCAGGCAGTAAGGAAAAATACGTTCTACCCCGTGGCTCAAACCTCTTTGACTGGCGGGAGTAACGGCTATTTTGTGGACCTGAGTCCGGTGCCGCACACGGGCACGTTTGCCAGTGGAGATCCGCTGTTGTCTGTCGGCAGTACAACAGTCCACGCGGGGACAGGCAGTGGCGCGCCCGGCGAGAGTAATTTCGTTTCCAGCTTGAATTTTGGGTTCAACGCGGGACTGCCCACGATGGACGCGCGTGGTTTGCCTTGTGTTATCAGCACATCGGCTCTCACTTGTTCTGAGACTCCCGGCCTGGGATTCATCCTCTTTTTGTCGAATCAAGGCGAATTTGGCAACGCCAACTGGGCTTCGGTCGTGGTCAGCCCGAGCGGGAGAGTTCAGGTATGGTCCTACAGTGGTGGCGCGAATGGCAACTGGGCGCAGCTATGAGCGAGATGGATACAAATATGAGGTTTCCTGGGGCTAGCCAAGGGTCCGCCGAAGGAAGGTCCCAAACCGGCATGACGCTAATTGAGCTTCTCATTGCGATGTCGGTACTTAGCATCGGCATGTTGGGATCAATGGTGATGATTTTGCTGGCTATGCAAACTAATTCCCGCAACAGAACAGACACTACCGCCGCTGTTCTGGACCAGGAAGTCATCGAAAAGTTCTCCACGCTCAAACAGTACCCGCAACCCGGTTTTGTCACGATCTATGACTGTGCTTTGACAGGAGCAAATGCTCACGAATCGTCCCTCGGGGCGGGGCCATCTCCGACGGGTGCCGGAGCGGCGCTGTACCAAAGCTTTCCCCCAGCTCCCTCAGCGGAAAAAGTGGACGACGTCGACTGGAGCCAGGCCACGCCCCCGCTGGCCACTTCCACGGCTCAGGGTTACACCATGGAGTACCAGAGTTGCACCGGAGACATCTACGAGGTGCGCTGGAATGTCATGGCGATCAGCCCAAACCCAAGCAGCAGAATCAGCCTGCTGACTGTCTCGTCCCGGCAGCGGTCAAGTGTTTGGGCAGATGGCACCACGACTCAGAACCGTGCGGTTCTGTACGCCCAGCCTACTACGCTGCATGAACTCATCGAGAGCCATTGAGCTATGTGGATAAGGGGAAAAAATCGATGCTACGCCTGAGGATGCCAACGAGTGAGCGGGGCTTCTAGCTTCTCGAACTTCTGATCGTATGCGCGATTTTATTAATCGTACTTGGCAGCGCAGTTAACTACGTCGCCATCGCCACTCAGCGCAGCCGGTCCGAAGAAACCAAGGTTGATCTGACCGAAGAAGCCCGCGAATTTGTGGATGAGTTTGAGCGGGACATCCATCAGGCGGGTTATCCCGGCTGCCAGATTTTCAATACAGGAGCCAATTGCGCCGCGCAGTTTACCAAATCAACAATGGCAGTCGGATTGGCATCTGTCTCAAACACCAAGTTAATCTTCGAAGGTGATATGAAGGGAGACGGATTGGTGGAGTCAGTCCAGTACCGCCTCGTGGATTCCGCCGGCAATTCCCCGCCCAGCACGACCTGTCCCTGCACAATGCAGCGCAGCGAAGTGACCAAGGCGGACGGCACAGCCCCGCTTGCGCAAGCCACGAACTTCACCCAGGAACTGCAAAACGTCGTCAATAGTGGCGTCCCGGCTGCGGGGCAGGTATATGGAAACGGGCTCGGCATCTCGGGCACTGTGCTCTTCCGAGGTGGTACGTTGAGCAACACGCAATATTATGCGGCGGTGACCACATTCAAGGACTTTCCCGTATTTTCCGCTTACGATCAGAACGGCGCAGTGGTTACCGTGCCTGCCGATATAAGCACGCCCGCCGGACAACAGACCCTCGCAACCATAAAGTCCCTCCGCCTTACGCTCAATCTTCTGGGTAGTGAGACTGCCGGATATGACACAAAGACCCTGGTTCGACCAGTGATGACCCTAGTAGGGAACGGACGCATTAACAGCAACTAATTTTAGGAGGACGGCTTTATGTGTACGCAGAGGTTCGTGAGGTATGCCGCGCCTTGCACTGGAATAGCTAAACGGCAGCACGGGATTGCGCTGTTCATGGTGCTGTTGATTCTCCTCGTGATCACAGCTATTGGTATGGGTCTGCTGTTCATGGCGGACACGGAAACGTCAGTTAACGCCAACTACAAAGATACTCAAGTCGCTTTCTTCGCCATGCGTTCCGGTCTGGAGGAAGTGCGCGATCGCATGAGGTCAAACAGCGTGTCTCCACTGACGCTGCCAACCACCATGCCGGGTAGTGCGAATTCCGTTCTCTACCTGATCAATCCTGCGGCATCGACTGATACTGTGGCTCCGACGACCACGGGCAACCCGTATTTCGATGACGAATTCTGCCACGAAACGTTCTCAGGACTGCTCTTAAGCAATCCGGGCGTTGGGGTGCCATGCACAGTCGCCGCCCCTTCCTCCAGCGTCGCGGCATTCGTGAATAGCTTTTCGCCTAATACGAACACCCCGTCTGCTTTGAAATACAAGTGGGTTCGAGTCACATTAAAACAGAATGGCACGCTGGCTAACGGCGTGGCGAACGCTATGGTGGATTCCACCCAACCCTCCAGTACCCAGATCTGCTATCAGACTCTCAACAACCAGGAGGTACCACTGAGCCTGGTGGGGGGCGGGCCTTATGCCAACTGTGCTGCGGCACAATCAGCGGGACAGGACGCCAGCCCGGTTTACATCGCGACCTCGCTGGCTATCACTCCCCAGGGAACTCGCCGCATCGGCCAGTATGAGGTGGCTGGATTCACTTTTTCGCCCCCCGGTGGGGCCCTGGGGCTGGACGGACCGGGCGCGACGTTCTCCCCGCGTCCCAGCTCTGCCAACTTCGCCGTTAATGGCACCGACAGCGGTGCAGCGGGATACACTTCATCGGGTGGGACCGGTTCCTGTACCCCATCGGGTCCCGCACAGGTACCGGCCATCAGCACGGGGGACGCCGCTGGGACCAGCGGGATTAAGACATCTCTCACGACTAACCCGAACCGATCCGGCAACTACACGGGGGCCGGAGGCACGCCCTCGGTGGTGAACGAGGGTTCCAACGGCGGTACGTATACCGGCGCGTGGTCGAGCCCGGCGCAACTGGACGCACTGGTAAACAGCATCGCCAACGTCGCCGACGTTACCTACACCTGTGGCATCGGAAGTCCGTGTAGTCCTAGTGGGTCGGTCGGCACCAACGCCGCTCCGCAAATCACTTATGTGAGCGGAGATTTCAACTACGGCAACTCCTCGGGCGCCGGGGTATTGGTAGTAACTGGTACGCTCACCATATCGGGGAACGCCAGTTTCAACGGCTTGATCCTGGTGATTGGCCAGGGCCAGGTAAACTCTTCGGGCGGCGGCAACGGCGGCTATAACGGGTCGATCTTTATCGCCCAGACCCACAGCACCACCTCACCTTATCCGGAGCTTAGTGCCTTAGGCTCACCAGCCATCACCTTCAACGGCGGCGGTGGTAGCGGGATCCAGTACAACAGTTGCTGGGCCGATATCGGAAATACTATGGATTACAACGTGATAGCTACCCGGGAGGAAATGTACTGAAGTAGCGAAGGTATTGCTTGCCTGTTCCCCGGCTGTGACGGCCGCCGTAGATTAGGCCGCCGCCTTCACATCTTGGCTTGCAATGAGTTCGCGGCATGACATTCAGGACTCACTTACCCGGCAATCTCCACCAGAGTCGCACTTCCTGTCAGTCTCAAAAATCCATTATGCTTAGACCATCATGACGCTGCTGGACGCCAAGCAGTACGACACGGCACGCGACCGCCGCCGCCGGAACCGGATCATCGCGATCATCGTTCTTGCGCTGATCGCTGCATGGGTGGTGTATCACTGCCGCGATTATTCCGAACGCCGCGTTGCAGGAGATTTTTTCGGCGCGCTCCAGAAGCAGGACTATCAGGCGGCTTACGGAATCTGGTTCCACGATCCGGCGTGGAAGCAGCATCCGGAGAAGTATTCCAGCTACCAGTTCAATGATTTCTATCGCGACTGGGGACCGGGCGGCGAGTGGGGATTGATCAAGACCTCTTCGGCCGATTGTTCCCTTAGCCCCAGCGGCGGCAGTGGCGTCATCGTGCAAGTGACCGTCAATGGCCGCACCGAGCATCCGTATTTGTGGGTGGAAAAATCAAGCAAGACTCTGTCTTTTTCACCCAATGAAATTCAATGCGGCAATTGGTGGGGCTGGCTGGTGGAGTAGCCTCGCGCCCGGAAACCGCTTACAGTTTGACAGCGCGCGGGACCCCTCATAGACTGTCGCCATGGAAGTAAACCTCAGACCTGAGACGGAGTCCCGCCTGCATGAACTGGCCAGCAAGTCCGGTCGCCCCACAGATGACCTGGTGGAAGACGCAATGGCGGCGTACCTCCAGGAAGTCTTGGATCTGCGCAGCATGCTTGATGGCCGTTACGACGACATCGTGAAAGGCAGTATTACGCCGGTTGACGGCGCAGAAGCCTTTGCTCGACTGCGTCGTAAGAGTGAGTCCCGCCGTTCGTGACCATTTATGTTCTCCACCCCGAGGCATATTCTGACCTCGATGCCATATGGGAATTTATCGCGGAAGACAACCTGGATGCTGCTGACCACGTACTCGCGGAAATTCACGAAGCAATGCTTGAACTGGTTTCCTTTCCTCGTAGTGGTCACAAACGACCCGACCTGACGGCAAGGCCCTTGCGGTTCCGAATCGTGCGGGAGTACTTGATAGCCTATGCACCCGATGAGCGGCCTCTGCTCATCATTGTCGTGCTGCACGGGCGACGCAGCCCGCGAGTGATGGCAGCATTGCTGCGCGACAGGTAGAAATACAAGCTGGTTCAGGCCCACTCTGCGAAATGTTGCAAGGCTTTTTTCAACGATCCTTCGTCTTCCACGTTGACGCACTTTTTCGAGCGGTCGATCTGTCGCATCAGGCCGCACAGCACTTTGCCGGGGCCAATTTCCACAAACGTCTGCGTCCCCTGCGCGATCAACAATCGCATGCACGGATCCCATTTGACTGCGCCAGTCACCTGCCGGACGAGGGCGTCGCGGCTGGACTCGGCATCTTCCACCAGCGCCGCGTCGACATTGCACGCCACAGGAACGCGTGGCTCAAGCAGACTCAGGGCTCGCAGATCAGGCGTTAGCCGGTCTTGCGCCGGCTTCATCAGCGAACAATGAAATGGTGCGCTAACGGAAAGCAGGATCGCGCGTTTCGCACCACGTTCGTCCGCCAACTTTGCGGCGCGCTCGACGGCTGTCTTGTGGCCGGAGATTACGATTTGTTCAAGAGAATTGATATTGGCGGGTTCGCAGACTTCTCCCTGTGCGGCGTCGTGACAGACGGTTGCGACTTTCTCCAGGTCCAGTCCGAGAATCGCGGCCATCGCTCCGACGCCAACAGGCACGGCTTCTTGCATGTACTGGCCCCGCTTGCTCACGGTGCGCACGGCGTCAACAAAGCTGACAGTTCCGGCAGCAACATGAGCAGAATATTCGCCCAGGCTGTGCCCAGCCACAAAAGTTGACTGAATGCCTTTTTCATCGAGAACGCGCCAAGCGGCCACCGACGCCGTCAAGATGGCCGGCTGCGTGATTGCCGTAAGACGCAGCTGATCTTCGGGGCCTTCAAAGCAAAGCTGGGAGAGCTTGTAGCCCAACGCCTCATCCGCCTCTTCGAAAGTCTGACGCGCGATGGCATATTTCTCAGCCAGTTCCTTGCCCATGCCGACGGCCTGGGAACCTTGACCGGGAAAGAGAAAAGCTATGTTGGATGAGCTCATTATTGAATCAGGACGTTCAATCACCAGGTGTTCGCCGCCGTCATGCCATGCAGCGCGGCTAGTTCCTTCTCAATCGTTTCGTTAATCCCGCGCTCGGCAAACTCAGCGGCCACGCGGATCGCGTTCTTGATCGCGTTGGCGTTCGACGAACCATGGGTGATGAAGCAAACTCCTTTCACTCCCAGCAGCGGTGCGCCGCCGTATTCGGTGTGGTCGAGGCGTTTCTTGAAATCGGCAAAGGCGCTGCGCGAAAGCAAGTAGCCGACTTGCCGCGTAATCGTCGCCCGGAGCGTCTCTTTCAAGGTCGCTCGCACCAGATTGGCGACCCCTTCGGAAATTTTCAGCGCGACATTGCCCACAAAGCCGTCCGCCACGATTACATCCACTCCTCCGCTATACAGGTCGCGGCCTTCCACGTTGCCGACGAAATTCAACGGAAGTTGCTTCAGAAGCTGAAAGGCCTCGCGCGTCAGGTCGTTGCCTTTGCCTTCTTCCGCCCCAATCGAAAGCAACCCCACACGCGGACGTTTCGTCCCGAACATGCTGCGAAAGTAAATTTCGCCCATCACCGCGAACTGCTCAAGATTATGCGGCTTGGAATCTACATTAGCTCCGACATCCAGCAGGCTGGCGGCTGTTCCTATGGCGGTGGGAAAAACCGCGGCCAGCGCGGGCCGGTTAACGCCCGGGATTGCTCCCAGAATTATTTTCGCCGTAGCCATGGCGGCGCCGGTGTTTCCGGCCGTAACAAATCCCGCGGCCGAGCCGTCGCGCACCATGCGCAGGCCGACGCGCATAGACGAATCGCGCTTGGCCCGCATGGCCTGCACAGCCTTGTCATCCATGGTGATGACTTCGCTGGCATGCTTCACTTCGATCGGCAGCCCCGCCGCCGCGGGGTGACGTTCCAGTTCGGCCCGCAGCAGCGGCTCCTGGCCGACCAGGATCACACGAATTTGGTGATGCCGCGCCGCCTGAATGGCGCCTTCGATTTCAGGCTTGGGGGCGCGGTCAGAACCCATTGCGTCCAGGGCTATGACGCTTGGCATGGAGTTGGACGGCTAGCTGGCTTCCTTGACTTCCACCACTTCGCGCCCTTTGTAATGCCCGCATTTCGGGCAGACGCGATGCGGCATCTTACGCTCATGGCAGTTGGGACACTCGGAAAGCGAACGCGCTTTCAGCGAATCGTGGGCACGGCGGCTGCCGGTGCGCGCTTTCGAGTGTCGCCGTTTCGGATTAGGCATCGATACTCCTCTTCTTCTTTTATTCTTTTATAGGCAGGCGTTCACCCGCCCGCCGGAATTGTGGTTGTGATCGCCGAGATCAACTTAGTCAACCTGCAGCCAGCAGCATGAGGAAAAATTCAGTGTTCCAACTTGCTGCGAATTTCCTTGAGCGCAGCCCAGCGCGGATCGTCCATCGCCTGCTCGCACGAACACGGCTCAAAGTTCAGATTCTTCCCGCAATGCGGACACAGCCCGCGGCAATCCTCCCGGCACAAGCTTTTCACCGGAACCGCCAGCAACACCTGCTCCCGTAGCGCATCTTCCAGCAGCAGGCCCTCGCCCTGATAGTAACTGACTTCCGCCTCGGCCGCCGTAACCGAGAGCTCCTGCTTGCCTGCATCCGCGCCCAACGGCCGGTACAACAGATCGAACTTGTGATCGACATCAACCCCCACCGGCTCCAGGCAGCGCGCGCAAACCGTTTCCACTCGCGTCTTCAGCCCACCAGAAAGCCGGATGTCCTTTATTTTCTGGTGTTTCCCGTGATGCTCTTCCACCAGTTGAGCCCGCCCTGAGGCACGCAGCGGCGCGCTTTGGCGCAGATCCGGTCCCAGGTCGAATGCGCCGGCAGGCAACTCCTCCGCGAAATCAACCGGGTGCAGCTCCAACTCATGGATTTCGATGAACATCCGGAACCCCCCGCGCCCACCTGACACCGCGTGACGCGGAAGCACGCTCAGAGGCGTAAGTTCTCCAGGGAGCAAAAATCAAGGATAAAGGGGTGGCGGAGGGGTGTCAAGGAACGCGTGCTCCGTTTTATAGATGGATGCTTAACTCACCCCTATCATGCTGAGCGGAGTGGCCGCGTTATAGACGGGACGACGCCCGCAGGAATGCGGATGGCGACGGTTCCATGCTGCACCACTACCGAAGCGGCATGTTAATCGACAATCAATAATCAACAATCTAGAATCCGTTGATGGGCGGATTCATCGAGCCATCGCCGGTACAAAAAGACAGCGAGTCCAGCCTGCGCCCCATTCTGGTGGGCGTGGTGACATTGGTGGTAGTGGTTGGAGCCCTCTTTCTTCTGTCGCGCGCTACCCGCAAGACTCCTGCTGCGCCGCATCCCTACGCCGCCAATCTCAAGATCTCTGATCTCAAACTGAGCGCGGCGGAAAACTTCGTGGGCGCCAGCGTCACCTACATTGACGGAACGGTCACCAACATCGGTGATAAGACCGTCACTCGCGCCGTGGTCCACATCGCTTTCAAGAATTCGCTCGGCCAGGTGGTGCAGGCGGAAGACGATCCGTTGCAGGTGTTGCAAACCAGCGGGCCGTATCCCGATACGGTTGATCTCAAAGCGTCTTCGCTCGCGCCGGGACAAAGCGAGCAATTCCGGCTGACCTTCGAGCACATCAGTGCCGACTGGGACCAGGCTTATCCTGAACTGCAAGTCACGGATGTGACGGTCAAGTGAATAAGGAACTCGCGGGGCCGCCCGAGAGAAGTGCAGATCCCTCGACTGCGCTCGGCTTCGCCTCGCTCCGCTCGGGATGACAACTGGTTGGGGGTTCGTGTCTATCCCTGAATCCGTGGCGAATGGTTTTCTATTTACAATGCTGCTATGCCTGAAAACAAGCCGTTCCGGCTGACGGCTTCCGTCAAAGCCGCGGGTTGAGCGTCCAAGCTGAGTCCGGCGGCGCTGGACGCGGTGCTTGGGAAATTAGCCCGGCAACATGACCCGAATGTCCTGGTCGGCTTCGACCACGCCGACGATGCCGGAGTGTATCAAATCGGGCCCGATCAGGCGCTGGTGCAGACCGTTGATTTCTTCACGCCCATTGTGGACGATCCCTACACATTTGGCCAGATCGCCGCCACCAATGCGCTCAGCGACGTGTACGCCATGGGAGGGAAGCCGCTCACTTCGCTCGCGATGGTCTGTTTTCCCGAGAAAGCTGATCTCGGAATTCTGGAGCGCATCCTGGCGGGCGGCCTGTCGAAGATGATCGAAGCCGGATGCACGGTGATCGGTGGCCACAGCATCCGCGACGAGGAAATCAAGTTCGGATATTCCGTGACGGGATTGGTCAATCCTCGGCGAGTTTTGAGCAACGCCGGGGCAAAGCCGGGCGATCGTTTGCTGCTCACCAAGTCGCTGGGCACAGGGGTGATCTCGACGGCCATCAAGAGAGAAGCTGCCAAGCAGTCCTGGATCGACGCCGCGATTGCGTCCATGACTACGCTGAACAAGAAGGCGGCTGAGGTAATTACGGGTCGCGCTGGGACTGAGACCAACCACGAACGACCAACGACGAACGACCGATTCTCCGTCCACGCCTTGACCGACGTCACCGGCTTTGGACTAATCGGTCACGCGCGCGAAGTTGCCCTGGCCTCGAACGTTTCGCTTCGGCTCTACGCCGGGCGCATCCCGCTGCTCGAAGGCGCGCTGGATTGCGTTCGCGCCGGTTATATCCCCGCCGGCCTCAAAGCCAATCGCGAGTTTGCCGAGTGTGTGGTCGGATACGACGAGGGGATCAGCGAGGAAGTGAAGACGATTCTCTTCGATCCGCAGACTGCCGGCGGCCTGCTAGTTTCAGTTGCGCCGGAAGGTTCTGCGGCGCTCGCACGCGCCCTTAACGACGCCGGAGTTCCCGCCGTAGAAGTCGGCGAAGTCACACCGCAAGGCAAGCCGCTGATCAGCGTGGTCATCTAAACGAAACGGCGTCAGCGGTCCCAGCCTACTGCCGAACCGCTGTTCCCACAAGCACGGCGTTGCCGCAGTTACAGTTCGTGCCCAGAATTTGCATCGCCTTGCCCGACGAATAGAGCACCATGGTGAAATCAATAGTCCTGCTGTTCGACAGAGTCAAGACGGCGGTCGCAGTGCCATTTGTAGCCACCGTATAGGTCCCGCTGCCTGTGGTCGTGACTACGGTTCCCTTGTGCTCATCGGTGAATGAAACCACGACTTTGCTCACGCCGTCGAACGTAAGTATGCCGAGCGTGCTGTCCGGCTCCGATGAATTTGGATCCGAGGTAGTGTCGAATTTATTCTCTAGAAAACCATAGGTTCCCTTCAGGCTGGCGTTGGAAAACGACGTCGCAACTTGCGACGTGGCCGTGCCATTCATCACAGCCGTGCTGCCGTTAGGATTGGTTTGCAGCAGTTGAAGGTTGGTTGCCGTCGAGTTGAGCACCAGGGCCAGATCGACTGCATTGCTTTGCGAGTCGGTCATGCTCAACGAACCGGTGCCGTTAGTCTTGACCGAGTAAGTCCCGGTGAAACTATCCGTTGTGATCGTGCCACCGGTGTTGATGGTAAACGACCCGGTGACCGCGCTGACGCCATCGAACGTCAAGATGCCAAGGTAGCCTTGATTGGTCACATTCTCGGGTGAGGTCCACACCGTTAACAAAGTTTCATACGACCCTTTCAGCGAGCCGTTGTTGAATGCCGGGGGCGTCGCTGCGGCTGCATCGGTTGACGCGGCCAATAACACCAACAACCCAACCAACCGTGGAACCCAGCTGAATACGCTTGTCTTTGTGTTTTTCAAACTCCACCTCGCAAAGGCACCGCGCGCCCTTTCCTTCTGATCCCGAACGATTGCGTCGCGAATTGCCCGATTTGATTTCTCCAAGCCACAGCGTTAATCAGAACTCTTTCACCTAACTTTCAAAAAGCGGCACCCATTGTACCCCAAATCGGGCGGCTCCCGTCGCGGGGAGTGCCTTATCTTGCGGGCCATACGGCTGCCCACGGCAACTCCGAAAAATGCCGCAAAAACAAAACGGGCGGCCAACTGGCCGCCCGCCTCAACTAGAAATTAGAACCGCCCTTATGCTCTTGCCGGACTTTCCCCGCCCTTGGCAATTCCCGGCCGCCCCGGATCGGGCTTCAATACCTGCTGCACGCCGCCATCGTCGGACTTGGGCGGAGGAATGACCTTAGGTAACTCTTTGCCGTCGATTATCAGTTTGATTTCGTTGGCATCAAGCACTTCGCGCTCCAGCAGGGCGAGAGCGATCCTCACTAGCGCGTCCTGATTTTCGGCGAGAACGGTTTTCGCCGTGTCATAACCCTGGCCGACGATGCGGCGAACTTCCTGATCGATTTTGATCGCCGTAGCCTCGCTGTAGTCGCGGTGCTGCGCGATCTCGCGCCCCAGGAAGATTTGCTCTTCCTTCTTGCCGAAGGTCAGCGGGCCGAGCTCGCTCATGCCAAATTCGCAGACCATCTTACGAGCCAGTTCGGTGGCCCGCTCAATATCATTGCCGGCGCCGGTGCTCATCTGCTTCAGGAACAGCTCTTCGGCGATGCGCCCGCCCATCATGATGGAAATCTCGGTCTCGAGATATTCCTTGGTGTAGTTGTGCTTGTCGTCAATGGGCAACTGCATGGTCACGCCCAGCGCCATGCCACGCGGAATGATGGTCACTTTATGCAGCGGATCCGAATTCGGCAGCTTGGATGCGACCAGCGCATGTCCGGCTTCGTGGTACGCGGTGACTTTTTTCTCTTCTTCGGTGAGGATCAGCGACTTGCGCTCCACCCCCATCAACACTTTGTCTTTGGCAACCTCGAAGTCGTATTGGAGAACGGCCTTGCGGTTCTGCCGCGCCGCGCTCAAGGCAGCTTCATTGACCATGTTAGCCAGATCGGCGCCGGAAAAGCCGGGCGTGCCCCGGGCCAGCACGGAGAGATCCACATCCTCCGCCATAGGAATCTTGCGAGTATGAACGCGCAGAATTTCTTCGCGTCCGCGAACATCCGGGCGATTGACCACAACGCGCCGGTCGAAACGTCCGGGCCGCAGGAGCGCCGGGTCAAGGACGTCAGGGCGGTTAGTCGCCGCCATCAGGATGACGCCTTCGTTTGACTCGAAGCCGTCCATCTCGACCAGCAATTGATTCAGGGTTTGCTCGCGTTCGTCATGTCCACCGCCCAGGCCGGCGCCGCGATGACGCCCCACCGCGTCAATTTCATCAATAAAGATGATGCAGGGAGCGTTTTTCTTGCCCTGCTCGAAAAGATCGCGCACCCGGCTGGCGCCGACGCCGACAAACATTTCAACAAAGTCGGAGCCGGAAATCGAGAAAAACGGAACGTTCGCCTCACCGGCGACCGCTCTTGCAAGCAAGGTCTTGCCCGTCCCTGGAGGTCCCACCAGCAACACACCTTTGGGAATTCGCCCGCCCAGCTTCTGGAACTTTTGCGCCTCGCGCAGGAACTCGATGATTTCTTTCAGCTCTTCCTTGGCCTCTTCCACGCCAGCCACATCTTTAAACGTGACTTTTTTCTGCTGCATGGAGAGCAAGCGGGCCCGGCTCTTGCCAAATGACAAGGCCTTGTTTCCGCCGGTCTGCATCTGCCGGATCATGAAAAACCAAAGCGCGGCCAGCAAGATCAGGGGCGCGAGATTCAGCAGCCAGCTCGGCCAGCTTCCGCTGTTAATGTCATGGAAAGTCATGACCACGCCCTTATCCTGCAGGGCCTTGATCATTTCGGGGTAGTTGGCCGGGGCGGTGGTGTGGAATGCCGAATTATCGTTGCGGTAGTGCCCTCGCACTTCCATGCCATTGATGGTGACTTCTTTGATGTTGCCCTGGTCCACATCGGTCATGAACTGCGAGAAGTTGATTTCCTTGTCTTTTTGGCCCCCGCCCCCGGCTTTGACCACCTGCCAGAGAAGGAACGCTGAAAGCACAATGACCAACCAAAAAACTACCGTTTTAACTGTCGAATTCACCGAAAGGGCTCCTGAGAAAGTGACGCCTGTCCAAAGCGCGACTGGCCTCACCTGTTTTAGATGCCAGCTACGGGGTTTGGATAGAGGAAATTGCCAGCGTTACTATTCTAACGCTTCTGCGGAGAAAATGAGCGCCGTTGTTTGGGTAACTTAGGTCATTCGGATCTTCAACTTGCAGAGGCCAAATAGGGAAGGTTACGCTGCGTTTGCCCGGGCGCGCCCAAGCCATAGCCAATGAGAAAGCTCTCATCCACCAAAAAGCCAAAATAGTCAGGCTGCAATTGCACGCGGCGGGCGGATTGACGGTCCAGCAGCGTGGCCACCTTTACCGAGGCTGCTCCGCGGGCACGCAGGTCATTCATCAGAAACTCCGTGGTGAGGCCGGAATGGATGAGCCCTTCAATCAGCAACACGTGCTGCCCGCTGATATCCGGTTCGTGGCTGAAGAAAATCTCCACAAAGCCGGCGGGCGCATTTTCCTGCTCCCGGCGATACCTCGGCTTGATGAACTGGCAGGTCACAGGGACCTCGAGGGCGCGCACCAGATCGGCCATGAACATGAATCCATTTTCCAGCAGCGCCAGAGCGTGGATGGTCTTGCCCTGATAGTCGTCGGAAATCTGCCGCGCCATCTCGCGCACGCGTTTCTGAATCTGTTCAGTCGGAATCACGGTGCGCAACTGGTTGGGCTTCATGGTGTGATTCATAAGTCTTGGAGGACGCTTGCCCCTGCCATTTCCTGCAACTCGCCGACGCTATGAGCGGCGAGGGCGCGCTGAGGAACCTGCCGTTTCGTCTGCGTTTTCCAGCGGCACTTCTCGAATCAAGACTCCCTCGGCCTGCTCCGCCAAACGCGACGCCGCAGCGAAACCGCGCAGCCAGACCACGCCATTATCCTTGCCACTCACGACGACCGGCCACAGCTTTCGTTGTAAACCCGTGACGTGCTGCGCTTGCAACAACTCCTTGACCTTCTTGGGAGCCTTGGTATGCACCGGCCAGAAGCGGTCTCCCGCCCGCCAGTTTCGCACTCGCAGTCCGCCGACCAGCAATGCCCGGTCCAATAAATCCTCACGATTATACTGCCCAGCCTCATTCCTCTGAATGATTACAGCTTCAAAACGCGATCCAGTCTCGGGAACCTCGACTGCTCCCGGCAGAGGCAGGCGATACTCATAGTCCGATTCTTTCGGCGCGACAGTGCACTCGGGGTCGAACCGCAGCTCATTCTTGTCGTGTGAAACGGTCCATCCCCGCGGCAAAACCGCTTTCCCGGACCCGGTTGAGACCAGATCGAGGATCTCGCTCACGTGCCGGAATTCAAGCCGCAAGGCCAGTGACTCGCAGGCCGCCCGGATAACTCGCCGTTGCAGGGCCAGGGGCAGCGCAAGCAGAGGCGCGATCTTCACCGACCCGCCGCGGATTGAAGGATTATCCAGCCACACCCGCGGCAGCAGCCGTGCGACCTCACTTTCCCAGAACTCTTCTTCCGCCCGCGCGATATCCGCGGTTTCCGCCAAGGTTTCCCGCACGGCCGGGTTCAGATTGCGCTCCAAACGCGGCAGAATCCCATGCCGCACCCGGTTGCGTGCATGGCGCAGATCGCGGTTGCTGCCGTCCTCGCGCCAACTCTGCCCCAGGCCGGCGAGATAAATTTCCAAGTCCTTCCGACGGATTGTCAGCAACGGACGAACAATAGCGGGGTGTTCGCGATGGTTCACGACTAATGGTTGAGGGCTCTCTAAACGGACGACCGACAGACGGGGATAGATCCCCGCCAACCCGCGTGTTCCCGCTCCACGGATCATTCGCAACAGGACTGTTTCAGCTTGGTCGTCGAGCGTGTGAGCCGTGGCAAGCCGGTTTAGAGTCCCGCGCAGGAGCAAGCTGCGAAAGTACTCGTAACGCATCTCTCGGGCCGCGCTTTCGAGACTCAGCTTTTTCTCTGCGGCGCGGGCCGCAACATTGCCGTTCTCGCAATGGAGTTCCAGTTTGTGCTGCCGAGCCAGATCAGCGACGAACTGCTCATCTGCGTCAGCATCCGCTCCACGCAGCTTGTGATTGAAGTGAACCACCGAGAGGACGATGCCGAGTTCGTGGCGCAGGTCGAGCAGAAGCCTGAATAACGCTACGGAGTCGAGGCCGCCGGAGACGGCAACGCCGACGCGGTCTCCGGCCTTGAGGAGATCGTGCTTCCGGATATATTCGGTTACTCGTTGCGCCAGCGTCCGCACACGAACATAGTACATCCGGGCTGGTGGTGGGAAGGCATGGCCGGGGGATGGTGGCTTCTAGGGGCTAACTTTCTTCTTCATCTTTTCCAGAAACTTTTCTACGCTGATGACCGCCCGGCCAACCGTTCCCCGGCCGATTTCTTGAAGGTCGTCCCGCGCCGTGACGCGAATGGTGTAAAAGCGGCCGTCGAACGATTCCAGCACCGCTTCAGCGCGAACGCGGGCGCCAATGCCACTGGCCGCCCGGTGCTCAACGTGGATCGCCGTTCCAACCGTGATCTCGGCGCTTTCACAGTAAGGATGCAGGGCATGGAAAGCGGCAGTTTCCATCAGCCGGATCATGTCGGGAGTCGAATAGACCGGCGGCAGCTCCGGGTGATGCGCCGTCAGCGTGTGCTTGAACTCGACGGTCTCCTCCGCTTCGCCGCGCGCGCCGATGGGGATGGGCTTGACCATGCTGCAATCCTCGCAAAAAAGTAAAGAGCCAATGATTCTATCGAATCACTGGCCCGAACGCCTCTGTGTGTCTAGCTCGTCGAAAAATCAGGCAGCTTTGGCCAGCCGCCGCACCTCGATCCCATCCAAAGCATTCCACAGCGCTTTGGCGGCGTTCTCGCCGGCTGCCAGCGCCTTCTCTGCAGCCTCAGGATGCGACTCGACCTGCTTGGCCATCTGCTGCCGCCACACCTGCGAGTGATAAACATCGGCAGTGGTGTGCAGGGTGAAATAGCGGCAGGCGCGCTCGCCGACGCCATACATTTCGCGCAACCCGCGAGCTTTTTCCTTCGCTACCGGCGGCACCTGCGATTCATAGGCATAAAACGCGGCCAACGCCTCTTCCGGCGTTCCTTCGCTGGCCACGCGATGGAAGAAAGCGACCAGGTTCCGGACTTCTGGAACGGCCTCGTGACCGGCCATCTTTCGCCGCGCGCCCATGTCCTCGGCAAAGTCCAGCCAAAGTTCCGAGTGCGCGAGTCCGCCACTCGTCTCGTCTCCTTTTTCGTCGGCGAGGTTGGCGAGTACCGCCCGGCGCAGCTCGCTTTCATCCAGACGAATGCCGAATTCCGCGAGGTAGCCGGGAAATGCCTGCACATGGTGGTAGTAGTCGCAGGCGTAATCCCGGAGGTCGTCGCGGGTCAATTCGCCCGCCGCCCAGGCTTTATAAAAAGGATGGCAAAGCAGGTCGTATCGCCCAATCCGCTCGTCAAGTTGTTGTAAGAATTGCTCGGTCGTCATGATGGCCTCCGCGAACTCACTACTATACGAGTGCCAAACTGGAATGGCAACCGTTAGTCATGTGACGCTTATCACCGAATTACGGTCGGGCCTTCGCGTAGGTTCGTGGGGAGAATTTGTTGATGAATCAACGAAAGACCGCCGAAGCGATATTGGTGGGCCTGCTCTTGCTGGTTTGTTCCGCCCTCGCGCAAAACGGACGGACGGCGAGCCTGGGTGATCCGCGCATTCCTGGTGAAGTCAAGTACAAGGCAGGCTATGTCAACGCCGTTCCGGCGCCCCCAGGCTTCAATTCTGCAATGTTGTGGGGGATTGCCATCGCAGACACACGGGTTGCCGGTTACGAATCAGCAGAAGTGGAAATCGCGTGGATGCAACTCAGTTGCCGCGTGAATGGGAAAGACGTCGTGCTCAATGACGATCATGGCAATGTCCGCGGAGGGCTCTACCGCCGCATCCCCTGGTTTGGCACGGATGAACACGAGCCCATGCCGATGGATTTTAACCATGCCGATCACGCGACTGTTCTGCGCGTCGGACAGCGCCCTGACCGAGTTTGGCATTTTTGGAGCGCGTCTCCGCGGGCCACGCTGCCACCCGGCAAGCCGGAAGGCTGCACTGTGAAAGCCCGCGTCAAGATTTCTACGGGGGCACTGCTGCAAATGGGCATGGATTACTGGCGGTCGGCAGCCGTCCCCTACGGTTCCGGCGGAAACAACCACGAAGCAGGGGCCAGTGACTGGTATTTCCCATCGGCGGAGTGGCAGGACGCGACGTTCACGGATATCGGCGGGCAGTTCTAGTCGCACTGATAAACATCAAGACGCGAATGCACCCTTTCGGCTATCTCTTCGGCGGCTTTTGCGAGTCCGCATTTCGCCCACGGCTCCCACAACGAGTAAGGAGGTAACCAAAACCACCCACCGGCAGATTCACCAATGACGGCTGCTGTTTGGTGGACTGCAAACGCCGCGGTCAGGAGGCAGATAAGTGCAGCCCGAAGCTCATGGTTTCTTTCTTCCTTCAGACGTCGCCAGACTTCGTCAGGCAGATCCAGTCCTAGAAAGTCCGGTTCTAACCGCCCCGCTTCGAGGGCTTGACCGTACAACCAGTCGAAGCGGTGGCCCCGTTTGAGTTTCGGCGCAGGGAACCGGCTCTCCGGCAACAGTACTCCCAAGAACGCATTCGGAAATGCCTCCACGATAGGGCCACGGCGGCTAACTCGGACCCCCCGCTTTGACGGGGCGGGAAAAGAGACGAACTCCCCGAACTGCGTACAAGCCTCGGCTGCCGCCCGCCTAAGTTTCAGCCCTGTTCCAAAGTGGCTAAGTCCAGGTTTGCAGCGATTGTGAAACGGGGCCTGAATGAACGCGTATTCGCAGCTTCGACGGACCAAGCCGTCCGCGCTCGCAGGAAGCAGCGGACCATCTAAAGCGATCACGGGAGCCTGAAAGCTTGGAGGGACTTTTTCCCTTCGGCTGTTCCACTCGGTTCCCGCCCGATCAAGATAGAGTTTTTCCCCGTCGACGCACGCGATCCCAGTCGTCTCGCGGGTCTTCGAGAACCCGACGTCCACCCCTATGAGCTTCATTTCCGCCTTCGTATGACGAGCCGGCAATATACGGGCCGGTAGAGAATGTAACCTCCCATCCTACTCGTTGCTAGAATAGACACACCGGATGCCATTCACCGAACAGTTCGACGTAGTTGTGGTCGGAGCCGGTCACGCCGGATGCGAAGCCGCGATGGCCGCCGCCCGCATGGGCCTGAAGACCGCGCTCTATACGTTGAATGTCGATCTCATCGCACAAATGTCCTGCAATCCCGCCATCGGCGGCATTGCCAAGGGACACCTGGTCCGCGAAGTCGATGCCCTCGGCGGCATCATGGGCGAAATCACCGATGCCGTCGGCATCCAGTTCCGGCTCTTGAACACTTCCCGCGGACCAGCCGTCTGGTCGCCGCGGGCGCAATGCGACAAGCAAGCCTATCGCCTCAAGATGCGCGAAGTTCTGGAATCCCAGCCGAATTTGAAGATCAAGCAGGCCGAAGTGGCGGATTTGATCATCGAGTCGTTCGTCGCAGGTCGTTCGTCGTTCGCTCAAAGCACCGAGGCATTTGGTTTTCCAAGCGAACAAGGACGAACGGCCAACGACGCTTTTGCCAACGACCGACGACGTACGACCAACGACGGTTCCCGGTGTTGCGGTATCCGCCTCCGCGACGGCCGCACCGTCGGCGCTGCGGCTGTGATCATCACCACCGGAACGTTCCTCAACGGACTGATCCATTGCGGCGAACAGCAGTATCCGGCTGGCCGCTCCGGCGAACCCGCCGCGGTGCTTCTCGGCGAATCGCTCAAGCAACTCGGGCTGCGCGGATGCCGCCTGAAGACCGGAACCCCGCCACGTCTCGATGGCCGCACCATTGATTGGTCACGATTTCAAGTTCAGCCCGGCGATGCCGATCCCACGCCATTCAGCTTCCGCACGCGGCGCGTCGCCCACCACGATTCGCAAGTGCCCTGCTACATCGCCTGGACCACCCCGGAGACGCAGCGCATCATCCGCGAAAACGTGCATCGCTCGCCCATGTACAGTGGCCAGATTCATTCAGTCGGGCCGCGCTATTGTCCGTCCATCGAAGACAAAATCGTCAAGTTCCCGGACAAGACCACGCACCAGCTTTTTCTCGAGCCCGAAGGCCTGAACACGCACGAAATCTACGTGAACGGAATGAGCACATCGCTGCCGGTCGAGGTGCAGCTTGCCATTCTCAAGTCCGTCGCCGGTCTCGAAACCGCCGAGATGCTGCGCCCCGGCTATGCCATCGAATACGATGCCATTGACCCCACCGAACTGGAACGCACACTTGAAACCAAGAAGATTGCAGGCTTGTTTCTCGCCGGCCAGATCAACGGAACCAGCGGCTATGAAGAAGCCGCCTGCCAAGGCTTGATGGCAGGCATCAATGCGGCGCTCAAAGTGAAGAACGAGCTGCCGCTCATCCTCGACCGCACCGAGGCCTACACCGCGATTCTGATCGACGATCTGATCTCCAAAGGCACCAACGAGCCTTATCGCATGTTCACCTCGCGCGCCGAATTCCGCCTGCACCTGCGGATTGATAACGCCGACCGCCGACTTACTCCGCACGGCCGCCGCGTGGGCTTGATCTCGGATGCGCCTTGGGAGGATTTCCTCGCCAAGCAGAAGCGTCTGGAGACCTTGAAGCAATTGCTGGAGGGAACCAAACTCACAAGCACGATGCTGAATGAGATCGTTGCTCACGTGGGGGCAGCCGCCCCTTCGGCAGGCTCAGGGCAGGCTCCCGGCTGTGCAGCCGAGCAAAACCCAGCAGCACCTGACTTGTCTGCGGCCATCGGCCAGACCTGCGCCCAACTCCTGAAGAGGCCGGAGATGACCGTCGAGCAACTCGCGCCATTGCTTATGGAACTTGTGCCAGAATTCTTCAATCGAGAATCCTCTGCGACCTCTCTGTCCCGTGTGGTTGGCCTTTCTTCCGAAGTGCGCAACGAGCTCAAGGCGGTTGAAACTGAGATCAAGTATGAAGGGTATTTGCTACAGCAACAGCGCGCCATCGAGCGGCTCAAAAAGGCCGAGCAGCGCACGATTCCTGAGTGGTTCGATTACGCCTCGGTCAGCGGCCTCTCGCGCGAGATGCAGGAAAAGCTGCTGAAGATCCGTCCGCGTACGCTCGGCCATGCGGCGCGAATTCCCGGCGTCACGCCCGCGGCGGTTTCGCTGGTGAACGTGTTCATCGAAATCCAGGCCAAGCGCCGCGATTCTGCCGCGCTTGCTCTGTGATCCCGGCAGCTTGTGATTAAATCAAACCGTGCTCAACGCCCGCCAACACTTTCCCGGCCTGGCTGACAAAATCTTTCTTGACGCGGCCTGTGTCTCGCTGGCGCCGCGTCCGGCAATCGAGGCCATTCAGAAATTTCTCGATCTGGCCTTGCTCTGCCCGCTCAAGTCCTCCACGCACCATCACATCTTCATGGACGAAATGCGAGCGGCTGCACGTCCCGCCGCCGCCCGGCTGATCAACGCTTATGAGGACGAAATCGCGCTGGTCGAAAGCACTTCTCACGGGCTGTCTCTCGCCGCCAACGCCATTCCGCTCGAACCGGGCGACCGCGTGCTGCTTTCTGATATCGAGTTCATGGAAGTCGCTGTGCCCTGGGTTCAAAAGAAAACCGCTATTGATGTCGTCCCCAACCGTCAAGGTGAAGTCCGCATCGAAGACATTGCCGAGCGGATCACGCCGCGCACCAAAGTTGTGGCCATCAGCACGGTGCAGTGGACCAACGGTTACCGCTGCGATCTCTCCGCCCTCAGCCGGCTTTGCCGCGAGCGCGGCGTGTGGCTGGTGGCCGATGCCATTCAGCAACTCGGCGCCATTCCGCTCGACGTCCGCCAAACTCCGGTGGACATTCTCGCCTGCGGCGGCCACAAATGGCTGAATTCTCCGTTCGGCTGCGGTTTTCTCTACATCAGCCGCGCCGCCCAGCGGCGGGTCCGCCCGCCACTCGCCGGTTATCTTTCGGTGGAAGACCCTCCCGGCGGATGGGGCGAATATTTTCAAACTCCCACCACCACTCCGGTGCAGGATTACCGTTTCGTCTCTACCGCTCGCCGCTTCGAGAATGGAGGTACAGCGAACTATCCCGGCGCAGTCGGCCTGGCGGCATCGCTCAATCTGATTCATGATCTCGGCCAGCAGAATATCGTTGAGCATGTTGGATTGTTGACCGATCAGTTGATTGCGGGTCTCGATCAGCTACCGGTAACGCTGGTGACACCGCGTAGCCGCGAAAATCGCTCCGGGATTGTGACCTTCTCGGTTGGGTCTTCTGCCGACAACGTCAAGCTGATGAGCCGGCTCCAAGAGGAAAAGATTCTGGTGTCCGTACGCTATACGTCTCAAGTTGGAGGCGTCCGGGTCTCGTGCCATTTCTACAATTCGCCGGAGGACATTGAACGATTGCTCTCGGCGATAAAGCGGATGATTTAGTTCTGGGTTCTTAGAATCAAAATGACGCACTTTGCTCAAATCGCAAGTCCCGCCGGGCCGCTGCTGCTGGCCGCCGACGAAGCCGGGCTGCGCCAAATTCTATTCGTCAATGGCCGAGCCTCGGTGCGCCCCGATCCCGCGTGGCGGGAAGACCGCGCCGCTCTGGCCGAACCCATCCGCCAACTGCGCGCCTATTTTGCCGGAGAGCTCGAAACTTTCGATCTCGCGCTCGCACCTCAGGGCACGCCGTTTCAACTGGAGGTGTGGCGCCGCCTGCGCGACATTCCTTACGGGGAGACCATCTCTTACGGCGACCTGGCGCGGCGAATCGGCAATCCCCAGGCTTCGCGCGCCGTCGGATTAGCCAACGGCGCAAATCCCATTTCGATTGTGATTCCCTGCCATCGCGTGATCGGCAGCAACGGCAAGCTCACCGGCTACGGCGGCGGCCTGGAAGTGAAAGAAAAGCTGCTGGCGCTGGAGCGGCGTCAGTTGCGGTTGTTGTGAACCTGCGGCAGCCGCATTCCATGCTATACTTTGCCCGCAGGATGTGGCCTGGACTGCTCCCCTTCCTCCCCGGCCCGCTGCTTCAATTGAGGTAACGAATCATGCGACCAAAGAAGAGTTTCACCACTGCAAAAGTAATCTTCGCGATCTTCATAACGCTCCCGCTGTCGTTGGTCGCGGCCCAGGTAGCGCAGGCGCAGACCTTCACGGTGCTGCACACGTTCAAGGGCGGCGACGGCGTGAATCCTATTGGCCAGCTGGTCCTCGACGGGGCTGGCAACATTTACGGCACGACCGGCGAGGGCGGGTCCGGCAAGTGCCAGGATTTCGGCTGCGGAACGGCGTTCAAACTGAACAACGCCGGCAGGCTGTTATGGCAGCACAGCTTCAATGGCACCGACGGCGAAACCCCCCTAGCCGGTCTGCTCCGCGACGAGGCGGGAAATCTCTACGGAACCACCGACGAGGGAGGCGACTTAAACTGTCTCGCTCCGTATGGCTGCGGAACGGTGTTCAAGCTCGACAAGACAGGGAAGAAGGAAGCAGTCCTCTACAGGTTTACAGGCCAGCCCGACGGTTGGGTCCCCGAGGCTCTTTTGGTCGGGGATCCCGCAGGGAACCTGTATGGGACCACGTTGTGGGGCGGCACTTCTGGGTACGGAACCACGTACAAGGTCGATACAGCTCGCGGGGAGACGATTCTGCACAGCTTTGCCGGGCCGCCAGCTGGAGGAGGGGACGGCGCGTATGTTTACACAGGGGTAATCCGGGATCAGTCCGGCGACCTCTATGGGGTAACCGACGCAGGGGGCGAGTACGGCGGCGGGACCGTGTTCGAGTTAGATTCCGCTGGTGAGGAAACGCTACTCTATAGCTTTGCCTGCGGGGCCGACGGATGCGGCCCCGATTCGGTTCTGCTCGCCGACGATGCCGGCAATCTCTATGGGACGACCGAGGAGGGCGGCAATGATCAGTGCGGCGGCTACGGCTGCGGTGTGGTGTTTGAACTCTCCCCGCATTCGGATGGAAGCTGGACGCAAAGCGTGCTTTACGTGTTTTGCTCCCTTTCCAAGTGCGCTGATGGGAGCCTGCCGTGGAGGGGTCCTCTTGTCCGGGATGCGAATGGCAACCTTTATGGGACGACCATGTGGGGCGGCAGCTCCCCCTGCAATGGGTCGGGGTGTGGCGTCGTGTTCAAGCTGGATACAACGTTAAAGGAGACGGTGCTGCATAGCTTCGCCGATGAGCCGGACGGAGCATACCCGTACTCCGGGCTGGCTATCGATTCGTCCGGCAATCTATACGGAGCGGCCCTCCAGGGCGGCGACCTTAACTGCAAGATCGGCAACGGTCAGGGCTGTGGAACTGTGTTCAAGATCACTCCATAGTGCCGAGTGTGGTGCTTCCCACAGTTTTTCGAGCGGGCGAAGCACGAGCCTCGCTGTACTCCGCTAGTCAATTGACATGAGGCTGGCGTGCGCCCATTCTCGCAGGCAGAGGTGAGATATGAAGCACGTTCTGTGCGCCTTCCTGCTCTTCGCCCTGCCTGCCCTCGCAGCAATATCCCAAAGGCAAAGCCCAGTTTCCCAGTGGAACGGCGGCTCTTCAACTACCTGCTATGCGAACTTGTTAGGCTCGGGCTACCACTCCGGCGACCTGATCGTCGTGTGGACCTACTGGACGACGAGCGGAACGAACAACCTTACCGCCAGCGTCGCAGACTCTTACGGCAATGGCGTCGGAAGCGTTAATCCAGCCTATCCGAGCGCCGTGGGGCCGACCTTGCAGCCGGCCGCTAGCAGTCCCGCCGCTGCTCAGATTTTCTATGCGAGCAACACAAAGTCCGGCAGCGGCAACGATACGGTGACGGTAACGTACAGTGGAACCGCGAGCACTTCGGGCTGCGTATTCGTCGAATACCAGGGGGCGGACACGAGCTAGCCGCTGGACAGCGTCTCCGCAGGCTACAGCACCAGCGGCAATCCGACCAGCCTGCTAGATAGCGGCACCGTGGCCCCGGCGAACGCGAACCTGCTCGTCTTCGCGGGTGGCAACATTGACACCGGGACTGCGGTTGCAGGCACCGGCTTCACCGCGATTCAATCGAATGTGGGCAGCATCACGGAACAGAACACGGCCACCATCACAGGCAACAATGTCCTCCAGCGCGCGACCGCTGGTCTCAGCGCCTGCTGCGCCACCGGCAATTGGCTGATGCAGATGGCGATCTTCCGAGATGCGTCATGGACAGTCGGTGGGGGCTGGAATCCGCCACGATTCGCTGCGATCCTCGATGCGACCCAATTTCCCGGCAGCGACATCGGGGCGCAGATCAATAATGCATACGCCGCCCTTCCCGCGAACGGAGGGCACATCATCGTCCCCGCAACGCCTGACGGGAGCTGCCGGAACATTACCAGCGCCACGAATGCGATCTCGTTCACGACGCCAGGGAAGTATCCCCTGCTCGAATGTGCTGGTGGCTCTGGGTCGAACGGGCCGGGCCTTTCCCCCACGATGGAGGGTTGCCTTAACTACATGCCTAACATGGGAACGGCGCTCACGCTGGACTACGCTGTTGGAGGAGTGGGTCCCGGTTCCGGCTCCGCGAAAGCATCCGGACATGGTGTGCGTAACTGCACCCTCATCAACGCCCAATGTCAGAGTCAGGGAGGATGCGGCGGGACGGCCATCGGTATTGACTTCGGAACCGGCACGGTTAATCAGGGAGCTCAGTCGGGCACCATGGAAAACGTTTCCGTTGTCGGGTTTTCGACGGGCGTAAGAAATGTCAATTTTTACTCCGCTCCGATGACGTGGATCAACCCACAAATATGGGACAACGGCGTGGGTTTCGATGTCGGCAGCGTGTCCACTACGCAGATTTTTGGCGGCTTCTTCGACTCCAACGGGGCGTCCAACGGGACCGGGGCCGCCCTCAGGGCCGACTCTTCGGTCTGCAACTCCACCGTCAATAAGGGGTGTTTTGAATTCCACTTTTTCGGCACCACGTTTGTCGCCAATCCTTCGTGGGTGGTTGACGCAAGCGGTAACACCTCCAACCCGGCGATCTGGGACTGCATCAGCTGCCATCTAGAGAACGGCAGCGGGGCGTCGCAGAAACCACACTACATCCAGGGGAACGTGGATGTTCTTATGGTGGGAGGCACGGCAGAGGATGACGTAGGTTCAACGCAATGCGTAAACGAGGGCTCAGACTACTGGTTCAACGCCCAGGGGAGCAAATTCACCGTGCAGGGGACTGCCTTTAACATTGCTGCCTGTAATCCCATGGTTGGCATCATCCAAGACAATACGTCCACGCGGGTATTGATGCAGGGCTTCAACATGAATCCGGCCCATTTGACCAACATCGTGGGAGGCACGGGATCAGCCAAGGCTACTGTCTGGATGCAGAACGGGAACACCGGAAGTCCCGCCTCTCCCTATGTGTTTGAGGCTCCAATCGTCTCCCCCTCCGTAACGCTTGTCTATAGCTGCGGCAACACCACGTCGTGTTCCAACACGGCTCAATTGGAGCCCCCGGTCTTGCTGAAAGGGGTGGTCGCGTTGACCAGTGGTACGCCCTCAACCGCGACCATCACAGGAATCTCGGTTTTTAGCGTGACATCGTACAACTGCACGTTGACCGACATTACCACGGCATCGAATAACGGAACGCTGAAGTATAACGTGGTGGACAAAACGAGCTTCACGATTACCGGGGCGAATACGAGCACCGACACTATTTCCTACCTCTGCGTGGGGAGCTAGGCGAGTAGGTTTCGATTCGCGGTTCTCGCCAATGCACCCGCGCCCGCCTGCCCTGTCAGCCCTATCGCTTCCCCTCGCCGCCATCCCTCTTCGTGCTATCGTCACCTCATGCGGCGCACCACCTTCCGCCTTCTATCTACATTGATCCCGTTTATCCTGCTCATCTTTTTTCTGCTCGTCTTTATTCCGCTTACCCCACCGGCGCTGGCGAAGGAAAAATATCAGCATCCCGGTCCCATCCAGCTCGACCGCGAGGGCGAAAAGTGGGCGGAGAAAACCCTGCGCAAGCTGACTCCGGAAGAAAAAGTCGGCCAGCTTTTCATGATCTGGGTGCGGGCGCAATTCCTGAACGTTGACAGTCCCGAGTACCGCCAACTGCGCGACGCCATGGACAAGTATCACCTCGGCGGTTTCACCATGACAGTGCGCTGGGAGCCGCCGTTTCTCTATCGCAACGAGCCTTACGAAGCCGCCGTGCTGCTGAACCGCCTGCAATCGGATTCCAAGCTTCCACTGCTGATCGCCGCCGATTTCGAACGCGGCCTCACCATGCGGTTGCAGGGTGCCACGCCATTCCCCCACGCCATGGCCTTCGGCGCGGCCGGCAAACTCGACTACGCCGAAGCCTTCGGCCGCATCACCGCAGAGGAAGCCCGCGCCATCGGCGTGCACTGGAATTTTTTCCCTGACGTGGACGTTAACTCCAACCCCGCCAACCCCATCATTAATACGCGCTCCTTCGGAGAAGATCCCGCGCAGGTCGGCGATCTCGCCGCCGCCTACATTCGCGGCGCGCGCGCCCATGGCATGTTGACCACTGCCAAGCACTTTCCCGGACACGGCGACACCGCCACCGACTCCCACCTCGGCGTCGCCCAGGTTACGGGCGATCTGGCGCGCCTACGCTCGGTTGAGCTGCCACCGTTTGAAAAGGCAATCGCCGCCGGAGTTGACTCCGTGATGGTCGCCCACGCAACGGTCCCCGCGCTCGACGCTGATCCCAATCATGTAGCCACAACTTCTTCGACAATCGTCACGGGCCTGCTCCAAGAACAACTCGGATTCAAAGGCATCGTTGTTACCGACGCGCTCGACATGGCCGGCCTCACCCGCCTTTACGCCTCCAACATTGGCCGCGCCGCCGTGGATTCGTTCAAAGCGGGCAACGATCTGCTGATCATTCCCGCCGACCTCGATGCGTCTTATCGTGCGATGCTGCAGGCAGTGCAGAACGGCGAGATCTCCCGGGCGCGGCTCGATGCTTCAGTATTGAAGATTCTGAAAGCCAAAGCTTCGCTGAATCTGCAAAAATCTCGCCTGGTTGATCTGGGTGCGATTTCCACTTTGGTGGGCACACCGGAGAATATGGCTCTTGGCCAACGGATCGCGGATGACGCCGTCACCCTGGTGCGCGACGACGGCAAAGTCCTGCCGTTGAAAAAAGCGGGAACTGCCGCCCCCGGTCTTCCGTATCAGAAGGTGGCAGAGGTGCGTAATAACCTGGTTGCGGTGGTCTTTTCCGACGACGTGCGCACCGAAGCTGGACGCACTATGGAGCAGCAAATCCGCACCCGAGTGCCGGATGCCAACGTGATTTACGTTGATCCGCGCATCGCGGAGGCGATGTCCGTAGAGGTGTTGCAAGCTGTGGGTCAGGCGCAGGCGGTGGTCGCGGCGGTTTATGTGATCCCCACTGCGGGAAGAGTTGTGCCGGCTGAGACTGGCATGACGAAGACGAACTCGGTGGCTCTGGCTGACGCCAGCGCCACGCTGCTGCGGAAGATCCTGGATGCCGCGGCAGAGAAGACTGTCGTCGTCGCCATGGGAAATCCATACCTGGCGCAGGATTTTTCCGCGGTGCAGAATTATATGTGTACTTTTTCCAACGTTTCAGTCTCGGAAATAAGCGCGGCAAAGGCGTTGTTCGGCGAGATCGCCATCCGCGGCCACTTGCCGGTCACCATCCCGAATATCGCACAACGGGGAACGGGGATCGAACGTCCCGCGCGAATTGGACAAGGAGCTGTTCAAAATGCTAATTCCCAAAGTTCTCGACAATAAAAGTATAGCGCTGATTGCCGTGGCATTTGCCGGCTTGCTGACCATTCTCGGTTGCAGCGTTGACGTGAAAGACGGTAAGAACGGCGAGAGCAGCAAAGTTGACATTCAGACCCCGCTGGGAGGCATCCACGTAAACGAGGCCGCCGACATTCGCGACACCGGTCTCCCCGCCTACCCCGGCGCCCGCATCAAGGAGAAGACGCACGACGGTGACAGCAAAAGCGCCAACGTCAACCTCTCCAGTATGGGCTTTGGGCTGAAAGTCGTCGCCCTCGAATACGAATCCGATGATCCTCCCGACAAGGTCATGGCTTTCTACCGCGACAAGCTGAAGAAGTACGGCGACGTGCTCCAATGCCGCACCAACAAACACGGCGGCGACGAGGATGTCGATTATAACGGCAAAGACTCCGTCTCCAAGCCGGTCACCTGCAAAGGCGACAACAGCGGCAGCGTGATCGAGCTCAAGGTCGGCACGGAGAACAATCAGCACATCGTGTCGGTCGAGCCGGAAGGCAAAGGCACGGACTTCGCAGTGGTGCTGGTGCAAATCCACGGCAAAGATACGATCTAGCCCCGACGTTCCAGCGGGTGCCCCATCCTAACGGAGCGTTCTCCGCGACGTTAAGGTGGAGAAGTTGATGCCCTTCACATCGCAATTCCGCAAAAATGCTACAGTTTGAACCGCGCGGCAGGAGAGCACCGCCCGCTGCCGTGATCTCTGGAGGCAGGAATGAAAGCATCCCTGTTTTATCGAATCGCTGCCGTTCTCCTGGTACTTTTTGACGCCGGACACACCTCTGGTTTTCCCTGGTCCGATCCCAAGTGGGCAGTGGATCTTGGCTCCATGCAGTCAACTCACTTTTACATCACGGGGTTCAGCCGCACTTATTGGGATTTTTATGTGGGGTTCGGACTCTTTATCAGCGTGTTTTTTCTACTCGCGGCGGTATTGGCGTGGCAGCTGGGCGGCCTTCCGCCCGAGTCTTTGGCACGCATGCGCGGCACGGCGTGGACCTTCGCCCTTTGTTTTGCCGCCATCACGGTGTTGAGCTGGAAATACTTTTTTGCGATTCCCATCGTTTTCTGAATCGCGACCACATTATGTTTGACCGCCGCGGCATGGCTTTCAGCAAAGCCGGTTTCCAGGCCTCCGTTGCGATCGTAAGTTGACAGTGCGCAGAGTTTTTTTCAACTCGGACGCCCCCCAAACTGTGATACGCTTGCAGCGCTCGATCTGCGCTCCCCCGCGTTGCTGTGAATTGGATGAAGACCGCCACAGCCGGGCTCGGCACTTGATGGAATTCTCCTCAGGAGGTGCTCTGTGACCTCGTTTCGCAAAATCATTTTCGTCTTCGCGATGCTCGTGTTCGCGGCCATACCGTTCGCGCTGGCACAGGGAACGTACACGCAGATTGATGTGCCCCAAGCGCTCCTGACCGCCGTAAACGGCATAGATTCGGCCGGAGACCTGGTAGGCGTCTATGAGGATGCGAGCAACGCATACCACGGCTTCCTCTCGAGCAACGGGCTTTTCACTACGATTGACTACCCCGGAGCGCAACGCGGAACATACCTCAACGGGATAAATGATGTCGGGCAGATTGTCGGCTATGCTCCCCAAGGTTTTAGCGAAGTGTCTTTTTTGTATGAGCTTCAGAGTCAGACCTTTACCAGGCTCAGAAATCTTGGTAGTGACCAGCCATTTGTAACCTCGATTAACAATGCCGGCACGATTGCGGGATACTTTCCCGCGCAAACTGGTGGAACTCGGACAGTTGGTTTTGATTTGATTGGCTTGACGTACAGTCGTATTCTTCCTCCTGGCCAATTCCAGGCGTGGGCGTACGCCATAAGCGGCTCGGGTGAGGTCATTGGCGACACGGAGACGAATAAGGGCTCCAACATAAATTTCTCGTTCAGCGACGGGAAATACAAGCCGATAGTCATACCAAATTCTCCAAGCGCTGGAATAACCGGGGTCAACAATCTAGGGACCGCGTTAGTGGGCTACTACGGAAATTCTTCTTCTTGCCCTACTTGCAGCTTTGTGTATCAGAACGGGACCGTGCAGCTGTTGGTGTTTCCGGGGTCGGTTGATACATCGGCCACTGGCGTTAACGACGCTGGCGTGGTTGTGGGCAGTTTTACAGACTCGAGCAACAACGTCCACGGCTTTACCTGGGCCCCTCCCACTCCGATACCGAAGAAATAGATCACCATTTCAACCATGACCAAGCCCTGAAATATCTTCAATTTGCAAAGCATCCATCCCCACTCCTCCTGCAACTAAATATTTAGGTGACAAACCACACCTTGCCGCGTCTAATAATTTAGTTGGAGGAAGCTGCTCGTGCCGCGCCATAAATCCGCCACCCTGACCGAAGCCGAATTGAGGCTCATGGACGTCCTCTGGCTGAAGGGTTCGGCGACCGTGCAGCAGGTGCTGGAGACGCTTCCCGCCAAACCCTCCCTGGCCTACAACTCGGTGCTGACCACCATTCGCGTCCTCGAACAAAAGGGCTACGTGAAACATATAAAGGATGGCCGGGCGCACATCTACATGCCCCTGGTCGGGCGCAAAGAAGCCACCCGCTTCGAGATTCGCCACCTCGCCAACCGCTTTTTCAAGAACTCTCAGGACATGCTGGTGCTCAACATCCTCGAAGACCGCGGGGTTGACGCCGAGGAAGTACAGCGGCTTCGCCAGCTCTTGGAGGATGGCAAGTGAGCCTCCAAGCGCTTGCTCCCATGCTAACGGTCCGCATGCTGAACTGCATGTTCGAAGGCAGCGCCATTACCGCGTGCGCCTGGCTAGCGCTGAGGGCCATGGGCCGCCGCAACGCGGGAACGCGATTCGCAGTCTGGATGCTGGCTTTGTTTGCGATCGCAGCTCTGCCCTGGCTCGATCTTCTCCTTCCCGCCCGCGCGGGCCTCGCTGTTGAGAATACTCACGCTGCGCTTCTGCTGCCCCGCTCCTGGGCGCTGGATATCCTAGTTCTGTGGGGTGTGATCGCCGCCGCCGCCCTGTTGCGGATCGGCATCGGTTTGTGGCAAGTCCGCAAACTGCGCCAGTCGTGCCGCCGAGTTGACGCCGCGACACTTGATCCGCTATTGCGGAAAACGCTCGTGGACTTTCGTTCCATCCGGCGAGTCACGCTGTGCGTCTCAGACTCGGTGAGAGTGCCCACCGCGATCGGCTTTTTCAAACCCGTGGTCGTTATTCCCGCATGGGCCTGGCAGGAGCTTAGTGCCGATGAACTCAACGTCATCCTGCTGCACGAATTGGCTCATTTGCGGCGCTGGGATGACTGCTCCAACCTGGTCCAAAAAGTGTTACACGCGGTATTATTTTTTCATCCTGCGGTGTGGTGGATCGAGAACCACCTTTCGCTCGAACGCGAGATGGCCTGCGACGACCTGGTTCTCGCCCAAACCGCGAATCCCCGCGCCTACGCCCACTGCCTGGTTTCCGTCGCGGAGAAAAGTTTCCTGCATCGCGGACTGGCCCTGGCCCAGGCCGCCGTGAGCCGCATGCGGCACACCTCGCTGCGCGTTACGCAAATCCTGGATACAAACCGCCCCGGCGCCACCCGCATCTGGAAACCGGCGATCGGTTTGGTCAGCGGCTTTGCCGTGGTCTGCGCAGTTTCTTTCGCGCGCGCGCCGAGACTGATCGCGTTTCAGGACCAAGCGCTGCAAGTCGCCGCAGCGAGTTCATCGTTGTCCGCCGTACCCACGCGGCCCGTCGGAAACGTCGTTCCCGTCAGTTTTCGCATCGACAAGGTGGATTCCGGAGCAAGGGGAGTTTCACCCAAGCCCGCTCTTGCTCGCGCAACCAAACATTCAGATGAGCTCGCGCAATCCCAGGCACTACAGGCGGAACTGGTCCGGACGCAGCCGCTGATTATTCCTGACTTTGTGCTGGCGAACCTGCCCGGCGCAGCCGCCAGCGCCGCGCCCACAGAAGCAGTTTTCGTAGTTATGCAAGGTGAGCAATTTGACCAAGCTGGCCCGGTGTTCTGGACAGTCACCGTTTGGCATGTGACCATCCAGCATTCCGGCAAGAATCCACTCCGAGCGGAGAACTCAGCGAAATCCATCTAAGGAGTTTTGCAGTACCACACAAATTCGTTTGCAAGATAAAACTAAATCATTAGTTGTAAAAGGAGAATAAGAACACCATGAAAGACCGCATCACAGGAACCTTAAAGCACCATTCAACCCCCCGCTTTCTGGCGCCGCTCGTCGCAATCGCGCTGGTGGCCTCTATCGCGGCCTACGAAACCGCGAAACCCGCCTTGGCGAAAGCAGCAGCTCCGGCTCCCGCCCCAGCGGCAGCCCCGCTGGATGACAACAACGTCTCGACCCTGCTCGCGCTCGACCGCGACATGGAAGCGCTGGCCGCGCGCGTCACGCCTGCGATTGTCAACGTGGCCGTGACATCGCACGAAAAAGCCGCCATGGGCGAGGGGAACATGCCCGAGGGCATGCAGCAATTCTTCGGACAATTCTTTGGCCATCAGATGCCGATGCAGCCGCCGCAGCCGCGCGTGGAACACGGCATTGGCAGCGGAGTAATCATTTCGCCTGACGGCTACATCGTCACCAACAACCACGTCATTGACGGGGCCGCGGACATTCGCGTCACCATGCAAGACCGCAAGATTCTCAGCGCGAAACTGATTGGAACCGATCCCCTCACCGACGTCGCTGTCATCAAAGTGGACGGCAAGGATCTGCCCAGTGTTCCCTGGGGCGACTCCACCAAGCTGCGCCCCGGAGAAACCGTGCTCGCCTTCGGCAATCCCTACGGGTTTCGTTTCACCGTCACCCGCGGAATCGTCAGCGCCCTAAATCGTCCCAGTCCGTTTCGCGATGATCCGCGCCGTCCGGGCGAATTCATCCAAACCGACGCCGCCATCAATCCCGGCAACTCCGGCGGTCCGCTGGTGGACGCGCGCGGCGAAGTCGTGGGCATTAACACCTTCCTGCTTTCGCCCTCGGGCGCGTTCGCAGGAATGGGATTCGCCATCCCGACGCAGATCGTGCGGCCCACCGCAGAGACGCTCATTCGCGACGGCAAGATTTCCCACGGCTACATGGGGGTCGGCATCACCGATGTGACTCCGGAGAACTCGAAGTTCTTCCAGATGAAGAACAATGAAGGCGCAGTGGTCACGCAGGTCGAGCCCGATTCACCGGGAGCCAAAGCCGGGTTGAAAATCGGCGACGTCATCACCGAGCTGGATGGAAAAGAAATCAGCGACTCCGGCCAGCTTCAGGTGGAAGTCGGACAGAAGCGTCCGGGCACGACCATCAAGCTGGAAGTGGTGCGGGAGGGAAAGAACGTCAGCATTCCGGTCACCTTGGAGGCCATGGGCAGCCGCGACAACAAAGGCGAGGAATCCTCCGAAGCGGCGTCCGGCAAGCCCCGCTGGGGGCTCGGTCTGGCGGATATGACGCCCGACATGCGCGACCAGCTACAGGCCCCGAGCGATGTTCATGGGGCGGTCGTGGAGAAGGTGCTTCCCGGCAGTCCGGCGGATAATGCCGGCTTGCAGCGTGGAGACATCATCATCGGCGTCAACCGGCGCGAAGTGCAAAACGCAGACGAGGTTCAGAAAGCATTGGCCAACGTTCCCAAGGGGCAGGATGCCCTGGTTCTGGTGTGGTCGAACGGAGGCAATACATTCCGCGTGCTGCACTCTGAGCAGGGCTCGTAAGGAACAGCCCCGCCCTCCGCAAAAAAACGCGGAAGGGTGGGGCACCCGCGAGCTACGTCTCTACCCATTTCTCGCCACCGCTATTGCGAGAGATAGCGCGCGACGTAGCCGGTTTCGAACTCGATATCAAGGGTTGACGTGCCTGCCACAACGATCTTGCCATCACTCTGGATGGCCAGTGCGTTTATGACGGAAACAACGTTGCCGGTGTTTATGGCAGTAATCACTATTCCATTTGTGCCGAAAGTGGTGTCTATCTTTCCGGCACTGGTGTAGCGGGTCAAGCCGAAACTGGATGAGGTGAAGGTGGCGGAGGAACTGACACCCGCAGCTCCGGCGGCGACGATATCTCCGGTGGATTGCACCGCGACGGCAAAGGCGCCGGAATCGTTGGCGGTGGCGCCAAAGTCTGTGATCGCAACTCCCCGGGTACCGAAGCTGCCATCGATGCTGCCATTGGCGTTGTAGCGGACGACTCCGAAACCAATGTCGTTGGCGGTCAGCGGCGCATTCAGCTTGCTGGTGATGGCGCCAGCCACCAATATCTTGCCGTCACCCTGCAACACCAAAGCCGACGCCGAGGCCACGCTTGCCGCCATTCCCGCAGCGCCGAAGGTCGTGTCAATCGTGCCGTTGGAATTGTAGCGGGCGATGGATCCCGTTTGTGCCGCGGGCGCACCGAACACAATTTTCCCAAACCCGCTCGAGGTTACCAGAATTTTCCCGTTTGATTGCACCGCAACCTGGCTCGGAGTGCCATATTGCAGGTTGACCAGCCCGCCGCTGCCGAAGCTGGTGTCAAGCTGACCACTGGTGGTGTAGCGGGCCATCAGACTGGGATTGATGGAGCCGGCGACCAGCAAGATTTTCCCGTTCGCTTGCAGTGCCAGGCCGCCGTTGCCGAACTCAACCGAAATGAGCGAGGTGAAGCCGCCAGTGCCAAACGAGGTGTCGAGGCTGCCGTTGGATTCCACCCGCACAAGCTGCACTCCGTTAATTGCGTCTGCGGCCGCAACAATCTTGCCGTCGGACTGGATGGCCACGCCGAAGAATCCCTCTTCATCGACTGCACCCGTCGGTAGGAAATTTGCAACGCCACCCGACCCAAAACTGGTGTCAAGCGTGCCGTCGGTGTTCAAACGAAAGAGCATGTCGGCAAAGGCATTATTGAAAACACCGATGCCGGCGACGACAATTTTGCCGTCGCTCTGGATGGCCACCGCATTCGTCGCCGACTTGCTGGTCGGGGCCTGAAAAAGGCCTCCGGTGGCGAAGGTGGGGTCGAGTGTGCCGGCCTGCGCGGATGCGTAGCTGGAAGCGAACAGCAGGACGGCGAGGTTGAACAGCAAAACGTGTTTCAGGATGGTCTTAGGTTGCATAGGTTCCTCCTGCACTTCAATTGTGACCTGGATTGTGTGGCTCCGACTTCGCGAGGAGACTATGCCAAGCTGCGCAAGCGCGTGTCCAGGAGTTGTAAAAGAATTGTCAATTTACAATCGAAAGCCGTCTGGTCATTTTCCCCGGTACACAATTCCGCCCTTCATCACAAAGCTGACATTCTGCAAAGCTCGGATATCCTTTAACGGATCGCCCGGCACCGCGATCACATCCGCGAAATATCCTGCCTTCAACGCACCAATCTGTCCCTCCCAGCCGAGCAGTTTTGCGCCGTTCAGCAAATCCGCCTGCAACGCCGCGAGAGGCGTCATGCCGTATTTCACCATGAGTTGCAGCTCCTGCGCCTGGGTGCCATGGGGAAACGGGCCAACGTCGGAACCAGCCGCCATGGGCACGCCGGCCGCAAGTTGTTTGCGAAATTCCGCCACCTTCAGGTCGAGCATTTGGCGCTCCCGCGCCGCCTGAGCCGGTGAGGACGCATGATCAGTGAAGTACTCAAAAATGGTGAGAGTCGGCACGGCAAAAATGCCCTTCTCCTTCATCAACCGCACGGTGGCATCGCTGAGCTGGTTGGCATGATCGATCGAGACCACTCCAGCCTGCGCCGCATACAGCGTTCCCGGTTCGCCCGTCGCATGAACGGCTACCCGTCTTCCGGTGCGCGCGGCTTCCTGCACCGCCGCAGCCAGTTCGGCTTCGGTGTATTGATAGACAGTGGTCAGCTTGCCATCTCGCACCGTATCCGGACCGGTTTCATAAATCTTTACGAAATCCGATCCCTCTTTCGCCTGTTGCCGAATCACCGCGACCAGTTCATCGGCGTTGTTGGCGTAGGTGGCATTGGAAATGACATGCTGTTCGGGATTGAAATGGATCGCATCTTCATGCCCGCCGAGAATATCTACGGCATTCCCGCTGATGCGTAGCCGCGGCCCGGGAATCAATCCGTCATTGATCGCATTGCGCACGGCTGTGTCGGCTGAACCCGCGCCCTCGGTTCCCATATCGCGTTCGGCGGTGAAGCCGGCCAGCAGATCGTCACGAGCTGCCAGGCACGCCAGAATTGTGCGCTGCGGCACGGACTCCTCCACCGTCTGCAAATCCTCCGCGCCGGGATGCAGAAACAAATGCACGTGCGCATCAATCAACCCTGGGAGCAACGTGGTGTCTCCCAGGTCGATCACCTCCGCTCCCGCCGGATGCTTCACCGCCGACCCGGATTCCACGATGCGCTCGCCCAGGACCAGCACCTCGCCGGGCGTGAGCGTATGGCCGGATTCGATATCGAGCAGGCGCGCCGCATGGAGTACGATAAGGTGCGCGGATGTGGACTGCGCCGGCGTGAAGGCAGGAGCACCTAACAACACGGCCGTCAAGAGAGCAACTAAGTATCTGTTTTTCATAGCGGAAGCGATGGTACCACTTTGAAGAATGCCCGCGCAGCGGGGCAGATTGGAGTTGCTACCAAACCCGACCGCCAGAGGCGTTCGTTACAGAGGCGTTCGTCTCTTGACAATCCGCTTGATCGTCTCTAACGTACCGACGGGCATCGTGCGGGTCCCGGCTTTGACACTTAGCTGGCAGTTCGAGATCCGCGTGGCTATCGCCCGATCGCAGATCCCAGGGAGGCAATCATGAGGCACCCGAACATTTTCTGTTTTGCGGTTGTTGCACTTTCTCTCGCCCTCAGCTTATCCGCGGTCGGACAAACTGTAGTCGCTACCATTCCTGTAGGAGCCAACCCGGACTGGGTGGCCGTTGACCGGAGAACCAATCTTATTTACGTGGTGAATGTCGGCTCCAATACAGTTTCGGTCATTGACGGTTCCACCAATACCGTGGTCGCCACCGACACGGTGGCCAACTTCCCGCAAGCCGACACCTATGACTCCGCTCTCGACCAGATCTACGTCGGCGTGTTTGGGTCGAGCGACCAAGTTTCAATCATCGCCGGAAAGAGCAACCGTGTCCGGTCAGTCCCCATCAGCGGGAGTGGTGTTGTTACGGGCATCGCCGCGGACAGCGCCAACAGTTCGGTTTACATGTGCAATCCCCCAAACGACGTGGTCGTGCTGGACGAAAAAACGGATCGCGTGAGTGCCATAGTCAATGTTCCCAACTGCGGATTCGGCCTGGCTGTAGATGCCAAGGCAAACCTGATTTATGTTGCGACTTTCACGCCAAACATTACGGTCATCGACGGCCGTAACAACCAGATCGTGGACAACTTTAGCATCGACCTTACCGGAGTGGTCTCGGTCGCCACAGATCCGGCGGGAAGCAATCATCTCGGGATTGTGGACACCAACGCCGGCAAGTTCGAGGTGCTTGACGCTTCTACGGGTGCACTGCTCGGGACAGTAAGCGGCCTGCAGAATCCCTTCGGCGTCGTGTTCGAGCCTGGAGCCAAATATGCCCTGGTCACCGAAGAAAACGCCAACGATATGGCGCTCATTTTCACCACAAACTACACCGTCGTCAGCCGCACACCCGTGGGAACATTTCCCCTCGGCGTTGATTACAACCCCGCTAGAAAGCTCGCGTACGTCGCGAACTACGAGAGCAATACGGTGACGGCGATCTCGATTCCGTAGGAGATGAAGCGGTGTGACTCTGTGAGCGGTGAACATCCCGGCCCAAGGGAAGCCTGGGGCGGGTCACTCGGAGCAAGCGGAGTCGCCCAGGGCTACCGGCCCAGAGCCGAGATCTGGGGCCAAGGGAATCGACAAAGAGCTTGACTTGTCATCCAGCCTACTTCTGCACCTGTATCCCTAACTCCTTCAACTGTGCCGCGCTCACCGGGGTGGGCGCATCCACCATCAGATCCACCGCGCGGGCGGTTTTGGGGAAGGGAATCACTTCGCGCAGGCTCTCGGCGCCGGCAATGATCATCACAATTCGGTCCAAGCCCAACGCGATTCCGCCGTGGGGAGGGGTGCCGTATTCCAGCGCCTCAAGGAAAAATCCGAAGCGGGCGCGGGCTTCATCCTCGGTCATTCCGAGAGCATGGAAAATCTTGCGCTGAATGTCCTGCCGGTGGATACGAATCGAGCCGGAACCCAGCTCCGTGCCATTGAGGACGACATCATAAGCCAGCGCACGCACGGCGCCCGGGTCGGATTCGAGCTTGTCCATATCGTTATCGTGGGGAGAAGTGAACGGATGGTGCGCCGGATTCCAGCGCCTGGCGTCTTCGTCGTACTCGAACATGGGGAAATCGCTGACCCACAAGAAGCGGAAGTCCTGCGCGGGATCGCCGGACCGCTTGAACACTCCGTGGCGCTCGCGATATTTGTCAGCCAGTCGCAACCTGTAGGCGCCGGCGGTCTTGCAAAGGCCGGCGGCAGTAGCCTTGAAATCGGAAGGCTGCCTTGCCCCCACGAGCGCAACAAGATCGTCCGGTTTTGCCGAACACATTCCCTTCAGGTGCGCTGCGGCTTGTGGCAGCGACTTTTCCAACCGGTCCATGTCCAGCAAACTGAGCTCTAACGTCTGGACGCCAAACAATTCTTTGTTTTCATCCCGTTCTTTGCGCGAGAGCTTGCCAACGTTTGGAATGCGGATAGCAAGCAGAGGAAGCGCCGCATTCACGCCCAGCTTTTCCAGGTCGCCAGCGGCAAACGCCTCTCTCACATCAGTCATCGCGGGAAGGCGCATGTCGGGCTTGTCGCTGCCGTAGAGTCGAATCGCATCGTCATACGTGATGCGCGGAAATGGAGTGTTGATCTCGAATCCGGCAACCCTGAAAGCCGCGGTCAGAAATCCCTCGACTACTTCCCAAACAGTCTCCGGCTGCGGATAAGACATCTCCAGGTCAATCTGGGTGAATTCGGGCTGGCGGTCGGCGCGCAGATCTTCATCGCGAAAGCAGCGGACAATCTGAAAATACTTGTCGAAGCCGGAGATCATCAGAATCTGCTTGAACAGCTGCGGCGACTGCGGCAGGGCATAAAACGTCCCCGGCTGCACGCGGCTGGGCACAAGGTAGTCGCGCGCGCCTTCCGGTGTGGAGCGAGTCATAAACGGGGTTTCGATCTCAAAAAAACCCTGCGCCGAAAGATGATTGCGGATGGCCAGCGCCACATCGTGCCGCAGCTCGATATTGTGCTGCAGAGCATCGCGGCGGAGATCGAGGTAGCGATACTTCAGGCGCATTTCCTCGTGGGGCAACGCGGAGTCGCCGGGCAGAAACGGAGGCTGTTTGGAATCGTTCAAGATGCGCAGTTCATCGGCGACGAGCTCAATCTCGCCGGTCGGAAGGCTCCGGTTGATAGTGGCATCATCGCGCCGCTTGACCGTACCAATGACAGCGATGACATATTCGTTGCGCAGCGTGGAGGCCTTCCCGTGAATCGCTACGTCGCGTTCTTTGTTGAAGACCACCTGGGTCACGCCCGAGCGGTCGCGCACGTCAACGAAAATCAAGTTGCCGAGATCGCGCCGGCGGTTCACCCATCCCATAAGCACGGCTTTTTGGCCGGCGTTCGAGGCGCGCAACGCGCCGCACATATCAGTACGTCGTAAGCCGCTCAGGAAATCGAGCACGGTTGTGCCTTTCAGTGGGAAACGAAGTGTAAAACTGAATCAACGATTATAAATGGCCAGAGAGCAAAGCTAATGGGCGAATTGACATTCGGAAGGCCGACCACCGTGCATCCAGCCCTAAAGCCATGACAAGTTCTTGGTCTGCACCCACCGGCCAAGCGGAGTTTTGGACTTCAGCCATAATTTTGAATTGAAGTAGTCGAGATATGTGGCGCGCATTCGTCGAACAGCAGATTGTCTTCGAACCGCATCAGCTTGCGACGCGAGGGCGTAGCCCAGCTCCTGCAGAGTCTCCCCCACCAGGGCTTCCAGTTTTGCCAATTCGTCCTGGTCGAGCAGGCTGCGCCACCTTCCGATAGGGTTGAACTCATCTTTCGGTGCGCTCTCAAAGGAAGTATTGGGTTTGCTCACCGAACCAATTCCTGCCTTGAGGATGCGGTCGTAATCCAGATCGTGTTCGATGAACCGGCCCAGTTGGGTTAAGGTTTCCCGGGGATCACGAATGAGTTTCTCGAAACTGACTTCGCAATAGTCAGCGCCCAGCTTGCGCCCGCCTTCACGGCCTTTTCGAACCATCCATTCCCAATAGAGCGCGCTGGCGAACAGTGGACGGCTCTTGTCCCAGAACAGCGGGCGCACCCAATCCTGTTTTTCCATGGACAGGGCGGCGTCGCGCCCGTCGCGGATGATATGGATGATCAACGCGTCCGGGATGGTTTGCTTGATACGCGGCAGGTAAAGGAGATGTTCCGGCGTGCAATCTGCCCAGCGCGCGACGCCCTGACTGCGCGCTATCTCGCCCATCACGATCTCGAGAAAGTCTCCCGCATCGCGACACTCAGCAAGCACTTTGGCTGTGATCGAGTCGGCGTCCAGACCGGATCGCTGGAACAGCTTGCTGCCGAGCCATGCCTGAATGAGCTTTTCCCGATTGCGACGGACACTGAGATCCCCGAAGCGAGGCTCGAGAAGGTTGAAAGCGTTCGACTCGGAGCGATAAACCGCGAATCCCCCGGCCGAGAGGAGCATATGGTAAAGCAGAGTGGTGCCAGAACGCACGCTTCCGAGAACGAAAACCGGAGCTTTGTACCTCGACCGGTTGGTCAGCTTAGGCATGGATCATGCGAAATTCACGCCCCATCAATCATTGGCTCGGGCGTCGGATGATGATACTCCGGAGGCGGCAAACGCCTCAGACCTGTATTCCGAACCGAGGCATACTTGTTCGATATCGTCCGCCAGCCTGGCGACATTGTTCTCGGCAATAATTGCGGGCATTCGGGCAATCAGCGCGTCCCGCTGCGTGACTGCTTTAGCCATCAGGTGTAGCAGGCCATCAGCATCCCCCGCTTTCCAAAGCTCGGTCCCCGCGGGACGCGTACCGTTGTCGGTCGCCAGCACTGGGATCTTGAGCACGACCGATTCCAGCACCGAGGAGCAGACTCCGTCCGTGAGCGGCACACGAATGCAGGCAAGCGAGCGTTGCATCATGGTAAGGAACAGGTCATGAGGAACCGAACCAATCAGGCAAGTGGCTTCTTCCAGTTTTTCAGTGCGTAGAAACGCGCGTAATGGTTGCAATTCGCGCTCGCTGGCGCCCACCAGCAGAAACCCAATCCGGGGAAAGTCGGCTCGAAAACGCCGCATCACCGTCGCCAGAAAGGCGGGCATGTACTCTTTGCGGAAACGCAAAAACACGAAGAATACACCATCATGACTTTGGAAGAACTCTTCTACCACCACCGGAAATACCGCCGGTGCAAAATGAACATAGTGACTAGAAAAATGCGGAATGGGAACGACCCGGCCGGGGTTGACCCCAGCGGTCAGGATCGCTGCTCGTACCGCGTCACTGTTGCAGTAGATTCGTGTAGCAACCCGAAAGAGAAGTGCGAAGGCAAACCGGCGCAGGGGTCGCTTTGGCGCCGGGAAATAGCTTTGCTGATGTCCGCCGCAATAGCTAAGCAAGGCCGGTTGCCGATGGAGGCGCGAAGTGAGCAGAGCGGCCAACGCAAGGAAATATCCCTTTCTGCTTTCGCCATTTACGCGAACGTGGACGGCATAGCCCCGCCGCGACATGCGGAGGATCTTAAGCAAATAATCCCAGCCATTCTGCACGTCAATGTAATCCGGGCTGCGAACCTTGCGGTTTTCATTCAGGTTCATCACCTGACAATCCCATCCGCGAGACTCCAATTCCCGCCGCAGACCCACCAGGCTCATGGACCAGCCGCAGACCGGCGGCGGCCAGTTTCCGATTTGCAGAATCCGCTTCAAATGTTCATCCTCGGTCTGTCGAGCATAGGTCGGTTCAGGCATGCCGCTCCAGCGCGGAAGAACGCAAGCCTTTCTCGTCCAGGAGTTCACGGTAGAGATCCCGATAACGCATCGCGATCTTGCGGATGCCATAACTCGCCATCGCCTTTTGTCGTGCCCGCACCCCGCAAGCAGCTCGCACGTCCGGCTGCATAAGAAACAGTTCTAATGCTGCAGACAATTGCTCTGGATCGTTTGTCCTGGTTAGAAGACCAGTCACGCCATGTTCGACTAACTCAGCGTTGCCGCCGACCTGAGTGGCAACCGACGGTATGCCAGCCGCCATGGATTCCAGGATCACGTTCGAGAGGCTTTCCGAATCGGATGGAAGCACATTGACATCGAGCGCAGCCAGGACCGCAGGCATGTCGCTGCGGTTTCCCAAAAACAGCACCTTGTCTTTCAGGCCGAGTGATTGCGCCAGCGCCTCCAATTCTCCGCGCAACGAGCCGTCGCCCACAAGGACAAATCGAACCTGCGGGAACCGCGGAGACAATCTCGCCGCTGCCCGGAGAAAAACATCGTGCCGCTTGTAGCGATCATTCATGCGTGAGATCATCCCCACGTTGAACGTCCCGGGGTCTCGTGGCAAGGCCGGTGGGGGCGAGGCAAAAAAATCATCGGCTACGCCGTTGGGAATAACGACTACCTTCGACTTCGGGATCCCAGACGAGCGCAGGCGCTCGGCGGCTGCTTCCGAATTGCATACGATTCGATGGCATAGCCGGAACATCAGGTTCTGGGCGTGACGCTTTGCCGGCGACAGCAAATCTCCCAGTTGGCGCTGGCTGCCGATCACGAGCGGAACCCGGGCGGCGCGGGCCGCCGAAATCAGCATTAGGTTTGAATAGAAGTCGAAGGAGTGTGCGAGCGCGACCTGTGAAAGCCGGAGGTGCCGTGCCAGTGCGAACCGGGCGCGTTGCGACCGCCACTTGAGCAAGCTGCCACCTGGAGAAAATTCTCTTATTCCATTCAGCCCCGAAAGAAACGCGCCCTCACGCTTCAAGCAGCCCAACGACGGCGAGAACAGACTGTCGTCGAGAGCCTGTGCCAGCGCGGCGAATTGCCGTTCTGTTCCGCCCGTCTCCAGCGAATTTGTCATCAGGAAGACCGAGGGCAACGGGCCTTTCTCGCTGACGGAATCGGTCTTCTCGAGACAGACAGGAGATTTCATGCTGAGCCAACCACCCTCTTGAGTTCGTAAGAACCTTTCCTCAAGACAGAGCTGCAACCGGACTTCGCAACGAGAGCGATGCCGCTTCCAGAAAATTCCGCTGCCAAAGCTCGAACATCAGCAGCACCCAGATCGCACCGGTATGATTGCGGCTTCCGCGGAAATGCTCGTCCATGATGCTGCGAACTGCGGCCGGCTTGAAGTACCCGCGCTGCATGGTTCGAGGTTCAAGCAAAATACTGAGCAGGCCATCCTTCAATTCCTTACGCATCCAATGCACCAGGGGGAGTGAAAATCCCTGCTTCGGCCGATGCAAAAGCTCGGGCGGGATGCCCAGCCGCTCCGCCAGTTTTTTCAACATATATTTCCGCACGCCGCCTCTGAACTTATATTTGACCGGCAGGCTCGCGACCCATTCCACAAACCCGTGATCGAGCAGCGGGCAGCGCACCTCCAGCGAGTTGGCCATGCTCATCCGGTCCACCTTGTTAAGAATGTCGCCTGCGAGATAGGTCTTGGTATCCAGATACATCAGGCGGCTGAGCGGATCAGCAGCGGGGGCAGCGTCGTAGCAACGCGCGAATTGCTGGAGTGGATCGGCCCAACCTCGTGCCGTCTTGAGAAAGTCTTCCGAGAACAATTGATGTTCACGGTGCAGCGCGGGCAGGAACGAGATCCCGTCAAGATAGCGGTCCCGCGGATTGAGAGTGATATTCCAGGTGAATTTGCGGCCCTTCCAGGCCGAAGGCAGATGGCGGTACACATGGTTTCGATAAACTTTGCCCACTAGGTCTGGCACAAAATAATGCCTGCGGCTCCAGTTCACGGCGTAGCGGTCGTATCCCGCGAAGAGTTCGTCACCGCCATCTCCGGAAAGCGCCACGGTTACGTGCTGCCGCGCCAGGCGAGAGACGTGATAGGTGGGAATCATGGAGGAGTCTGCGAACGGTTCCTCCATCACTCGCGAGAGATGATCCAAGGTCTCGGTGATGTCGGGCTCAACAATGAATTCGTGGTGATCGGTTCCGAAATGGACAGCAACTTTGCGCGCATGATCGGCTTCGTTGAAATCTTCTTTTCGGAAGCCAACGGTGAAGGTTTTTACCGGACGCGAGATGTTCCTTGCCATGAGCGCCACTACAACCGAGGAGTCCACTCCTCCACTTAAAAGAGCGCCTAGAGGAACATCGCTCACCAGGCGCATGGTAACCGCATCCTGCAACCGGCTTTCCATCTCTTCCAGGCAAGCTTGGTCGGAACCGGGATCGTTCGTGCCGTAAGCCGGAACATCCCAGTACCGGCGCAGGGCGAGCTTGGAGCAGCGATACTCGGCGAGATGACCCGGAGCTAGTTTCCTCACGCGCTGAAAAGCTGACTTTGGATCGGGGATGTAGGCGAAGTAAAAATACTGAAGCACGGCTTCCGGATCGACTTCCGCCAATTCCGGAGCCACGGCGAGCATCGCCTTAATTTCGGAGGCGAAATACAATCGTCCCGCGTGTTCCGCGTAGTAGAGAGGCTTCTTCCCCAGACGGTCGCGCGCCAGCAGCAGTGATGCGCGCCCTTCATCATACAAAGCGAGGGCAAACATGCCACGCAGCTTTTTCACACAATCCGCGCCCAGTTCCTCGTAGAGGTGCACAATTACTTCGCCGTCGGTGTGAGTGTAGAAGCGGTGCCCGCGGGTTTCGAGCTCACGGCGCAGTTCGCGGAAGTTATAGATCTCCCCATTGAAGACCAGCCAGACAGTTTTGTCTTCGTTATGGATCGGCTGCCGTCCGCCGGCAAGGTCAATGATGCTCAACCGGCGTATGCCCAACCCAACCGATCCACGGACATGAATTCCCTCGTCATCAGGTCCACGGTGAATAATCGCCTGGCACATGAGGCGCACGTCGGGAGGATTAATGGCCTCGCCCTCGCGCCCGATCATGCCTGCGATCCCGCACATGACTTGCGTCTCCCCGTTTCGTTTTTGCTAACGCCGAGTCGAGCGCAACGGTGTTGCCCAGCCCGGCAAGGACTGGGCCCCTGTTGTCTCGGTCAAGCGGCTGGGGCCCGTGTTCTTTTCCCCCGAAGCGCCTGGTTTCTCAGCCGCGCACCCAACCCGATATAACACGACGGTGTAGGCGACCAAGTAATACGGAAAAAGTTCGTAGGCAGTGTCCGAGAACAAAGCGCCTACCACGTAACTCGCCAGACTGGCCAACAACGCCCCGGTGAGTATCCGGAACTCTCTGTTCTCCTGGTAAAAGGCAGTCTTCCGCGAGAGGCGCAGGTTCCTGTAGGCCCTCTCCAGCAACCACAGGAACAGGACGAGCGCTGGAATTCCCGCCTCCGCGCTCAGTTGGGTGAAGGTGTTATGCGCCACACGCCATTGGCCGGCAGTGGCCTGGAAATTGCCCGGCCCAACTCCAAAAAGCGGATGCTGCAGCGTAGTCATGACGCTCTGTTTCAACAAGCTCTGACGGCCTTCGAGCGAAGCGCCTGACATGAATTCTCCGTTGTCCTCTGCGTCCTCCTGGAGAGTAAAAATGGTCGTCAGCCGGTCGCGGTAATGGCTGGGGACGGCTAAAGCCAGGACGGCCATCAGGACCGCAATAGCGACCACACCGATCCGCCGGCCCCGAATGCCGAATTCCACCAGCACCACGAGCATCCCCGCGGCAATTGCCAGAAAACCGCTTCGTGAATAAGTAGCCGCAACGCCGTAGAGCATCGCCATCAGTCCCACAGCCCACAATCCCTTTCTCGCCGCGCCGCGAGCCAGCAAGAGGAACGCGAGGCAAAGCGGAACATTGATTGCAATGTTAATCGCCAAGTCATTGGAATTTTCAAAGATACCGCTCATTGCTCCAATCAGCCGGCCTTGTAAGGTCCTATGCACGAGGAGGGAGATAATCGTGACCAGGGCAGTGGACGCCGTCTGCACGTAGAGCACTTTTCGCAGCTGAGTGGTCGTGGTGATGAGCATCGCAACCAGGAGGCCGACCACAACTGCCTTGGAGAAGTTTTCAAAAACAATTCTCAGGGCGCCGCCGCGCCAGTATGCGAAAGGAATGGCCAGGCAGAGCTGGGCGAACAGCAGGAGCAGGAGTTTGATCTCAAATGGAAGCTTGGTTCGCGCCTGGCCTCCGGCCATGCCCGCGATCAGGCCAATGAGGGCGATGCCGCCGGAGATTTTTGCGGCTGGGAGCCAACTGAGTCCGGGAATCACATCTTCCGGGCGGAGGTAGTAAAGCAGCGTAAACACCAGCAGAGCGCCGTATGCCAGCGCAGCTCTGCCGTGGCTTTTGGCTTCTGGCTGCGCGATGGTTGCCGGCAGCGTGGCCACTATTTGACCTCTTGCCCGGAGCGCGTTGCCATGCTTATCGGCCTGACCGGCTCCCACACGCTGCGGCGTCCGGTGATGAAATTCGCGGATGCGAAGAGTGCAGCCAAATTCAGGGCGACAAACGTAAATGCCGCGTCCGTTATTCGTGTGAGCGGGCCGAGCCTTATTTGCAGAAGGCCAAGCAAGCTCAGACTGTAAAAGCCAATCTGAAGAATCAGGGTGTCACGATAAATGGCGCCGTGCAGAAACATGCTCGAAACCAAAACCCCCAGCAACGCGAAAGCTGCGACGAGCCGCAGAAGCTTGTGGCTTATGAATTCGAACCTCAATGGGTTTTCCCTGCCGAGGAGCCAAGGCGCCAACTGCAGCAACTGGTAGTTCCCGCTCAGCGTTCTAACCTTGCGGGAGAACTCGCGCTCCCTTCCCTGACCGGGCAGGTCCCAGGCGCGGGCGCGCGGATCGAACACCACTCGCGACCCTTGCCGCGCCACATGCATGGGGATGTAAACGTCGTCAAGAATTGTCTCCGCAGGAACCCGCACCAGCAGCTCACGGCGTACGGCGTACAGCGCGCCGGTTGCGCCCACCACCGATCCTGAGGCGGACTCCAATTCGCGAACCTTCTTCTCGATTTTCCAGTACAGTCCCATCCCCGCGGTTGTTTCACCGGAAGCCGGGTCGCCCAGCATCAGTTCGCCACTCACGCATCCTACTTCGGGATCGGCAAAGTTTTCGAGCAGCAGACGTACCGCATCAAGCTCAATTTTCTGCCGGGCATCTGTGAAAACTACAATGTCCCCCTGAGCCAGCTGCACTGCGTCGTTCAAGCCAGAAGCTTTCCCCCGCGGAAGCTGATTAAGCACACCGGTGATTCTCGGATTCTCCGCGTGCGTCCGCAAAACGGCTTCGCTGCCATCGGTTGATCCATCAGAGACAATAATCAGTTGCACATTTTCGGTGGGATAGTCCAGCGCGAGCAAATTCTGCAGTTTCTGTTCGAGAACCTGTTCCTCGTTTCGAACCACCATCATGATGGAGACCGAAGGCGAATAGTGAGCGCGCCGCACAAGCCGTGCCCGCCAAAGGCTGCGCAACCAGAGCCATCCCATGTAGCCGGCATAGGTGTACGCGATCAGCGCCACGGAGCTCCAGAAAATCCACTTCATTGCGCGCCCCGCCCCAGAAGCACGATTTTGATGGTCTCGAACATGATCAGCAAGTCAAGTCCAATGGAAAGGTTCTTGATGTAGAAAAGATCGTATTGCAGCTTCTCTTTGGCATCCTCCAGGGTATTGCCGTAGGTGTACCTTACTTGTGCCCACCCCGTAATTCCCGGACGCACGCTATGCCGGACCGGATAGTAGGGAATCTCCCTGCTCAACCATTGCACAAACTCCGGACGCTCCGGCCGGGGGCCGACAAAGGCCATGTTGCCTTTCAGAACACACCATAGCTGCGGAATCTCATCCAACCGCGTAATCCGCAAAAACCTCCCCATTCGGGTGATCCGGGGATCATCATCGCCCGCCCACGTGGGGCCTGTGTCTGCTTCGGCGTCTCGCCGCATGGTGCGGAACTTGTAGCAAAGGAATATCACGCCACCGAGGCCGACCCGTTCCTGGCGGTAAAGAACCGGGCCAGGAGAATCCAGCTTGATCGCGAGAATTACGAACGGAATGACTGGCAGAACCAGAAGCAGGAGAATGCCGGATGCCAGGAAGGAAAGCATTCGTCGCAACATCGTGAATCCGGCGCTGAAACGAAATCCTTCCGCGAAGATCAGCCAGCTCGGGTAGAGTTGCTCGACCTCGATTCTGCCCGACATCTTTTCCAGCCACGAGGTGGCCTCCTCGATCTTCACTCCGTCCAACCGTAGCTGCAACAATTCATGCACGGGAAGCGTGCCGCGGCGATCGGGCATGGCCACGATCACACGATGGACGTTGCGTTGTTTGATCAGGTCCATCAGGTGAGCCGCAACGGAATCGCGGCTCAGAGGACCCTCGACATTGCCGCTCCAGCCCACGACTTCGACTCCCAGTTCCGAGCGTGTTCGCAAGCCATTCACCAGCCGTTGAGCGCGCTCTCCCATGCCGAGGACGTACACTCTTTCCCGCAGATAGGGCTGCTGCGCCAGCCAGCCGTAAGCGGTACGCCAGCCGATCATCGCTATGGTCAGGATCAACAGCCCGATCAGAGCGGAGTTGTTGCCTGGCATGAAGCGCGGAAAGAAGTAGCTTATGAGCGCCAGAATCAGCGCCAGCAAACCCGGTACCAGCAAGAGCCGGGAATAAAGCTCCGCTTTTTCCCTGAAGTGGGCCGGGTCATAGAGATCGAACAAGTGCGAGAACAGCAAAACGAAGAGCGTGACCACGAGGATTTTGTAGTACCCATACTCAAAATTGAGCACGAGGTAACTGTCCTGACGGTACTGCACCACGGTTCCCAGGAGAAACGAAGTCCAGACAATCAGGGCCTCGCCCGCCAGCAAAATCAGCGTGCGCACCGGGTAATACACATTGAAAAGGCGAATCACGCTTTACCTCTGAGCTGCGGTTTTCCCGTTCGGTTTTCCGGATGCGGGGTAGTAGTACTGCGAGTACGGCATAGAACGCGCCTCAATTGCGTTCAGCACCACTCCCACCAGTTGCTGGACGCGGAACTCCTTCTGTGCCTTGCGGGCAATGTCAAAGGGAGTGGCCTGCGACCGAACCACCATGAGCACGCCATCGCAGGTATTGGCCATCAGTCCCGCATCCGAGACCGGTACTGCCGGAGGCGAGTCGATGATGACCCAGTCGAAAATTGACTCCACCCGGTCGAGCAATAGCTGCATCCTGCCGTTGGCCACCAGTTCCGCGGGATTCGAGATCGTCCGCCCCGATGAGACGAAGAACAGGTTCTCCATGGGGCCGCGCTGCATGACCGCGAACTCGTCTATTTCTCCCAACAAGTATTCCACCAGTCCTGGCGCCGGAGGAGTTCCCAGCGCCATGTGGAGGCGCGATGCGCGCAAATCGCCGTCAATCAGGAGCACCCGGCGTCCGTGCTGGCGGACCAGCACCTGCGCCAGATTGGCCGCCACGAAAGATTTCCCCTCCCGGGGCAGCGCGCTTGTAACCAGAATCTTCTTCAGCGGCCGGTTTTCCCGCAACTGATAAAGCCGCGAGCGCAAGGTGCGAAATTCCTCCGTGCCGTGAACCTGTTCTTCGGAGCTGAAAAACAGCATGGTCGTCAAATCCGGCGACCAGTGGTTCTGCGGACAACGGGCAACCAGCGCGTCAAAACTAAACTCCGAGGCCAGAAAAGGCGAGGTTGAACCGGGCGAGGCATTTTGCTCGGAAGACATCGCGGATGCAGAGGGATCCTTGGGCGAGACCGCCTCAATGCGGTTCCCCCGTTCCTGCTCGGCCCGCTTCAGCGCCTCATGGATTCGGCTCACGTTTTCTCTTTCTTGGGACCATCGTCGTCCTCGTCGCGCAGCCGTTCCGCGAGCGTAGTCAGAGTCTTGAGCGCTGCGATTACATCGAATTTCTCTGTTCCATTCGCTTTCGGAGTTTGCGGCGTGCTCGCCAAGCCGGAGGAAATGCTGCTGTCTCCCAAATCGAAATCACGGGCGACGGCGTCCACAACAGTGGTGGAAACGACCTTTTGCTGATCTACAAAGGCGCTTACCAGGCAATGCTCGCAGATCAGATTCACCACGCGAGGAATGCCCTGAGAGTATTTGTGAATGGCCGCAAGGGCTTCAGGGTCGAAAATGTTCTGTCCGTTCGAACCGGCAATCCTGAGCCGTTGTCCCACGTAGGCTCTGGTTTCTTCCAGTGAGAGCGGATGGGTTTTTGCCCGCAGCGTCAGCCTTTGCCGCAGTTGCCGCAGTTGAGGCAGTTTTAGTTTCTGTTCCAGCTCCGGCTGACCCACCAGCACAATCTGCAGCAGCTTCTCAGTGAAGGTTTCAAGATTGGTCATCAGCCGGATTTCTTCCAGCAGTTCTTCGGAAAGATTTTGCGCCTCGTCAATGATCAATACCGCCGTTTCGCCGGCGCGGTAACGGTCCAGCAGCCAGTTGTACAGCCGCAGCAGGATTTGGCTCTTCGACCGGGAATCACAGGGAATTCCAAAGTCCGCCATCATGTAGTCGAGGAACTGGGGAACATTCATGCGAGAGTTGAAGATGAATGCCGTGGCCACCTGCTGCAGCCTCAGCCATTCCAGCAGCTTGTTAACGAGCGTGGTCTTGCCGGTGCCTACCTCGCCGGTCAACAGCACAAAGCCTTTGCGGCTCTGGATGCCGTAGGTCAAACAGGCCAACGCTTCTTCCGTGTGCCGCGTCAGAAACAGATAACGCGGATCCGGATTTACATTGAAGGGGTTGGCTCGCAATCCGAAAAATTCCTTATACATTGGACCTAGGCCTCAACAATCTCTTTCTTGGGTTCGCTGGGGGGTTGAGCACGGTCGTGCGACCGGCCGCCGCTCTTGCCAGCGCCATTTGGGCCGACCCACGGCACCGAAACCAGGGTTGGCAACTCCAGCGCAGCCAGCACATCCTGCTCCGTGCGAATTGCCTTGTCTCGCATTTCCAGCCATAGCGCCAGACCGAACCCCAGGGCCAGCCCCGCGCCCAAGCCACCGCCTGCAAACTCCAGCCGATTGGGAAAACTGGGCGAATCGGGAAGGTTGGCGGGATCAAGCAAAGTCATTTGCTCGCCTTGTTGCCGCCGCTCCATATCGGTCTGCATCTCTGATTGGCTCTTCTTGCCCAGCAAATCGTCATAGAACTTCTGCGCGGTCGCGTAATTCCTGGTCAATTGCTTGTACTGTTCTTCTACCGCCGGACTCAGCGCAAGTCTCCCCTGATAGGTCTTGATAGCGTCGTCCAGACGCTTTTGGTCGCGCGTGGCCTGAGCGATGGTTTCGTCGTACTGATGAATCTGCAATCGCAGTTGCCGGATTTCCGGCGGTTCTGACGATTTTGACTTGTCCGGAACTGCGCCTTGTGCGCTGGCGGAATCTGCCTCCGCCAGTTTGCGTTTGACTTCGGAGATGTCGTGCTTGGTCTTGACCACGTCCGGATGATCATCGGTGTATTTGCCCTGCAAAATGATGAGCTGGCTTTGCAGGTCATCCAACTGTTTTTGCAGACTTTCCGGATTGGCCGCGGTTTTGGCGGTTTTCCACGCTGCCGATTGCTGCGCCAGCAACGATTCTGCGAAGGACTTGTCTTGCTGGGCGCGATTCAGCGTCTGGGTATTGGCGTCGAGTTGGGAATTCAATCCCATTAGAAGCTTGAGGTTGTTGTCTTCATCGCCGGGCAGTTGGCCCAGGTATTGTTTCTGGAATGCCGCCAGCTTAGCGTCCTGGCTGTCGAGGTCCTTCTTGGCCTGCTCCAGGGACCTCGCCAGGAAATCGGTGGTGCTCTGGGCGACCTGTTCGCGGGTTTCCAGGTTCTCTTCCAGCAGCATCGAAGTAAGTTCGGTGCATACTTGCTGGGCGATGCGCGGGTTATCGGCGGTGAAGTTCACATAGAATCCGGGAACTTCATTCTGCCCCGGCCGATGCCGCCTCGAAGCCGTAATCTCAGGATCGACGCCCTGAATTGAAACATTCAGCCGCAACTCATCAATCGTGTCGTCAAGGTTCTTGCCCTTGTTCAGCCCCAGGCGTTCGATCATCGGCTGCAGGCGATTCGGGCTAAGGATCTGCTGCTGAATGGTCGCAATGCGCTGGGTGAGATCTTCGGTGACAACCGGCTTCACGTAGCCTTCCGGAACCTTCTGACCTTCCACCAAAACGAGCGCTTGTGACGTGTACTTGGGCGGGAAGGCGTAGGAGACGAGAAATGCCGCTAGAGGCGCCAGCAGGACAGGTATCAGGATCACCTTGCGGCGCCGGCGCAATATCGCCACATAATCGTCTATGGTTAATTCGCGATTCCCAATCATGCTGACTTCCGGTTCCTAAATATCACTACAGCGTGACAAATATCGACCAATCATTCGATCAATGCAGCCGTATCGGACGTGGATGCCAATCCAGGCCGATGGAGGCGACATGTCTCTGCGAAGACTGACCGCACGACCCTCCGTTTGGACAGGAGCTGCTGTTAAAGAACAATTCATCAAATTGATAGCTGAAAAACAAGCTGAAATGCGGCCCGAGCTGGCGCTGCGCTGCAGCGCCCGCATACACGTACTGAAAAGAATTTGTGGTTGCGGGCAACAAGCTGAGCAGGCCGGGCTGAATCAGGCTGTTATAGCTGTAGCCGACGTCGCCATTCACAGTCCACACCCGGGTCAGCGGACGGCTTGCGGAAAAGCGCGCGATGTCGCTGGCCGCGCCTAAGAAATATCCCGAACCGCTGGTGTTGTAGCGGTCGAAGTAAAGTCCGACCATGGTCTTTGGAAAGCGGTAACGCAGGGCAGCGTGCACCGCCACCGAGACACGCGTGTTCGAGGCAACGAACGGGCTGTCAATGATCGTCACCTGGGGACCGGCGCCCAGGACCAAGTCCATGCGTCCGGTAATGCGGTGTCCGTACATTACAGTCCCAAGATGGGTGGTGAATGAAGTTCCCGGGAAGTTCGGGTAGCGGAAATCCTGGAACCCGTACAAGAAAGCAATCTGGTCTTTCCGGCCCAACTGATAGTCGTACCCAACCTCCGCCGTGGTCTGGTCGCTGTCGATGAAGCCCGAACTGTTATCGGTAAAGTGCACCAGCCCATAGCCGCCAGCCACAGTCACAGAAGACCGCGCCGTCAGGCTCTTGTCGAGGTCAACCACGGTCAGGTTCGTGATCCGCGGCTGCTGTCCGAGGGAGCCGAATTCCGCGTTGCCAAATAGCCCCGGCAGCCCTTGTCCCAGAGCGCCGCCAATGTAGCCAATACCAGTGAGTCCCTGGTTGTACGCACCCGATTCTCCATACACGCCGAAGCCGAACGTGCCTTCCGGCAGATAGCTGAACTGGTCCCGTATCGAAAGTTCCGCGGTTGGCCAATGGAAGCGCTGCAGGCCGTCGAACTCCTGAATTTGGGCGGCGTTTATGCCGTTGCTTACACCGTAACCCGTGTAGAAGGCTCCGCCGCCTACATAATCGAGCGCGGTCATAGACCGGTTTCCGATCCGCTGTAGCATCAGACTGCCTAAAATACGAGTCACCGCGCCGACCGATGAATTAGCGGAGGACTCACCCACGTTGGAATCCACCGACTCGCTGACATGCGCGCCGGGGATCAGGAAGCTGCGGCTCGGAATCGGGGCTTCCAGCGAAGGCTGGTCGAGTCCGGAAATCGGCGGATTCTCGCTCGATTGCGAAGGCGTATTGCTGTCCGGCGTTGGCGAGGTACTGCCCGTCTGCTGGCTCCCTGAACTCTGTTGTCCACCGGCGCTCTGCGCATGGGTCCAACTCGTTCCCAAGGCGAAGGTCACAAACGTGACCACGCACATGTGCCGGCGCCGAGTCATCGCATTTTGTTTACGGAACAACGATGATGTCTCCTGCTTGCAGCGTGATGTTCTGCACCTTGCCGCCGCCCTTTATCAAACGCTTGTAGTTCACCGGGATCTTTTGCTGTGTGCCATTTTCGCTGCGCAAAACGTAGATGCCTTTTGTGTTGGCAAACTGCGTAAAACCCGCATTCGCCAGCGCCTGCAGGATCGTCATGCCGGGGAGCAACTGAATGGCTCCGGTATGCAGCACTTCTCCGGCGACGTACACCTTTTGGCTGTTGATCTGCGTCACCACCACCGTCACGCGAGGGTCGGTCACGTACTTCCTCAACCTCTCGGTGATGGACGAAGCCAGTTGCATTGGCGTCAGTCCGGCGGCCTGCACGTCACTGAGCAACGGCAGCGAGATGTTGCCATCGGGACGCACCGGCAGAGTCGTCGTGAGGTCAGGCTCCTTCCAAACCGAAATCAAAAGCAGATCATCTGCGCCTATAACGTAGGTCGGGATTGCAACCGATGCCGGCAGGCTGGGCGGTGCGGAATCCGGCTTGACGTTTGCCGGATCTGCCTGTGCCAGCGCGCTCGCCGTCACCAGTAATAATCCCAACACAACTCTCAACTGCATTAGTTCTCCAACCAATCCGGCGCCGGTTGAGACGGTTGCCGAGGCTCAGCAGCGGGGACACACTCCACATAGCACAGCCAAGTCATCCGGTGTTGAAGGTTCGGGATCAATGGGCCTCTTCGCTGTTGGGGTTGTCAACAGAGCCGCGTTCCTGCAACCGACTTCGCGGGGCCGGCGAACCCGTGCTGAACCCGCTCCAGATGTCTATTCTAAAGCACAGTGGCTGCCATCCGAGTGCGCATTCAAGCAGACGAGCAGGCACATTATACCTGTAAATTCAATTACTTAACCTACGAAACGGAGGCTCCCTACCCCCTTATTGGTGCTTTGCAGAGTCGAATAGACACTAAAATGCAAAGTTTTGCTCAGATCGTCGTGCCATGTCAGGGTCTGGGCCTGTCCCCACCGGGCTTGGGTCAAGGACGCAATGGCCTATTGCGCGAACCAAACGCGCGATTATTGCGTCGCAAAGAACGCGACGCTTTCGCGCCGCTCGCCGGAATAACAATCAAACTGCACCACTGCCGAACCTCCACCCCGATTGCAGTCAGCCGTACAATTCGCATATTCTGTGTCCATTCCTCCAGTTTTCCATAGTGAGTGATCTCCCACAGACCGTGTCTTTGACCGAGCGGCACCCGGAATCCGCGCTCAATCGTCACTGGATGTGGCAAAGTGCCGTGTTGATTCTTGTGATCGGGTGGCTTTACTCTGCGATCATTTACCAGCTCGTGGCACAGTGGTGGAGCGATCCTAACTTTTCTCATGGATTTTTCGTTCCGGCGTTCTCCGGGTTCGTGCTCTGGCAAAATCGCAAACGACTCGTCCGGCTTCCTCTTGCGCCTTCGCGGTGGGGACTTCTGATCATCGCTTTTGCCCTAATAGTGCTCGTGGTGGGAGTTCTGGGCGCGGAACTCTTTCTCTCCCGCATTTCTCTGCTCCTACTGATCGCCGGTCTGGTGATTTTCTTCTTAGGATGGCGAGTCTTTCGGGCGGTTTTGTTTCCCTGGGCGTTTCTGATCCTGATGATTCCCGTCCCCGCCATCCTCTTTAACCAAATTACATTCCCGCTGCAGATTTTGGCGTCGAAAGTAGCGGCGACCGTGTTGCCCTGGTTGGGAGTCCCTGTGCTGCGCGAGGGAAACATTATCAATCTCCCGGCGATGCCTCTGGCTGTCGCCGAAGCTTGCAGCGGCATTCGTTCCCTGTTGTCCCTGACTACGCTAACCATCATTTATGGATATCTGCTGGAGCCGCGAATCTGGGCGCGAATCGTGCTCGCGCTGGCCTCCATTCCGATTGCGGTTGCGGCCAACAGCTTTCGCATCGTGGGCACGGGTCTGGTGGTGCAATACTGGGATCCGGACAAGGCTGAGGGCTTTTTCCACGTATTTTCCGGCTGGCTGATTTTCGTGATCTCTCTGATCATGCTTTTCCTTTTGCACCAGGTCTTCAGCGTTGCCAGAACGAGCGAGGACGAGCGACCGTGACTGCTCATTTGCGGTTTACATTGACGGTGATTCTGCTGGGCGCCACGGCCTTCTTCCTGCATGCGCGCAGCCGCAGTGAGGTCGTCCCGCTCCGGCAGCCGCTGGCTGAATTCCCAACCCAATTGGGTGATTGGACCGGAACCGATGTCGGGATCTCACAAGATGTTCTGGACGCTCTCGGCCCGGGGGATTTTCTGGTGCGGTCCTACCAGAATTCCGGTGACGACGAGGCTGAGGTGGGCCTTTTCCTGGCTTATTTTCCCAGCCAGAAAACTGGCGATACCATCCATTCGCCGAAAAACTGCCTGCCCGGCGCGGGCTGGTCGCCAGTCGAGTCGGGCCGGATTTCGATTTCATTGCCCGGACAGGCTACGTTTGAGGCGAATCGCTACATAATCTCCAAAGGCGACGATCGCCAATTGGTGCTTTACTGGTATTGGGCGCATGATCGCGCGGTAGCGAGTGAGTACTGGGCCAAGTTCTACCTGATCGCCGACTCGATTCGCCTTAATCGCAGCGACGGTTCTCTGGTCAGGCTGACCACGCCATTGCTTTCCAGAGAAGGCGAGCACGGGGCCGAACAGCGACTGCTTTCGTTTGCGGGGCATGTGGTTCCGCTTCTCGATCAATATGTTCCGCAATAATCAGGGACTTTGTGAAGTCGCGAAGTCGAGCGTGGAAGAATCTTTGCATGAGCGACTGTCAGGCAGCCTGCCTGGGTCCGGGAGATGTGCATGAAGTGTTCCGGTATTTTGTGTCTGATTCTGTCGGTGGGACTCATCGCCGGCTTTTTCGCCGGGTGCTCGCGCGACCCGAATGTCCGCAAGCAGAAATACTTTGAGAGCGGCCAGCGCTATTTCGAAAAGGGGAAGTATCACGAGGCTGCCATTCAGTTCAGCAACGCGATTCAGGTGGACTCGCGTTACGCCGACGCCCACTACCAGCTCGCGCAAACGCTGCTGAAGCTGCAAGAGTGGACGCCGGCCTATCAGGAGCTCAGCCGCACCCTCGAGCTGCAGCCGGAGAATTACCAGGCTCATATTGACCTGGCGAACCTGCTGATCGCGGGCCGCGATCTGAAGCAGGCTCAGGAACACACGGATCTGTTGCTCGAAAAGCAGCCGAACAACCCTCAAGTGCATGAGGCGGTCGCCAACCTGCTGGGCGCGCAGGACAATGTCCCCGCTGCTATCCAGGAGATGCAGAAGTCCATTTCCCTCGGCCCGAACCGCGCCGATGCTTATCTGGGGCTTGCCTACCTCCAGATGAGAACCAGTCAACCCGACGCAGCCGAGGCCAATTTCAAGAAGGCGACCGAACTGACTCCGACCGACTTGCAGGCGCAGCTTGCTTTGGGCGGATTTTACGTGACCCGCAACCGGATCTCCGATGCCGAGCAGCAATTCCTTCATGCCATCGCAGTGAGTCCCAAGAGCCCGGAAGCGCGAGCCGAGCTTGCCCGCCTTTATATGACTGAGGGCAAGAAGGCCGAAACGGAAGAATTTCTAAAGCAGGCGAAAAAAGACTTTCCCGACAACTCCGCCGGATACCGCATGCTGGGAGACTTTTACTTTGCCGACGGCGATCTGGATAAAGCGACCTCTGAATATGCCGCCCTCTTTTCCGAGCACTCCAAAGATCTGGTGGTGAAGAAGAACTACATCCAGCTTCTTATTCTCAAAAGTCGTTTGGACGAGGCCCGCAAACTGAATGATGAAATTTTGAAAACTAACGGCGACGACACCGAGGCCCTGATTTACCGCGGGGAAATTCAATTGCACGATGGGCATGCCAATGATGCCATTCAAACCTTGCAGTCTGCCATAAAGAATGACCCGGACAACGGCGTAGCTCACTACCAGCTTGGCCTGGCTTTCGATCAGTTGGGTAACCTGGAGCGCTCGGAGAACGAGTGGCGTGAGGCTGTCCGCCTGCGTCCCAGCCTAGTCGAAGCGCAACGCGCCCTGGCTGTGGTCGCGCTGCGCAAGGGCGATATGTCCGCTTTAGAGCAAACCGCTACGCAATTAATCGCCCTCCAACCCGGCTTGCCCGATGGCTATGCATTACGCGCCGTCTCGAACATCAATCGCGGCGAATTTTCGAAGGCGAAGGAAGATGTTCGTAAAGCCATAGACATTGCCCCGACGAGCCCGATTGGATACGTGCAATCAGGTAGCCTGGAGCTCACGCAAAAGCATTACGGCGAAGCGGAGAAGGCCTACCAGGAGGCTCTCGATCACGACCCGAATTCCACCGATGCCCTCGGTGGCCTGATGAATGCCTACCTCGCGGAGAAACAGACCGATAAAGCGATTGCCGCCGCCAATACCCAAATCGCCAAATCGCCCAACAACGCCGGATTCTACGATCTGCTGGGCACGGCGCTGTTCAACAACAAGAAAGATCTGAACGGCGCCGAAGTGGCGTTAAAGAAAGCCGCCGAACTCGATAAGAACAGCTCCGACGCTTTGCTCAAGCTGGGCGAAGTCGAGTTCGCCAGAGGTTCTGCGGATCAGGCCATTGCGCTCTATCAGCAGTCCATTAAAGACAATCCGCGCGAGGTTAGCTTCTACATCCTGACCGGAGAGTTGTACGAGTCGCAGCACAACTGGGATAAGGCCAAGGAGGCTTATCAAAAAGCGCTCGAGATCACGCCGCAGAATCCACTGGCCTCAAACAACCTTGCCTATGTCATGCTGCAATCCGGGGGCAACATTGACGTGGCTATGTCACTCGCCCAAACTGCCCGCCGGGGCATGCCGGATTCTTCCAATGCCGCCGACACTCTGGGCTGGGTCTATTACCAGAAGGGCGCCTACAAGTCGGCGATTGACCTTTTCCAGGAAGCGCTGAAGCTGGACGAGAAAAGAAAAGCTCCGGAGGACGCTACGGTTCACTATCATCTTGGGCTGGCCTACGCAAAGACTGACCAACCCGCGCTGGCGAGGCAGCATTTGGAGCGGGTTCTGAAGATCAATCCCAACTACAGCGATGCGGCTGAGGTTAAGAAACAATTAGCCGGCCTGAGGTCGTAGAGCTACCCCGGTGCAAATTTCGCGACAACGAATCCCCTAACAAACCCGGACTGTATTCGACGGCGGGGTCAGACGATCCATCCGCGCCGGACGCCCATGCGGATTGAGCCTATCAGAGTAAGCATGCAGGCACCCAGCATGGGGAACGCTCCCGCTTCGGGAACTCGGCAGTTGACATCAATTTTTCCCTGGGCACCCGAGGCCTGGCCGTTGAAGTAGCCGGCGCCGGTGTTAACCGTCAACTCTACCGGAGCGCTGGAGACGTAGTATGTCTGGTCACCGATGGTTATCGTTCCACTGACGCAGCCGGTCAACGTGTAACTATGGGTGCCATTCGACTGTGTGGACAATTGCCAGTTCGCCGGGGTGCTGAAAGTTCCGGTGAAGATGGTGCCATTGGGAAGTCCATTGCTTCCATTGCCGGCGATGGTAAACGTGCCCCCGGCGGCGAAGTTTGCTCCCGATTGCAGGGTGCCGCTGGTGAGGGCGCCGGTGCTGAAGCTGACCGTTCCCAAATTGCCGGTCATCGGTCCCCAGCCGGGATAGCCCTGCACCCCGGAGAGAATGGATCCGGTCAACGTCATCCCGCTGTTGCTTCCGCTCAAGGTACCGCCCCGGTTGGCGAAATCTACCTGGCTGTCCGCCCGGGCAATCATCGGAACAGCGAAAGAAACGGTTAACCCCCAAAGGGCCAACAAAACTGCTTTTCTCAACATAAATATTGCTCCTGCAAGGCTGAGACTGGTTCTCATTCGATCTCGGGCGGGGAACTCGAAAACGAAGATTTAAGTCATCTAAGATTCAAGTGCGCAACGGGGGATGTGGTGCACTCGTAATACCACGCCAAACTTGTCTGCGCCCTTCGTGCGGCGCTCGTTTCTAATCTGCTGCCGCGCCCTGGCCGGCGCCTACGACCTCTTCTTCTTCGGCAGCCGGCACCGAACGGTTGGGAGGCAACCCGGCGTCGCGGATCTTGTACAACAATGCCCGATAGCTGATGCATAACGCGCGCGCCGCCTGTTTGCGATTCCAGTGATTAGCCTGCAAAACCTTCAAGATGATCTTGCGTTCCAGATCACGCGTGGCCTGGCGGGTAAGCTTTTTCAATGAAATCGGCCCATCGAGGTCAATATCCGGATTGAAATACTCTTCTCCGCGCGTGACCAGATCGCTGCTGATTACGTCCTCGGTGCCCAGGATCACGTAGCGCTTAATCAGGTTCTCTAGTTCCCGGATATTTCCCGGCCAATGATACTTTTGCAGCACAGCCACCAGATCCTGCGAAACTGCCCGCGCCCGGCAGTTGTACTTGCGGTTATAGTGCTCCAGAAAATACTCCACCAGGTTTGGAATATCACCGCGGCGTTCGCGCAGCGGCGGAAGGCGCAGATTCACCACGTTGATGCGGTAGTACAAGTCCTGGCGGAAGGCGCCATTCTCAATTTCGAGCTCCAGTTGGCGGTTGGTGGCACACACTACGCGGACTTCCACTTTCTTATCTTCTTGCGCGCCAATGCGGCAGAACTGCCCGTCCTGCAGCAACTGCAACAGCTTCGACTGCAGCGCCAGATCGAGTTCGGAAATCTCATCCAGGAAAAGCGTACCCCGATGGGCCAGCTCGACGCGTCCCGGCTTCATGCCATAAGCGCCCGTGAAAGCGCCTTTCTCATATCCGAAAAGCTCGCTCTCCAGCAGGGTTCCAGGGATGGCGGGGCAGTTGACTTTGACGAAGGGTCCGGTGCGCCACGGCGAAACACCGTGGATCATGCGGGCGATAATGTCCTTGCCGGTGCCACTCTCGCCCTCAATCAAAACTGGGACGTTGGCGCTAGCCACCTTGTCCATGCGGTCTCTCAGGGCCTGCATGACGTCCGACTTGCCGAACACCACGGCCTCAGGTGGAAACTCGCCCAAGGACTGGACCAGAGAACTGACAGAGTTTGTCGTTGGAATCGGCATTTCTTGCCTCACACCCCGGTGCCCGCCCCTTATGTGCATCCTGAGAGCCAAACCTCCCAGGGTCTCGGCTGCGTCCTCTAAAATGCGCCTAAGCCAATAAATTTCAGGTTGTTACGAGGAATTCACAGACGCTCAAGAGGGCGAGAAAGACCGTGGTCGGATGGCTCACGCCGAGGATTTTCAATAGGAAAAACTTTTCACACCGAAGAAGCAACTTTCCTTCTGGTGTTTTGCCGTTCGTGGCTACCGTTCAAGATGGCATGCGAGAACTTGGCCGCTACCAAGTGGTAACCCTCCGCGTGGGTCACCCGCAAAGTCCGGGCCTGCATGGTGCGATGGGCCTTCGGCAGGGAATTGGTGGAGAGCAGCGGCGCACTGGGAATCTCGAGCAGAACTTGCGCTGATAGCGGCAAGGAGCGGCGAACCGCCACCAGCACTCCACCGGCTGAGACGTTCAGCGCCGTGGCGAACTCCAGGAATTCCTTGCCGTTTTCGTCGCAGTTGCGCACAAAAACTGGAATTGCCAACGGCAGCCGCACCCACTTGCGGCGTTCGATTTCCGGTGTTCGTCGAGTCAAGCAGATCCTCGGGAGGGCACTTAAGTAACTTCTCCTCGCACCTAGTGGGCCAAACCGAGGGTGCCAGACCGGCGCCTCCACAGGCACTCCTTGTGATGGTTGAGCATAATTGTTGAAACGGCTCAGGTGAAACAAGACGCTGCCACCGTCAATTCGCTTTTTATTCGATATTACTGCGAATCTAGCTCATGGCCGAAAACGCCTGTAACCGCAAGCTTTTTACCATCAGTGACAATTTCGGTGCATTTTTCGTTGACAGAGGGAAAACAATGTCATAACATTTGCAAAGATAAGCAGTTACTTCGCCGAGTTGAATGGCAGCCCTCCCTCGTTCGTAAGGACCACTTCGTCGTATACCTATGGCTGCAACACCTGAAAATACGTGTCTTCCGGACTTTAAGGAGCCGAGAACACCCGGTTCCGAGGCGGACCCTACCAGTCCTAACCCGCCTGAACCCCTCGCCGATCGGGCCGGCAGCCAGCAATTGCTGCAGGAATACACCCACCTAAGGGAACGCTTCCAGCGGACCACGAACGCACTGGCTTCGGCGGCCCATGATCTCAAGACACCGTTGGCAATTCTCAACGGGTACGTCGAGCTGCTACAGAGCGAAAAATTGGGTACGCTCAACGACCGCCAGCGCGAGGTTCTGCAGGACATGCGCTCCAGCGGCCAGCGGCTGCAACACTTCATCCAGGATTTTCTCAGCTTCAGCGTGCTCGAGACCGGCGAGATCAAAATGCAGTTCGAATTAGGCGATATGAACGCCTGTCTTTCTGAGGTCTGCCGCCTCTGGTCGCACTCCTTCCAGGAAAAGGGTCTGGCGCTCTATTTCCTGGCCAACGAGAAGCTGAAACCGTTCGAATTCGATTCCCCCAAGGTACAGCGGGTGATTTCGAATCTGTTGGAAAACGCGTCAAAATTCACTCCCCCTGGCGGAACCGTGTGGCTGCATGCCGAGCCTTACATGTGGGAACGCCGGGGCGTGCTGAAAAAGGATGTTTTCGAGGAACGCCGTCGCCAAATGGACTTCCAGCCCAACTCCGTTAAGGTCAGTGTTTCGGATACCGGGCCCGGCATTCCTCCCGAATATCATATTGAGGTGTTTGACGATTTCTTCCGGCTGCCGCAGAGCGAAGGTCATTCCGGCATGGGCCTGGGCCTAGCCATCGCACGGCGGCTAGTGGTTGGGATGGGCGGTAAGATCTGGGTGGAAAGCGAGCCCGGCGCGGGCAGCAAGTTTTCCTTCATCATACCCCTGAAGGCTCCATCGGTCGCGCCGAACAAAGGGAAAAGCAAATGAGTGATGCAAGTTGCATCTTGCTGGTTGATGATGAACCGGGAATGCTGCGGTACATCAGAACCTTGCTCGAAGTGGATGACTACAAGGTTCAGACCGCGAGCACAGGCGAGGAGGCGGTGGAGCGCGTGCAAAAGGGCCTGCACCCCGACCTGGTGCTTCTCGATCTGCTCATGCCCGGCATCGATGGCCTGCAGACTCTGGAACAACTGCGCAAGCTCCAGCCGGCCGTGAGGGTCGTGATGCTTTCCTGCGTCAGCGACACCCGCAAGGTGGTGCAGGCCATCCGCCTGGGGGCCCACGATTATCTGACCAAGCCCTTCCAGAAGGCCGAACTGGATACAGTCATTGACCAGTGTCTGAACAAGAATCAGCAGACTTACGCGGGCGAGGTGGAAGAACTGGCCGACGACACATTTTTCGTCGCTGCCAGCCCGGTAATGCGCAAGTTGCGCTCCCAGGCCGCCTTGGTCGCCAATGTGGATATTCCGGTCCTCATGCTGGGTGAGAGTGGGACCGGGAAAGAAGTGATGGCGCGCCTGATCCACAAGTTATCCCCGCGCGCCCACCGCACTTTCCTGAAGGTGAACTGCGCGGCCGTGCCCGCCGACCTGCTGGAGAGCGAGCTCTTCGGTTACGAAGCTGGAGCGTTCACGGGCGCCACCCATCCCAAGCCCGGCAAGTTCGAGCTGTGCAACAAGGGCACGATTTTGCTGGATGAAATCGGGGAAATGCCCCCCAGTCTGCAGGCCAAGCTGTTGCACGTGCTGCAGGATCAGCAGTTCTCGCGCCTGGGCAGCCGTTCGGTGGTGAAGGTGGATGTGCGCATTCTTGCCGCCACCAACATCAACATTCCGGAGGCATTGGCCAGCAAGCGGTTGCGCGAAGATCTCTATTACCGCTTGAATGCTTTCACGCTGAATGTGCCTCCGTTGCGCGAGCGCAAGGAAGAGATTCCCATCCTGCTCAAGCATTTTATGGCGCACATGTCGGAGCGTTTCGCGCGCGCGCCGTTGCCGCTTACCCCGGAATTGCTGCAAGCCTGCCACCAGTATCCCTGGCCCGGCAACTTGCGCGAACTGAACAATTTTGTGAAGCGCTATCTGGTTTTGGGCGACGAAAAATTGGCGATCCAGGAGCTTCACCCCAGGGGTGACGGTAGCGGCCCGGCCTTTGACCCTGCTCAGCGCGGCAATGGCAGCTCCGACGGAGGACTGAAATCCGTTGCTCGCGGCGCTAAAGATGAAGCCGAAGCCGAAGCCATCACCAAAGCGCTCGACGAAACCAATTGGAACCGCAAGCAGGCTGCGGTCTTGCTAAAGATCAGCTACAAGGCGCTGCTTTACAAGATCCGGCAGTACGGCATCGCCCAAGCTAAGAGCCATCACCGTCTATCCGCCGGCGCCTAGCAGGCCGACCGGTCAACGAATTCCCTAAACCACCACCGTCTCCTTGTATTCACCAAACACTTTCCTCATGGTGTCGGAGATTTCACCGACGGTGGCATAAGCCTCGACCGCGGCGATGATAGGCGGCATGAGATTCGCCCCCGAGCGGGCGGAGTCCTCGACCTGCCTGAGAGAGTCCTTCCACGGTTGAGAATCGCGGCGGGCGCGTAGCGCGCGCAGGCGCTCGACTTGCTTGCGCTCGAGGGCCTCGTCAATGTGCAGGATGGGAATCGGCTTTCCCTGCTCTACCGCGAAGCGATTCACTCCGACCACCACGGCCTCCGCGCGGTCCACCTGCTGCTGATACTCGTAAGCGGCATTCTGGATTTCCTGCTGCACGTAGCCGCGGTCAATGGCTTTCAGCATTCCGCCGAGGGAATCGATCTTGTCGAGATAATCGGAAGCGCGCTGCTCGATTTCATTGGTCAAGGTCTCAACGTAGTACGATCCGGCGAGCGGATCGATGGTCTGCGGTGCGCCGGATTCGTAGGCAATCACTTGTTGAGTGCGCAGAGCAATGCATGCAGCCTGCTCGCTGGGCAGGGCCAGCGCTTCATCATAAGAATTGGTGTGCAGCGACTGGGTGCCGCCGAGCACCGCCGAAAGCGCCTGCAAAGCTGTACGGACGATGTTATTTTCCGGTTGCTGGGCCGTCAGCGTCGAACCCGCGGTCTGGGCATGGAAGCGCAGCATCCAGGATCGCGGGTTTTTCGCTTTGAAGTGGTCCCGCATAATCCGTGCCCACATGCGGCGCGCAGCGCGGAACTTGGCCACCTCTTCCAAGAAATTGCTATGTGCGTTAAAGAAAAACGAAAGCCGTGGCGCGAACTTGTCCAAGTCAAGGCCGGCATTGATCGCGGCCTGCACGTATGCGATGCCGTTGCCCAGAGTGAAGGCGACTTCCTGCACTGCGGTAGATCCCGCTTCCCGCATGTGATAACCGGAGATCGAAATCGTGTTCCATTCGGGCACATTCTGGTTCGTCCAGGAAAACAGGTCGGTAATGATGCGCATGGCCTGCTGGGGTGGATAAATATAAGTCCCCCGGGCGACGTACTCTTTCAGGACATCGTTCTGCACCGTCCCTGAAAGCTTGCGGATGTCCGCGCCTTGTTTTCGGGCTACTGCAACGTAAAGCGCCAACAGGATCGAGGCCGTGGCATTGATGGTCATTGAGGTGGAGATTCTTGTCAGGTCAATCCCCTCAAACAGCCGCTGCATATCTTCGATGGAATCGATGGCCACCCCCACCTTGCCGACCTCTCCGATTGACAGCACGTGGTCGGAATCGAGGCCGATTTGGGTGGGCAGATCAAAGGCGACGGACAATCCCGTGGTGCCGTTGGCCAGCAGGTACTTGTAGCGCTTGTTGGATTCCTCGGCATCGCCCATGCCGGCATACTGGCGCATCGTCCAAAGCCGTCCCCGGTACATGGTGGCTTGCACGCCGCGGGTGAAAGGATATTCGCCGGGGTAGCCCAACTGCTGGTCATGGCTCCAAGTATCGAGATCGGCCGGCACATAGACAGGCCGGACCGCGATATGGGAAGCGGTCTCCGGGTCTTGAGTCGTACCCGGCTTAGCCTTCTCTCGCATTTCTTTCATCGGGAAACCCTTTTCTTCCGCACCCGCCAGAAGGAGCTTACCCCGAACCATCCGAAAAGCAATGTAAAACAAATGGCCAAGGCGGCGCGGCTGAGGCTTCCACTTCCGGCCTGATGCTTCATGTATTCACGCGCGAAAGCCAGGGCACCGACAATCGCTAAGGCCAAGAAAACAAGTCCGGTTACTTCCAGCCAGAGCTGATGCAGAATGCGTCCAAAGTGGCCGGACGTTATCCGATAAGCATGGATCAACCCACCAAGGATGCGGTTCCGCCGGGCTTGCTGAGCAACGAACCGCAGCACCATTCCTGCTTTATGGGCAGTGGAGATGTTTGCCATCGGCATTGATTTTATCAATGTCCGTTAGCCCAGGTTAGGGGTACAATAACGCGGTTGTGGTGATCCGGGCCACGAAGCATTGTGACCTGTAACCGCATCTAACGAGAGTAGCCGGGTCAGAATGCCCTGTGAGGTGGAAGGCCTTCCAGTTCCGGGGTTACAGGGGGAGACGTGGACCAGCAATTGAAACAGTTGATGAAGGAATTAGGCGAGGCCATCAACGAGTCCCTGGCGGACTCCGAACAAATCGCCGAAGTCGTTTCCAGAATCAAGGACGGCGGATACGACATCTTTCTGGTACTGGAAGCCACAATTGGGGTCAGCAGGCCGGGCGAGAAATCGAGCGACAAGACTTCCTTGGTTACCACTCTTACCAGCAATCCGGAGTTCAAGATCAGCGATCAGGACCTCAAGTTCCTGAAGTCGCTCCGCATCAAGATTGAAAATGACGCAGCCTAAACGCGATTCTGTCATCAGCGATCGTGATTCAGAAGTTGGGTAACTAATCCGACTGATTTCAGGGTTCCTTTGCGGCTTTCTTCGCGACCTTTGCGGTTAAAGTCTCTTGCTCTTGTAACGAACAGCGAAAAGGCTCTAACCGCAAAGAGCGCAAAGAACTGCCGCTAAGGGCGCAAAGAAGAATCGAGTTAGGGCAGGAGCGAAGTCGCGGAATTACTGCGACGAGTCCGCGGCCGGTTTCTTCTTCTGCTGGGCCACCGGTTTTGTAGTGACGGCCGGGGCTATGCCTACCGAAGAACTCACGCAATCCGTCCCGCCC
>Ga0210394_10000268_pt1 | contig 122196 bp, 107 predicted proteins | sample IncBWC12MmetaG_FD_160121 | JGI IMG/M metagenome (GOLD analysis project Ga0210394, IMG submission 160121) | Forest soil microbial communities from Barre Woods Harvard Forest LTER site, Petersham, Massachusetts, United States - Inc-BW-C-12-M | ecosystem: Environmental > Terrestrial > Soil >...
TGGCCCTCCATCCCCCCCCAGCCGTTTCTCTGGCGAACCCGTAACTGGCGCCGCGACGACATAACGAGGTCTTTCAAATAGGTTAGTCATCCGAGGTCTCGCGGTCCCTCTTGCTTTGCTCGAGGTTCGCAAGCTTTCGAATGTACAAAGCGTTGGCAACGGTGCCTGCTGCGTTCGCCCTTTGCGCGGCCAGCTGTTTTCGTAGAATTTCATTTTGCTCCTCCACTGAAGCTGCTTGTTTTCGCGCTGCTTCCGCATGAGCTTCCGCTGCGTCTGCCAAAGCTTGTGCAGCTTCCGTCTGAGCCTTTGCCTCCCTTTCCATCGCATCGTGGTGTCGTTTTACTTCGTCTTGGACCTGTAGGTCCCTCCAGACGGCATCGCGATGCGGGTCAGAGAGGATCTGATCGCGGTATTGCTGCACTTGATTCTTCAATCGCTTGACGGCTGTACCAAGGTTGAATGGGGCGTTACGCCGCTTAAGTCCCTCCAGGAGCGGTTCAAGTTCTTGCACGGCTTGATAGCAATCGACGACGTTGCCTGCTGCTGTTCGCCGTCCGAGGTACTCGATTCTTTCGAAGAGATCCGGTTCGTAGGCGGTTACGGCCTTCGGATCAGATTCGACTTTGAGGATCAGTTCCTGAACGGACTCCATGAGTTCAGAGATAGCGATTGGAGCGCTGTCGAAAAAGAGATCAAGGTCATCGGCTTTCGCAAGTTCGCGCAACCGACTGATCACCTTCGCGCGTTCAACATAGCTTCCATACAGCTTTGCGTTGACTGCCTCTTGAAGGTGCCCGACGTCTGCGGCAACTCCTTCGAACCTCTTCGTCAGAGCCTGGAATCGCGTGCGGAACTCGATTCCGCCGTCAGCCGCGATTCTCTGGCTCCTCGCACGGTTCCAGGCCGGGACCCTACGCGCAAGGAATCCACCCAGCAGTAGCCCGGCGAGGCCAGCGGCTGCCCCTGCCCAGACTGCGATCGGCAAGCCCGCCCAGACCGGGATTGGGAAGTCTACGCTGCTCGCTATCACGGCAGCGATTACACCGCTCAATAACGGAAAGAGAAGCCAGCAGAGCAACGGTGGAAACGCCCAGTACTTTTCGCGCACGCGCGTTGCGACGTAGTCAACTTCTCTCTGAGAATCAGGAAAGGGTAGAGGAGTCATGTTTCCTTTCGGCGGCTTGAAGTGAGTCAGAGTGTGGGGTGACGCTAGCTGCCGAGGCTTCCAGACCGAGCGGAACGGAAACGTTTTTAGTCTCAGCATCGAGCTAGCCTCCTAACAAGGAGTGATTTTGGACGCCCAAACCCTACCCCCGAATGCAATATATAGATGGATCGGAGGTTCGAGACCGTAGGGGGGATGCTTGTGAACACCTCTCGACGTGCGTCGGGCCGAGGATCAGCGTACGCTGAAGGCCGATGCCCGATCGTACGCTCCTCTGGCTTCCTTCGTCAGCCGTGCAACATCCGGGTCACGCTCGGTAGCGTGAGAGTGATGGTCCGTCGCCGATCGTGTATGACACGATCGGGGAGATCACGCGTAGCGTCCCGGATCTCCCTGGCCTCCTGGCAGCCAAGCTCCTTGCGTTCGCTCCGGAGAAGCTGCTGGCGATCGTGAGCAACGTGAATGCGCGCCTCTTGCACGATGGCTTGAGCAACCCGTCCCTGCACGCGCAACTCGAAGCCGACCTCGTCTATCCCGAACTCCTCGCCGGGCTGCATACGGTACGGTCTCAACGCGCGCCGCAGCAAAGTGTGATCTTCACGCGTCGGTCGCTGCTCCTCCTCGCCAAGATCAGCCTGGGACTCCGGGATGATCGCACGGCCGGTGATGCGAATGAACGGGAGATCGGCACGTGCATTCTGATCATCCCACGACGCTTCGACAGCGCCCATTCGTCTCGGTCGGTGGCGGGTTCGTGTTGCCTGACTACCACCTCGCGTTTGAACGGCTGACGTTTGGCTCGTACTGGACGATCTTTGACGCCCTGTCTGGTGATGATCGGTTGCTGTTCTCGGGGGCGTGGGGCGTTGCGTTTGAGGAGTACATCCTCTCGCTTATCGGGTCGTCGTATCCGGCGAGCTTGTTGCTCGCGAACGTTTTCACGCCGAACGTCGAGTTCCCGGGTGGTGAGATTGATGCGGTCTTGGATTTCGGTGATCACGTGGTGGTCGTTGAGGTGAAGTCGACGCTACTTCCGGTGCCCGTGCGTGCTGCGCGTGATGTTGCTAGGTTTGCGTCGTGGGTGGAGGAGCGCTTGGTTGGGACGGCGCAGGAGAAGGGTGGGTTGCGACAGCTTGCGGGTGTTGCTGGTGCGGTGCGTGATGGCGCGCTCGGCGGACCGCGGGCTGTCGTTTACCCGGTGCTCGTGACGGATGAGTTGTCCTTTCAGTCGCTCGGTGTAAACCGATACTTGGGGCGTGTCTTTGAGGGGCTCGTGGCTGACCGGACAGGGATTGAGCCGCTCTCGGTGATCACGACTGATGAGCTTGAGAAGCTCTTACCCTGTGTCGCCGATGGCCTCCTCACGTGGCGTGCCGTGCTCGATCGGCGCACAAGCGATCGTGACGGTTGGCTGTGGGTCGGCCACGCTATGGTGACTGAACTGCGCTCTTCAGGACGGGCGGAAGAGGCGCGCCGTCACGAGGTCTTAGTGGCTGAGTATCTGGAGTTTCTCGGGACACTCAAAGCCGAGGCGCCGTGATGGGCTTATTTTTTCGCCTTCACGCTTGGCGAGAGGATCGGACTCGAGACAGGTCTTCCATCATGAGGCGCACGTCACCATCGATGACGCGGCGCGGCTGCTCGGGAGGTCGGGCGGCGAGATCGTTGCGACGATCGAGGATGGCGAGATCGAGGCGACATCGGGGTGCGGCGGAACGATGATGACATTCACGAGCTGGTGGAGCAGGCCGTGCATGTCTGGCCGACGCCATCGAGGAGGCGCTGGGGAGGGAAGCGGCGCTCGTCCTGCCGGCGAGGGTTTGCACGCGCGGGTTCACGGCGCGGCTGCCGCGTTACGTCGTCGCGGCGCTCAAGTGCGTGGCCAAGGAGAACGGCGAGAGCGCCGATGCGCTGCTGACGCGCGAGCTGCACGGACGGGCCTACGCGCACCGCGAGCGCCTCGGCGCGTCGATCGCCGGGTTCGCCGAGGCCGTGAACTGGCCGTTTCCGGAAGAGAGGCCGCAGGGCTGGTGGCAGGCGCCTCGGAGCCCTTCGAGTCCGTTCAGGGCAGGAGCCGCCGGGATGCAGCACTGCGGCGGTACCTCGAGGAGGGTCATGAATCGAAGGACGGACCTCGCCAGTCCGATCTGCCCTCCGGTTGATAGCCTCCGGAGGCAGTTAATTGCCCCTCGGAGGCGATTAATTGCCCTTCGGAGGCGATTAATTGCCCCTCGGAGGCCATTAATTGCCCTTCGGAGGCGATTAATTGCCCTTCGGAGGTGATTAATTGCCCCTCGGAGGCGATTAATTGCCCTTCGGAGGCCATTAATTGCCCCTCGGAGGCAATTAATTGCCTCTGGGAATCAGCGAATGTTCCCGAATTGGTGGATTGACCGGCGTTCTCATGCGTTGGTGAGCTCGTCGGCGGCGACAATCCACTCCGGGTGGCTCACCTTCGTCCCTTCCGGAATCCGCGAACCACCGTCGGGCGAGGGTGCCCGGCGGGAGCAGGCAGGATGACTGGAGTGAGTGCGTGGGGTCGCAGCTTTGGAGTGAGTGCATGGGGTCGCACCTTCGTTTTTCTGTCGTACCTAAGTCACTACGATTCAGTGGCTTGCAGGGACGGAACCGGAGGAGCGTGAGTCTGGCAAAGGTTATTCGCTGCTTCGGAGTCGCGGTGCGAGCAAGACCGCGGTCTTTCGGCCGCGTTTCGGACGACGGATTACCACCATGATCGACCACGTACTTCCCAGGAATCCAGGGCCGATGTGCCATGCCACATCGGCCCTGCTCATCGGCACGTCTTCGATGTACCATCTCTACGGGTTCCCCAACGACAATTCAGCCCGGAGGTTGCTGCGTGACTCGCCTGTCATTCCGCTCGCTGGTTCTGATTCTGGCCCTCTCCGCGATCCTGCTCTGCGCCGCAACGTCGCAGCCCCCGTTTCTTGCCGGGACACAACTTCTTCCGGCATTCCGAATGACCTTCACGGACCATCAGAAGGGGGAAGTCCGCCCGCCTGACCCGGCCAAGGTGAATGAGGTCATCTATCTCACCTCCGGAAACACGATCTATTTCAAATCGGTCTTCCAGCAGTCGCCCCTCATCCCAGGCGAACCGGCCGTGTTCAAGGACAAGATGACGTGGTGGTTCGTCGTACGCGACTCGCAACATCAGAACCAGTACACGGCGCGGGTGTTCTGCGTCACCTGCACGCCGAAGTCGTGGGTGCTGGTGGCCGTGAACCTCGGACCGCCGCAGTCGGACATGGTGGCGCGCTTCTATGCGTCGCTTCCTCTGCCGCCGCTGCCCGAGCCGCTTCCCGCCAGCGGTCTGCCGGTGAGTCCTCCCCCATCGACGCAGACGCCGATCGAGTGGTTCCTCACCGCCGGCTCGATGGTCAATGGCAAGCCTTCTCTGCCGCCCCCTGACAAACAGGGGTACTTCGCCATGTACGCAAAAAAAGGCGTGACCTCAGGCGGCGTGTTTTACAAGCAACCATTCAGCATGGCCGGTGCCGGTGGAGGGGCATGGCACCAGGCGTACGGCAGCTCGTCTACGACTCATACCAGCCCCAGCCGAAGCTCCTGCCGTCGGCGTTCACTCCGCCCAGCGGCTACACGCAGATCGTCACCCCCGAACTGGCGAACGGCCAGCAGATCGTGACCAGCAACTGCGCGATCTGCCACACCGTCGAAAACGGCCCGACGACGTTGTACATGCCAAGTCCCCCGTCACTGCAACGTTGACGGAGTGGTGCGCATCCGACGCCGTAAGCCACGGGCGAGGTGGCACGCCGGAGGCGTACCGTAGATTAGCCGGTGGCAAGCGCCGAAGGCCGCGCCGCCACCGGTTAGGGATGGCCGCCAGCACCGACCCCGGAGGGGTCGCGGACCGCGCAAACGTCGCCAGAGGAAACGCTCGTCGAACTCGATGTCGTGTTTCTTCAAGATCACGACACTCGAATGACTTACCGGCATCGGTAGACCCTCCGGTACCCCTGCCGGGGTACGACACTTGTGTGGAACGTTAACCGGTGGCGGCGCGTCCTTCGGCGCTTGCCACCGGCTAATCTACGGAACGCCTCCGGCGTACTTCGCGCTGGCTTTGCCAGCGAAGCACAGACAAGAGTGTCTGTGCCACATCGGCCCTGCTCATCTGCCCTCCCGCGCGCTCGATGTCCGCCGCGTCCGCAACTGCGTTTACAATCCGCGCTCCATGCCGATCGGGATCAGAACGGAAGGGTTGCGCAAGGTCTACCCGGCCGCGCAGCAGAGAGGGGACGTCGTGGCTCTCGACGGACTGACCCTGGAGGTGCAGCCGGGCGAGATCTTCGGCCTCCTCGGGCCGAACGGCGCGGGCAAGTCCACCACCGTCGGCATCGTCACCACCCGCGTCCAGCCCACGGCGGGCCGTGCCTGGGTGGGGGACCTCGACGTCTGGAAGAACGGCAAGGCCGTCAAGCGGCTGATCGGCGTCGTCCCGCAGCGTCCAAACCTCGACTTCGCCCTCACCGCGCGGGAGATCCTCACCTTTCACGGCGCCTATTTCGGCCTCTCGTCGGAGGAACGGCGAAAACGGGCCGACGCGCTCCTCGAACAGTTCAAGCTCACCGACCGCGCCAATCAGAAGCCCCTCGGATTCTCCGGCGGGATGATGCAACGCCTCTCCATCGCCCGGGCCATGATGCATGACCCCGACGTGCTGTTTCTCGACGAGCCGAGCGCGGGACTCGATCCTCAGACGCGCCTGCTCCTCAGCGAGATGATCCGAGGCTATAACGCCCGGGGCAAGACCATCCTGCTGACCACGCACAACATGGAAGAGGCCGACACCCTCTGCCATCGCGTAGCCATCGTCGATCACGGCAAGGTCATCGCTCTCGGCACGCCCGAGGAACTGAAGCGGTCCATTCCCGGCGGCTACATCGTGCGCCTGCAGGTCGGCACCAAGCCGGCGGGCCTCGTCGAGGCCGTACGGCGGCTGCAGGGAGTGTCCGAAGTCCGCGAGCCTCGTGACGGTCAGCTCGACGTCTACGCCGACCAGGGCGGCTCACTCGTCCCGGATGTCGTGGCCGCCGCCGCTGCCTCGGGTGCGGCCATCCACGACCTGCACATTTCCGAGCCCAGTCTCGAGAATCTCTTTCTGCACCATACCGGACGGAGTCTGCGGGAATGAACGTGACCACCTTTCTGGCCATGCTGGCGCGCGACGCGCACGTAGCCCGGCGCAACTCCGTGCAACTGGCCTTTCAGACCCTGCTGCAGCCGATGATGTTCGTGTTCATCTTCGGCCGGGTGATGACCTCCAGCGGCCTGATGTCGGCCGAATACAAGGCCCTGCTCCTTCCCGGCATCATCGCCCTGAGCATGATCATGACCGGCACCTGGGCGGTGACGATGCCGCTCATCGCTGAGTTGCAGTTCACCAAGGAGATCGAAGACCGGCTGCTGGCCCCCATGGATCTGGAATGGCTGGCCGTGGAGAAGGTCGTTGCGGGAATGATCCAGGCCCTCGTCTCCGGCCTGGTGGTGATTCCCCTCGGCTGGCTGGTGATGGGGGGCGTCAATATGCGAGGCGCCAACATTGGACTCTTCATCCTCACGGCCCTGCTCGTGGCCGCTCTCTCGTCCACTCTCGGCCTGGTCCTCGGCTGCTCGGTCGGTCAGCAGCAGGTCGGCCTGATGTTCAGCATGGTCATGGCTCCGATGATCTTCTTCGGCTGCACGTATTACCCATGGACGGCGCTGGCCAAGTTCCCCATCCTCAAACGCCTCGTGCTCATCAACCCACTGGTCTACGCCAGCGAAGGTTTCCGCAGTGCCCTCGTGCCCCAGGCGCCCCATCTCCCCCAGGTGGTCATTCTGGCCGCGCTGGTGGCCTTCGACACGGCTCTCCTCCTCTTCGGCCTTCGCCAGTTCCGGCGCAAGGCGCTGAGCTGATTGGGGTCGCCCTGCATGGCCGGCTACGCCGCGGCGGGACGCTGCCGGCCGCGCCGGCCTTACGCGCGCGAAGTGGCCTGCCCGTCACCCACGAGCGCCACGCCCACGGCGTTCTTCGTCGTCGACTTGACGCGATACATGGCCGCGTCGGCCTGGCGGATCAGGTCATCCTTCTGCGTGCCGTGGGTCGGGAACGTGGCGATGCCGAAGCTGGCGCTGATGGAGATGTCGATCCCCTCGCCGAGGTGGAACGGCGCCGCGGTCATCGCCCTTCGTACGCGATGCGCCACGGCTACTGCCTGCTCCTGATCGGTCTGCGGAAGGATGATGCAGAACTCGTCGCCGCCGAAGCGGACCACCTTGTCGATGCCGCGGACGGCGGCCAGGATGCGCTTGGCGACCTCCTGCAATGTTCTCGATCCGGCCAAGTGGCCATGGGCGTTGTTGACGGTCTTGAGGTCGTCGAGGTCGAGAAAGATGATGCTGCACGTGGCGCCGTAGCGCTTGGCGCGCTCGATCTCCTCGTCCAGATACGTCTCCAGAAAGCGCCGGTTGAAGGCCTTGGTCAGATCGTCGCGCATGGCCAGGTCGCGGCTGCGCGTGAGCTGGTAGATGTTGCTCAGCACCGAGGAGACGGAGTGAAGGTAGCGTGTGACGTTGGCCGCTCCCTCATCGTCAAGCAGGTCGTGCGGCCCAAGAGCCACGCGGATCACGCCGACGAGATCGTGTTGCGCCTGCATCGGCATCACGATCATCCCCTCGGCGCGGTCTGCGGCAAACGACTGACCCGAGGAGAGCGCGCGTTGCAGCAGGCCGGGTGGGATGCCCGGCAGGAACTCGCCGGTCTCCCGCACCTCGGGGTCCGAACTGAAGCTGATGACATACCGTTCCACGCGCGGGTCGTGGAGAAACAACGTGGCCTTCGTCAGGCCGAGGAAGCTGAGGACCGTGCGCGTGATCCGCTCGGAAACCGTGTTCGCGTCGGCGATGGTCATCAGCTCATGGACGTTGTTGAGATAGGCGACCTCAGTCTCCAGGCTCGCGGCGTGGATCACCGTCCGGGCCAGGTCCGCGGCCACGGCCAGCATGTCGGCGGGATGGGCGAGGAAGCTCGCTCGCGTCAGACGAATGTCTCCTTCGCGCCGCTCGCCGGGGAGTACGTCGTCGTAGAGCACGATCCGGACGAGGCTCTTCCGCGGCGGATGGTCGAGCTCCGCCAGAGAGTCAGTGTCGATGATCACGACACGGCAACGCTCCCGTTCGCCGTCATCGACGAAGGCGTACGCATCGCAGCGCTCCTGAAGGAGCGTGACGAGCTCGCGGCCGCCGTAAACGCCGATGGGCTGCTGCATGTGCACAGTAGATTAGTCGATTGGTGGATTAGTAGATTAGTAGATTAGTGGATTCGGAATAGAAGCCGCGCCACGCCAGCCCCCCTATGCCTCTGATCCACTGCTGCACTAATCCACTAATCTACTTGCTTTTCTTCACCGACAGCGTCATCTCGAACTGCGCGACCGGCTCGTCGCCGAGTTTCTTCGGCACGCGCGCGGTGACGTGGACTGTCGTCTCCTCACGCTCGCCGCTTTCGACGGCGCGCCGGACGAGGGCCTGAATCGCTTCGCCGTCTTCGCAGACGAAGTGGACGTCATCCTCGGGCCGCTTGAGAAACTCGGCGCGGATGGCTTTGAACACGAACGACAGGCGGACCTTCATGGCGGACATGAGATGGAAGCAGATCAGTCCACCGGCCACGTCGGCGCCGATGCAGAGCGCGCCGAAGTACATCGAGCCGAGATGATTCTTCGTCCGCCAGTTCAGCGGGATGCGCACTTCGCAGCGGCGCTCGTTCACCTCGAGCACCGAGGGCTTGGTGAAATAGAGGAGAAAGACCTTGCGGAAGGCCCAGAACCGCACGCCGGCGGTCGCTTTCCAATCGCGCTTCACCGCCTGGCCTTCTCCGGATCGATCTTCCGCTTGACAAGTCCCTGGGTGACGCCATCCCACATCCCCGCGGGGAGCAGCCGCGCCAGGCGCATCAGGAGCGACATCGGGAGCGGGAACTCGACGACGCGCTTGCCGCGCTCCAGTCCGTCGGCGATCACGCGCGCGGCTTCATCAGCCTTCATCAGGAACGGCATGTTGAACCGGTTCTTCTCGATCATGGCCGTGACGACGAAGCCGGGATTGATCGTCGTGACACCGACGTCGTACTGACCCAGCTCGACCCGGCTGGCTTCGAGAAAGGCTTGCATGGCCGCTTTCGTCGCCGAGTAGACGGACGACGACGGCAGCCCGCGCAGACCCGCGAGCGACGCGACGCCGGCGAAGCGGCCGGAACGGCGCTCGATCATCGACGGGATCACGGCGTCGAAGAGATTGAACATGCCGATGATGTTCACCCGCGTCATCAGCTCGGCATCGGCCAGATTGAACTTCCACGCGTTGGAGGTGATCCCAACGCCGGCATTGGCGACGGCGAGATCGAACGGCCCGCCCAGCGCTTCCATGCCTTCTTTCACAGCAGCACTCACGGCGTTGGCGTCGGTGACATCGCACGGTAGTGCGATCGATTTCGTAGGAAGCTCGGCGACGAGTGCATCGAGAAGGTCGGCCCGGCGAGCGAGAAGCGCGAGCGTCCAGCCGCGCCGGGCCAGCTCGCGCGCGAGTGCTTCTCCGATACCGCTCGATGCGCCGGTGATGATGGCTCTCATGGGGGGAGTGTATCGTGCCGGCCTCGCAGCGCCGCGCTCGTAGCGCCGCCGGCTCGGCGGCTGTACCGCCGGCGGCTCGCCAGGCGGCTCGCCGGCGCGGGGAACAAACCGCCGCCGGGCCGGCGCTACGAACGAGGCGCGCTCGCTACCTCTTGCGTATGGCTCTTACCCCCGCACGAAGTCTACGCGCTTCGCGCGCGTGGCCCCCGTATCGAACGCGTAGTACTTATGATCGCCGAGCTGTTCGCGGATGAACATCTCCATCTCCGCGATGGCGGTGGCGAGGCCGCGCGGCGCGTTCCCGAAGAGCTTGGAGACGATGCGCTCGCCGTCGAACTCCCAGATGCCGCGCAGGACGCCGCCGGCGACGATGGCGTTGTGATGGAGCATCTCGGTCTCTTTCGCGCTCACGGCTTTGCCGCTGGTGTCCATGACCTCGGCGTCGTCGTCTTCGACGAACGGTTCCAGTCCGCGGTGGAGGCAGAAGAGGTTGTCGCGGAACGGCAGGAGCACGATGCCGTCGTCGCGACGCCGCGGCTGGAGATTGACATCATCGACGACCAGCGGACCCATGGCCTCCTTGGCGGCACGTTTCCCGATTCCCGCCCACCAGGAGAAGTCGTCGATCGTGGCCGGCGCGGCCCACGACAGAAACCGCTCGGCCAGGGCGCGGTCGAGATTGGCGGGCGGCGTGGTGTCGATCTCCTTCGGCCAGCGGCGGTAGATGTGCGTTCTGCCGTCGAGCCTTCGATCGTCCGTCGTCCGCAGCACTCGCCCCTCTGCTTGCAAGAGCTTGAGCGCGGCGGGAAGCGTCGAGGTGATGCCGAGGCGCTTGCCGGCAGCGCCGAGGTCTTCGATCGATCCGGGAGGAAGGGCGCGGCGGAGCTGATCGGTCGTGAAGACGCCGTCGCCGATCACCTTGAGAATCTTCGCGCCGAGGGACTCGATCACGCGCCGATCGACCGGCAATTTGCGCAATCTCTCGTCGTAGGCACGACGGCCCGCGGCGAGCGCAAGGCCGGCGTCGCCGCGCGATACGAGGAACGCGGTATCGCGAACGGAGGGTAGTTCGAGCACCTCCATCCGGCCGAACACGGCGTCATCGACACCCTCACGCGTGATCGACGGGATGCGTGCGCGAATGGCCAGATACGGACCGGTGCCGCCCGCGCTTGGAATCCAGCCGGCGTTTGCGACGACGCCGGCGACGGAAGCGCCTGCGCGAGGCGGAAGGAGCTGACGCTCCATCCACTGCGTGATCACTTAAGCTCCGGCAGTTTGACCCGTTCCTCGAACACGCGCGCGAAGAGATCGCCGACTTTGGCCAGGCGGTCTGGCATCGTGCGCAGGTTGAGCTTCTTCGGATCGAGCTTCTTCGTCACCTCGTCCCATTTCAGCGGCGCGGAGACCGGCGCACCGTCGATGGCGCGCGGCGAGTAGGGCGCGACGATCGTCTTGCCGTACGCGTTCTGCATGCAGTCGAGGTAGAGCCGGCCCTGTCTTTTATTCAACGCCCGCTCCATCGTGAACTCGGGAACCTTGGAAGCCACGGCAGCACCGATGGAACAGGCGAATGCATTGGCCTCCTCGTGCGTGTAGCCGCCGGCGAGCGGGATCAGGACATGAATACCGCGTTTCCCCGAGGTCTTCGGAACTGAGGGCAGGCGAAGATTGTCGAGCAGGCGACGGACGATGACGGCCGCGTCGATGGCCTGCTCGATCCCTTTTCCCTTGGCGGGATCGAGATCGAAGACGAGCCAGTCGGGCTCATCGAGGCTCGCGCCGCGCGATGCCCACATGTGGATCGTCAACACCGACATCTGGGCCAGCCAGCGGAGCGTCTCGGGGCGGTCGGCGACGAGGTGACGCACGCTCTTGTGGCTGGTGGTGCGCGTGGGCGTGTCCACAGTCGTCACCCACGGCGGCGCTCCACGTCCAACATCCTGGTGGAACCACGACGGCTTGTCGATTCCGTCGTTCCAGTGCTCGAGCGCAAGCGGCCGGTCGCGCAGCGCACGAATCATCGGCTCGGAGACGGCGGCGTAGTAGTCGGCCAGATCCTGTTTCGTGATGCCGTCGCGAGGGTAGAGGACGCGGTCGGGGTGAGAGATGCTGACGCGGTTGTCGGTTGTCGGTTGTCGGTTGTCGGAGCGGGTTCCTGGCGATTTCTTCGGTGGCGCTTTGGACGATAGAGCTTTCGTTGATACGGACTTCTTCGCCAGACCAGCAGGCTTCCTCTCCGACACCCGACCCCCGACTCCCGACCCTCGATTCGCCACAGGCTCCTCCCTCACGACGTCAGAAACCTTCTTATCCTCTCTCAGTCCCAGAAACGACGGATGCCGCAGTTTGTTGTCCGAGGTCCACTCGGTGAAGGCTACCTGGACGACTAAGCGAGGGCGCACCCAGGTGGCCGTTCGCTCGCGGGGAGCGTCTTTGACCATCGTCGCCGGGACGATGTCTTTCGAGAGCTCGTCTTTCCACCACACGCGCTGTTTGTAGGAGAAGCCCGTGCCGACCTTGCCGGCGTAATGGAGCGCGGCGTCGTCGCCCATGACGGCGAGATGCAGGGAGCCGATCTCGCGTGCCGAGTGTGTGGACGGACTCCAGCCGACGACGACGAGCTCCTGCTCGTTGATCGCCTTGATCTTCAGCCATTCTTTCGACCGTCGGGGCTCGTACACCGAGGTCCTTCGCTTGGCGATGATCCCCTCCCATCCGGACTTCTTTGCACGCTCCAGCGCTTCATCGCCGGTCGTGTCGAGCGTCTCGGCGACTTTTACCGCCGCGGGTGCGCGCTTCAGGGTCTTCTCGAGCAGTGCGCGGCGTTCATCGTAAGTGCGCCTTCGGAGATCCTGGCCGTCGAGCCAGAGGATGTCGAAGACGAAGAGCAGCTCGCGCCGGTCGCCCTGCTGCAGGAGCTGGAAGCGCGGCGCGCCATGTTCGTCGAGCACGACGATCTCGCCGTCCAGAACGACCTCGGGCAGCTTCAGTTTCGACAGCGCGGCCGCGACGGTGGGAAAGCGCGGCGCGAGATCGATCTCGTTCCTGCTCCACATGGCCACCTCGCCATTCACGATCCCGACGACGGCGCGGAAGCCGTCGTACTTCAACTCATACGCCCAGCTCTTCCCGTCACGCGGCGGCACCTCGGCGAGCGTGGCCAGCATGGGAGGGAAGACTTTCCGGAGGAGGGTTTGGGGGGTTGTGTGCGACATGGTTTCGCGGTCTCGAAGTTTCGCGGTCTCGGGGTTGCTGGGTTTGGGTGCTGAGTTACTAAGTTTCTGGGTTGGGCAATGATAGGCAACTTAGCGCCTGGAAACTCAGCAACTCAGTAACCAACTCGACAACCACGAGACCCCGCAACCGCGAGACCGCGCAACCTCACGATGGCCCGCTACATCAAGAAATTCAAATCGACGATCGCCCTCGGGCCAACCGAGGAGCGCGGATTCGCGCTCTGGGTGGGTTACGAGATCGAGGGCGTCGAGGAGGATCTGTCGTACGCCGGGCTGGTGAAGGTCGATGGCTGGAGCGAGGAGATGTTGGCGGAACGCGGAGTGACGGCGTTCACCCGCGTCGAGCCGGCCGACGGTGCGACATACAGGAAGTTGGGGATCAGAGAGTAGTTTCGGACTCTCCAGTCCTACCTACGTTTTCCCGCGAGACCGCGCCACTCCGCAACCACGCGACCGCGTTCACAACGGTCCTAGAATCCTCAGGTAGCAGTCATCCTGCCCGACGAACTCCACGGCGCCGCGCTCTTCCCAGGCTCGCAAGCGCTCGATAACGCGGGGGTGATTGAGGTGGATGGCGTCGCCGAACATGTGCATCAGCCAGGCGCGGGGGACGGCTTTGTCACCGCGGCAGCGCAGACGCTCGATTCCGACCTGCAACGCGTCGAGCCGGAATTCGACATCCTCGTCGAGCAGTGATCCATCCGCCGGCTCCCCGGACGCCGGGTTCATCTCCAGGAACGTCTCGAACGCGAGCGGCCGGAACTCCTTGACTCCGCGCGTGCGCAGATCTTCCTCGGGCAGATCGTCCGCGAGAATGAGGCCCGGGATCTCGGTCCCGACGCCATCGATCTCCCAGCCGATCCACCGCTGCCGGCCAAGCAGCGTGATTCGCTGGATGTAGCGCGCCATCTCGTTCCCCTGCGAAAGGAACGCAGATAATTGCACGGACGAGGTGGGATCGCCACTGATCGCGCCCTAATCGAACCATCGACTGTAACGATGAGGCGCGGAAATTGGTGCTATCCTCGTCAAGCCCGTCCCCCAACAAGTATATGTTCGAGACCGTCGCGCCCCAGGCGTTCCAAACGCGCAGTCGCCGCGTTTTCTACGAGACACTGCCGCTCTCGATCGCAGTACATGTGGTCGGAATCGGCGCCGCCCTGGCCGGGATGTTCTGGAACGTCGCCCTCCCCACGCAGTCGCCGAGAATGTACGTTGCGTATAACCTGACCAAGATCCCCGACCCGCCGCCGCCCCCTCCCCCGCCGCCGAAAGTCGAGCCACCAAAGCCGGTGCTGCCGCTGGCGCAACTGGCGCCGCCTCCGCCCCCGACACAAATCGTGGCGCCCACCGTCATCCCCGATGTAATCCCTGATGTTCCGCCGCAACCTGTGCCGCAGCCGGCCGCTCCAGTTCCGGTGGCAGCCGTTCCGGCCGTGGCCGACAGCGCACCCGCAAAGGGGGTTCCGGGAGGCCAGGTCGGCGGCACCGGTCACTCCATCGGCATCGCAAAAGGCATCAACATGGGCGAGGACGGACGCGTCTATATTGACCGCAACGTCAATCTGCCGTTGAAAGAGATCGATCACGAGTATCCGCACTATCCGAGCTCCGCGAGAAAGATGCATCTCGAGGGGACTTGCGTCGTGCGCTACACGATCGGCAAGAACGGGCGCGTTATCGACGTGGCCATCCTCGATCACGCCCCCTTCCCGATCTTCGACGACGAGACGATCAACACCGTCCGTAGTTGGAGCTATCGTCCCATGATGGTCAGCGGCCAGCCGGTCGAGGTCGTACACGAGCTCGCGGTCACCTACGAGTACATCGTGCGGTGAATCATCACACGCCGCTTCCCGAGAGCGACGCCGCAAGGCTCCGGAAGAGCAGGCGGATGTCGAGCCAGAGAGACCACGAGCACATGTAGGTAAGGTCGTAGCGAAGCTTGACGGCGGGACGGGAGTCGTATTCGACCAGGCTCTGCGCCAGTCCTGCCATGCCGGGGCGCACCAGAGTGCGAAGGTCGAAGTCGGGCACGTCCTGGAGAATGCGCTCGGCGATCTCGGGCCGCTCGGGCCGCGGTCCGACAAGGCTCATCTCTCCGATGATCACGTTGATCAGTTGTGGAATCTCGTCGAAATGATAGCGCCGCAAGAAGCTTCCGACGCGCGTGATGCGCTCGTCGTCGGACTGCTGGATCGCTCCGGCCAGCGGCCTGCGCATGGAGCGGAATTTCCACATGGCGAACGGAACGCCGCCCCGCCCGAGGCGGGACTGGCGGAGCAGAACAGGCCCGGGATCGTCGAGCCACACCGCGGCGGCGATCACGATCCAGAGCGGCAGCGTGAACACGGCCAGAACGACCGAAATGACGATGTCGAGGCCTCGTTTGACGATCGCGCTCGCCCCGACGCCGCATCCGATCATGACTTCGATCAGGGGCTCGTCGCCCATCCATCCGAGCACCGACGTGGCGAGCAGCGCGTCGGCGGACGAAGCCAGCAGCAAGTATCCGCGCGGTCCGCGGATGCGCAGAAGCTCGAGGCGGCCGCTGGGCGCGGCCTCCGACCAGACGCAGATCACTTCCTCCACATCGCGGATCGCCGCGCGAACGCCCGGATCGTCGATGGGTCCGAACCAATGCCCCGCCACCTCGGCCGGGCCGGCGCCCGCGTAGCCGACGACGCGAATTCGTGGATCGCCTGCTGCTTCGAGCACGGCCATCGCCGCGGCGATTTCCGCCGGATCGCCGACAAGAATGGTCTCGCGCGGCCGCACCGGCCACAACATCAACTGGAGCGAGCGCCAGAGCGGAAAGAGCAGTGCTTCGAGCAGCGGAACCGCCACCAGGATCGTGCGCGGCAACGGCCTTTCGAGAACCGTCGCCCCGATCGTAACCGCCGCAACCTGGAGCAGGAGAGCGACCGCGAGGATCGGACGGGCGCGCAGCATGACGCGCCGCCGGTAGAAGCCGGCCAGACCCAGGCCGGCAAGGAACGCCGCGCCGAACAGCGACACGATGACCGCGTCGAGCGGAAGCTTTTCCGGAGAAAGAAGGGAGCGGGTGAAGGACAGCGGAACTGTCCGGCGCCAATAAACGATCGCCGCCAGACTCGCCCACGCCACGGCGAAGTCACCCACGATGGCGATCGTGGCCCGGAACGATCGCTCGAGCGATCCGGGCCGAATCATCGTGCCTCCGCTACCGCGGCGATCGCGAAGAGGCGGTGGAGCGCCGCGGATCGTTCGTATGTTTTGACAACCTCGTCGCGCAGCCGGGCAGCCTGACTGTCGCGACGATCGCCATCGGCGAGAAGATCTACGGCGGCGCGGGCAAATCCAGCGGTGGAAGACTCGATCAGAGCGTGCTGTGCAAGCGGCGCCAGTCCGCGAAACGCCTGAGGAGTGCCGACGATCGCGCAGCCCGCTTCCGCCGCCTCGAGCACCTTGTTGGACTGGCCGCTCCCATGGCGCAGCGGCATGAGAGCTACACGGATGTCGCGAGCGAACGCCGGCATGTCCTCGACGGGAGAGACCAGTGCTACGCCACGGCGCAGCGCCGCCTTGCGGAGCGATCGCGGTGCGTCGGCACCGCCGATGATCAACGTCGCAGCAGCGTTGAGCGCGCGAATGGCCGGCCAGATCTCATCGAGCAGCCATGTCACTGCGTCCGCATTCGCGAAGTACGGGAACCGTCCCCAGAACCCGAAGTCATATCTACGTGGCGTGCTGTCGAGCGCCCTTGTGGAGACACCATTCGCCACGGCTTCCGCATCCCCAAAATCGGCACTCTCATCCTCGCTAACGAACACGACCTGCCCATACGCGCCCGCCGCAGCGCGCTCGAGACGCGCCATGCGCCGCTCCTCGGTCCGCCAGAACCAGCGTATCCAGGGCGCGGCGGCAGCATTCGCCCGCTCCTCTGCGCTGCGGCGAAGCGAGTCGACGGCATCGAGCACAGCCGGACCTTCAAGCCTTTTCTTTACCCACGGATGCATGCGCGAAAGGATCACCACCGTCACATCGAAGGGCCCGATGTCGTGATGGGCCCGGCCGATGGCTGCATACCAATCGTACGGCGCGGCCAACAGGCATTGAAAGGGCAGGTCATCGCGAACCAGGCTCAAGGCTCCATGCACGAGGCGCCGGAGTGAACGCCGCGCCGCGAAGAGGCGGAAGTGCGCCAGACCATCGGGAACCGTGCCGCGAGGCGCAACCAGTGCCACCTCCCCGCTTCGCGTCAGCGCGGAGACCCACATCGCAGCGCGAAGGCGATCGCCGGTGTAAGGAGGCCACGGGAATCGCGACGTGATGACGAGCGCCTTCATCGGCGGTGAATACATCTCGACCAGCAGGCAGAAACAAACATTAGGGACCGGCCACAGATTAGCAGATCGTGTTCTGTAGAATGCGCGTCCCATGGTGAGGTCTCCAGCCGGCTGGCCCGCGCGCATCGACCAGTGGCGCGAGGTGGCCATCCTCGCGCTCGTGCTTGCTGGAGCGCTGGGACTCCCGCTCGTGTTTCACCGCGACCCACTTGAGATGTTCCGGCTCCCGAAAGTCATCTTTCTTCGAGCGGAAGCGATTCTGATCATCTGCATCACGCTGGCCGCGGTTGTCATCAGCGCACCTATCCCGCGCCCGAAGTGGCGCGACACCTGGTTTCTGTTGCCGCTGGCCGCACTTGCTGCCTTCGGCGTACTGACCCTCATGTCGACGAACTACGAGCTCAGCATGGGTGCACTCGGCTCGGCGGCGGCCACGGCGGTGATCTTCTTCGCCACCGTCGCCGCGGCACGGTCGGGCGGATGGCTGCTCATCTACGTCCCATTGTTAGCGGCGGTGACCAATGCGCTTCTCGTCATCGTTGAGGAAACGAACCTGTGGATGCCGTTCGGTGTACAAGCCGGTGTTCCGCATCATCTTCAGTGCGATGCCTTGATCGGCAATCCCAACGAAGTAGGAGGCTACCTCGGCGCCGCGGCCCTGGCCGTCGTGGCGGCCATCGCGGCGCGTGAGACCGAAGAGCGATGGAACGTGCGCGACATCGTCCTCGTGGCAGTCATCTGCATCGCCCTCCTCGCTTGTCAGACGCTGACCGCGATCATCGCCTTCACCGCCGCGGCCTTCTTCATGCTCGCGATTGCGTCGTGGCGGAAAGCGATCCGTGTTGCTGCCGCCGCCGCGGTCACGGCAGTGCTCATCGTGATGCTCGTCGCTCCCTTCCGCACGCGTGCGACCAACGTGATCACCTGGGTGCGCGCCGGCGACTACAACGCCATCTTCACCAATCGCTTCACGCCGTTTGTGGCGGCATGGTCGATGTTCGCCGAACATCCGCTCACGGGCGTCGGACCTGGCGCGTTCGCCTGGCAGTACTACGACTACAAGATCCGCGCGGAGCAGCGCTACCCGTCGCTCCGGCAGGTCTACAACCGCGGCATCAACTTCGGCGAAGTCCACAACGACCACCTGCAGGCGCTCGCCGAGGGAGGACTCATCGGCTACGGCGTCTTCCTGGTGCTCATCGGCGCGCTCGGGTATCTGTCATTCAAAATCCCGGCAAGCGCGCCCGGCTGGAAACAGCGTTTCGCGCATCATCTGGCATTGCCACTCGCGGTCTTCTGGATCGTATTGTCGGTAGCGCAGTTTCCAATGGAAACGACCGTGGTGCGCGCGCTGGTGGTTCACCTCGCGGCTCTCTGCGTTGGGTGGCGCAACTCATGAGCCGAGGGATCGTGTTCGTGCGCGCCGTAGCGCTGCTATTGGTCATCGCCGCGACCGGCTACGCGCTCGATCAATGGGTACTGCGACCCCTTCAGTGCCGGTATGCCGCATCCCTCGGCGCCGCGACATTCGATCGTTCAGAACCGGCTGAATACCGGACGAAACGCCTGGCTCGTCAAGTCCGCGCGGATCTGGAGGGTTGTGCGTGCGTCACTCCGCCGGACGCGAGCATCCCCATGACTCTCGGCGCAGCCGCGGAAGCAAGCGACGATCCACCCACCGCCATCACCGAATACGAGCGCGCGTTACTGATCGATCGGCGACCCGAGATCTACTTCCACCTCGGTCTGATGCAACAAGAGACGCCCGACCGCGCCTCGGCCATCGACAACATCGTCCGCGCCTGCGCCTTCGACCCCGCCCGGCTCGCTGATATCCCGTACGACGAAGTCAGGCGGGAAACGAGACGACGGCTGCAAGCTACGTACGGTCGGGATTGGGTTCGGTGATTGGGTTGACCTGTCATCCTGAGCCCGGCGACGCCCCGGAGGGGCAAAGCACGGCGAAGGACCCCAACATGCTTGCATCGAGAAGTACAACCACCCGACCCGGCAAGCGCGCGGGGGGTCCTTCGGCGTCCTCCGCCGCGGGATCAAAATCGAGTAAACATCAACAATTCCTACCGCGGCTGCGGCAGCCTCAGGATGACAGTCTTGATAAATCACCCTCTTGGCGGATTCCCAAAGACCACCACCCCATCCACCACGATCTCCACATCAGGCGTCTGGCCGGCCGGAACATCCAGCACCGTGAACACATACGTGCCGTTCGGTTCGGGCTCGGTAGGGCCGGCGATTCTGCCGGTGCTGTTGAGTCTCGCTTTCACGAGCGCGGCATAGCCGGGTCCGAGGTAGTTGCCGAACTGGTCGCGGGGGGTTACCGCGAACACGACTGTCCGTGAATCGGGGCGGGTTACTTTGACTTCGGTCTTCGTTGGGTCTGGTTTCACCTTCACGAATGCTTCGAGTCGCTCGACGCGGTGAACGTGTCCGGTCCGCTCGATGTCCCAGTCGAGGGCGGCTTCGAATCCGTAGGAGCCGGCGACGGTGGTTTGGTCGAATGTGCCGGCGTAGACTCCCGGGCTCTGCTCTTTCAGGTCGAGCGTTGCGACATCCGCCGGCGTGACGCGCTTGAGCAGGCCGTCGTTCGTCAGAGCGTCCAGCTTGCGATCGTACGGAGTGAGAATGTCGCCCGTGGGCGTGATCGTGTTGCCGGACGATTTGTCCGGGTAGCGCTGGTCGTGGAGGATCGTGCCGAGGCTCGCGGGCGGGCGCTGGATGCGGACGCGTATCGATCCGGGGGGCAAGCCGGCCAGGCGCTTGCCGTCCCAGTCGACGATCGCGCTGACGGTGAGCGTGTCGCCGGTCGCGGCACGGCCAGGCGCGACCGACAGGGTGTAGTCGAGGTGACGTTCGAGGATGATCGCGCTGAGGGTGTACGGAACCGGATCAGCGGTCTGGTTGATGCCGCGCTTCACGCGCACTGTCCATGTGCCGAGGTCGGTCGGCTTGATGTTGAACGTCTGGAACGAGCCTTGTGGCGTCTTCTCGGCCGAGTCGGGAACGGCCGCGGTCCCGTTGGGGCGGAAAACCTCCAGGTCGAGCGCAAAGCGCGTGGGCGGAGCCCATTGCACGGAGAACACCACCCGTTGCGCCGAGTGGTCGATGATCACCGGCTGCGGGCCGCTTGGGCCCTTGCCCGTCATCGTGTCGTGATGGACCAGACCCATCGAGGCCGAATTGCCTTTGAGGAGAGCGATGAGCGTCATGCCGAGGACGTCAAACATCGTCGTGGCGTTGGCGCTGATGTAGGAAACCCCCGACGTCTCGAACGAAATGTTCTTCAGCAGAGTCTCATCGACAGCGGCAGGTGTGCCGAAACCGATCGTCTGGATGGGGACGAAGCGCTTTCTCAATTCCTGCGGAAAGCCGCTGACGGGCACGAGGCCCAGGAACCCGCTGGCGGTCGGTTCGATCAACGGCGCCGTGTTCTGCATACCGTCCGTCACGACGATGAGCGAGAGGTCGTGGGCGGGATCGAGCTTCCATTGCTTCATCGCTTCGTTGATTCCGCTGCCGATCGACGTCGAACTGCCAGGCGTCAGTGTGTTGACGTTGTTGATGATCGCGTCCCACTGACCCGGCATGGGCATGCCGCGCTGGACCCAGACGTTCGTCGGAGGATCGGCGCCGGGGAGCGTCTGCGCCACCGCGGTGCTATCGAAGAAGATGTTGCCGAGGCGGTCATGCGACCATTCGGCACCGTCCGGCGTCGGCTGGTCTACCTGCCGCCACTGTGCGACGAAGTTCGTGATGGCCGATTTGAGGATCTGCACCTTCGTGGCCCCCGACTGCGCGCCTGGCGGCAGGTCGGCCATGCTCCCTGACTTGTCGAGCACAATCCCGACGTCGAACGGATGCCGGAACTTGTTCGTAGCGACGAGCGCAGGAGCGACGCCATCGTCGACGGGGATGAGAAATGCCGGCGTGTCTCCGGTGTGCTTGGAGACCGCCGAGCATTCGACCATCGGCGAGGCGACGATGTAGCTCGTGATGCGGTAGCCGGTGACGTCCTGCGCCCCGGAGAAGCGCATCGGTATCTGCTTCTCCACCGCGAACTGGGCGTTGCAGAAGTCGGCGCCAAAGTTCGACAGCGGCTTGTAGATGATGTCCACGTCATTGCCGCTGGCCGTCTGGAACGTCACGGAATCACCGGCCACCGTCTTAGTGTCGCCGAGGTTCAGCGTGGTGTTGCCGTTGACCACGAGTTGCGCGCCGGCGGACGCGGCGTTGAGCTCCAGTGTGATCAGAACCTGCCCCGTCTCCTGCTGGGGGTTGCCTCGAATCGGAATGTCGAGTGTGAAACTCTCACTGGCGATGGCAGGGAGCGATGACAACGCGAAAGCGACACAAAGAACCATGACCGGGCCGGTTGTCGTTCTTTTCATAAATCCTCACTTCGTGTGCGGACATCTTAAGCGTGTTCATCACGAAGCGCGAGTTTCGCGATAATCTGCCTCGCGAATGACGGAACAGATTGCAGTTCGTGGTCTGCGCAAGCAGTTCCCCAACGTACTGGCCGTGGCCGGCGTCGATCTGAGCGTTGCCGCGGGCGAAGTCTTCGGCTTGCTTGGGCCGAATGGCGCGGGCAAGACGACCACACTCGAGATGATCGAGGGGCTGACGGAACCTGATGCCGGCGAGATCACCATCTGTGGTCTGACCTGGAGCCGGAACGCGCAGGAGATCCGGGCTCGCATCGGGGTGCAGTTGCAGGCCACGAGCCTCTACAACAAGATCACACCGCGCGAGGCCATCAATCTCTTCGGCGGTTACTACCCAAAGCGGCGTGACACCGACGAGCTGCTGGCCCTGGTGCAGCTCCGCGACAAGGCGGACGCGTATCACATGACTCTCTCGGGTGGTCAGGCGCAGCGGCTGGCACTCGCCCTCGCGCTCGTGAACGAACCGGAGGTGGTGTTCCTCGACGAGCCGACGGCGGGACTCGATCCGCAGGGGCGCCGCTCTCTGTGGGAAGTGGTCCGGGCGATGAAAGCTGAGGGACGCACGATCGTGCTCACGACACACTACATGGATGAAGCCGAGGCCTTGTGCGACCGGCTGGCCATCCTCGATCACGGCAAGATCCTGCGCGCGGGCACACCGGCGGAGCTGATCGCCAGCCTGGGCATCCCGAGCGTCGTCGAGCTTACGTTCGATGGTACCGCGCCCGATCCATCCGGCTTCGCGGCGCGGCTCGGCACGGCGGTCGAAGCCCGCGGCGATGTCTGGGAGATTCCGACGCCCGACCCGAAGACGCTGCTGCCGCGGCTGTTCACCACCATCGAGAGCGCGCGGCTCGAATACAACCAGGTGCACGTCCGCCGGGCCACGCTCGAGGACGTGTTCCTCCAGCTCACAGGCCGCAGCCTGCGCGACTGAACGGAGACTTGACCCGATATGAACCTGCCCAATCCGTTCAAACTCCTCTGGCTCCAGTTCCGTAGCGAATGGCGGCTCTACCTGCGCGATCGCGCGGCCATGTTCTGGACGTTCCTCTTCCCGCTCCTGATGCTCTTCGGCTTCGGCCTGATCTTCCGTTCGGGCGGCACGCCCGCCCTGACGCTGGTGCGCATCGCCCCGCCGCAGGAGACGGCGCGCGATCGCGCATTCGTCAAAGCGCTCGAAGGCTCACACCTCAACATCGTGACGCTCAATGCCGCGGACGCGTTGCAGCGATGGGAAAAGGGCGAGACGACGGCGCAGCTCGAGAGCGCCGGTGATGGTTATCGCCTGAGGCTCAACAGCTATCTGATCGCTCAGGGACAGGTCGTGGCGCAGGCCGCAAGCCAAGCGTTCATGGTCGCGCAGGCGCGGCTGAGAGGGCTGCCCGAACCGGAGCGCATCCCGGTCGTCGTCGAGAGTCCGGGCCACGCGCACTCGGAGAACTATGCCGCGTTCCTCGTACCCGGATTGATCGGCCTGAACCTGCTCAGCATGGGCCTGTTCGCCGTCGGCATGGTGACGGTGGCGTATCGGGAGAAGGGAAAGTTCCGCCGGCTGGCGGTGACGCCGCTCCCGAAGTGGGTCTTCCTGCTCGGCCAGATCCTGCAGCGCGTCACGGTCGTAATGCTGCAGACGGCGTTGCTTCTGCTGTCGGCGCGACTCGGGTTTCACATCGTCAATCACGGCTCGTATCTGCTCTTCGGAGCGTTGGTGATATTCGGAACGGCAACGTTCCTGGCCATGGGATTCGCCTTGTCGAGCTTCGCATCGACCGTTGAGACCTACGGAGCCATCTCGAACCTGGCCTTCTTTCCGATGATGCTGCTCTCGGGCGTCTACTTCCGGATCGACAACGCGCCGCAATGGATGCAGGCGGCGATCTTCGTCCTTCCGCTCGCGCCATATCTGCGCATGCTGAGGGCGGTCTTCAACGACGGCGCCACGCTCGCCGGCCACGGCACCGGCCTGGCCATCATCGGCACGTGGGCGGTGCTGTCATTCATCCTGGCGGTGAAGCGGTTCCGCTGGGTGTAAGCAGATCAGCGACGAACAGATGGCAGCATGCTGAAACGGCCGATACCGGCCGGCTTGTAGATCGTGAAGTCGCGCCGATCGATCGTGAAGATACGGCTGATTCTCTCCCGCTCGGCGACACGCACCAGCGCGGCGTCGGCAAGATCCATCGGCAGGTCGTAATACTTCTCCATCAATTGGCGCATTCGATACGCGTCGTCGACGGTGAGCGGCATGAAGCCGATCGCCTCGCGCTGCACCATCTGCCACAGAACAGTCTGCGCGGGCAGCGATCCTCGGAGCAGATACATCGCCTCCGTGAACGCGGGCCACACGGTGGCAATCGGTTCATCGATCCTCTTCAACGTGGCGCGGCAAGCGGCGTGGTGGCGGTCGCTGGCGCTGATCAGAGCAACCAGGGGACCGGCATCGATCAGAATCATCGCGTGCGCACGGCCTTCTCGCGGACGATCTCCGCAAAGCGCTCACCGCTCGCATCGGACAGATCGGGCGGGAGGCCGCTCACGGAGCCGATCAGGTCCGCGATCTCGTCGTACGGACGCGGCGGCCTCTGCTTTCCGCTCCGGCCGAAAGTCCTGACCGCGTCGCGGATCACATCCGAGACGGTGCTCTGGTGTTGTCTGGCCAGCCGGCGCACGGTACCCTCTTCTTCCTGGCTAAGTCGCACGCTGAGTGTCGTGTTCTGTTTCTGTCGTACGCGCATGACAGAACTGTAATACACGGGGAGCACGGACGCAAGTACCAGCGGAGACGCTCCCCGGCCATGGCATAATCCGTCCCGGCCGACTGGCGGCCGATCAAATTCATGACTCTGAGCCCTGGCGAAAGCGTGCGCGGGTTGCCGCCAACCGTCGAAGAGCCGCCCGCACCGTTTGACGCCTCAGCCGCCTTGCCGGATGAGCCGCTCGTGGTCGTCGAGCAGCGCAATTCATGGATCAGCATCGACGTCCCTGAGCTGTGGCGGAATCGCGAACTGCTCTACTTTCTGATGTGGCGCGACGTCAAGATCCGCTACAAACAGACCGTGCTCGGAGCGGCGTGGGCGCTCCTGCAGCCAGCCTTCATGATGCTCATCTTCACACTCGTCTTCGGACGGCTGGCTGGGGTCAGCGCGGGAGTACCGTATCCCCTTTTCGCGCTGGCCGGCCTAGTGCCCTGGACATTCTTCGCCAACGCAGTTGCCAACAGCGGGAACAGCCTCGTCAGCAATGTGCATCTGGTCACGAAGGTCTACTTTCCACGTCTCATCATGCCGGCGGCCGCCGTTCTGGCCGGCATCGTCGATCTCGCGTTTGGCATGCTCCTTCTGGGCGGGATGATGCTTTACTACGGGGTGCGACTGTCTCCTCATGTCCTGATGCTGCCTGTTCTCGTCGGACTGACGACGCTCTGCGCGCTCAGCACGGGCATGTGGATGTCCGCCCTGAACGTCAAGTACCGCGATGTCCGGTTCGCGCTCCCGTTCGTCGTCCAGCTCTGGCTGTTCGCCTCATCCGTAGTGGTTCCGTCGACCGTGATCCCGGCACACTTGCGCTGGCTGCTGGCGTTCAATCCGATGTCAGCAATTATCGAGGCGTATCGCGCCGCGCTGTTCTCGACGCCGTTCCATTGGAGAGCCCTCGGTCTGGCCACCGCGATCTCCATCGTGGCCTTTATTCTGGCGGCCCATTTCTTCAAGCGCACGGAGAGGAGTTTCGCCGACTTCATCTGATCGAGCGCACCGCACACCATGCGTCCCATCATCACTATCGAAAACGTCGGTAAGCAATACCGTGTCGCGTCAGAGAGACGACCGGCCTATGCCACGCTGCGCGAAGCACTCGTCGGCTCGTTCAGTACATCGCTCAAACGGCTGAGCGGCCGCGGAGAGATCGCCGAGGATGAGACCTTCTGGGCCCTTCGAGGGATCGGTCTCGACGTCTACCCCGGCGAGCGACTCGGCATCATCGGCTGCAATGGCGCCGGCAAATCCACGCTGCTGAAGATCCTCTCGCGGATTACCGAGCCGACAGAAGGCCGCGTCCGGCTCTATGGACGCGTGGGTAGTCTGCTGGAGGTGGGAACCGGCTTTCACGGCGAGCTGACGGGCCGGGAGAACATCTATCTCAACGGCGCCATCCTCGGCATGAAGCATGCGGAGATCGCGCGCAATTTCGACGAGATCGTCGCCTTCGCCGAGATCGATCGCTTCCTCAACATACCGGTCAAACGCTACTCGTCAGGGATGTACATGAGGCTCGCCTTCGCCGTCGCCGCGCACCTCCAGCCTGAGATCCTGATCGTCGACGAGGTGCTGGCCGTCGGCGATGCCTCCTTTCAGAGGAAGTGCCTCGGCAAGATGAGCCAGGTGTCGCGCGACGGGCGAACGGTCATCTTCGTCTCGCACAACATGACCGCGGTACAAAATCTCTGCAGCCGTGTGGTGTGGCTCGCCGGAGGCCGCATCGTTGGGGAGGGCGAGCCCGGCCGGATCATCAACGACTATCTGCGGACCACGCTGACGACGATGAGCCAGCATACCTGGAGCGACCCGGCAACCGCTCCCGGAAACGAAAAGCTGCGCATCCGCCACGTGGCCGTGCTGCCCGCGGACGGATCGCTTCAGGATCATCTGACCGTGCGTACTCCGCTTCGTGTCGACTTCGAATACTGGAACTTCGTCCCCGGTGCCCGGCTGAGCCTGCGCGTCGTCGTGCGAACCGAGGAGGGGTATCCCATCTTCAGCACGTCATCGTCCAGAGATCCGGAATGGCGCGGGAAGCCGTTCCCCGCCGGCCTGTTCCGCAGTTCATTCGAGATTCCAGGCGACCTGTTGAACGACGGCATTCACCGCGTGGAACTGAAGATCCGCAGAAACGAAAAGGAGATCGTCTACCAGCACGATGACCTCCTGATCTTCGATCTGATCGACGCCGTCGAAGAGGGCACGGCCTGGTTTGGCAAGTGGGTCGGCGCCGTACGCCCATCCCTTCATTGGCGAACCGGGCTGATGGAAGAGAACGTGCAACCGGACGTCCTCGTCCAATCCTCGCGCTGAACCGGAACGAAAGCGCGAACGAGCAATCTTCCCCTTCGTTCGCAGACCTCCAATAAAGGAATGCCGTCACTATCTGGTGTGATGTATGGGCTCGCAAATTACTTCGCTCTGCTGTACCGTTGTGACTCCTAACGGCAAGTAAAGCAGGCGGAGGTGTCATGAATTATCGCAGAGCGGCCACTGTCGCTTCTCTATGTGCAATCGTATTCGGCCATACGGCCGTGGCCCAGAAACGCATCACGGACCTCAGCGGACGAGAAGTCAGAGTCGGTTCTTCCGTTGCACCCAAGACAGTCCGGCTGGCAGTGAAGCCCACCAACCTTCACCCCAGGGTCGCCGCCGTGGTGACCGTGAACGCGGGGCCGGACATCGACGCCGCGAACAACGATTACCGCCGCATCCAGAACGCACTCAACGCAGCGGCGAGCGGCGATACGATCATCCTCAGCGGCACCTTCGACTTCACCCAGCCATTTGCCGCCGCTGCCTGGGCGCTCGGCAATGACAATACAGCGGGGACCGGGGACGACTACGAGGTGCTCGCTCCCGGAGTCAGCAATGTCACCATCACCGCCAGCTCTCTAGGCAGCGCCACTATCCAGGGCCCGGGCGATCTGGCTGCGGTCAACCTCGAGGCCTTTCTCGTCTTCGATTCCTCCCTCTCCGGAGCGAGCCCTGGTTGGACGATCTCGAACCTCCGAATCCTGGACTTCGACATGTCCATCGGTATGTTCGCCGCCGGCGTCAGCGACTACAACAACACCACAATCCAGAACAACTTCATCCGTATCCCGACAGACCTAAACGCCACGGTTGCTCCGGCCGACGTCAACCAGAACATCGGCATCAACTTCAGCTTCGGCACGAATCAGACGATCTCAGGCAACAGCTTCCAGGTCCCAGGCGACGGCGTCAGCGATAGTGGAGCAGGAAACTTCTCCAGCAGCGTGGTCATGCAGTCGAACACCAGCGGCGGCAGCGTCTACGACGGCTTGAACATCTCCAACAACGTCATTCACATCCTCAACGCGCAATCCGCGAATCCGCAGGTGACCCTCGGCATCTGGGAGAACGGCCACGCCCATACGAGCAATATCACCATCGCCAATAACAGCTTCCTCAACGACGCCGCCGGAAACAGCCCGGCGCTGAACATCGAGCGCGCCTTCCGCGTCACATCGCACTCCGGGGCCACCAGTACCGTCACCTATAGCGGGAACACGGTCAACGGCGCGAACATCGGATTCCAGTGGATCGCGGGAACGGACTTCATCGGCAGCGAAGGAGTCGTCGGGCCCGCTGTGCTCACAGGCAATCAGATCACCAACTGCGACACCGGCGTGCTCGTGCAGTCGAACGGCATCGCCCATCTGGAGACCGACGTGATCACCGGCAGCGGCGCCGGAGGCGGCGTCCACGTCGCCACCGGGAAGCTGGCCGGCTCCGGCGCGAACACCAACGGCATCTTCCAGACCTTTGTCACCGGCGGTTCCGCAGATGGCGTTCTGATCGATGCCACGGCCGGAACGATCGCGCCGATCATCGATAACGACCTGAGCGGCAATACCGGCTTCGGCCTGCACAACCTGTCCGCGCCGGCAATCCCCGCCACACCCAACTGGTGGGGCAATAATCTCTCGGCGAACGTGGCCGCGGCGGTGAGCAGCAATGTCACGTTCGATCCGTTTCTGGCCAGTGGCACCGATGTCAACGCCAGCGTCGGGTTCCAGCCCTTCATCTACGCCTCCACCACGACCGCGGGAAACACGACGACCTTCGCCGGCACAGCCGTGGCCGATACCGGCTCCATGCTTGCCGGCAATCCCGTTACGCTGACGATGGACGGCGACACCGCATTCGTCCCGCTCCCGCAACTCATCAACGTCGTCATCCAGCTCTCATCCGGCAACGATGTCTTCACACTCGGCCAGACCGGCGTTCCGACGACCTTCGACGGCGGCAGCGGAACCAACACGCTGGCCGGTACCAACGTCGCCCAGACCTGGAACATCACCGGCGGCGGCAGCGGCAACATCCCCGGCGCGGCCAGCTCGTTCATCAACGTCCAGGCTCTCCACGGCGGTACGGCAGCCGACTCCTTCGTCTTCGGCGCGGCCGGCAGCATCGCCACCATCGACGGCGATCTCGGCGTCGACACACTCGACAACTCCGCCATCGCGGGACACTCGGTCACGCCCACCGGCCCCGGCACACTCGACGGCTTCATGGGAACCGCCACCGGCATCGGCGGCACGTTCAACAACATCAACGTGATCGCGGCGCCGGCCGACATGGCTGTGACCAAGACCGGCCCCGCATCCTCGACCACAGGCTCAGTCATCAGCTACACGATCACCGTGATGAACAACGGACCCAATTCGGCCGTCAACGCCTCGATGACGGACACGCTCCCCGCCGGGACGACATTCTCCTCACTCGCCTCCCCCGGCGGTTGGAACTGCGTCACCCCGTCCGTGGGTTCGGCCGGCACCGTCACGTGCACGGAAAGCTCGATGGCTGCCGGTTCGGCGGTCTTCACGCTCCATGTGAATGCTCCGGCAGGAGCGACGATCGTCAGCAATACGGCCTCAGTGTCGTCTTCCTCGACGGACGGAACCCCTGGCAACAACAACTCGACCGCGAATACGACCGTCACCGCCGCCGCGGCCATCCCGGCCATGCCCCCGATGGCGCTGCTGCTGCTGGCGATTGCGTTGGTAATGGCCGGCTTCGTGGCGATGCGCTCGGAATAACGGGTTTTGTACACGGCCTGCCCGCCTCCGCGACGGGCAGGCCTCCTCTTCCCAACCTCGCCCCTTCCCGTTACTCTCCCGCGCACAGGAGAGATCCCACATGCGAATGATCCGTGGAATCCGCGCCACCCTTTGTGCTCTGGCGCTGCTGCTTCCGTTCGCGGCTGCCGCACAGCCGACACCGCCGGCAACCGAGAAGAAGCCTCACGTCACGAAGATTCACGGCGACACGCTGGTCGACAACTACTTCTGGCTCCGTGAGAAATCGAATCCCGACGTCATCGCGCATCTCGAGGCCGAGAACGCTTACACCGCGGCGATGACCGCCGACACGCTTCCGCTGCAGCAGAAGCTTTACGACGAACTACTCGGGCACGTGAAGCAGACCGACGTGAACGTTCCCTATCGACTCGGCGATTACTACTACTACTCGCGCACCGAGGAGGGAAAGCAGTACCCCATCTACGCGCGGAAGAAGGGCAACCTCGATGCGCCGGAAGAGATCACGCTCGATCTCAACGAGCTGGCCAAAGGCCTCAAGTTCCTGGCTCTTGGAGCCTACCGTGTCAGCGACGACGGCAACCTGCTGGCCTACTCCACCGACAGCACCGGCTATCGTCAGTACACCCTCTTCATCAAGGATCTCCGGGCCGGAGCCCTGCTCCCCGAGAAGATCGAACGCGTCGACACGGTCATGTGGGCAACCGACAACAAGACCATCTTCTACGTCACCGAAGACAACGTCACCAAGCGCTCCGACAGCTTCTACCGCCACGTCCTCGGCACATCGACAAACGACCTCGTCTTCCATGAGCCCGACGAGCTCTATGACCTCGGCGCCTTTCGAACACGCGATAAGGCCTTCATCATCGTCGAGTCAGGGAGCAAGACCACGACCGAGGCCCGCTACCTTCCTGCCCGCAAACCCGATGAGACGTTGCGCATCGTCGTGGCGCGCAAGAGCGATCACCGCTACTTCGTCGATCATCGTGGCCACCGCTTCTACATCCGCACCAACGACCACGCCAGGAACTTCCGGCTCGTGACCGCGCCAGACTCCACCCCGGGGATGAAGAACTGGAAAGAGATCATCCCCGCCCGCGCCGGCGTCAAGCTCGACGGCTTCGATCTCTTCAAGGACCACATGGTCGTGTCGGAGCTGAAGGGTGGATCGCAAACCATCCGCGTCGTCGATTTGAAGAACAACCAGTCGACGCCGATCGCCTTCCCGGAGCCGGTCTACTCCGTCTTTCTCGACACCAACCCCGAGTTCGTGACGTCGACGCTGCGCTATCGCTATCAGTCGCTCGTGACGCCGAGCTCCGTGTTCGATTACGACATGGAGAAGCACACCAGCACCCTGCGCAAGCAGTTCGAAGTACCGCACTACGATCCGTCGCAACTGGCCTCGGAGCGCATCTACGCCACCGCGTCGGACGGGACGAAGATCCCGCTGTCCATCGTCTACAAGAAGCCTCTCGTGCGCGACGGGAAGCGCCCCATGTTGCTGTACGCATACGGATCGTACGGTGCGCCGACCTGGCCGACCTTCAACGCGAACAGGCTGGCCCTTCTCGATCGCGGCGTCATCTACGCCATCGCCCACATACGCGGCGGCGGCGAGCTCGGCGAGCCGTGGCGCGAGGCGGGAAGGATGATGGTGAAACGAAACACCTTCACTGACTTCGTCGACTCGGCCGAGAGCCTGGTCCGGGAGAAGTACACATCCAGCGACCGGCTCGTGATTCAGGGCGGAAGCGCGGGCGGACTGCTCATGGGCGCGGTGGTCAACATGCGGCCCCAGCTCTTCAAGGCCGTCGTCGCGCAAGTCCCCTTCGTCGACGTCATCAACACGATGCTCGATGCCAGCCTGCCGCTGACGACCAGCGAATACCTCGAGTGGGGCAATCCGAACATCAAGAAGGAGTACGACTACATCAAGACCTACTCCCCGTACGACAACGTCGCCGCCAGGGCCTACCCGGCCATGCTGGTGAAGGTCTCGCTCAACGACAGCCAGGTGCCGTACTGGGAGGGGACGAAGTTCGTGGCCAAGATCCGCGAGATGAAGACCGACACGAACCCGCTGCTCCTCAAAGTCAACATGGGAGCTGGCCACGGAGGCTCGTCCGGCCGCTACGACGCGTTGCGCGAGACCGCCGCCGACGAGGCGTTCATGCTCAAGGAAATGGGGATCAGCGAGTAACGGCGATTGGGGCAGTTGGATCAGCGCACCGGTTCCCTGTACGATGATCGGAGGAGGCATTGAATGCGTGACCGGCTCATAGGAATGGTGTTGTTGGCAGCGTTGTCGCTGGGGAGCGTGACTGCGTTCGCCCAGGAAAAGAAGAAAGAGGCGGCCGAGCCGCTGAAGATCAAGGTCGGGGACATGGCTCCCGATTTCACCCTGCTGGAGTACGACGGCAGCAAGATCAAGGCGGTCTCGTTACATGATTTCAAGGGGAAGAAGAACGTCGCTCTGGCCTTCTTCGTCTTCGCGTTCACAGGTGGCTGAACGACCGAAATGAAAGCCTTCCAGGCCAGTCTGGCCAAGATCGAAGGCTCAGACACCCAGGTCTTGGGTGTGAGCGTTGACAGCCCCTTCGCCAATCATGCATTTGCCCAGCAGAACGGCATCACCTTCCCGATCCTCGGCGACATGGACGCCACGGCGATCAAGGCGTACGGATTGGAGAAGCAGGTCCACATCGGCGGCGCGACGATGGCCACGGCGCGCCGGGCCTCATTCCTGATCGACAAGGAAGGCAAAGTGGTCGAGGAACAGGTCGACAACGACGCCGTCGATCCGACCAAGATCGTCGATGCCTGCCAGTTCAAGCCCAAAGCAAAATAGAGGACAAGACACTCCCCGCGGCTCGCGCCGTCGTGAACGGCGCGAGCCCCTCGGGAGTGAGCGGGCGTCATTCAGCCGGGGATTCCTCCGTGTTCTGTGCCTCCGTGGTGAAACCCGTCCGCGCTACCCGTTCGCCTCGCTCTTCCTGTTCTTGAACTTCGCAGCCAGGTAGTCGCGGTTCATCATCGCGATGAAATCGATGGAGATCTCTTTCGGACAGACCGCTTCGCACTCACCGTACATCGTGCAACTGCCGAAGTGCTCTTCCATGATCTCCACCATGCGCACGACGCGTTCGTAGCGCTCGGGCTGGCCTTGCGGCAACAGGCCGAGATGCGAGACCTTGGCGGAGGTGAACAGCTGCGCGGCGCCGTTCGGACATTGCGCCACGCACGCGCCGCACTGGATGCACGCCGCCGCATCCATCGACCGATCCTGGACCGCCTTCGGCACGAGCAGCGCGTTGGCCTCGATGGCACTTCCCGTATTCACGGAAATGAAGCCGCCGGCCTGGATGATCAGGTCGAGCGGGCTGCGATCGACGATGAGGTCCTTGATGATCGGAAAGGCCCGCGCCCGCCACGGCTCCACGCGGATGTGGTCGCCGTGTTTGAAATGACGCATGTGCAACTGGCAGGTGGCCGTTCCGCCGGCCGGGCCGTGCGCCACGCCGTTGATCATCATCCCGCACGAGCCGCAGATACCTTCGCGGCAGTCATGCTCGAAGTGGATCGGCTGCTCGCCCTGCTCCGTGAGCTGCTCGTTGACCACGTCGAGCATTTCGAGGAACGACGCATCGGGGCTGATGTCCTTCGCCTCGTACGTGACGAACTTCCCCTCCGCGGTTGGCGACGGTTGCCGCCAGACTTGTAGTGTGAGATCCATTTACTTGTAGCTCCTGGTCGCCAGCTTCGCTTCCTCGTAAACCAACGGCTCTTTGTGCAGCACGGGCTTCCTGTCGTCCCCCGTGAACTGCCATGCGCTGACGTAGAGGAAGTTCTCGTCGTCGCGCTGCGCTTCCCCTTCGGCGGTCTGATGTTCGACGCGGAAATGACCGCCCGCGGACTCCTCGCGGTCCAGTGCGTCGATGCACATCAATTCCGCAAGCTCGAAGAAATCGGCCACGCGTCCGGCGCGCTCCAGGGCCTGGTTCGGCTCTTCGTTCGTACCGAGGACGCGCACGTCGCGCCAGTACTGCTCACGAAGGGCGCGGATGTCTCCGATCGCTTTCTTCAGGCCGTCCGCGCTGCGGGCCATGCCGCAGAACTCCCACATGATGTTTCCGAGCTCGCGATGGAAGGAATCGACACTGCGTTTTCCCTTCGCCGACACGAGCTTGCTGATTCGCTGTTCGACTTCGGCCCGCGTCTGTTTGAACTCGGGCCGATCGGCCGTGATCTTCTTACCCAGTTGCCCGGCCAGGTAGTCACCGACCGTCACCGGAAGGACGAAGTAGCCGTCGGCGAGACCCTGCATCAGCGCACTGGCGCCGAGGCGGTTTGCCCCGTGATCGGAGAAATTCGCTTCGCCGCCGACGTAAAGGCCGGGAATCGACGACATCAGGTTGTAGTCGACCCACAAGCCGCCCATCGTGTAGTGGGGCGCGGGATAGATGCGCATCGGCACGGCGTAGGGATCCTCGGCGGTAATGTCCTGATACATCTCGAAGAGATTGCCGTAGCGCTCTTCGATGACTTTGCGCCCGAGGCGTTGGATCGCATCCGCAAAATCGAGATAGACGCCGCGCCCGCCCGGACCGACGCCGCGCCCTTCATCACAGACTTCCTTGGCGCAGCGCGATGCGATGTCGCGAGGAGCCAGGTTGCCGAAGCTTGGATACTTACGCTCCAGGTAGTAATCGCGCTCGCTCTCCGGAATCTCATCGGGGCGCCGCTTGTCGCCGGCTTTCTTCGGCACCCAGATGCGTCCGTCGTTGCGCAGCGATTCGGACATCAGCGTCAGCTTCGACTGGTAGTCGCCGCTTTGCGGGATGCAGGTCGGATGAATCTGCGTGAAACAGGGATTGGCGAAGTACGCACCACGGCGGTAGGCACGCCAGATCGCCGTTGTGTTCGAGGCCTTTGCGTTCGTCGACAGATAGAAAACGTTTGCATAGCCGCCCGTGGCCAGCACGACGGCGTCGGCGGCGTACGACGAGATCGCGCCGATGACGAGGTCGCGGGTGACGATCCCTTTGGCCTGCCCTTCGACGAGAACGACGTCGAGCATCTCGTGGCGCGGGTACATCTTCACGCGTCCAAGGCTGATCTGGCGCTCCAGCGCCTGAAACGCGCCGAGAAGAAGTTGTTGCCCGGTCTGGCCGCGCGCATAGAACGTTCGCGAGACCTGCACCCCGCCAAATGAGCGATTCTCCAGCACGCCGCCATACTCGCGCGCGAAGGGCACGCCCTGCGCCACCGCCTGGTCGATGATGTCGACGCTCAGCTCGGCCAGCCGATAGACGTTGGCCTCGCGCGAGCGATAGTCGCCGCCCTTGACCGTGTCATAGAAGAGCCGGTATATGCTGTCGCCGTCGTTCTGATAGTTCTTCGCGGCGTTGATGCCGCCCTGCGCCGCAATCGAGTGAGCGCGGCGCGGCGAATCATGGTAGACGAAGCACTGCACGTTGTAGCCCAGCTCCGCCATCGAGGCCGCGGCGGCCGCGCCGGCCAGACCGGCGCCGACGACGATCACGTCGTACTTCCGTTTGTTGGCCGGATTGACGAGCTTGTAGTGGGCCTTCGCATTCGCCCACTTCTTGTCGATCGGTCCGGGCGGGATTCTGCTGTCTAGAGCCATCGAGTCTTCACCTGCCTGTGCAGTCCGGGAGGGTGTGCGTTGAAGTCAACGCAGAACGCCCATGAGGACGGCAATCGGAAATGAGATGTTCCCAACCGTGACGATCACCGCAAACACGGTCGCAAAGGATCGCTTCCACGGATTGAATGTGACGTGACTGAGCCCGAGCGAATTGAACATGCTCCAGAGGCCGTGATAGAGGTGCATGCCCAGCGCGAGATTGGCGATGATGTAGAACGCGCTCACCCACCAGACCTGAAAGCCGGTCACGAAGTTGTGGTAGACGTCGTGCTCGATGAAGTCCGGGTGCACGGTACCGAACGTCAGGTGCAGCAGGTGATAGATGACGAAAAGGACGATGATCACGCCGCTCCACCGCATCGTCCGCGCCGCGTAGGTGGCGGAGACGTAGTCACGCTCCGTGTATCCGACCGGCCGTGCCTTGCGGTTCATGATCGTGAGCTGTGTGGCCGCCTGGATGTGCAGCCACACGGCGATGAGCAGCAACACGCGCACGACGATGAGCGCGGCCTTGTTCGGCAGGAGCGGAGCACCCATGGTGATCAGGAACGCCGCGTAGGCGTTGTAGTGCTCCGGCCCGGTATAAACCTTCAGGTTGCCGAGCATGTGCAGAAGGATCCAGCCGAAGAGAAAGGCGCCGCTCACGGCCATCACGGCCTTCTTGCCGATCGCCGAATGGTAGAAACCGAGAATCCAGGAAGCGCGCGGCGAGTGCGAAGCGGTCGGTGTCGCGGGAGCGGCAGCGGTCATGACCTGCATCATAGCGATCGTTCGCGACGGGTCAAGAAGCAACGATCACAGGTCAGTGTACGCCGGCCAGCCTCTTCCGCACTTCCTCGCGCACCCGCAACCCCGGCGTCTCCGCTGTCAGCCCCTCGAAGAAATCGCGATAGCCGGCCGCGTTCCGCGCCAGGTAGTCGGTCGTGGCTACGCGATACCTGCGCAGAGGATCGATCGACGCCGGACCGGCCACGATGGCGAAGGAATCGCTCCCCTTCCGCGATCTGCCATACGCGAGGAGCCTTTCCACGGCGTCGCCGCGCAGCGCATAGACGACGATCTCGTTGTCGTAGGGCATCGCCGCCCGCAGTGCCTCGAGCGTAATCCGCCCCGGAGGAAGTGCCTGCCGGAAGCTGCTGGCCGTCGAAAGCGCCACATCGGCATGCGCGGCGTCGCGCATGATGTCCACGGCTCTTTCCGCAAGCGCTTCCACCGGCAGCGGCGCGGACAACGTTCCGATCGTCGCGAATAGCGACGCATAGCTCGGATCGCTCTCGAGTGCGCGCTGCATCGTCGCGACGCGCCGCGCGATCGTCTTGTCGACCTGCATCTGCGCATCGACGGGTACGAGGCTGCCGCTGACTTGGACGAGCTTATGACGTTCGAACGTCAGTACGACGCGGCTGATATAGGTAAGGTACTGAAATGGCGAAATGAACCATGTTCGCGTGCCGTCGATCCGCACCAGGTCGCGTTTCAGGTGACTATGCGAGCCAAAGATCAAATCGATGCCCGGAACCGACCGCGCCAGCGCGAAGTCGTCGTCGAGATGTTCATGGCCGATCATGACCACGACGTCGGCGTGTTGCCTCTCGCGCAAGTCCCGGACGGCGTCGCGCGCCGCATCGACCGGGTCGGTGAAGTGCAACATCGGCTCTTTGACGAGGGTCTTGAAGTCATTGCCGGCAACCGCAAATACGCCGATGCGGATCCCGTTGACCACGAAGACGCGCGACGGCAGGAAACCATTCGTATTCGCGCTCACGACGGGGTAACGAGTGACGCGCATACACGTCTGCAATTGGCCGAGCCCGTAGTCGGGATCGTGATTGCCGAACGCCATCGCATCGACGATGCCGTTGAACCATGACATCTCCGCGCAGCGGTACTTGTCCGACCATGCCGGCGAGCCCTGATTGACCATGTCGCCGCCGGAAAAGACGAGCGCGCCATTCCTCTTCTCCGCGCGGAGATAACGGATCGCTCTTGCGACGCCGCCCTGCCCTTCCCGCCCCTCGGAGTAGAACGGCAATGCGTGCGAGTGATAGTCGGAGAAGTGCAGGAGAGTTACACGAGTCGTGCGCGCTTGCGCCGCCGCGCAGACGAAAAGCAGCGAGAAAAACAAAGGGCGCCACGAGGAGCGCCCTTTGTCAGAAACACGCGAGGATTGAGTCACCGGTGAAGGTTGGATCTCATTTCATTGATTGCCGCTTCCCGGCCCCGCTCCTTGGCGATCTTCTGGTACTGAGCGCGCTTGCTGGCCGGGATCTGGCGGATCAATCCAAGGTAGCGGCCCTGGAGCTGCCGAGACGCGAGCTGCTCGGGGGTAATTCTGGCGCGGCGACGGCGTTTGACGGGACCGGCCGGCACGACATCCGGCCCACCGCCCATTGCCATGGGCAGCACTGCTGCTTTACGGCCGCTTCCGGGCGGACGTCCACGACGCTTGCCGCTGCCAGGCGGCCTTCCAGGCCCTCTTCCGGGCGGCCGTCCGGGCGGCCGTCCACGGCGCGCGGGCGCTGTTGCGCCGCTTCCGGTACCGAACGATGCGGCACCGGCCTGCGCGCGCAGCGACTCCAGGCGGGATTCGAGATCGCTGATCTCGCGATGCATGTCGCTGAGATAGCGATTCACTTCACCAGGGGAAATCCGACGATCGGCAACCAGGCGATCCAACACATAGGAAGCCTGTCCACCGGACAACGGGGGAGCAGAAACAATCAGTCTGGGTCTTGGCACGTTGTTCACTCCTTCTTGTGCGGTCTGCACATTGATTTGTGCATGTTACCAGAATTTTGAGACTCCGGCGCAATAGGGTCACAGTTTGCGACAAGAACAGGCGTTTGCGCAACACGTTATGACACGCTGGTGGGCCTTCAGTCCCGTGCAAAATCAGTAGCGATAGTGATCCGCCTTGTAGGGGCCTTCAACCGGCGTGCCAAGGTACTTCGACTGGTCGGCGGACAGCCTTGTCAGCTCCACGCCGAGGTGCGCCAGGTGCAGGCGGGCCACCTCCTCATCCAGCTTCTTCGGGAGGACGTAGACCTTCTTCTGATACTCGCCTTTGTTCTGCCAGAGCGCGAGCTGCGCAAGCACTTGATTGGTGAACGACGCGGACATCACGAACGACGGATGCCCCGTTGCACACCCGAGGTTCATCAGTCTTCCCTCGGCGAGAATCAGCACGCTGTGCCCGTCGGGAAAGACCCACTCGTCATACTGCGGTTTGATGTTCACCCGCTTCACGCCGTCGTACTTCTTGAGACCGGCCATGTCGATCTCGTTGTCGAAATGACCGATGTTGCTCACGATGGCCTTGTTCTTCATCCGGGCCATGTGATCCGCCGTGATGACGTTCCTGTTGCCGGTGGCGGTCACGAAGATATCCGCGCGTTCGACGACCGACTCGAGCGTCCGCACCTCGAAGCCTTCCATGGCCGCCTGCAGCGCGCAGATCGGATCGATTTCGGTAACGACGACGCGCGCCCCCTGGCCGCGCAGCGCCTGCGCGCAACCCTTGCCCACTTCGCCGAATCCGCACACGAGCGCGAGCTTTCCGGCGATCATGACGTCGGTGGCGCGATTCAGGCCGTCAACGACCGAATGGCGGCATCCATAGATGTTGTCGAACTTCGACTTCGTCACCGAGTCATTGACGTTGATGGCCGGGAACAGCAGCTCGCCCGCTTCCATCATCTGATACAGGCGGTGTACGCCGGTGGTCGTCTCCTCGGAGACGCCTTTGATGTCCGCGGTCACGCGCGTCCAGCGCTGCGGATCGCGCTTCAGTTCGGCACGGAGAAGATCGAGGATGACGCCCCACTCCTCCGGATCATCGCTGGGATTGAATTCAGGAACGTGACCCTTCCCCTCGAACTCGAAGCCTTTGTGGACCAGAAGCGTGGCATCGCCTCCATCATCGACGATAAGGTTCGGTCCTGCTCCATCCGGCCATTGCAGCGCCTCGGACGTACACCACCAATACTCCTCGAGCGTCTCTCCTTTCCAGGCGAAAACCGGGACGCCTTTCGGATCGGCCGCCGTCCCGCCCGTCTCCGGGCGCCCAACGACGACCGCGGCCGCCGCATGGTCCTGCGTCGAAAAGATATTGCAACTCACCCAGCGCACATCCGCGCCGAGAATGGCCAGCGTCTCGATGAGGACGCCGGTCTGTACGGTCATGTGCAAGGAGCCCATGACGCGCGCCCCGGCGAGCGGCTTCGACTTGCCATACTTCTCCCGGACGGCCATCAACCCCGGCATCTCATGCTCGGCCAGCCGCATCTCCGCCCGCCCAAGCGTGGCCAGCGTCAGATCCTTGACCTTGAACGGCTCGCGCCCCGCGGCCCGGGCAGCGGCAAACGAATGGGTTACTTCGAGTGTTGCAGTCATTGAATTGGAGACTCCTTCGAAAGTTAGGCGACCCGACGTTTCGGCCGCGGTGGGGAGAGGATTGTAACGCATCGGTAGCTCCAACGAATAACCATCTGAAGATGGCGCAGATGTTCGCAACATAAGACCGTCTCCAAATACATGCTCCGCTGATCAGGGGATTCGCCAGATCGGCTCGGCGCGTGGGAGTGACGCTGGAGGTGCCATGAAGATCTACACCTATTCGGAAGCCCGTCAGAATCTTTCGATTCTTCTGGAAGAGGCCCGACGAAAGGGAGGAGTCCGTATCCGGCGGCGCGACGGAGAGCTTTCTTCCTCGCCCGGAACGGCCGCTACGCTCACCCTTCGACGTCGAAGGGGCCAAGCGTGAACAGATCGTCCGCACGATCCATTGACGGTCGAAAGAAGTGAGCGCGAGTACACCGCAGAGCAGGTTACCGCAGCGCTGGCACGGCGGTCTATCTGACGCGCGCCGATTCAACTTGAAGATTGAAGACTTCCTGCGTCGCATCTGCGCCGTGATCGAGCTCAACCACGTTCCCTACATGATTCAGCCTCCAGGAGTCCGTTCGTCGCGAGCCCGTCGAGATGGACGGGCTCACTTCGTGATCGCCAGAGCAGAGGACATCCCGATCTCCAAGCTCGGAGAGTGATCCGCATCGCGGGCTAAGAACTCGCGGCGTCCCTTCTGACCGACGACCTCAACGCATTTTGGCCGCCTCGCCGATCCCAAAGCCGTATAGAAACATCCCGTCGAAAACGCCGTATTCGCCGAGCTCCAAGTCCGAAATCGGCGTGATCCTCCACACGCCCTCTTCGTCTTCATGCGACGTGTAGTCCACTATCCAATGCGAAGCGGGCATGATGCCGGCGGACTCTGAAAACCCTCTGGACTTGCCCTCAACCTTCAGCGAACGAGCGTTGATTTTCGTGTCAACATCCAGCTTTACGATGAAGAAGTGTTCCCTTGGGTCGAACTCCGAGTTTAGAAGAACGCTCGGCCTCAGATCGCCCGTCCGAACCTTTGCTCCCAGCCCAGGATAGTTAAGGAACGTGAACTTGACGAAGCTAAACCCTGTTGTGGAAAACTCACCAGCGGACCGCGCGATCTCTTTCCTGCCATCCTTGGTCACCAAAACCGCTGTTCCCGATTGGCGCCTCGCGGCGACCGCGGCAGGATCCGGCCTTGGACGCGGTGCGCTCTCAATTTGAGGGCTCACGCGCGCGAGCATAGCCGAAATAACTGCAGGACTTGCTCCTCCATTCTTCAGCCGGACTAGGTCATCGGTCTCAAGGTTGAATTCCACGTCAGGCGCTTGGTTGATCTTGGCGGTGACCACGCTGTCTCCCAAGCCTGCCTTGATGAGCGCGATCACGTCCGCATTGCCAAAGCGCTTTTTGGCGCTCTCCTGCCCGGAAGCAGTGATCGACACCAGCGACAGTGCGATGATTACGCAAATAATAGAACGTCTTCCTCTCATGGCTCAGACTCCTTATCGTTGCGACTACTTACGATTGCACACAGGAAAGCAGTTCCCGCATTCTTTGCTTCGTTGCCGACTTGCACTATACCACACAGCGGGCACCGCTATTGAGTGTCGCCGATGGCTCGCCGGTAATCAGTTATTACGGGTGTCGGACGGCCCGATGTTTGGACACTGTAAAGCCTTCGAACTGACTGGCGCTGAATGGTTGCGTCGTGAACACTCTGGTGACGACGAGCGACTGGTCGCTGCTATACATAATGAGATTCGATAGGAAGTACGGCCCGTCCACACCATTCTTTCCGATCGGCGTGCCATCGAAGGTGATCGTAATCGTGTTGACGCCGCTGTCGAGAAACAGCGAACCGCTCGCAAAGCCGATCTCACGCCCGTTGCGGTCGGTGAGACTGACCGCGGCGGTATACTGATCGCTGAAGTCCACGATGATTCCCAGGTCGATGGTGAGAACATCGTACAGATGATTGCCGTTCGTATCGGTGGCGGTCGCCGCGGCGAAGCCGCTTAGGCGCACGGCGTTATGCTGAAGCTCAGAGAGGGCATAGCTGCTGGTCGGCCCGAGGTCGTACCGGATGTCTGCAGGGACGAAATCGGCGCCGACAAGCTCGTAATAGCGAACCTCGGCGACCTGATACGGCCCATCGACGCCCAGATCGCGGGTAATGTCCGTCGCCGAGAACGTCACTTCAGGCGAGACGGACCCCGCGGTTAGCTTCTGCTCGCTGCTCTGCTGAATCTCGTGACCATTCGAGGCCCGAAGCCGCACCGAGATCCTATAGGTTGCCGACTCGCTTACGGTAGCCAACGCCGTGACACCGATTCGATCGTAGAAACCGTCGAAGTCGTCGTCGAGTCCCCTGTCAACAAAGCCGCTGATGTGGGCGTTGTGCGGCACGACGCGTAACTCGGTCGCGGTGGAGCGACGAAACGCGCCCGTGGATGCCGTTCCGGTAACGTCAGCCTGAACCTGGTACGTGCCTGGCTGTCCGGGATTGACGTACGCCTCATAGATGCCGTCGCCTGCCACTTCATCCGCACCGGTGCCGTCGTCCCGAAAGGTCGCCGCCACCGGCGTGAACGTCGGATCGAAGGGACGAAAGACGCTTGCGGCAACCGTGAGGCCGTGCAGGCGGGCGGCGCCGTCGAAAGCGACGAGGGCAAGCCGGACATTGTTCCCCACCGGATAACTGTCGCCTCCGCCCGCCAGAACCAGCCTCGTCGAGTTATTCAGGTATATCGTTGCAAGCACATCGAGTGGCGACGACACTGCTGCAGGCTCGGTGACGGACAGGGTCCATGTTCCGACGACTGGGTTTGCAATCGTGGCGATGTACGAGGCGCCCGGTTTTGTCGATACGGTGTCAATCGGCAAGACGGCGCTCGTGAATGCTGACGTCGGTGCGTCCCCGACGGCATAATGGGCTCCGTTCGGTGCGGTCAGACTAACCACCAATGTCTGCGATGCCGCAAGCAGCTCGACTGATAAAACCGGTGTGTTGTCAACGAGGATGGGACGCGTGACGGGCACCCCCATTGCGAGAACTTGAAAGGCGTCATGCGAGATCGCCGCCGCGGCCATCTCCTGGGTAGCGGTCTGCGCCACCACAGACGGCGTCAGACAGATAAACAGCAGAGCCACACCAGCTGTGTGCCACGGCCGACTGCGTCCTTCTTGACTCATGGGTTCACTCCACTCCTACGTCGACTCTCGTGCATGAGCGTCAATTGTTTGGGAAATCCGAGATGATGTGTTGCAAAATCGTGGACGCAAGGCTCTCCGACTTCATCGAGCTGTGGTTGGCGAGCAAGGTATCGAGGTAGGTACCGAACGGCGACTGCGCACTCTGTACTGACGTTATGAGATCGTTCTTCGCAAATGGCGTGTTAACCGACGCTACCTCGATCTTTGTAAACGTGTTGGTCCCCCAGAGTCGTCCGGGCGCCTGCCCCTTGGTCACGATGATCGAGGCGACGTTCCCGATTGCTCGGTACATTGCAGTCCCTGCGGCCGCCTTGATGAAGTCGAACGGCAACAAATCAAGTAGCTCGACTGTCTCAGATGCCTCAATTAGACCGTTGCCACTGATATCGGCGTCTGCACCAAAATTGTAAAAAAGGATTTCTCCAGGAATCCCAGGATACTTCTGATTGAACTGCGCCATGGCACTGGTTGTTTGGTCTCCGAGAGCAGGCTCCTGTGGTGTCAATGAGCGTAGAATCCGATAGTCATGGTCAATCAAATATTGGAGATCGGCATTTGCCGACTGCGGGTTGGCCGATTTGCGCTCGACCACGGTCACATCCGACACGATCGTACCGTGATGCGGCGTGCTCAACGTGTAGACCGAGAGCACTTTCAATTGAGTGGGATCGTACCGATTGTTGAGGTAGGCTCTGGTATCAAGCCCGCCCTTGCTGTGGGCGATGATGTGACACTTCTTCGCACCGAAGCTCTGGGCGAGGCCTAGCAGCTTGTCCGCAAGGTCGTGGCCATTCGCCTCGATCGTCCCGTTCGGCGTGAGATTGATTTGATTGCTCCAGGGTGCGCCGCTGTTGCGAAAGAAGTTCGTGAAGTGAGGGTCCCAGGAGCTCGAATCCCGGTTCGTTCCGTGTACCATGAAAACAGGAGCAATGGCAGCGAAATCAAGCTCCACCCAATCGACCGCCGTACACCAGTTGTCGGTACCTCCGCTGGCCTCATCGATGTCGATGGTGATCACGTTGTCGGCCGGAAGTGGAGGAACGGAAGGCGCTCCCAATGCTGGAAACTTCACCCACTCGATGTTGACTTCGAAATCGTTCAACTTCCAGATGTCGTTGTCTCCGGTGAGGGTTCCAAGGTCGTGACCGTTGAAAAACACCCTGTCCACCTCGGGCGGCACCGTAGGATCGCTTGGATCGCCGTTGACGTCGACGTCGTACGCCGGTAGGCGTAGATGTGCCTTGGAAGAGATCAAGTGCTTGCCGATCAAATCGCCGGGATTGGCCAGCGTTCCGTCGCCCTTCACCGGGCCAACATAACGCGTCACAGAGAGATGGATTACCAGCGGGCCGCCAGAATGGTACGTGCAGTCGGTATCGAGCCCGGGATCGGTGTCGACGACGAATAGCGTGTCATCCGCATCGGGAGGGGAAAACGGAGAACTCCCGTAGTGAGCCGCGGTCCTCCGGGGCCTGAACGTCTGGTGGTTGCGAGACGCGTTACCCCGCGAGTCCTGGCCGACGAGCATCCCCGGCACGGTCAGAAACAACAGCGTCAGCCACAAATCACGTTTCGTCATGCCATTCCTCTCATACCGTGGGTCCTCAGGATGAACTCGACTGCCTGAACCAGCGGGTCACTGATGGCGAGCGCGCGCGTCGTCCCTTTCCGGATCCATCGGGCGAGTCCCTCCCGGCCCTTTTGCTGAAGCGTGAACCTTGCCGCGATCTTTCGCGCGGCCTTCCCCATGTGCGGATTTGCGTTACGGTATCACTAATTCGTCGCGCTTGCGATAGTGGGATCCCGCCATCGGCCAGCGGTTCGATGGTCCAGTTCCTGTCGATCGCCGGGCTCACGTTCCTCTGCTGTGCCGGATGCACCGTCGCTCCCGTGGACGCGACTCACCGGTTCGGAGCGGCGCCGTCGTTCCGATGACGTACTTGAGCGAACGCGCCGCGACGCTGTCGAGGAAACAACGCACTCCGGCAGAGGAACCGTATCGCAATGCGATCATCCACGCGTTGCAGCGACACCCCACCGTGTCCCAGCGCGTCCAACGTGCGCGGGGCTGCGCCCTCGGTGCACACGTGCATACCCCGGCGCGGAGCCGTGTTGCGCCGAAGCGAGCCAAGGTTGCGCCAGCGCGAAGCGGCATTGCTGCCAATACGCGGCGATGTTGCCCTAACGCGCAGCAACGTTGCCTCGGCGCGCAGCGAAATTGCTGCGTGCGCGCCGCAGTGTTGCGGCGGCACGAAGTAACGTTGCGCCAGTGCGAAGCAGCATTGCTGCCAACTGGCAGCGGCGTTGCTCCGGAGCGCAACAACGATGCGCCGACCGCGGCAGTATTGCTGCCAGTCGGCAGCGGTGTTGCGCCAGCACGAAGCAACGTTGCGCCGGCACGCAGCAGTGTTGCGGCCAAGGCGTAACTCTGTTGCGCCGAGGCGAACCAACGTTGCTCCGGAGCGCAGCAGTATTGCCGCCAACGCGCAACGGTGTTGCTCAGACACGCAGCAACGTTGCTCTGATGCGCAGCAGTCTTGCTGCCAACCCGCGACGGTGTTGCGCCAACGCGCAGCTGCGTTGCGGCGATGCGCAGCAACTTTGCCCTGGTGCGCAGTAGTGTTACTGCCAAAGCGCAGCGGCGCTGCGCGAACGCGCGGCAGTGTTGCGGCTACTCGCAGCGGTGTTGCGCTGGTGCGCAACAGCATGACGCCGACCCGCAACAAGTTGCGCCCCCGGTGTGAGAGGTGCGCACGCGCGATGTGCAGGTGCCGCGCATGTTGTTGCAAGCGTTACACTTCCGCCTGTCCTCACATTGCCACTTGACATCCGGACTCAGCCGACTTATATATATAGCCACAAAGTCGAAGATCGTAAGATCCAGGCTTTGGCGGCCGTCGGCGGTACGGGCGTGCTGGATAGCACATAGTCCTGTACCGGCGCGGGAGTTGAGTTATCTCCTCCTGCCGCGGGCGTCCGAGGTGTGTATACGCCTCGGGCAGACATCAACCGGAAGAATCGGCGCGTGGCCGAAACTTCCAGCCGGTGGCCGCTCGCACTTGTCGACGAGTCGTGAACGTCACCTCCGGCCTGACAGCTCGCGTATGGAGGAATGTCATGAGTAATACCACCCCTGTTTCAACAACCTCTGATGCGGCCAGGCTGACTCCCGATGCGGTCATCGCGCAACTGCGCACCATCCTGTCGCAGATCGATGACGTCGCGCCGTTGCCGAAGGAGCAGGCGACGCTGGTCAAACAGCGTCTGCGGATGCAGCCGAAGCCGATCATCGAGGCATCGATCAACGTCATCGGCGTGCTCGACAACGTATCGCAGGCCATCGGCCAGCCGCTCGACGAAGTCCGTCAGCTGCAGGACGACTCGCTCCGCTGGGACGCCGTGGGCGACGAGGCGCGCGCGTTCCTGAAAGTCATCGACGGAGGAAACCTCATTCGTCATCAACGGCTCGGGCTCATCGCCATGCAGGCGTACGCGATCGGGACACAGCTCGCCAAGGACCCCGACAATGCCGTGCTTGTGCCACACGTCGAGGAAGTCAAGCGGCTGAAGGTGGCCTCGCGTCGCAAGAAGACGCGGCAAGCCCCGCAAACGCCGGCGCCGGCATCGACGCCCGCCCACGAAACGTCCACGGCACCGAAAACGTAGAGAAAGGAGCGGAGGTTGTGAACCCGGGCGCGCTCGAGGGCGCGCCCGGGTTCCAGTGCCGCTAACGCGGCACATCGGCGGCGCACCCTTCGACTCCGCTCAGGGCAGGCGCCGCCCGAGCCAACCGGCCAGGGCGCCAGCGCTCCGGTGCCGGCGAGACGCCGCCACTCTTCTTGCGATATAAACCGCGGCCATGTTGAAGAACTGCATCGCCGCCCTTCTCCTTCTGACCGCGTCCGCCTTCGGGCAGGACGTGAAGAGCACTTCCAAGTCCAAACCGGCCATCCACGAGCTGACGCTCGAGAACATCTTCGATCCCAAGCTGAAGGTGGCGTTCGGGGGATCGCCGCAGTCGGGGTACACCTGGCTTGATGACAAGACGATCGCCTGGCCCCGCACCGAGGATGGCAAGATCGTCGAACAGGCGGTGATGGACACCGAGAGCGGGACGAAGCGTGTCCTGTTCGACGCCGCGAAACTGGAAGCGGCGGCCAGGAAGATCGACGGCGTCACCGCCGAGGAAGCTTCCGGGCTCACGAAACAACGGAACTGGAACTTCAGCCCGAACAAGAAGAGCGTACTGCTCACCGTCGGCAACGACGTCTATCTCTACCCGCTCGACGGTGACACGATGACGCGGCTCACCTCGTCGCCGGGCGATAAAGAGGAAGTGACGTTCAGTCCCGACGGGCGCTTCATCTCGTTCGTACGGGCCAACAACATCTACGCCGTCGACATCGCCACACAGCGCGAGCGGCAGCTCACGACGGACGGCACCGACTACCTTCAGGACGGCATCCTGGACTGGGTCTATCAGGAAGAGGTCTACGGCCGCGGGAACTTCCGGGCCTACTGGTGGAGCCCCGACTCGTCTCACATCGCCTACCTGCAGCTCGATGAGAGGCCGGTGAAGCATTTCGCGGTGGTCGATCACATCCCCTACCAGCAGAACGTCGAGTCCGAGCTCTACCCGAAGGCCGGCGCGCCGAACCCGATCGCCAAGCTCTTCACGGTCAGCATCACCGGCGCGGCGCCGAAGGAAGTGAGCACGGAGAGCTACAGCGGCGCGGACTTCCTGATCGTCCTCGTGGACTGGTCGCCCGACAGCTCGAAGGTCGTGTACCAGATCCAGAACCGCGAACAGACGTGGCTCGACCTCGATGCCGCCGGGGTCCGCGGCGCCGGCATGCCGAAGACGCTCTTCCGCGAGACCACGAAAGCGTGGGTGGACATCACGGGGAACCCGGTGTGGCTGAAGGACGGCTCGTTCCTCTGGCTCAGCGAACGGAGCGGCTTCAAGCACCTCTATCACTACGCCGCGGACGGGAAGCTCATCCTTCAGCTCACCAACGGACCGTGGGAAGTGCGCACGCTGCACGGCATCGATCCCGCCGGCGACTGGATCTATTTCTCGGGGACGGAGCGCTCGGTCCTGGGTTCGGATGTCTATCGCCTGCACCTCGACGGCAGCGGCCTCAAACGGATCACCGAGGCGTCAGGCCAGCACAGCGCCCATTTCAATCCGTCGTTCAGCGCCTATCTGGACACGTTCTCGGATGCGGCCACGCCGCCGTCGACGTCGCTGCATCGCGGCGACGGCACGCGGGTGCGCGTCATCGACGCCAATGAGGCGCCGCTGATGCGCGACCTTCACATCAGCAAGCCGGAGTTCGTGCAGGTCAAGACGCGCGACGGCTTCGTGATGGAGGCCATGATCATCAAGCCGCCCAACTTCGATCCGTCGAAGAAGTATCCCGTCTACGAGCACACCTACTCGGGCCCGCACGCGCCGCAGGTGCGCAACGGCTGGGCGGGGCCGACGTATCTCTGGCATCAGTTCCTGGCACAGCACGGCGTGATCGTCTGGATCTGCGACAACCGCAGCGCCAGCGGCAAGGGGGCGGAGTCGGCGTGGACCTCGTACAAGCGCATGGGCGAAGGAGAGCTTCGCGATCTCGAGGACGGGCTGAAGTGGCTGACGTCGCAGCCGTACGTCGATGGGTCGCGGGTGGCGCTGAGCGGCTGGAGCTACGGCGGCTTCATGACGTCGTATGCCCTGACGCATAGCACGATGTGGAGCGCGGGACTCTCCGGCGGGACGGTGACGGACTGGCGCGACTATGACTCGATCTACACCGAGCGGGTCATGCTGATGCCGCAGAACAACCCGGAGGGATATCGGGTCACGGCACCGCGATGGGCGGCCAAGGATTTGCATGGCAGCCTCCTCCTGATGCACGGAACGATCGACGACAACGTTCACATGCAGAACACGATTCAGTTCATCTACGAGCTGGAGAAAGCGAACAAGCCGTACCAGCTCCAGATCTATCCGAAGTCGCGTCACGGCGTGGTCGATCCCGCGCTGAACGCGCACCTCCGCGCGGCGATGTGGAAGTTCATTCAGGAGAATCTGGAAGTGAAGTAGGCGGTCGCGGGGTCTCGCGGTTGCGGGGCCTTGCGGCCGTTGGGTCTCGCGGTTGCGCGGTCTCGCGGTTGTTGGGTTGCTGGGTCGCTGCGTTCCAGTTGCCCAGTAACCCACAGACCCAGTAACCTAGTGACTCAGTAACCGAGTGACTCAGTAGCCGCGAGACCCCCCGAAACCGCGAGACCGCGAGACCGCGAGACCGCTAACTGAAGGAGGAGGATTCATGCGTAGTCGTGCTTTTGTGTTCGTTCTACTCGTCATCATCACTCTCACTGGAGGATACCTGGTCGGATGCGCCACGGGAGGGCAGCCCCATATGCAGGCAGCCCTCGATGAGCTCCGGGCAGCGCGATCGGAGTTGCAGGCCGCCGAGGGCGATAAGGGAGGCCACCGGGCCAAAGCCATCGAGCTCGTCGACGAAGCGATCGGCGAGGTCCAGGCCGGAATCGAATTCGCCCGCACACACTGATCAGGACAACGAATTGAGGAGAATGTGATGAAACATCGATCGATTCTAGGCGCCCTCTTCCTCTGTCTGACGCTCGTCGCCGGCATCATCGCCGGCCGGGCACACGCCGCGCAGCCTCACATGGTCAACGCTCGCGGTCATCTCCGTTCCGCACGGCAGGAGCTCCGGGATGCTACGGCCGACAAAGGCGGCCATCGCGAACGGGCCATCGGCATCGTCGACCGCGCCATCGAACAAGTCGACGCGGGGATCGAGTTCGCGCGCGAGCGGTGATTTGGTTGCGGCGCCTGGCGCCGCGTTGTCGGTTGTCGGTTGTTAGTTCTCTCCTCGGTGCGCGGCTTCGCCGCGCACCGAGTGTGGAATTTGGACGTTACGATGCCGCGATAGCGGCTCAAGAAGGTAGCCAGGGGCGCGAGCGTTTTTTTGCGAGCACCCCTGGTCTGCGTTGTTTTTTGAAAGCGTGCCGCGTAAGCGGCACTGGATGGATTCCCCGACTACTCAAGTGCCGCTGGCGCGGCACCAAACCAGGACGTCTATTTACCAGGGGTGCTCGCAAAAAGCGCTCGCACCCCTGGCTACCATCTTGTTGCCGCTAACGCGGCAAACCTCGGTGCGCGGCTTCGCCGAGCGCCGAGTTTGAAGCTCGCCAGCCGCCTGGCCGTCAGCGTTCCGCATACAATCCATCCATGTTCGAGTCCGCCACACAGACGCCGCGCTTCAAACCCTCGTTTCCCTTCAAACTGCCGCCCCTTCGGGGAGGACTCGTCCGCTTCCTCCTCCGCGTCGGTGTCCTCGTGGTTCCGTTGATCCTGATGAGGGCCTGCCTCATCACCTATGTGCCGCTCGATCAGATCGGGCTGCGGCAGGTGTCGTTCGGGATGAACAAGGGTCTGCAGAAGGAGCTCGTGCAACCCGGCTACCGGAGGGCCATCTCCGGTTACGAGACGATTCATACGTTTCCGCGCAACGTTCAGGCGGTGGAATTCACGAACGACGAGGCCGAGCGCGGCGCCGACCATCGCACGGTGGCTGCGATCAACGTGCCGACTGTCGACGGCTATCCGGTGGCAGTCGACGTGACAGTGCTCTATCGCATCGCCGATCCGTTCCTGGTCGTGTCGAAATTCGGGTTCGGCCGCGGCTACGAGGACAACGTTGTGCTGCGCTTTACCGACCCGGCCATCAAGCAGCACCTGGGCGAGCTGCGCGCGGAGGAGTTCTACCGCGATCAGCGGATCGCCAAGGTGGTCGATCTCAAGAAGGAGCTCACGGACAAGTTCCACCAGAATGGACTCGAGCTGGCGGACGTCCTGATCCGTCAATACGATTACCCCGACACCTTCCAGCAGCTCACGGAGCAGAAGAAGATCCAGGACCAGTCGGTGCTGACGAATCGGGCCCTGGCGAAACAAGCCGAGGTCGATACGCGGCTGAAGCAGACGGCGGCCGAGGGGCAGAACTCGATCAACGTCCGCAGCGCGGAGTTCCAGGCGCAGATCACCGGCCTGAACGCGCAAAAGGATTTCTACGAACGGAACAAACACGCCGAGGCTGATCTGCTCGTCAAGAGCGCCGAGGCGCAGGGGACGGAGGAGATCAACAAGGCCATGGAAGGCGCCGGCTCCGACAAGCTGCTGCGGCTTCGCAAAGGGCTGGCCATCCTCAACGGAATCAAAGGGCCGATCTACATCAGCGAAGACCCGACCGACATCGGGAAACTGTCGGCCACACACTGAGGCGGACGATGAAACGACTGATTGCATTGCTCGCCACGCTGCCGCTCCTGGCCGCCTGCACGCCGCATACGACGCAGGCGACACAGGTCGGCGTCCGATTCAACAAGATAACGCGGTCGACGGAGATTTCCGACCCCGGTGCCACGTATTTCTTCGTGCCGATCATCAATGACTGGACCACGTTCGATACGTCGACGCAGAACCTGGTCATGACGGCCAAGGTGACGGAGGGCGACCGGAAGGAGAAGGACGACCTTCGTTTCAAGACGCGCGACGGCAACGACATCGAGACGGACGTGACGGTGCGCTGGCGCATCGACCCGACGCGCGCCGACTACATCTGGCGCACGGTGGCGCCGGACACGCAGGCCTTGAAGGACCGTCTGGTGCGGCCGCTGGCGCGCGCGTACGTACGGGACGTGCTCAACCGGCTCGACTCCGAGGAGTATTACAACCCCGACCTGCGCTTCGCGGCGGCGAGCGACGCCTCCAAAGTGATGGCCACGCAACTCAAGCCGTACGGCATCATCGTCGAGCAGGTCATTCTCGGCGATTTCTCCTTCAAGCCCGACTACCAGAACCTCATCAACAAGCGCAAAGAGGCGGAGAAACAGGCCGAGAAGCTGGAGTCGCAGATCCTGGCCACGCTGGAATCGAACAAGGCCAACCTGCAGCAGAAGATCGCCGAACTGACCGAGCAGCTCACACACGCGCAGGGCGACTTCGAGCAGGCCAAGCGCGCCGCGGACGCGTACGTGGTGCGCAAGCAGCAGGACGCGCAGGCGACGCTGTCGGAGAAGAGCGCCGTGGCGCAGGGCATCAAGAAGGAGCGCGCCGCCCTGAATGGCAGCGCCGGCGACGCGTATGTGTCGCTTCAATTGATCGAGGCGCTGCAGAAGAAGGAGATCCGCCAGATTCCGAAGCTGCCGAACGGCAACGTCATCATCGACGGCAATAAACTGCTCGAACAGCTCGGCGTGATTCAGTATCAGGCGCAGAAACCGGATCAGTGATGCTGAACATCGCGGGGGTGGAGTACGACTTCGCGCAAGTCGTGTACGTGGTGCTGCAGGAGTGCGAGCACCATCGCCGGAGCTTCGACGAAGAGACGTTCGAAGCCGAGGTCCGCACGTGCGCGACGGAGAAACTCGCCGAGATCAAAGCGGCATATGACGAGTTTGGCGGCTCGACGGACTACTGGGAGGCCCTCGAAAAAGAGGTGGACGAGGTCGTATTGCCGCAATACGTGGCAGCGGCACACGACATCACGGAGCTGGAGCGAAACGGCTTCGGCATCTGGCGCGGCGGCGACCTCGGCGCGCGCCTGGCCTTCGCCCTGGCCGGGCTGCTCATCGGCAGCATCATCATCGCCCTCCCCTTCATCCCGATCTTCGAGGAGATGTTCGCCTTCGCCACGACGGCCGTGGGATTTCTCTATCCCGACCTGAAGCGATTCATGCACGAGCGCCGCTACATGAAGGTGCTGAACCGTATCGTCTCCGACAGCGCGCGCTACCAGGAAAACGCGCTCCTGCACTACATGACGTCGCAGGACATCAGGAAAGCGTTCGAGCCGGGAGATACGCGGCGATTGCCTTCATGAGCCGGCATCTTCACGCGCTTGTTACGTAACGCACAACGTCTGCTGCGTCCGGGCGGTCTCTGCGCTATCCTCCGTCGCGCAAACGAAGGAGATTGAATGCGGAAACTGACCTTTGTCCTGGCGATCCTCGCCACCGTCTCGGCACGCGCCGAACAGAAAAACGTCATGGTGCTGACCAACCTCAGCGACGCGCAGATCAGCCTGGCCATGAACAACATGTCCGCGTCGCTCGGTGTTCGTTGCGACTTCTGCCACGTTGAAGACCCACAGACGAAGCACCTGGATTTCCCGAACGACGCCAAGGAAGAGAAGAAGACCGGACGCGAGATGATTCGCATGGTCCTCGAGATCAACGAGAAGAACTTCAAGGGCCGGCCGATCGTCGGCTGCTACACCTGCCACCTGGGCAAGGAAAGCCCGGCGGCGATGGTGAGCCTGCCCGTCCCGGTCATTCCGCCTGCCAAGCCGCGCGAAGCCGAGGAGGCGGAACGGAAGACGTATCCGACCGCGAAAGAGGTCCTGGCGAAGTATGTCGCGGCCATCGGCGGCGAGCCGGCAGCAAAAAAACTCTCCACCGAGACGATGATCGTGAAAGGTACGCGCACGACCGCGAACGGACAAACGATGCCGATGGAGCTCTACCGATCCGGCGGCAAAATGCTCGTCCGCGCCACGCCCGCGGAGGGGCCTGCCATGGTCCAGATGGTGAGCGCGGAGGGGGGGTGGATGCAGAGCCGCGAGGGCGTGCGCACGATCTCCGGAGGCGACGCAGCATTGAGCGTTACAAACGCACACGCCTACGACCCGATCCCGCCGACGCTCCCCGACAACGCCCGCGTCTTCAGAAAGGAGACGATCGAAGGCCATGAGACATGGACCGTCGGCGCGCAGATCAACGAGCACACCCGCGAACGCATCTCGTTCGACGCGACGACCGGGCTCCCTCTGCGGCGCGTCCTGACGTCTGACAGTCCCGTCGGCCGCATCCCGCTGCAGACTGACTACGAGGACTATCGCGAAGTCAGCGGTGTGAAGGTTCCCTTCACAGTGCGATTGACGAGCGTCAGTGGCGGCCAGAACTCGACCCGAAAGTACACAACGATCGAGTTCGGAACGCCGGTGGACGAGAAGATTTTCGAAGCGCCGCCGAAGTAACGGACCGGGGAGTGGGGGGTGGGGAGTGGGGAGTGGGAGAACGCGTTTACAACGATGATCTCCCACCTCCACTCCCACCCCCCACACCCCACCCCCCACTCCCCCACCCGCATATCCCGTAGAATGAGCAGAATGAGGGTGGGACATATCGACCGGGTGAAGCGCCAACTGCTGCGTCAGGCGGTGGCGGATAACCTCGACACGATTCGAGGACTCCCGCCGCGCGCGCTGCGGCCAAGGCAGCGTCTCATACGGCTCTTCCTGCGCCGGGCGCCGCTGGTCATCATCCCGTTGATCCTGGCCGGCTTCGTGTTCATCAGCAACACCGGCGTTCCTGTCGCGGCGAAGACAGTGGCTTCGCCTCTGAGACCGACGGCACTCCACGACAACCCGGTTCACGCTTCGGTTGCCTCGATGCTGACGACGGATACGCTCGAGCCGGTCAGTGCCTCGGCCTTCCCTCTTTCCGTGCACCGCGTTGTTCTCGACGCCGGCCACGGCGGCACCGACCCGGGAGCGTCGTCGACGTCGAACGTCAGCGAGAAAGAGATCACCCTCGATATCGAGCAGCGCCTCGGCGCGCTGTTGCGCAAGAACGGCTTCGACGTCGTCGTCACCCGCAACGACGACCGCCTCATCCCGTTGCGGGAGCGAGCCCGGATCGCCAATGGCTCCGCCTCCGACATCTTCGTCTCCATTCACGTGAACTCCATCCCCCATCCGAATAACCACGGCGTGGAGACGTATTACCTCGGGCCGACGAACGACCCGAAGCTAACGAAGCTCGCCGCGGCGGAGAACCTGACCTCCGGCTACGCGCTGGCTGACCTGCGCAAACTCCTCGACCGCGTCTATGCCGACGTCCGCAGGGATGAGTCGCAACGCCTGGCCACGGCAGTGCAACTCCAGCTCTTCAGCGGGCTGCGCGGCGTCGATCCGGGCCTGGAGAACTGGGGCGTGAGACGCGCGCCGTTCATCGTGCTCGTGGCCACGGAGATGCCGGCCATCCTCGCCGAGGTCGGGTGTCTGTCGAATGACCGCGAAGCGGAGATGCTGCGCAGCGGCACTTACCGCGAGCAGATCGCGCAGGCGCTTTTCCACGGCATCCACGCATACGCAAGCGCCAACGACGCACCGCAGAGGAAAGGAACCTAATGTCTACTGAATCCGAGATCCTCCACGTCGGGATCGACCTCGGCACTTCCCGCAGCGCGATCTCCGCGTCGAACGGCGAGCGTTTCGTCGTCGACAGCTTCGTCGGCTGGCCCGCCGACATGGTGGCCAGGAAGGTTCTGAAGCGCGATGTCCTCATCGGCCACGAAGCGGTCACCAATCGTACGATGCTCGACCTTCACCGCCCGCTCGAGCGCGGCCTTTTGAAGGAAGGCTCGGATAAGGATGTCGAAGCCGTGCGGGAGCTCCTCAAACACCTGCTTCGCCTGGTGGGCGTGGCCAACGGCAAAGTCGACAGCGCCAATGTGCGTGCCGTCGTCGGCGTTCCCGCCGCGGCGCTGCGGACGAACAAGCAATACCTTCGCAATTCGATGAAGGGAATCGTCGACAGTCTGATGATCGTGAGCGAGCCGTTTGCAGTCGCCTACGGCCTGAACGCGCTCCTGCACACGATGATCATCGACATCGGCGCCGGCACCACCGACTTCTGCGTGATGAAAGGCCGCTACCCGAACGAGGAAGACCAGCGGACGCTCACGATCGCCGGAGACTCCGTCGATACACAGCTCCTCAAGCTGATCGAAGAGCGTTACCCGCAGGCGAACGTGACGGTCTTCATGGTGCGGGAGTGGAAGGAGAAGTACAGCTTTGTCGGCGAACCGCAAAAACGGGTGATCGTCACCGCGCCGGTCAAAGGCGTTCCGACCGAGTTCGACATCACGAACGAGATGAAAACAGCCTGCGAAACGCTGCTCTCGCCGACGGTCGAGACGATGCTGGACCTTCTCTCACGCGTCGAACCGGAGTTTCAGGAGCGCGTTCGCAACAACATCATTCTCTCCGGCGGCGGGGGCCTGATCCGCAATCTCCCCCGCACGCTGGAGGAGGCGCTCAAACAGGTCGGCGGCGGTAAGGTTACGCACATGCAGGATCCTGTCTTCGTCGGATCCGACGGCGGCCTGGCCCTGGCCCTGGACGCACCGGACAGTGACTGGGAGAAGCTGACGGCTTGACCGATTGGCGAGACGCTCCCGTCTTCGGACTTGTGCCGAAAGGGGCTGTCGCCACCATCAGGCCGAGCGCCTACGCTCTCTTTCAGAATGACCGCGGAGAATTCGCGGTCGTTCGCACACCGGAAGGCACGTATCTTCCCGGCGGTGGCATGGATCCGGGAGAGACGCCGCAACAAACGGTCATTCGCGAAACCCTGGAGGAGTGCGGACTTGCGATCGTGATCGGCTCACGGACCGCGGTGGCCGTACAGTTTGCCTGGTCCGAGAAGGAGCAAACGTACTTCGAGAAACACTGCACCTTCGTGGATGCCGCGGTGCTGGGACCGGACACGTCGCGGCTGGAAGCGGATCACGAGTTGTTTTGGGTTGACGCCGAACGCGCGTGCGCAATGCTGACGCATGAGAGCCATGCGTGGGTGGTGACGGAGTGGGCAACGATCCGCAACAACAGGTGAATCAAACCGCAACGCGGACACCGGGAGCGGCAGCGCCAGCGAGCATTCCGTGGACGCTGATGTCCTCGTCCAGGTCCGGCCAGTGGATGCCAAACCCCGCACCGATGAGTTCCCAGTTCTGTCGCTGTTCAAGTGAGCCGTGGAGCAACCGCGGGTACCAGGCCACCGGCACGCTCACCGTGCGCCCATCGACGAGATCAACAGTAAGCAAGTCCTCATCGACACGGACTGCTTTGATCTTTTCGCCCGCTCTAGGTCCCGAAGTAGGCATTCCAAGCCTCCAGAAACTCTCGCCGCCGCTCGAGGACTACCCGTTCGATCGTGCGCAGCTCTCGCGGAGACAGCCCGATATTGTAGTGAAGCGCGACAGGGGAGAGCCAGAATTTCACTGTGCCAGCGGAGCCGTCCACATGCACGTGCGGAGGCTCGCCGACATCGCCGCTGTAAAAGTAGAACCGATTGGTCCTTCGCGTCTGATCGTCGGCATTCGAGAAAGTCTAACCGGTTACTCGATCTCCTCCGCCATCCCCAGCAACGCGTTCACCGTGTTCCAGTTTCGCGCCGTTACATTCACGCCCAGCTTCTTCTCCGTCAGCGCGTTGGATAGCTTCGAGTCGGCGATGCCGGCCGGCAGGTAGAGGTACATTTCGCGGCTGCCGAAGTGGAGCTCCTCTGAATCGATCTTCAGAGTCTTCAGCCGGGCTTTCGCTTCCTTCGTGAGCTCGCCGGACAGGAAGGCCACCAGGAACGCCTTAGGGTTCCGTTCCGGTTCGACCGTCAGTGGATTCGCGGCGATGACCTTTCGAAGCTCGCTCTCCGTCCGCAGGACGATCCTGACCTCGAGACCGGCCTTCTTCCGGATGCCTTCCTCGATGCGCCGGGTGAGAAGAGCGTGATCGGCATCGTCGCTGCGGAAGACGACGTTACCGCTCTGGAGATACGTCTTCGCATCCTTCAACCCCAGCGATCCGAAGAGCGCTTTCAGAGCATCCATCTTCACCATCTTGTTGCCACCGACGTTGACACCGCGGAGAAAGCAGATGAATGCTGTCATGGGAGAAGGGTAACTCAGCGCGAGATCCTGCCCTAGACTATGCGCATGCGACGGTTGACACTGGCGCTCGCGTTTCTGCTGGCGATGGCGCTCGCAGCGTCAACGACGTCCCCGCCAAAGCAGCCCGTCGATTTCGACAGGGAGATCGAGCCGATCCTCAAAGCGAAGTGCCAGCCCTGTCACTTTCCAGGCGGGAAGATGTATGAGAAACGACCGTTCGACAAACCGGAGACCATCGTCGCGCTCGGCGAGAAACTCTTCACCCGGATCCACGATGAGAAAGAGCGCGCGCTCATCCGTGCCTTCCTTGCCGAGCAGAAGCGTTAGGAAGGCCTCTCCGCACGCTGCGCTATCATTCTGAGGTTCATGGCCACGATCCCGTGTATCCGCTGCGGTGTTCCGATCGATCGCGACTTCAAGGCCTGTCCGCATTGCGGCGAGCCATTGACTGACTTTCTCCGCGAATACGCCGACAAGCCGATCGACGGCAAGTACCGCATCGTCGAGCGCCTCGGCATCGGCGGCATGGGCGAGGTCTTCAAGGTCGAGCACACTTTCCTTGGCTCGACGCGCGTGGTGAAGATCATCCGCGCCCAGATCTCATCGAGCACTGACATCAACGAGCGCTTCCTGCGCGAAGCGCGCATGGCCACCAAAGTTCAGCACCCCAACGTGGCCACGCTGCACGACTTCTCCGCGCTCCCCGACGGCTCGCACTACATGGTCTGGGAGTTCATCGAGGGGGAGAATCTCGCTCAGATACTGCGCCGCCTCGGCACGCTCGCACCGCGCCATGCCGTACACATCGCCATCCAGGCGCTGGCCGGCCTCGAGGCCATTCATAGGGCCGGCATCGTCCATCGCGACATCAGTCCCGAGAACCTGATGATCACGCATGCCGCCGACGGCTCCGAGTTCGTGAAGATCATCGACCTCGGCGTGGCCAAAGCGGCGGAGGCCGACGTGGCCATGACGCAGACCGGCATGTTCGTGGGAAAGTTCCGCTACGCCTCCCCCGATCACCTCGGCTTTCTCCCACCCGGCGAACGGATCGACGGCCGCGCCGACCTCTATTCACTGGCCGTGGTGCTGTTCGAGATGCTCACCGGCCGCCCGCCATTCGAGGCAACCTCGCCGCACGCGTACATCCTTCACCACTCGCGCGATGAGTATCTGATCTCGCCGGACCTTGACCGCGTCACCGGTAGCCCGGCGCTTCAAACCGTGATGGCGCGCGCGCTCGACCGCGACCGCAACAAGCGTTTCGCCACCGCGCGCGAGTTCTCTGACGCCTTGGCCGCGATCGAGCCTGCGCTTCCTGATGAATCGTCGCCAACGATCGCAACGTTCGATGCCGAGGCCACCATGCGCACGGAGCGGACAGGTATTGCACAGACCGTCGCTCGGGCTGCGACGACTCCCGCAATAGTCGCTCCGCCGCCTTCGACTTCGGCAGCGGTCCCTTCGACGCCTCCGCCTCCACCTCCAACGATCGAGAAATCGGTGACCCAGCCGGTCGTCACCAGGCCTCCGGCTCCTGCACCAGCCGAGGCGTTGCCGACCGTGGTGGACGCAATGCCGATGGCTGCCCCGAAACGACGCACGGGCCTCGTTGTCGCGCTCATCACCATCGGACTCCTCGTGTTCGCGGCCATGGCGGCGGTCGGAGTGATCGTGATGAAGCGGTTCATTCATTGGCCGCCGTCCACGACCACGGCGACGACAACGACGGCGGCGACTGCAACAACGGCGACAGCCACCCCCTCGGCACCGCAATCGCAGACGACAGTCGACGTCACGCCGCCTACGCCGGTCATCATCGAACCGACGACAACAACCGCAACAACCACGACAAGGCCGCCAACAACAACGACGCCGGCTTCGACAACTGCCGCGACGATGACCACGTCATCGGTTGCGGTCGTGCAACCGCCAACCACGACGCGCGCTCCGATCAAGCCGAAACCGAAAGTGGAGGAGCCCCCTCCGGTCGACGAAACGCCGCAACCCGAGCCCGAGCCCCAGCCGTCAGCCGCGCCGACCTTTCGGGAGCGCGGCGATAGCAATGCGAACGAGGCCGCGCTGGCCGCGCTCCACCGGCAGCTCAGCGGCATCACACGCGTCTCGATCAGCGGCGGCGACGCCGAGATGCTCAATCAGCTCTCAAACGGGCTGCGCGGCCGCGGCATCAGCGTCGGTGACGGAGCGCCGATCGAGATCCGCTTCACGGGCTCTGTCGAATCCCATGGCTTCGGCCGCAAGAGCCGCTCCGCCACCGCCACGGTCAAGAAGAACGGCCGCCCCATCTTCCAGTACTACATGCCTCGGGAGGAGTATCGCGTCGGCGACAGCCCGGCCGAGGCCTTCGTCAGGCTCCTCAGCGACGCATTGGCCAGATAGGCAGCGTGATCGAAGCAGTGCGGCGGTGATGTTGCGCGTTGTGGTTATCGGTTGTCGGTTGTCAGTGGTTCTTGCACCGCTCACACGACGAGTTGACGGCAGTGGTCGTCGCTGCTCGGTACTGTAGTCAACCAATAACCGACAACCGACAACGCGCTGCAAGCCGCCCGGTTTCCTTCCAGTCAGCATGCGTGTCAAACCTCGCCAGGAGGGTCACCATGCACGTTCCTTCGCAATCCGCATTCGAGTCGAATATCAACGTCACGCCACTCGTCGACGTCTGCCTCGTTCTGCTGATCATCTTCATGGTCGTGGTACCGGTGATGGTCACGGGTGTTCCGGTCAAGCTGCCGACGGCGAAAGGTGATCCTGTCCAAGAGGCGCAGAGACAACTCGCGATCACGGTGAAGGACGACGGCACGGTATACCTCGGCAGCGTCGTCGTCCGGAGCGAGCAGGTCGCTTCGGAGCTGCAGCGGCTTCATACCGAATCACCCGAGCGCACCGTTGCCGTTCGAGGCGACCAGAGCGTCGCGTACGGCGAGGTTATGAAGGTGCTCGACGCCTGCCGCACCGCAGGCTACAACGATGTGCATCTGATATCGCAGCGATGAATGTCTGCGGCTTCGCCGCGTTGTCGGTTGTCGGTTATCGATGGTTGGAGACCGGTCCCCCACAACCGAACACCGACAACCGACAACGCGGCGAAGCCGCTCCTTGGCGCAATGTACAGCGGACCGACCGTACGGATTTTGGGACATGCGGCTGGCTTCAACACGCTTCAGCGCGCCAGCACGTAGGCATCGATGCCGGCGCGGCGAAGGCGCTTTGTGGCCGTGGTGGCGACAGCGCGGGAGGCGAACGGGCCGGTGCGGACGAGATTCAGTCCGTCGCTCTTGTCGGTGAACGACGCCTCGCCGAGCCGAGCCAGGCGCGCGGCAAGCTCGCGGGCGTTCGCCGGATCCCGGAACGCACCGACTTGAACGACGAATGGACGCGATGACGACGGCGCATGTGCCACGGTAGTGGGCGACGAGGCGGCGCCGAATGCGACGTCGTGCAACGACACCGGCTCGGCCGATAGGGTCAGCTCGTGCGTGACGACGTGTCCGCCTACTTGGGCGGTCAGCGTGAAGTGCCCTGCTGGAAGGGAACGAAAGACGAAGGCGCCCGTAGCATCGACGACAGCCCGGCGGCCGAGCGATTCGATCGTCACTTCCCGCGCGCCGGCGACGTTGCCTGCGACGCTGCGGAGCGCGCGGACTTCGAATGACGCGGTCTGCGGCTTATCCGCTTCGAGCGTGACGCTGCGCTCCGTCTCCGCCGTCGCGTAGCCGGGCGGCAGCGTTTCGGGCGCGATGGCGACGCGATACGCGCCCGCCGGCACAGCGAGAACGAACGCGCCATCGCTGTCGGTCGTGGCGGATACGCGCAGGTCGTTCGATGCCGACGCGGTGATCGTGACGCCCGCCACGCCGATGTTCGCGTCACTGGTAACGCGCCCGTTCACGCGAGCCGATGACCAGACCACACCGAAGTTGACCTGCGTGCTGCCGTGGATCTCGACGCGAGAGGCAGTCGTGAAGAACGCCGGACGCCCGGCAGGGAGTTGTGCGATGACTGAGTGCGCGCCGGGCTTGACGTCGTGGAACGAATAGGCGCCGTGCGCGTCGCTCCGCGTGCTTCGCGCGTCGTCGAGCATGATGATGACGTCCGAAATCGTCGCCGCTCCGGCGGCGGAGCCGCGCATCTCGGGGTCGAGAAACACGACGCCTTCGACGGCGATTCGCCGCTGCAACAGCGCCGGCACGCTGTCGAAGTGCTGGCGCACGCCGGCCTCGATGGCCTTCCCATTCTGCTCCAGTGTAGGGACGCCGTTGCGCCACCAGGAGAGGGACCCGAAGACGTCGGTCTGCGAGAGAACCCGCCGGCTGTAAGACAACGTTCCGATCGTGGCGATGCGCGTACCGCCAATACCTTCATCGCGGTCGGCGATGGCATGGAACCGGATCTGGTCGCGTCCCTCCCCTGCCCCGATCCAGCTCGCATCGAAGCCGCCTTGCCAGCGGAGCGGCGTGAGATTCACCGTGAAGCCCTCGATGTAGCCGAGGTTGACGAGTGCGGCGTTGTCGCGCAGCGCACGAGCAACCTCGTCGGGCGTGTGAACCGAAATGCCGAGGCGTTCCAGCGCGAGCTCGAGATCCGGCTCCTCCCGGAAGATCAGATCGAGTGTCGGCGCCTGCCGCTGCCGCTCCACCCAAAGGTTGGTGGTGAAGCCGCCGCGGCTGGCGCGGGCGCCGAGACGAACGACGTCGCCGCGGCGGCTGGCGTTGTCATTGTCGAGGATGCGCCCGGAAAGTGACGCGCCGAACGACGCCCGGTCGTAGGCAATGCCGGCGGGAAGGGCGATGGTGCGGATGGAGAGCGACGGCGTGCGAAGGTCGGTCACGGCTGCACCGCTTGTGAGGGTCACGTGTAATGTCGCGGCATAGCGTAACGTGAGTGAGCCGTTCGCGAACGCCTGCCGCTGCGACTGCAGGCGATAGTCGTCGTACGTCGTGAACGTCTCAGCGGTCAGGCGTGAAGTGGCGCGGCGCGACCAGGTGAGCTCGCCGTGCGCGCCGGGGATGTCGCTGAGACCGAGCGTCGGATACGACTCCGGCTTGAAGGTGACGTGCCCGAAGAGATGATCGCTCGCGCCGTCATAGCGAACGTCTGCCGATGCGGCCAGAGCGCGGCTCACGCCGATCTCGCCGCGGATCAGGAGAGAATTCGCGGCGCGGTACTCCCCGGCCAATCCTCCGGCGACGCCGCGTCGCGCCGAGGTCTGCTTTGGCTCGGAGAAGAAACCGTAGAGAGACGGTGTCCATCGAATACCGCCGCGGTCGATGCCATCGCTGATTCCGGCAACCCAGCGGCGGTCGGCAGGAAGGAAGAGATCCTCGTACATCGTGGCGGCGGCGTAGCCGGCGTGCAGTTCGAGCGTGTTGTCGAGCAGATGGATCCCGCGGACTTGTGTCCCTTGGACAGTGAGAGGCGAGACCTCGACGAAGTCGTCGAGCAGCGTCAGCTCCCGATGGGGCGTCGTGACGCGGTAGAACATCGACGGAAACGCCGTCGATGAGCTTCCGAAACGCTCGCCGAGGTAACGAACGTTCAGGAGATGAAACTGGGAGAGCCGCTCGCCGTCGCGTACGAATACATCGAAAGAATTCTGCAATCGAGCCGCGTCGCTGGCGTAACGGGCCTCGTACTGTCCTGTCGGCTCGCCACCCTCCGCGACGTGCGGCGCGGCCGTTGCGTGCGCGGGTCCGACGGTGATGAGGTAAGCCTTCGTGCCGAAGGCGGTGACCGCGATGAGCTGCGTCGTCCCGACGCTGAGGCCGGAGAGGGAAACGCGGCCGCCGTGCGCAACCGCCACATCGACGAGCGATGGATCGATGGCATAGGCGGCGGTGGCACCCTCAATGTCGATCGTGACGCTCTCGTGTACGCGCACGGTGACGTTGTCCGCCCGTGCGGCAAGCGCAACGAGGGCGAGGACGCCGGCGAGGAGTCGTCTCATCGAACATCGAATTCCGCTGACGAGGTTACGCTTGTTTTCGCCAATTGGTACGTCATTAATGCACGGTAATGGCCCGGGGCGAGATCGCCCGCGTACTCGGAATGAACATCGGTCCGCTCGCCGGGCAGTAAACGCCGCGATGGAACCGGCGTTCGGCCCACGAGCGCGCCGCTGCTGCTGACGATGGCAAGCATCCCTGTCGCCACGAAGGGCTCGTTGCCGCTATTGCCGAGTTGCTGCGCGATGGTGAGATTCGATGTGGCCGTGGGCGGGTGGACTTCGAGCGGCGTGGTCGACGAAAGGACGTCGTCCGACAGCGCGAAGGTGAGCAGCATTCCAAGCGAGACGGTAGCCCCGACGGAGCCCTGTTCGATTTTCGTGGTTCCGCGGAAGAGCGCCAGAACGGCCCTCCCGCATGGCTTCGCCGGAATGGTGACCGTGATATTGACGCGTACGCTCTCGCCCGGCGCGAGCGTGACCGACTTCCGTGAGAAGGCTGCGGAGGCGGCGATGCTGCCGGGAAGTTCGCCGGCGTCGACAGAGACGCGGCGGCCGTCCCGGACGACGACGTCCTGCGCTTTGAGATCGAACGAGAACGGTTGGGAGGCGGTGTTGGTCAGCTTCATCGTTTGCGTGGTGCTCTGCCCGGGAACGCCGCGCAGCATGACCACCGCGGGAGCTAGCGACAGCGATCCTTCGCCGGCCACGGCCTCAATTGCCAGCGCCAGCGTGAACGTCACGATCGATAGGATTCTCATCTCAGCCTCCTCATTGCGCGTTGACTTCCCATGTCACGGTCGTGGCGACGGGGCCAGGGGCGACGGCATCGCTGATCTCGATCTCGATGATGTGAAAACCGACGGCTCCGATGGCGGCGTGCGCGTCCACGATCGTCGGCAACTCGGTGAGTGGTCTTCCGTCGAGTCGTATCGACGTGCGGCCGTCTGACGATTCGATCCGCGCCGTGATGGTCACGGTTCCTGTTCCCGACGCCGAACCGCTGGTGCGAACGACGCGGACACCGAAGCGGCGCAGCACGTGCGTACCGTGCTCTCGGCCGGAGGCGTTGTGCGAGACGCCTTTCATGTCTAACCAGGCCTCGCCGCCCGCTGCCATGAAGGCGCCGTCAGCGGCCGTCCCGTCCACGAAGATGATCGAGAGTGTGTCGCCGATCACCGGTGCCACCGCTCGTCCGCGCGAGGCGGATGCCGGCAACGCCAGCAGGGCTGTCAGGATCATGAATGCAAGTTGCCGTGCCATCAGTTCCTCCGAAAGCGACAATGCCGGAGGAGCACAATTGCTCTTCCGGCACCGTTCGCTGCGGCTGGTTTGTCCTAGTTGGATGCCGCCGTGAAGTTGATGGAGTTGTCAATGGCGGCGGCCGCGGCGCTGTCGGCCACGACGATGTCCCACGAGTAGCTGCCGGTCGAGGCGTATGTTCCGGTCGACGTCAGGGTCGTCGCGGCGCTGTCGCTGAGGGTGCTGCCGTTCAGTTTCCAGGCGATTCCGCTGGCGGGAGCGCTGCCGAGTTGTGCGGTCAGTGTGTAGTCGGTGCTGGTCAGGTTGGCCTTGACGACCTGCACACCAACGGTTGATGAGAGCGTCCAGTTGGAGGCGCCACGCGCGAGTGTGAAGCCGGTCGGCGCCGAGCCAAACTTGCTGATGTTGCCGATGTCCGAGCTTGCCGCGGCGGTCCCCGTTCCACTCGTCGTGCCGCCGGCCGATTCGACGGTCAGGCTGATCGAGCTTTCGACGGTGCCGGTAACGGTAAGGGTGCCCGAGCTATTTGCAGCGGAGGCGGTGGCTGCAAATGCGAACAGCGCGACGGTGAAGCAGACTGCGAATACCTTTCTCATTTTTCTCTCCTCTTTCTCTTGAGTTCTGCTGGTAAGTCGCAGAGAGGGGGGAGAAAAATACAGAGGAGGAGAAAAAAAACCAGAAACCAGAAACCAGAAGGCGTTACCTTCCGGTTTCCGGTTCTGGTTTCCGGTTCTGCTTTCTGGTTTCTGGTTTCTGGTTTAGTCTTTCGCGCTCGGAGCCCGTTTCGGGAACGGCGGACGCACGTCCTTCTCCGGAGGATTCGCGGCCAGCTGCTTCATGGCCACATCGAGCGCTTTCTCGAGCTGCGGATCGCGGCCGGCGATGACGTCGGCCGGGGTCTGCTCGATCTCCACGTCTGGTGGCACGCCCTCGTTCTCGACCACGAAGCCTTCCTTCGTCCAGATGCCGAGGTTCGGCGCGGTGATCTGGCCGCCGTCCATCAGAACGGGAAAACCGAGGATTCCGACAAGGCCACCCCAGGTCCGCTTGCCGACGATCGTGCCGAGGCGCAGCTTGTGAAACATCCACGGCAGCAGATCGCCGCCGGAGCCGGCGGTCTCGTCGATGATCATCACCTTCGGTCCCTGAATCGACGCAAGCGGGGTCTTCAAGTCGCCGCCGTAGCGCATGGCCCAATGGCTGATCATGGGACGGCGGAGGATGTCGATGTAGTAGTCGGCCACGCTGCCGCCCGCGTTGTGGCGCTCATCGACGATGACGGCCTCGCGGTCGGCCTGCGGGAAAAAGTAGCGCTTGAAGTACGTATAGCCGGCGCCGGCGGTATTCGGCACGTAGACGTACGCGACGCGCCCGTTCGAGGCCTCGGTGACTTTGCGCAGGTTGCCCTCGACCCAATCGCGATTGCGCAGAGGTGTCTCGTCTTCGATCGGCACGACTTTGACGACGCGCGAGCCGGTACCGTCGGCGTTCGGTCCCACCGTCAGCTCGACGATGCGGCCCGCTGTTTCCTCGAAGCGGCTGTAGAGATCCTCGGGGTACTTGAGGTCCCTTCCGTCGACGGCGAGGAGATACTCCCCTGCTTTGACGTCGACGCCCGGCTCGGTCAAAGGCGAGCGGAGCTCGGGGTTCCAATTGAGGCCGCCGTAGACCTTTGCGAAGCGATACCGTCCGTTCTCGACTTTGTAATCGGCTCCCAGCAGGCCCCCCGGAACCGTCTCGACGTCCGCCAATGAGTCGCCGCCGGAAAGGCGATGATGACCGACAGAAAGCTCCGACGACATCCACATCATCACGCGATTGAGATCCTGCCGGACGGAAAGGTCAGGCAGGAAGGCGGCGTACTTGACGCGCATGGCGTTCCAGTCCGCGCCGTGCATGGCGGGGTCGTAGAAGTAGTCGCGGTTGATGCGCCAGGCTTCCTCGAAGATCTGCCGCCATTCGGCGCGCGGATCGATCTTCACGTGCAACTTGTCAATGGGGAGCTTGAACTTCGCGGGATCCAGCTTCTCACCGACGTCGATGAGCGCCAACCCATCCTTGTCGAGGAGCATCCGCTTCCCGTCGGCGGAGAGTTGGAATCCGTCGACCTTCTCGAGCAGCGTCTCCTCCTTGCGCTTTTCGAGATCGAAGCGCTGCAGACTCGTCTCCTCCGGCCCGAAGCGATTGAAGCCCCCGGACTTGAGATAGAAGATCTGGCCGCTCTTGCCGACCTGCAGTGAGTCGTAGCCGGCGGCTTTCGGCGGCAGCGCCACGATTCGTTGCGTGAGACCGTCGAAGTCGACCACGACCTTGACCGTCTTCGATGCCGCGGTCTTCGCTTTGTCGGCGCTGGCCTTCTCATCGGCCGGCTTGTCGCTGGCCTTCGTCTCCGGCTTCATCGCCGATTCGTCGGCGGACTTCGCCCCTTCCTCGTCGCTCTCCTTCGCTATCGGCGAGACCACTCCTTTCGGAAGCACGGCCAGGTAGATCGACTGTGTGGAACGCAGGTCGGCATTCGACTGTGCGAACCAGTCCTCCACCGGACCGGCATCGGTGGAGGCGAGGAAGTAGAGGTACTTGCCGTTCGGGTCGAAGACCGGCTGGCTGGCGTCGGTGTAGGGATCGGTCAACGGATACGATTTCTTCTCGCCGACTGAATAGAGAAAGATCCGGTTCATGTACGTCGTCGTGTTGCGCGTGTAGGCAAGCCACTGCGAGTCGGGCGACCAGTTGTGGTTGAGCACGCGCACCGGACCGTAGAGCACGTCGCTCGATACCTTGTCGCTGACGCCGGAGGCGACGTCCGTCACGTAGATCGAGCGTGAGTTGTCTGTGAAGCTGATCCTCTTCGAGTCGGGAGACCACTTCGGCTCGTCGTAGAAGCCGGCGCCGTCGATCTTGATCTCGCGGGGCGTCCCCTTCCCTTCCTGATCGCCGATGTAGAGGCGGTACTCGCCGCTGCGGTCGGAGAACCAGGCGATCGATTTACCGTCGGGCGACCAGGCCGGGGAGCGGTCGTTCGCGGCGGGCGTGTTGGTCAGGTTGCGGTCGTCGCCTTTCTCGCGCGGCACGGTGAGGATCTCGCCGCGAAACTCGAGCGCCACACGGGCTCCGGACGGCGAGACGGCGGCATTGCGGATGTACTTTTTCCCTTTGACGAAGCGGGGCAGCGTCTCGACGAGATCGGCGGCCACGCCGATCGTCAGCCGGTTGCTGCTCGCGCTCTTCGGATCGAAGAGGTGGAGGTAGCCGGCCTGTTCATAGATGATCCTGCCGCCTCCGGCAGAGGCGTTCACGATGGGGAAGTCGGTGTGACTCGTAACACGGGTCACGCTCTTCGTGGCCGGGTCGTAGTTGTAGAGGTTGAATTCGCCGTCGCGGTCGGAGCGGAAGTAGATCTTGCCGTCGACCCACATCGGATCGGTGTCGTTGCAGCGCCCGGCGGGCTGCGGTACGTGCTCGATGGCGTAGGTCGCGGTGTCGAAGATGACGAGATTCGAGACCTGCCCGCCGCGGTAGTGCTTCCATTCGTTGAACGCGTCGGCGAGCGGAACGTAGACGATCTTCTTGCCATCCGGCGAGTAGACCGCCTTGGCCGCGTGCGGGATCGGGAGCTTCGTGGCCATCCCTCCGCCGATCGGCACGGTGAAGAGCTGGAGGTAACGCAGGGTGTAGACCTCGCGCGGCGAGGTGAAGAGGACGTTGGCGCCGTCGGGGGTAAAGCCGAGGGCGACGTCGTTCTTCGGATGCCATGTCAGCCGCCTGGGCACGCCCCCCTCGGATGAGACGATGTAGACGTCGGTATTGCCCTCATACCTTCCGGTGAAGGTGATCCACTTCCCGTCCGGCGAGAAGTGTGGTCCCGACTCGATGCCTGGATGCGACGTCAGCCGCCGCACGTTGCTGCCGTCGAGGTTCGCCACCCAGAGATCGTTCGCGTACGCGAACGCGATCCGGTCGCGGCTGACGGCGGGCTCGGAGAGGAGACGGGTGTCGTGGATGTCGACCGCGAGGAGCGGCAGTGCGGAAAGCACGATGACGGCGAACAACAGGCGAACGCGCATGGAGAGCTCCTACGAGGTGGGATGACGACGGCGGGACTGTAGCGCGAAAGCGGGACTGAATAAAATGACGAAATGGCAAACGCCGAGGCCGCGCTGGCGCTGACACGTCACATCTGTCTGGCTCTCCCCGACACCGAGGAGAAGATCGCCTGGGGCACGCCGACGTTCCGCGTTCACGGCAGACTGTTCGTGATGTTCGCGAACAACCATCACGGCGACGGCCGGATCGCCATCTGGTGCGCCGCCCCTCCCGGCGCGCAGCAGGACCTCGTCGCCGCCGATCCAAGGCACTTCTTCGTCCCGCCCTACGTGGGCGTGGGCGGCTGGGTCGGAATCCGGCTCGATACGAAGCTCGCCAAAGGGGCCGTCGCGGCGATCGTTGAGCAGGGGTACCGGACGATCGAGCAGAAGCGTTCCACGGCGAAGAAACGACGGCGGTAGTGTCCCAACGTCAAAGGCTCATCCGCAGATGGCGCAGATGAGCGCAGATAAGACCGTCTTTAATCTGCGTTCATCTGCGTCATCTGCGGATGGGTGGTTCTCCGTGGTGGGTCAAATGTTGAGCCGCGCTCGGACGGACCGTCGTAGGTACAGAAAGGCACGGCCGACGGCGATCACGAGCAAGGTAAGCACGACGCCGAAGAAGGCGATTGTGAAAGCGCCAAGGTGGTCGTTCAAACGCGGCAATCGTGCGAGGTCTCTCGGGCGGCTAACGGATCCAGCTCAGCGGCTTCGGTCCGCGCGAGGAACGTGAAGGCAATAGTAACAAGCGGCGGGCCGAAGTCCTGTGCAGCTATGAGTTAGCTCGCGATCTCGACCCGATACCAGCGCCACGGCACGCCGTCGGGCGCCACGGTTGTGAGCCGGGCGGTTTGCGTGGGCGCCGACGCGATCGCCGAGATCAGCCGGCGCGGTACCCAGCCGATTTGGCGGCCGGCGACGTCGCAGATCGCGTAGGCGTCTTTGCCCTTCACCGTGCGCCATTCGAGGAGCACGAGATCGCCGGCGCGCAGCTCATCGTGACGAGGGAAGAAACGCGCCCCGGCGACGAAGAACGACGCGCGATGCGGCGCTCGGTGTAGAAAGCGCGGTGTCGCCGCGGCGAAGGGAAGTGTGGCGAGGTAGCGAAGCACGGTTCTGCGATTCATGCGGCACTCCCATAGAGGCGGTTGCCGGCTTCGAGGTAGCTCAGCGTATGCAGCTCCTCGTCTGGCACGTCGTTTGGTTTGACGATCAGGCTCCGAGCCCACAGCCTCGCGATTGGCGGAAGTGAACTCACATCGGTAGCTTTCCAATCGATGCCGGCACCCTTGGTCGTGAATAGCAACCATACGATCCGCCATTCATCACCGGTTTTCGAATAGTGATCGAAGGCTCTCGCCACGCTCTCCGGTTTCAAGCTGGCCTTTAGGACCGCGTTGTAGTGGTCGAGATAGGTACGCAACTTTCTGTCGTCGACAGGGTCATTGAGGAGGATCCCTTCGCGCCCCTTGGCGAGAGCGTCGTGCGCTTTCAGCTTGCGCACCGACTGCATGGTGAACCTTCCCATTCCCTCGGTGATGCGGGTCTCATCGCCGGTGGCGCGGACCACCATCGTGGCCAGGATCGCCGGATCGGGCATGTCATCGAAGCGGATCGCGGAGATGTACTGGTCCTCCTTTTTCGGATCAGCATCGGCGATGGCATCGAAGTACTCAGAGTCGCTGCCGAGACGCGTCTTCCGCGCATTGGGGCGGAATCCGACGGAGGCGAGATCGCGTGTGACCTCCTCGAGATTCTGTTCCAGTCTCTCGCGGGAGGAATCGAAGACGCGATAGTCGTCGACGAAACGGACGTAGTCGAGGGAATGCTTCCTGAAGAGGTCATCGACGATGGATAGATAGACGTCGCCCAGGTAGAAGATCGATTCGTTGATCAGCGGCAGGCCCTCTCCCGGCGCGGAGAACGACCTGAGGAGCACCTTCAATAGATCGATCTCCGCGCCCGGGCCGAAGCGCTTCTCGAAGAACGCGACGAAGTTCGCCGGGTCAACGCTGCGGTACATCTGCTCGATGTCGAGCTGCAGGATCGCGCCGCGCTTCGCGCGCACGGCCACCTCCTTGTTGAACGTGCTCCATGCCGTGAATTGACTCTCCGTGAATGCCAGGCGTTCCGGCCTGCGGTTCGGCTCGTAGCTGAAGACGTGCGAGTAGTCAACCAGGGCAGCCGCTTCGGCCTGACGCGCCAGCGCGCCGGCGCAGACTTGGAGAACGATTTGATCGTTCACTGACGGGATGCTCCAGTTTTTTGGGGAGCCATTCTTGCGCGGTACCAGGATGTGCGCCGGCGGCGCCGGTTTCGCGCTGCCCGACAGATAGGCGCTGATGCGGCGGCTGATGGCCGCCTCGCGCTCGGAATAATCGAAGAACGGCTCATCCGTCCACTCGGGAAGCGCGTTGCTGTACGTGATGCTGTCGAGTACGAGACGCACCGCCGAGCGGATGAACGGCTCGAGTTCCGCCCGTTTCATGCCTTTCCTTCCTTCGGTGCGAAGATGTCGGCGAGCTTCCAGTGCACTGTGATCGGAAAGGTCACCGCCAGTATCAGACTGATGATGAGTTGCAGCCAGTCACGCGTCGCCAGAGCCATCGCGCTGCCGAATCGCCCGAGCGCAAGCGTGGCCCCCCCGTAGAGGCCGATGTAACCGCCGCAGATGAGGAGAAACGCCTTGAAATCGAGTGGCGCGAAGAACGACGAGGCCGCGAGACAAACCGAAAGGAAGAGGAGGAGCAGACGAACGTCACGGCGATGCAGGCGCTGCAAACCCTCCGGAGTTTGCTCGAACTGCTCGGCCGCAGCGTTCAGCGACGCCACGGCGTCTTCGAGCACAGATGTCGGCTCTTCCTCATAGAGATCGAAATAGACGCGCGCCGGCTTTGCCGACTCCGGCAGCGCCGCCAACGCGCCACGAAAAATCGAAGACAGCTTGACGGAGCTGTTGTCGTACCAGTTGTACCCGATCGGCGGAAGCACCAGGGTATCGATGCGAAGCGAGGAGGCTCTGGCCATCAGTTTCGTGAACGCGCTGGCGTAATACCCGTTATCCTGGTTCAGCATACCGCTCGAGTGGTCCAGCACGACCACGAAGATGCGATCGATGGGGAAGGCCTTCCGCTCTTCGGCAGGGAGCTTGAGCTCCACATCGCGCACGTCGCCCGCATTGAAGCCCCTCTGATCCGCTAGCAGCTCGCCGAGCTTTCTCGCCTCGATGGGAGAAAGCGATTCGAGCTTCTTCTCCACGGCGTCGCCGAAGGTCGCGAACCTAGGCTGGTCGTCTCTTAGGAACGACGGCAGGACGATCGCATTCGGTCCGCCGGTGGCGAGAAAGCCGAGATAATCGGGTTGGTCGACGCGATCGAGGCCGACGTCGATCGCATGCGCGTGAAAGGTCCCGATTCGCACGCGGTCGTGCTCCAGCAGCGAGACGACGCTCAATTTGGCCGGCGCGGTGCTTTCGAACACCCTCGGCGATAGGGCATAGTCGATCGCCAGGCCGATGAGCGGAAGAGCGATGAACAAACATCCAACCCGTCGCTTCATGGGCATGGACAGTGGACGAGGCGTCAACGCGCTCACGCCGCCGGCGGAATCTCTCATAGGACGATGTCCAAATGATAAGTCAGTTAGTATGGCAGTACAAGCCCCAAGAACGGAGACGTTTGTTTCGGAGAGCGCCTAAGTTGGGGTCGTATCTGGAAAATCAACTTAGTTAGCAGACGAGGCTGTCCCACAACGGTGCTCCGTTAATTCGATTTTCCAGATACGACCCCAGCGTATCGCTCCTCGATACGGCCGTGGAAGTCTCCTTCAGGAAAAACCCCGTATCGGGAAGCGCAACCGTCTTCGCGCGGAGGCACGCTGCCCGTAGAAGTACGGCCATGGCCCTATCGCCGATTTCAGATCTCCTCATCGAAAAGGAAAATCTCTTCCGCGAGAGGGCTATGGCCCTACTGAGGAGGAAAATCTCCTTCTCGATGAGGCCCTGGCGTCATCGCATCACCACACATCAGTTGAAAACTACATCCATGGATCGAGTTTCTTTGGGTGGCAGTCTTTCGGAGAAGGAGAAAACGCTCTCGCAGAAGGCCATGGCCCTACCGAGGAAGAGAATCTGTTTTTCGATGAAGCCATGGCGTCATCACGTCACCACACATCGGTCGACAACAACATCCATGGATCGATTTTCGCTGAGTGGCGGCCTTTCAGAGAAGGAAGAACGCTTTCCGCAGATGGCCATGGCACTACTCCAGAGGAAGAAGAGCTTCTCAGGGCTCTGACCTTGGTTCTAACTTCCCCGGTAGCTGGGCAGGATGAGATGAGCAGGACCGATGTGGCACAGCCACTCTTGTCTGTGCGGGGTCTCGCCCGAGTCGAGAGACTGCAATCGCTCACGGCACGCGGCTTCGGCCTGAGCACAGACAAGAGTGTCTGTGCCACATCGGTCCCTGGCTTGCGGTGGCAGGCAGGGAGGCTTCAATCAGGTTGTGTTCAAGCCGTGAAGTTGACGTCCTCGGACGTGAAGTTGACGTCCCCGGACGTGAAGTTGACGTCATCGGACGTAAAGTTGATGTCCCCGGACGTGAAGTTGACGTCATCGGACGTAAAGTTGACGTCGCCGGACGTCAAGTTGACGTCCTCGGATGTGAAGTTGACGTCCCCGGACGTGAGGTTGACGTCTCCGGACATCAAGTTGACGTAGTCGGACGTGAAGTTGACGTCGTCGGACGTGAAGTTGACGTCGCCGGACATGAAGTTGATGTCACCGGACATAAACTTGACGTCACCGGACATAAACTTGATGTCACCGGACATAAACTTGACGTCGTCGGACATGAAGCTGACGTCGCCGGACGTTGATCGAAAGTGTCCCGAAAATAGGACACTCGAAGGATCACAGCCTCGCCAACTGCTCCTTCGGGTAACTTCGCGGGTCCACTTTGCCGTGCGCTTCGGCGATATGGCCCTTCTCGTCGATGACGTAGGCGATCCGTTTGGCGTATTCGTCTTTCGGCGATTCGGCGGCTCCGTAGGCGATGCCGATCTTGCGGTCGGTGTCGCAGAGCAGGGGGAAGGGGAAGTCGAACTTGTCGGCAAAGCGGGCGTTGGCGTCGATGTCGTCGAAACTGGCGCCGAGGATGGTGGTGTTCTTCGCTTCGTAATCGTCGATGAGGTCCCGGAACCCGGAACCCTCGGCCGTTCAGCCAGGGGTATCGGCCTTCGGATAGAACCACAGCACGACCTTACGACCGCGCAGGTCGTGAAGCGCGACCTTGCGCCCGCGGTGATCGGAGACTTCAAAGTCAGGGGCCTCGTCGCCAACGTTGAGCATGCATAACTCCTAGCAATGACCGCACCACAAGCGTAGCGCCGTCGGCTCGACGGCTGGACCGCCAGCGGCTCGCTGGCGGTTAAGGTTAACGAGGCGCCGCCGAGCCGGCGGCGGGCCGCCGGCTCGGCGAGTCGGCGCTACGAGTCGACCAGTGTCCTTAACTGCCGGCCAGCCACGGTCAGCATGGCCAGATCGACCGTTTGCGCGGCGCGGAAGTCGGTCATCATTTGGTCGATCCGTTCCACCTCTCGGGGGCGCGCGGCCAGCCAGCGGTCGACCGGATCCTTCACGCCGTCACTCTCGGTGAGCACGCGCGATGCCAGGGTGCTCTGATAGTTGAAGAGGTCGTCGACGACGGCGGCGACCGCGGCTTTCTGCCAGGGAGTCTCGGCGGCGATCGATGCGCCGGCTGTGCGGAGGCGATCGAGACCGAAGCGGCCGCCGACGCTGAAGTAGACTCTGGCCACGTCTTCGACCGGACGGCCCATGCGCGAAAGGCGGACGATGTCGAGGGCCGCGCCCATAACGCCGAGGCTGGCGATGCGGTAGGCCAGGCGCTCGGGGACGCTGTCCATCTCCAGTTCCCCCTGCCGCGCCTTGAGCGAGCCGAGGACGGCGGCGGGGAGGATGTCGTGCAGCTTGTCGGAGATCGCGGCGATGGCCGGGCGGAACTCGCCGACGTACCTGGCGGTGTCGAGCGTCTGATAGCCGCTGGTGAGCAGCCAGCTCATGGCCCGTTCGAGGAGACGGCCCACTTCGATCAGCATCTCCACCTGCACGCGCGCGGGAAGGATGTTGTCCTGCGATTCGATCTCCGACCAGAGCGAGCGGAGGTCGAACGATTCGCGGATGATGGTGAACGCGCGCGCGACATCGGCGACGGGCTTGCCGGTTTCCTCGGTCATCTGCCAGACGTAGGTCGGGCGGATGCGGTTGATGATGTTGTTGGTGACGTACGTGCCGATGATCTCGCGCCGCAGGCGATGCCGCTCGATGGTGTCGCGGTACTTCTCGCGCAGCGGCTTCGGGAAGTAGAGGACCAGGTCTTCGACGAGGAGCGGATCGTCGGGGAGGTCGCTGGCCAGCAGGTCGGCATAGAGCACGATCTTGCTGTAGGCGAGGAGCACGGCAAGCTCGGGACGCATCAGGCCGATGTGTGCGGCGTGGCGCTGAGCGATGGTCTCGTCGTCGGGAAGGCCTTCCAGAGCACGGTCGAGACGGCCGGCACGCTCGAGCGCGCGCATGAAGCGGGCCTGCTCGTCGAGCACCGACTCGCCGAGGGCCTGCGTGAGCGAGATGGCCTCGGTCTGCTCGTAATTGTCGCAGAGCACGAGCTGGCCGACTTCATCCGTCATCGCTGCCAGAAGCGTATTGCGCTCTTCGATTCCGGCGAGCTCGCCACGCTCGATGGCGTCGTAGAGAAGGATCTTGATGTTGACCTCGTGGTCGGAGGTGTCGACGCCCGCGGAGTTGTCGATGGCGTCGGTGTTGATATGGCCGCCGGCCAGCGCGTACTCGATACGGCCGCTCTGCGTGAACCCGAGGTTCGCTCCCTCCCCCACCACCCGCACGCGCAGATCTCTGGCGTCGAGACGGATGGCGTCGTTGGCGCGGTCGCGGGCGGCGGCGTGGTCCTCATCGCTCGACTTGACGTAGGTTCCGATGCCGCCGAGCCAGAGCAGGTCGGCGCGCGCGCCGAGGATCACTTTCATCAGCTCCGCCGGCGCGAGCGTCTTCCTGCCGAGATCGAAACAGCGCACCACTTCCTCGGAGACCGTGACCGTCTTCGAGCTCCTCTCCAGAACGGCGCCGCCCGGCGACAACAGCGCGGTGTTGTAGCCGTTCCAGTTGAGCCGCTGATCGAACAACCTCCGACGCTCGGCCATGCTCACGGCTGGATCGGGACTCGGATCGAGGAAGATGTGGGAGTGGTTGAACGCCGCGATCAGCCTGGTGCGCGGCGAGAGCAGCAGGGCGTTGCCGAACACGTCGCCCGACATGTCGCCGACGCCGACGACGGTGAAGTCCTCGCGCTGAATGTCGACGCCGAGCTCGCGGAAGTGGCGCTTCACCGCCTCCCATCCGCCGCGTGCCGTGATGCCCATCTCCTTGTGGTCATAGCCGGCGCTGCCACCCGAGGCGAAGGCATCGCCGAGCCAGAAGCCGTACTCGGCTGAGATGGCATTGGCAATGTCGGAGAACGTCGCCGTCCCCTTGTCGGCGGCGACGACGAGGTAGGGATCGTCAGCGTCGCGGCGGACGACGTCGGGGGGCGGGATGACGTCGGCGCCGCGGAGGTTGTCGGTGATGTCGAGCATTCCCCGAAGCAAGGTCTTGTAGGCCGCCACGCCTTCGTTCTGAAACACGGCACGATCGGTAGACGGGTTCTTGACGACGAAGCCCCCCTTCGAGCCCATCGGCACGATGACGACGTTCTTGACGTTCTGCGCTTTCATCAGGCCGAGGACTTCCGTGCGGAAATCCTCGCGGCGGTCCGACCAGCGGATGCCGCCGCGGGCCACCTTGCCGGCGCGGAGATGGATGCCTTCCATCGACGGCGAGTAGACGGAGATCTCGAACATCGGCCGCGGCAGCGGCAGCTCGCGGATCGATTGCGAGTCGAGTTTGAAGGAGAGGTACGGCTTGCGGTTGCCGCTCTCGTCGCGCTGGTAGTAGTTCGTCCGCAGGGTGGCCTCGATGAGCGTGAGGTAGAGGCGAAGGATGCGGTCCTCATCCGGATTCTTAACGCCGTCCAGGGCGTCCTCGACCTGCGTGCGAATGCCGCCGGCGGCAAGGTGGCGGCCGGTGACGTTCGGTCCGGCCATGCTGGCGCCGCGAAGCGTGGCCGCGCCGAGCTCCGGATCGAAGTGCATCGTAAAAAGCTGGATCAGGAGGCGGGCGATGCCGGCGTGCGTGGCCAGCGTCTGTTGGATCAATTGCTCGCTGACGTTGACGCCGATCTGTCGGATGTACCTGCTGTAGGCGCGCAGCACGACCACCTCGTGCCACTCGAGCTGCGCCGCCAGAACGAGGCGATTGAAGCCGTCGTTCTCCGCCTCGCGGCTCCAGACACGGATGAAGGTCTCCTGAAACTTCTGCTTGATCGGTCCGAGATCGTCCTGCATGCCCTCGGCGTCAAGCCTGAAGTCGCGGATGCGCACGGTGGAGGCGGGGGCCAGAGGTTGCACTTCGTAGGGCTCTTCGGCGAGGACCCTGAGGCCCATGTTCTCGAGCCGCGGCATGATCTCGGAGAGCGGTACCGGCGGACCGGTGTGGATGATCTTGCAGTGGAACTGCCGTTCCTCGCTGCGATGGCGATAAAGGTCGACGACGAGCCTGCCGGTGACGAGGACTGATTCGATGTGCCCGATGTCGTACATGGCCGCGTCGGCCTGGAAACGCTCCATATACGCGGCGGAGAACGCCTTCTTGTAGCGCCTCTGGAGCTCGATGCCCTGTTCTTCGCCGTAATGGTGGCAGAGCGTATCGAGTAGGCGGTCGCCCCATGTGCGGGCGGCGTCGGCGAGGATGGCTTCGATCCGTTTCTCATCAACCTCGGGGATCTGTCCCGGCGTGGTCTTGACGACGAAGAGGATGCGGGCCAGCGGCGCGTCGGTGACGTGCTCGTAGGCCGCTGTCTCGCGGCCTTTGAAGTTGTCTTCGAGGATCTGCCTGGCCTTCTCGCGGAACTCGGCCGTGTTCTGATCGCGGGGCAGGAAGACGTAGCAGGAGATGAAGCGCTCGAAGACGTCTTTGCGCGTGAAGAGGGCCACGCGGTGCCGTTCCTGGAGCAGCAGGATGCCGCGGGCGATGTCGTAGAGCTGCCCGTCGGTGATCTGAAAGAACTCATCGCGCGGGAAGGTCTCGATGATGTCGACGAGGGCCTTGCCGTTGTGACTGCGCGGATCGAGGCCGGCGCGCTCGATGGTGCGCTTGGCTTTGAGGCGCAGCATCGGGATCTCGCGCACGCTGCGGCTGTACGCGGCCGAGGTGAAGAGGCCGAGGAAGCGATCCTCGCCGATGAGGTTGCCGTCATCGTCGTAGCGTTTGATGCCGATGCGATCGAGCGGCACCGGCCGGTGGATGGTGCTGCGGCTGTTGGCCTTCGTGACGATGAGGAGATCTTTCGTGCGCGCGTATTCGCTGAACTCGGGTGTGAGCGGCGCGGCGCCGCGCGCGGCCGATTCCATGCGAATGGCCCGAAGAATGCCCAGGCCGCTCTCCGTGACCGGCGGCAGATAGTCCTTGCCGTCGCGGGTCTCGAACCCGTAGCGCCGGTAACCGACCAGAATGAAATTGCCCTCGTCGAGCCACTGCAGGAAGTCGCGCGCCTCGGCCACCTCCTCCTGCGGCATGGGCAGCTTGGCGTGCTCGAGCTCCGCGATGTCGGCCTTGAGCGTCTTGCGCATGGCCTGCCAGTCGGCCACCGCGGCCCGCACATCGTTCAGGACGCGCTCGAGGGAAGTCCCGATGGCCTCGAGCTCCGCGGCATTCGTCTCCTGGTCGATCTCGACGTGCATGTACGACTCGACGATGGAGTCGATTTGCGCGTTCTGTGTGATCGTCAGCTCGACGCGCTTCCCTCCCCCCTCGCGGCGGACCCGGACCACGGGATGGAGCAGGAGGTGGATGTTGCGCCCGAGCCGGTTGACCTCGGCGCTGACGGAGTCGACGAGAAAGGGCATGTCGTCGTTGACGATCTCGATGACGGTGTGCTCGAGGCCCCATCCGTTCTCTTCGACCGTCGGATTGAACAGCCGAACGTGCGGCGTACCGACCTGGCGCTTCTCGCCGAACTGCCAGAGCGAGAGGGCGCCGCCGAGAAGTGTCTCGAAGGCGGTGTAGATGATGTCGTCTGGTGCAACGAGTGCGAAGTAACGCCGTACGAAGGCCTCGGCACTGTCAGCCTGCGCCTTTTCGACGCGTTTGTGCGCTTCGGTAGCAAGCCGGTCGACAAGGTCGGCCTTGCGTTGCTCTGGGGTCATGGTCATGGACGCGGCTCCTGCAACTGCGGGCGGAGATCATATCGCGGGGGCGGATCGCGTATGTGTGATGGTGGCGCTTGCCGTCGCCACGGTAAGGGGATGATGTGGCACGCCGGAGGCGTGCTGTAGATTAGCCGGTGGCAAGCGCCGAAGGACGCGCCGCCACCGGTTACCGATGCCAACAATGTCGCACCCCGGCAGGGGTGCCGGAGGTCTCGGCAAATCGTCATCGCGAGCACCGTCCGCGACCCCTTCGGGGTCGGTGATGACGTCGACCTCTAACCGGTGGCGGCGCGTCCTTCGGCGCTTGCCACCGGCTAATCTACGGAACGCCTCCGGCGTGCTTCGCGCTGGGTCCGCCAACGATCTGGAAACGTGGAATCCAGGTCGAAACTCCGACGCGTCGCTTCGCGACGCAAGCACAGACAAAAGTGTCTGCGCCACATCGTCCCAGGCTTAAGCCGACCTATCCGATCGCGCCGAGACCCTCGAGGTAACGCCGCGCCATCTCCGCGCTGGCCGGGCTGGTGTAGACCTCGGCGCGCGGGTGCGCGATCACATCGGCGACAGCGTCCGCGACCTCCTCGGCCGTCTGCGGCTTCATCGTCGCGCCGGGAGTCCATTGCGGCGGCACGGCGCTTGGCGTGCCGATCACATTGCGCGCGAACTCGGTCGAGACGAGGCCGGGCATGACCACCGACACCTCGACGCCCTTCGAGGCAACGTCCGCGCGGAGGTTCGCCGTCAGGGCGTTGAGGGCGGACTTGGCCGCGTTGTACGCCGAGCGATGTGCAGCGATCGGTACGCGGGCCAGGAAGGACGAGATGTTGATCAGATGTCCGCGGCCGTGCTCGATGAAGTACGGGACGATGGCCTGCATCCCGTAGAGCGCCGACTTCACATTGACGAGCATCATCTCGTCCAGGTCAGCGTCGGTCAGCTCCAGGACGGAGCGACTGATGCCGCGGCCGGCGTTGTTGATCCAGACGTCGACAGCGCCAAAGGCGGCGATGGCCTCGTCACGCAGACGCTCGACGTCCTCCCGTCGGGTGACGTCGGCGACGACGGCGATGGCGTCAGGGCCGCACTCCGCGGCGACCTGGCGGAGCAGATCCTCACGGCGCGCCGCGAGAGTGACCTTGTTACCGTCTTTGCCGAGGCGCCGGGCGATGGCCGCGCCGATCCCGGCGCTGGCTCCGGTGATGACGATCGATTTCATGTCGAGGCTCATTGTCCCTCGAAATCGGAACCGCTCTGTAACGGTCGGGGACTGCCGCCCTTCCATCCGCGATGGTAGCGTGAGGCTTGACATTTGCAACCTCGGGGTTGCTTCAGACGTAACTACCCAATCAACGGGAGAGAGCGTGGTCATGCCGAGTGAAAGAGATGAGAGGGTGCCCACTTCCTCGATCGTGATGAAGGCGATCGACGCGAAGACGTTCACGGAAATGCAGACGTTCGTCAAAGATCTGGAGAGCCGCCCGACCGAACGATTGCTGCACGATCTTCCGGAGCTCGTGACGCTTTCCGAGGCAAAGGCCGAGATCATCTCCTACGTGATCGCCACGAAGTTCCGCCACGCGGATGAGGAAGAGCGTCAAACGATCCGCGCAAGCGTCTCCGCGACGTCCAGGCGGCTTCCGCCCGGCGAGGAACGCGCGCGCGTTCACGACATTCTCGATCGCCTGCGCGGGCTATCTAGCTGACGGTCAGAACGACGCCGGTTCCTGATACGTACCGAACACATCGCGCAGGGCGTCGCTGACCTCGCCCACGCTGGCGTAGACCTTCACGGCGTCGATGATGAACGGCATCGTGTTGGCGTTCGGGTCGGCGGCGGCGTTGCGGAGCGCCTGCAGCGCGTCGTGAACCTTGGCCGCGTCGCGTTCGGCGCGGACGCGGTTCAGGCGCTCGATCTGTTCGCCGGCCACGGAGTCGTCGATGTAGAGGATCTCGTAGGGATCTTCGGTCTCCTGTTGAAAGGCGTTCAGGCCGACGACGATCTTCTCGCCGGAATCGACGGAGCGCTGGAACTGGTACGAGGCGTCCCAGATCTCGCGTTGCGGGAATCCGGCCTCGATCGCTTCGACCATGCCGCCGTAAGCGTCGATCTTGGCGATGTAGTCGAAACAGCCCTGCTCCATCTTGTTGGTCAGCTCCTCGATGAAGAAGGAGCCGCCGAGGGGGTCGACCGTGTTGATGACACCCGACTCGTGGGCGATGATCTGCTGCGTGCGCAGAGCGATGCGCGCCGCCGCCTCGGTCGGCAAGGCCAGCGTCTCATCGAGCGAATTCGTGTGCAGCGACTGCGTGCCGCCGAAGACCGCCGCCAGCGCCTGGATTGTGACGCGGACGATGTTGTTGTAAGGCTGCTGTGCCGTGAGCGAGCATCCGGCTGTCTGCGTGTGGAAGCGGAGCGTCCACGAGCGCGGGTCTTTTGCGCCGTAACGGTCGCGCATCACCTTGGCCCAGACTCGGCGGGCGGCGCGGAACTTGGCTACCTCCTCGAACAGGTCGTTGTGGGAGTTGAAGAAGAACGACAGGCGCGGCGCGAAGTCGTCGATGTCGAGACCGGCCTTCACGCCGTACTCGACGTACTCCATGCCGTCGCGGAGGGTGAAGGCCAGTTCCTGCAGTGCGGTCGAGCCGGCCTCGCGGATGTGATAGCCGCTGATCGAGATGCTGTTGTACTTAGGCACGTTGTCCGCGCAGAACTTGAACGTGTCGGTGATGAGCCGCATCGAAGGGCGCGGCGGGAAGATGTACTCCTTCTGGGCGATGTACTCCTTGAGGATGTCGTTCTGCAGGGTGCCGGAGATCTTCTTCCAGTCCGCCCCCTGCTTCTGGGCGACGACGAGATACATGGCCAGAGCGATCGGGGCCGTGGAGTTGATCGTCATCGAGACGGTGACATCCTCGAGGTCGATGCCGTCGAAGAGCGTCTCCATGTCGGCCAGCGTGTCGATGGCCACGCCGCACTTGCCGACTTCGCCGGCGCTGAAGTGATGATCGGAGTCGTAACCGTAGAGCGTCGGCAGGTGAAAGGCGGTGGAGAGTCCCGTCTGCCCTTGCGACAGCAGGTACTTGAATCGCTCGTTCGTGTGCGTGGCGCTTCCGAAGCCGGCGAACTGGCGCATCGTCCAGAGCCTGCCGCGGTAGCCGCCCGGATGGATTCCGCGCGTGTAGGGGAACTCGCCGGGAAAGGCGAGATCGCGTTCGAAATCGAGATTGGCGACATCGTCGGGCGTCGCCAGCGGGTTGACTTCCATCGCGCTGACCGTGGTGAAGTCTTTCTTCCAGACCGGTCTCTTCGACGACGCTTCCCGCCACTGCGCCTTTTCCGTGCGGACGATCCCGAGGGCCTCGGTGGAGAACAGCGGCAACTGCTCGGCCTCCGCGTTCAGGACAGGCGGGACGACTACAGCTCGCGGGATATCGATTTCGTTTCGGCTCATATCAGATCCATTTCGGTCGTCGTTTCTCGAGGAATGCAGCCAGCCCTTCCTGCGGCTCGCCTGTGGCAAAGAGGCGTGCGAATGCGAACCGCTCGGTCGCATCGCCGCCGCGTCCGCGGATCAACGCCGCGGCAGTGTCGAGCGCGAGCGTGCTGCGTCTGCCCACCCAGTCAGCGAACCACTCTACCGGATCGGCTCCGAAAGGAACAAGCGCGTCGGCCAGACCTTCCCTCACTGCCCCATCGGCTGTGACGTTTGCGCCACCGAGAAGATACAGCCGGTATGCGCGGGCACCGATGCGATCGATGGCCCCGCTCCACGCTTCCGGCGAATCGATGACGATCGTCGTTCCCTCCTCGATCGCCAGCCAGTCGCAGTGAAGGGCGGCGGCGAGGGGGCGGCCGTGGAGGTGTCCGCTGGCGAAGGCCACGGCCATGTCGCGACGGGAGGCGATGTCGTCGAGGTCGGCAACGGCGAGATGAGCTGGAGAGAGGAAGATCATGAGAGGCGCGCATCATCCGAGGCGGAGCGGGACGTGCTCGGCGATCAGGCGGAAGATCCCGTCACGGGTTAGAAGCGTGGCGTCAAGCTCGAGTGCGCACTGGGCGACGTGTGCGTCGGGAAGCGGCACGTTGAGGCCCCGCCGGCTGAGGTTGAACCGAAGGTTGCCGAGATTGATCCAATGTTCGAGTGGGGTTTCGTGAACCGGAGTGTCTTGCAGCAGCTCACCCATCAGCACACGCGTGACTGGATCGTTCGTTCCGCTCAGAACCTCGGATACGACGAGCGGCGGAATGAACAGGGGTCGATCACCAATGAGTCTATGAAACTCCTCCAAGCCGCCCGTGGTCACGTAATCGATCAGAACCGACGAATCAACGACGACGGCCACGCAACTCGTCCAGATCGATATCCAGATGGATCTTTCCGCGCAGGGCCTTTAGCTTCTCGGCGAAGCGCATCTGCCGTGCACGATCCTCCGGGCTCAAGTCGTCCATCGTTCTGGGTGGCCAGACTCTCTTGGCTGGGGTTTGCGTCTCAGTCGTTTCTAACTTCGCCATATCGCCATCATAAACATGAGGCCCGTTCACTTCAATCCCCACCGAGAGGTGCAGGCGATATGGGCTGGGTTTGGGTTGCCACCCGATGATCGATCCCGCCGGAAGTTTCAGCGACGACGACCACGTAGCTCGTCGATGTCAATGTTGAGGCGAACCTTGCCCTTTAGGGCTATCGCCCGCTGAAACGCTCGATGCCGGCGCTCCTCGGCGGTCAACTCCGCTTCGGCAGGTTTGCTTCGCGTCTGCCGTTGCTCGACTACGCCTTCGTTGCAATTCGCCATATCGCGATCAGGAACTTGAAAGCGGAGGAGTCAACGACGACCGACCACGAAGTTCATCCACGTCAATATCCAGATGGATCTTCCCGCGCCATTTCTTAAACCAAGCAGCCACTTTCTCCTGCCTTTGCCGGTCAGACTCGCGGAGAACGGTCGGCGGTCGCGTGGCGGTAACTGCGTGCGCCTTCGCCATATCGCCATCATAAACACGAGGCACCGTCACTTCAATCCTTGCGAGCGACAAGCAAAAGTCCCGGTCCGAACGGAATGAACGAGAAGAGGCGGTCCAGCGAGAAGATGGCCCGGACGGCGTTCACCAGCAGGCGCGAGCGCCCGGCGCGGGCCACCGATTGAAGGGCGGCATCGTCGTGGATCGAAAGACGGGCCCGGCGCTTGTTCATCGGCAGGATCACGAGGGTGTCGTAGACGAGTACGATCGGAAACCCCCAGAACGCCGCCTTCCCGATCCTCATCGATGCGGTGCGGAAGAGCGACGAGAGCTGTTCGCGGGTATAGCGCCGGCGATGCTCGTAATAATCGTCGCTGGCCGTCCAGAGGGATTGCAGCGCCGGCACGGTGGCCACACATGTACCGCCCGCGACCAGTACCCTGGCGATCTCGCGGACGGCCGAGGCGTCGTCGTCGAGGTGCTCGAGCGTCTCACCGGTCGTCACGCCGTCAAATGCGCCCGTCCGGAACGGCAGGCGAGTCAGGTCGCCGATGACGACAGGGATACCGAGATTTGCCTTTACGTGGAGAGCTGCATCAAGCGAATAGTCGATACCGATGACGTCATAGCCGCGTTGGTGCATCCTGCCGGCGAGTTGCCCGAGGCCGACGGCGGCATCCAATACCCGGGCGCCGCGAGGCAGTCGCTCCACCTCGCGCGTGATGATGCCCAGGCGATATTCGTGGCGCGGCCCGAACATCTCCGGCTGGGTGCCCCAGGCATGCGTCGCCGTCCGGGTTCGTTCATTGCTCATGGGCGGCATGCAGTGTACAATCAGACCAGTCCAAAACTATGTTACGGAGGCAGTTCTGCGTCGAACTCTGGTTATTTTTGCGTTTATAGTCACGGTTGCCGCGCCCGCGGTGATCGGAGCGACGACGGACGGACGGGCAGCGCCTCCCACCGCGGTGTCCCTGACCTGGACGAGCCGCACCGGCGACGTCTACGGCCCCGGCGATGGGAAGACCCGAACGTACTCGAACGCGGGATATATCTTTGACATCGGTGCTCTCGCGATCAAATCCGCCCCCACACATATCGATATCATCGTTGCCTCCAAAAACCCGGTATTGTTCCCGAACGCGGGCATCAGGTTTGGCTTCGAGGCGCCAGGGGTTGATCCGATGGTTGTGGGGAAGTACACGGTTGGTACGATTCTCGGGATTCACACCAACACGACCCCGGTAGCGAGCGCGAATTTCAACCTCGACCTGCAGAAGGGCTGTGGCTCCGATACCCCCGGCGGTACACTCAACGTAACGAGAGCTTCTTACGAAACGATCCTCGTTCCTGACCCCAAGGACCCCACGTTTCTTGACACTTTTTATCACCTGCTGGCATTCCAGATTCACTTCGAACTGCAATGCGCCAGCACCAACGGTTTGCTGATTGGCGACTTCTCGATGGTTGACGCGACGATTCCCGGCGCAACGCCATACAACCCTGGTTCCACCGGAGGAACCGGTGGAACCGGAGGCACAGGCGGAACTGGTGGCACAGGCGGAACTGGCAGCGGCACACCATCCGCCGGACCGACCGTCGTTCTCTCCGACGAGGTCATGGCGTCGCCTGTGGTCATGGCCAATGCGGCGTCCGTCGACGTCCCGTTCACGACCTACATCCCCAGCACCGTCACCGGCGACGTGACCCTGTCGGCAACGACCGATGCGGACAATCTCCTGGCATCGGTCTCACCGTCTCTGATCAAGGCTGGCGCGGTCGGCGATGCCGTCCTGACGATTCGTACCACGGAGGCCACCACGGCCGGCGATCACGCCGTGACGATCACGGCATCCGACGGCGTGACACCGTCTTCCGCGTCCGTCTTCGTCACGGTGGCCTGCGATCCGCCGTTTATTCTGGGTCTCGATCAGCCGAAGAGCCCGCCGGTCACCGCCGGAAGGCCGGCCTTGCTGTCCGTAAAAGCATCGGGCAGCGGTCCGTTCATCTATCAGTGGTTCACCGGCGCGAGCGGCCTCGTGAACTTCCCGCTGGCGGGAGGCACCACCGCGCAATTCACGACCTCCGCTCTCAACGACACCACGTCGTATTGGGTGCGCGTCACGAATCCCTGCGGCAGCGTCGACAGTCAGACCGTCACCGTGAACGTTGCCGCCGCCGCAAACGTGAATCCCCGCCGCTGATCCACAACCGACGTCGAAAAAGCGCAAACGCCCGGGCCTGACCCGGGCGTTTGCTTTTATGATCCGCGGATGACTTCCAGGGAGACCGTCATGAGACTTCGCTACGCACTCTCCATCATCCTCTTTCCGATCTTCGCCCTCGCGCAGCCCGCCCCGCCCCCCGCTCCCGACGCCACGTGGCGCTTCGCCATCGCCGGCGACTCACGCAACTGTGGCGACGTGATCATGCCGGCCATCGCCGACGGGGCGAAGAACGACGGCGCGAAGTTCTATTGGCACCTCGGCGATTGGCGAGCCATCTACAACTTCGACGAGGACACCTCCCAGGCCGCCGTCATGGCCGGCACACCGCTCCAGGTTCAGGGCTACCTCAAGGGTGCCTTCAAAGACGCGATCGACAACCAGGTCAAAGCGTTTGACGATCGCGGCGTACCGGTATGGGTCGGGATCGGGAATCACGAGACCACCTTTCCGATGTCACGAGGCGCCTTCGTGAAGGCCTTCAAAGCCTACCTCGATCTCCCGGCCATTCACGACCAACGCCTCAAGGACGATCCGGGCGACACCACCGTCCGGACCTACTACCACGTGGTCATGAACGGCATCGACTTCATCACGCTCGACAACGGGACGTGCGACATGTTCGACGACGCGCAGATGTCCTGGCTCAGGAAGCTGCTGGATCGTGACGCGGCCGATCCCTCGATCCGCACCGTCGTGGCCGGCATGCACGCCGCCCTCCCCGACAGCCGCTCCTGCGGCCACAGCATGGGCAACTATCCGATCCAGCAGACCAGCGGGCGCCAGGTCTACGGTCTTCTGCTCAGCATGCGCGACAAACACCGGAAACAGGTCTACGTCCTCTCCAGCCACTCGCACTTCGTCATGGACAACGTCTACGACAGTGACTACTGGCGCGCCAACGGCGGCGTGTTGCCGGGATGGATCGTCGGGACCTCAGGGGCGGTGCGCTACCGGCTGCCGGAGACCGCTACACCGGGCCCGAACGTGAGGACCGACGTGTACGGCTATCTCCTCGGCACCGTGAGTCCGAATGGATCGATCGCGTTCGCGTTCCACGAGCTGACGCCGAAAGACATCCCGCCGGACGTCGTGAAGAAGTACTCGAAGACCTTCGTCGAGAACTTCTGCTTCGGCGCCAACCGCGACATCCATCCGCAGCAAGGCAGTTGCCCACCCATGTACAAATGCACCTCGGGCGATGACTGATCAGTTCCGGAGATCGCTCATCGGCACCTGCGAGATCCAGGCGAGGACGACGTCGGCCTCCGCCAGCATCCGCCGGGTGGCGCGGAGGAGAGCTTCGCGCTCGTTGTCCGGCAGGTCTGGCTCTTCCTGGATGATCTCCGCCAGACCGCGGACATTATCGACGATGCCCGCCATCTTCATGACGATCAGATTCGAGAGCAGGACCGTGTGGACTTGATGCATTCATCAAGGGAGTAGCAGTTGCCGGAAAAATCGCCCCTCACCCACCGGGGCCGGTTCGTGGAATGATTCACGCGGAGACGAGAAACAGACAACAGGCGAAGCGTAGCGCCGCCGGCTCGGCGGCCGGACCGCCAGCGGCTCGCTGGCGGGTTTGTGGTACCGGTCGCCGCCGAGCCGGCGGCGGTCCGGCCGGCGGGCCGCCAGCGCTACGCTGTGCCTGGTGTTCTGGTTTTTGGTTTGGACCGTGTGACACTTTGAAAGGGATATCGATCATGAAGAGAGCCGCGCTCGCCGCCATTTGGACCCTCCTGTTCGCCTCCGTCGTGCAGGCGGATGACCTCGTCCGTCTCGGGAACCTGAAGTTCGCCCACTACGGCGCTGTCTCCTACATGAAGGAGATCGCACCGAAGTACCACCTGAAGATCGAGGAGAAAGTCTTCGGCAAGGGGCTGGACATCATTCCGGCGATCCTGGCCGGCGATATCGACGTCGCCGCCAGCGCACTCGACGCCGCCATCGCCGGCCGGGCTGCCGGATCGCCGGTCTACGTGGTGGCCGGATTCGCCAAAGGCGGTGTGAGAATCGTCGGCCGATCCGATCTCAACCTGAAGAGCGTGCGCGACCTCAAGGGTCGCAAAGTCGGCGTGGCCCGCGGCGGCGCGCAGGAGCTCTGCCTCCTCGCCGAACTGCAGAAGGCCGGGTTGACGTGGTCCGACAAAGGCGACAAGGACGTGCAACTCATCTACCTGGCCTACGCCGATCTGAACGGAGCGCTCCTCGGCAGGAACATCGACGCCATGTGCCAATCCGAGCCGCAATCCTCGCAGGCCATCGCCAAGGGATTCGGGAAGGAGATCCTCAAGCCCTACGACACGCCCATGGGCGAGCCGGTCCGGGCCCTGGTCATGACCGAGAAGATGTACAACGACAAGTCCGGCATCGCCGAACGCGTCCTCTCCTGCTTCGTGGAAGCAACGCAGACCTTCCTGAAAAACCCCGCGCTGGCCGAGAAATACGTCCGTGACGAGGTCTTCAAAGGCCAGCTCACGCACGAGGAGTACCTCGACGCCATGTCCAACGCCTCTTTCACCTACGACATCACCGTGGCCCATGTGCAGGTCACGACCGACCTGATGCAGCAGCTCGGCGTCGGGAGAATGGAGAAGCCGCCCAGCGCCCGTGACTGGGTAAAGACCGGCGCGCTGGACGCCGCCAGGAAAGCGCACGGAGCGAAATAGGCGGATGTCGTCCCGGGCGCCGGCGCTCCTCCGCTCCGTCATCGTGCCAGTCGGGATCGTGCTGGCGTGGGAGGGGCTGTCGCGCTCCGGGGTGATCAATCCCATCATCCTGCCCGCGCCGTCGCGGGTCCTGCTGCGCTGGATCGCCTACCTGAAGCCTCTCAAGCCATACGACCCGGCAGCGGGAAGCTGGCTGGCATGGTCGGTCTCCGGCGAACTGCCGGGCGATGCCGTCTCCAGCCTCTACCGGGTCATGGCCGGCTTCCTGATCGGAACGGGTCTGGCGCTGCCGCTCGGCCTGGCCATGGGAGCGAGCAATCGGGCCTACGCCTACCTCAATCCCGCCCTGCAGGTGCTCCGGCCCATCCCTCCCATCGCCTACGTCCCGCTGGCGATCCTCTGGTTCGGCCTCGGCAATCCGCCCGCGTTTTTCCTGATCAGCCTCGGCGCGTTCTTTCCGGTGCTGATGAACACCATCGCCGGCGTGCGCAGCGTCGATTCCATCTACATCCGGGCCGCGCGCAACCTCGGAGCCCGCCCGTCCGCGCTCTTTTTCCGCGTCATGGTCCCGGCGGCCATGCCGCACATCATGACCGGCGTACGCGTCGGCTTCGGCGTGGCCTTCATCGTTGTCATCGTGGCCGAAATGATCGCCGTCAACAGCGGTCTTGGGTACCGGATTCTGGAAGCCCGCGAGTTCTTCTGGTCCGACAAGATCATCGCCGGGATGATCACGATCGGGCTTCTAGGCCTCGGCATCGACGCCGCGCTGGCGCGGTTGTCGCGATACCTGCTCCGCTGGCACAGAGGACTGGAGACGGCCCGGTGAGCGCGCCGATTGCGGCCGAACCGGAGATTCACATCCGAGGAGTCCGGAAAGTCTTCGGCACGAACGGCGCCGGCGTCGTGGCGCTCGACGGGATCGATCTCGACGTCGCCCGCGGCGAGCTGGTCTGCCTTCTCGGCCCCTCGGGTTGCGGCAAGACCACGCTCCTCAACGCCGTGGCCGGCTTCTCGCTACCGACCGACGGAGAGATCGTGGCCGCCGGCCGCCTCGTTACCGAGCCGGGCCCCGACCGCGGCATGGTCTTTCAGGAGTACGCGCTCTTCCCCTGGATGACCGTCTGGGCCAACGTCGCCTTCGGTCTGGAGATGCGCCGGGAACCAAGGGAGCGGATTCGCGAGACCGTCGACGCCCTGCTGCGCAAGCTCCACCTCACCGAATTCGGCGGCCGGTTCCCGAAGGACCTCTCCGGCGGGATGCGCCAGCGCGTGGCGATCGCCCGCATCCTCGCCCTCGATAGCCCGATCCTCTTGATGGATGAGCCGTTCGGCGCCCTCGACGCTCTCACCCGCCGCAACCTCCAGGACGAATTGCTGCGCATCTGGACCGAGCTGAAGAAGACCATCCTCTTCGTCACCCACGGCATCGAGGAATCGATCTACCTGGCCGACCGCATCGTCGTCATGACCTACCGCCCCGGCAGGGTCAAGACCATCGTTCCCGTCCCCCTGGACCGGCCGCGCGACGTCAGCTCCCCGCAATTCAACGACCTGAAGCGCGAGCTCTCCCGGATGGTGATGGAAGAGCAGGAGCGCTTCGAACAGGACGAGGCGCGCCGTGATGGAGGCCGCGATTTGAATTGATCTGACTCAGATTCACGCTCTGACATCGGCAAGCGTCGTTTGCGATGCCGCAAGCGCCAGCGAGCCGCTGGCGGTCCAGCCGACGAGCCGTCGGCGCTACGGGGGGCCCGATCCCCATTTCTGTCAGAATGCCCGCCATGCCGGAGATGACAACCTCGGTCGGTATGACCCGAGTCGGGCCGGCGGCTCGCGAGCAGAGAGATGATATCGTCGCCATCGAGGAACCGCTGGAGATTCGCGCCGCATGGGGCAAAGGCGCCGAGGCACGCGAGAAGAACATCTCCGTCACCATGCGCACGCCCGGCGACGACTACGACCTGGCGGTCGGATTCCTGTTTACCGAGGGAATGATCCGTGCCGCGGACGAGATCGAGGCCGTGCGGCACTGGGGCTCGCCGAATCGCGTACGCGTCTCGCTGGCGCCGCACGCGAAGATCGACACATCGCGGCTGGAGCGGCACTTCTACACGACGTCGAGCTGCGGCGTGTGCGGGAAGACGTCGATCGAGGCCGTGCGCGTGGCCTGTTCCAAGGTCCCTTCGCGAGGCGCGCCCGACGCCGCGGTCATCCTTCGGTTGCCGGAGATGCTCCAGAGTGCCCAGCCGGCATTCCGCGCCACCGGCTCGGTACACGGCGCGGCGCTCTTCGACGGAGGCGGCACACTGCTTCGCTCGCGGGAAGACATCGGACGCCACAACGCCGTCGATAAGGTGATCGGCTCATTCCTACGCGAAGGCGCGGCGCCGCCGGCCGATGCCATTCTCGCGGTCAGCAGCCGCATGAGCTTCGAGATCGTGCAGAAGGCCATCGTGGCCGGGATTTCGACCGTGGCCGCGGTCGGCGGCCCCTCCTCGCTGGCCATCGACCTGGCCCGCGACTTCGGCGTCACGCTGCTCGCCTTCGTCCGCGACGGCCGCTTCAACATCTACACAGGAGAGGTGCGATGAACGAGGAAACCCTTACCGTTCGCTCACTCGAGCGCGCGTCCATCCGCATCCGCGAAAGCGGTAGCACGCAATCCGCATGGCGTATGGAGATCGACTCCGAAGCGGGCAGCGGGACAATCACCCTGGTCGACGCAGGCGGCGGGCCCCCCATCCATCGCGGCGACGGCCTCTTCCTCGGCTGGAGTCAGGAACAACTCGCGGAGACGTATCAACGGTTGCTCGCGCCCGACACGGAGCGGCCGTTTGAAGTGATGCAGTTGGGGTGAGGTAGCCGAGTCGCGTAGCGCTGGCGGCTCGCCGGCCGGACCGCTGCCGGCTCGGCGGCGGTTATCTCCTGATCGCCGGCGAGCCGCCGGCGGTCCAGCCGCCGAGCCGGCGGCGCTACGACCACGGCGCTACGCCCTTTACGCCTCCGGCCTCGCCCCCTCCAAAATCCCCCACTCCTCCTCGGTAAGAACGACAGCCGCAGCCGGGTAGTACACGCCGGCCAGCTCGCGTTCATGCGCGGTGAGACGCCGGTCGAGATTCTCCAGGTAGCCGGTGAGATCGGCGGGGCGAATGCGGTCCGCGCGCTGGAGCATCAGGAAGCGTGTGAGCTCGCGGATCTGCACGAACTCGAGACGAAGCTCGCGTCGCGGATCGCGCCCGGGGATCTCGGCGCGGACGACGGCGGGAAGGAGAGCCTGCTCCTCGGCCGCGGTCCAGCGGACGAGATGATGCTCGAAGTCGCTCAACCCGACGTCGAGGGCGGTGGCGTCGTTGCGGCGAAGAGCGCGGGCGAAGTCATCGAAGCGGGCTCGAAGGGCACGCTGGCCCGCCAGCAGCCACGCCAGCGATCGCGCTCCCTCCCCTGCCGTCACACTCCCGCCAGCCCCGGCTCGATGCGAACCAGTCCTTCCTCCATCGCCCAGAGGTCCATCGAGAGCGACAGCAGGTCATCGACTTCGGCGATCGGCCGCGCGTCCTGGCTGAGATCGATCGACTTCACATAGCGGCGGCACGTCTCGCACGCTTCGATGCGAACGGTGGGATGGGGATCGCTGCTATAGATCGGCAGCTTGTACGGATCGTCCTCACCGCAGGCCGGGCAGCAGATACGGTTGATGTTCCACTCGAGCGCGCAGAGCGCACAGTGCAGCAGACGGATTCCCGCCTCCGAATCCGGCGGCGTGCGCCGCGTGCTGATCATGGCCGCCCCTCCGCAAAACGGGCAATGCCGGGGATGGTGCAGGCGCTCGAGCGTCGCTCCTTGGGCGCGCAGCACCTCTGCGTACGGCCGCAGCACCGCGCGTGACAGATAGTCCTCGCGCGCGGAGACCTCGCCGTTCCAATAGAGCTGGAGGCGCGTGCGCGCCGTCGATGCGTCGTCGTCGAGCCGTGCCAGCGATTGCTCGATGAGCAGATCCGGCCCGCGGTCTGCCACGATGCGGAACAGCGACTCCGTCAACGGCAGCAGGCGGTCCGCGTCATCGTCGAACCGCCCCGTCAGAACAAGCGATTCGATGCCTTTGGCCAGCGCCGCTTGCGCGCGGAAAAGCGTGGCCACGAAGAGAAGCGGCTCGCGCGCGGCCGGTGCACCCGCGGCGAGCGCCTCCGCACGCGCGGAGCGAAGCTCGAGCCCTGTATGTACCGGGGCCGAAGCGATCATTCCTTCTTGTTGGTGACGTCGCGGAACCAGCCGGGGTGATGCAACCGTGCCCATCTCCGCGACACTGTGCCGCGCGTCATCGACCGGAAGGTGCCCGGCTCGGCGGCGGTGCCGAGGTAGATGTGAGTGATGATCCCAACCAGGAAGAAGATGAACGTAATGTCGTGGAGCAGGATACCGAGCTCACGGACGAGCGGCGGGAAGTAGAGCGGGAACCACATGATGATGCCGCTCACGAGCAGGCCAAGCGCGCCGAGGCAGACGGAGAAGAAGAAGACCTTCTGGCCGGGGTTGAACTTTCCCTGATCGTCGCTTGGATTCTCCTCCCAGCGCATATAGGCCATGAGTCTCGACGGCTTCCACGCGCCTTTCTCATCGTCGCGGAAGCGCATGTCGGCCAGCCAGTGGAAGAATTGCACCACCGAAGCGATGAAGAAGAGCGAGCCGGCGTAGGGATGGATGATCCGTGCGACATTCATCCCGCCGACGAGAGCCGCCATCCAGGCGAAGAGCGGCGACCAGATCGGCATACCGCTGAAGAGCGCGATAAAGAAGGTCAAGGCCACACACCAGTGCATCAGGCGCGTGGCGCGACGGTGGCGGACGATCTCATCGCCGACGACGACATTGTCGTTGTGCCGGGCCGTGATCACGGCAGGCTGGGCATCGTTAACGGTAGTCATGCGGCCCTCCCTTCGTCCGACGGCGGTTCCTTTGGCCCGTACTTCGTGTAGTGCCCGAAGGCCGCGAAGATGGTCAGAAACCCGGCGATGACGCCGAGAGGACGGACGACCTGCTTCCAGACCTTCACGCCCCACGGCACATGCGGGTCGGCCGGGAGGCTATAGAGCTCGGGCCGGTTGTACTTGAGCACGGTGACGACCGAGGTGCCGCCGACGCCTTGAGGGTCGTACAGCATGGCGTCTTTGAATCCGGCATCCTTCAACTGCTTCACGCGCAGAATGCCGAGGGCGACCATGTCGTCCTTCGATCCGTAGCTGAGGCAGCCGGTGGGACAGGCCTTGACACAGGCCGGCTCCAGACCAACTTCGGCGCGGTCGACGCAGAGCGTGCACTTGGCCATCTTGCCGGTCTTGGCGTGGAACTTCGGGACGTCGAACGGGCAGCCGGTCGCGCAATAGCCACAGCCGATGCACGAGTCGGGATTCACGTCGACGATGCCGTTGGCGTACTGCACGATGGCGCCGGGGGCGGGACAGGCGGCCAGACAACCGGGCTCCGCGCAGTGCATGCACTGGTCTTTGCGCATGAGCCAGTTCAATTCGCCGTCGACCTCCGTCTCATTGAACTTGATCAGGTTCCAGAAGTCGGCCTGGAGCTCCGGCATCGTTTGATAGGAGCCGTCCTGCGAGGTGGGAACGCGTTTCAGGTCGTTCCACTCCTGACAGGCCGCCTCGCAGGCCTTGCAGCCGATGCACGTCGATGTGTCGACATACTTCGCCACGGTCGGCAGAGAGCGAATGCCGGTGGAGGTCCCCCACATGGAGGCCGAAGAGCGCTTGATCTCGAGTGTTTGCGAAGCCATCGTCGTCTCCTCAAGCCTTCTCGAGCGTTACGAGGAACGCCTTGTATTCGGGCGTCCAGGTGTTGGGATCACCGACAGATGCGGTGAGGAAGTTCGCCAGCGGCCCGGTATGACCCTCGGCGGCGGCGTAACCCCAGTGGATCGGGAATCCGATCTGCCAGATGCGTTTGCCGTCGATGTTCAGGGCAGGCAGGCGCTTGGTGACCATGGCCGTCCCTTCGATCGAGCCGCGGGCGGAGGAGACTTTCACTTTGCTGCCGTTGGCGATGCCCTTCTCGCCTGCCAGCCCCTCGGGGATCTCCACAAAGAAGCCAGGCGAAAGCTCGTTGAGCACCCCCGCCTGCTGATGTTTGGTCCAGTAGTGGAAATGCTCGGTCAGGCGATAGGTGGTGCAGACGATGGGGAACTTGTCGGCGGTCCCGATCGAATCCTTGTCGGAGGCGAACTTCAACGCCGTCGGATTCGACGTGACCTTCGGGTGCAGAAGATTCGGAGCCGGTGCCTCGACGGCCTCGTAGTGCTCGGGGAATGGACCATCGGCCAACGCCGCAGAGAAGAGCCGTCCCACTCCCTCGGGGAGCATGATGAATGCGCCGAACGTCCCGGGCGGGGCGTCGGGCTTCATATCCGGAACGTCTCCCACCCACTTCTCGCCGTTCCACTTGATCCCGACGCGGGTGGCATCCCACGGCTTGCCATCGGCGTCCGCGGAGGCGCGGTTGTACATGACGCGGCGATTGGCCGGCCAGGAGAATGCCCAGTTGTGAAACATGCCCAGGCCGGTCGGATCGGCGTTGTTGCGGCGCTGCGCGTTGTTGCCGGCTTCCGTGTAGACACCGGAGTGCAGCCAGTTGCCGCAGGAAGTCGTGCCGTCGTCCATCAACTGGCCGAAGCCGTCGATCTGCTGGCCGGCCGTCTTGACCACCTTCGTCGGATCCTTCGGATCCTTGAGGTCGGCCAGGGCCTTGCCGTTCATCTCCTTCAGCACTTCGCCGAGGTCGGGATTGACCGGGTTCGTGTACGCCCAGGAGACGTTGAGGACCGCGTCGGGAAGGGCGCCCCCTTCCTTCTTATAGAGAGCCTGCACGGCCAGGAAGATGCGCGAGACGATTTCCTGATCGGCTTTGGCCTGACCGGGAGGATCGAGCGCCTTCCATTTCCATTGCAGCCAGCGCGCGGAGTTGGTAAACGTTCCGTCCTTCTCCGCGAAGTTGGCCGCGGGCAGCATGAACACTTCGGTGGGGATCTGGGCCGGTGACGCGCCGCCGTACTCGCTCGGCGCTTTCCAGAAGGTGGCCGTCTCGATCTCCGAATTCTCGACCACGACCATCCACTTCAGCTTCGAGAGAGCGGCGATCATCTTCTTCGAGTTCGGGCCGAGGCCGACCGGATTCATGCCGAACGTGATGAACCCTTCGGGGCCAGGCTCCTTGCCGCCGGCGCGCATCGAGGAGCCGCGATACATGTCGTCGTAGATGTACATCCACGAATAGTTGCCGTCGATCTTCGGCAGCCATCCGTAGCCCCAGTCGTTGTCCTTGGTCGAAGCGTTGCCGTAGAGCGACTTGAGCATCGAGACCATGAACTTCGGGTAGTTCTGCCAGTAGTTCATCGACGGCCACGCCTGCTTGTTGAGCGTGAGCGGAATGGAGGCGGTGTAGTAGTCCGCCAGCGTCGGCTGCGTGCCGGTGGGGGTCTTGAGGTAGCCGGGGAGAATCTCGGTGTTGCCGGCCGTGTCGGTAGCGCCCTGGATATTCGAGTGGCCGCGGAAGGCATTCACGCCGCCGCCGGGCCGGCCGACGTTGCCTAGGAGAAGCTGAAGCATCGCGCCGGCGCGAATGATCTGAACGCCGGTCGAATGCTGCGTCCATCCGAGCGCGTACGTGATCGTGCCGACGCGCTGCGCGTTGCCGGTCGAGGTCACGATCTCGCACACCTTGAGGTACTTGTCTTTCGGCGTGCCGCAGATGCGTTCGACGGTTTCAGGGGTGTAGCGGGCCACGTGCTGCTTGAGGAGCTGGAAGACCGAGCGCGGATGCTGGAGCGTCGAATCGACGAGATAGGCGCCACCCTTCGCCGGGTCGCCGTCGTAGGCCCACGTGTCCTTCGCATACGAATGGGTCTTGTCGTCGAAGCCGGAGAAGAGACCGTCGTTGAACGTGAACTTGTCGCTCACGACGTAGGGCGCGTTCGTGTGGATCTTGACGTAATCGCCGTGATAGCGGCCGGTCTCGATCGCGTAGCGGATGATGCCGAGGAGGAAGGCGATGTCGGTACCGGGCCGGATCGGGGCGTACATGTCGGCGACCGCTGCCGTGCGTGTGAAGCGGGGATCGACGGCGACGATCTTCGCGTTGCGGCCACGCCGCGCTTCCATGAACCACTTGAAGCCGACTGGATGATTCTCGGCGGGGTTTCCGCCCATGGCCAGAATGACGTCGGCATTCTTGATGTCGACCCATCCGTTCGTCATCGCTCCACGACCAAATGTGGCGGCCAAACTGGCCACCGTGGGGCCGTGTCAAACCCGGGCTTGGCTGTCCCGGTATGGCACCCCCAGGCCACTGATCGCTTTCCACTGCAGGAAGTTGAATTCGTTCGTGTCGGTGCAGCCGCCGATCCAGGCGATCCCCGGATTGCGGTTGACGACCTGTCCCTTCGCGTTCGTGGCCACGAAGCATTTGTCGCGTGTGGTCTTGATGTGCCGGGCGATGGAGGAAATGGCATCGTTCCAACTGATGTCTTCCCACTTGTCCGAACCTGGGCGCCGGACCTTTGGTGTCGTGAGTCGATTCGGGTGGGTAATGTCGTCCTTCAGCGTGATGCCCTTCGGGCAAAGGCTGCCACGGCTGATCGGCGAATCGGGATCGCCTTCGACGTGGACGACCGAGGCCACGGCGTTCTTGGAACGGTCGCCCAGCGTGTGAATGATCACTCCGCATGAGACCGCGCAATAAGGACAGATACTTCGCGTCTCCGTCGTTCGTGAAACCTTGAGTGCACGCATCTCGGCGCGCGTTTGCGAGAGATCGAACCCGAGCGCCACTGCGCCCCCGATCGTCGTCGCTTTCAGGAAACCGCGGCGGGAAAGTTCCACGGGGTCACCTCCTGAATCTCATTACGAGGCTTGAAGAATTGCTCCAATCACGATGCGCCACTTGACTGATGAAGTCAATCAGAGATTTCCAGAATCAGTCGAAAGCCATTTCACATTACGGCCGCGCCGTACCTCGCTCCGCCACGCGCACGACATGAACGCTGCACTGCGCGTTCGCCGTGACTGTCGATGCCACGGAACGCCACCACGAACGGTCGGGACGCGTCGGGCCTGGAGCCCCGAGGACGATGAGATCGACATGGTTCCGATTCGCGAATTCGAGCAGCGCCTCGGCGGGATTCTCCGACTCGATGGCATGGAGCGAGATTCGTTGCACCGGCATGCGCAACGGCTCGACCCAGTGGCGCAGCCGGACCAAATGCTCGAAGTGAATCCCCGAGGCCGTCTCGGACGGCAACGCGCCATCCATCAACGGCACGGACCGGATGACCGACACGCAGACGACGCGAAACTCCTGACTGAGCGAGAGTATCTGCTGCGTAGCGCGTTGGATCGCCCCCTGCCGTTCATCGTCCGGGTGCGCGGTGTCGACCGCCACCATGATGATCGGCGGCCGGCCCGCCGGCACACTCCCCTGCCGCAGGCGCACATCGAGCTCGCGCCGGGCATGGAGGAAGCGCCGCGCGTGCTGCATGATCCCCAGCCGGCGCGACTTCCTGGCCCGCGCGGTGAGCACGACCTGCTCCGGATTGCGCAGGTCGAAGGCCACGTGCGCCGCGGACTGGTAGCGCCGCTCGGCCCGCGGCTCGAGGCAGCGCAGGATGATCTCCTGCAGCCAGGGCGGCGTCTCCGGTACGAGCACGGCCGGTGGAGCCGGATCGAGCCACAAACGGTTACGGACGTCGGCGTCGGGCTCGCCGAACGGAAATCTCCCGGTGACCATCTCGTAGAGAATGACGCCGAGTGAAAAAAGATCGCTGCGCGGATCCTCGCGCGTCCCCTGAATCTGTTCGGGCGAAACATACGCTTTCGACCCGGCGCCGAAGCGCGTTTCCTCGGCGAGAAGATCGGGGAAGCGGGTGTGATGTGCGAAGCCGAAGTCGATCAACGCCACCGTGCCGTCCTTTTTCAGGATGATGTTGGCCGGCTTCAGATCGAGATGAATGGCTTCCTGTTCGTGAAGGCTGTGTAGCGCGTCAGCCAGCGCGGCCCCGACGCGCGCCGCCTCCAGCGGCGGAAACGGTCCGCTGCCGAGCGCCTCCTCGAGACTCATGCCGTCGATCCATTCGACGACGAGATACGGCGTTCGCGCCAGATCGCCGGCGGCGATGAAGTGCGGCAGATGCGGGCTGGAGAGCGCCGGCACGATCGTGGCCTCGGTCTCGAAACTGATCATCCCCTCGCTCGGCTCGTTCGGCCCCATGCGAGGCACCTTCATGATCATGGGGGTATCGAGGCCCGGCCTGGTCACCTCGAAGATATTGCCCATCGCGCCGGAGTGCAGGTGCCGGCCGACGACGAAGCCGTCGATCACCGAGCCGGGTGCGACGCGATCGGCCATCGGTCAGATTCCATTCTCGAGGCGTGCCGCCAGCCACTCCGGCAGGCTGGCCCGCCGGATTTTTGCGGCGGTGGCGATGTGGTCGTACGCCACGCGGAAGAAGGTCATCTCCTCGGACGCGGTATCGAACAGCGCGTACGCCGCGGCCGGGTTGCCATCGCGCGGCTGCCCGACCGACCCGACGATGGCGTGCCAGCGCCGGTGCGACGGCACCGGAACGGGACTGGCCGCGATCGGATGGAACGGCGCGACTTTGCCGGTGCGCGTATGAAAGTAGAGCACTTGCTGATGCACGTGGCCGCCGAACGTATACGTAGTGCCGGCGGCCTCGATGCTCTGCCGTGCCGCTCCGTTCGTCTCGATGTATGCCCAGCGCTCCGGCGCGTCGGCCGTGGCATGGACAAAACAGATGTCGTTTTCCCGCACGATCAACGGCAATGACGCCAGAAAGGCGCGTCGCGATGGCGACAGCGCATCGCGCGTCCACTCCAGCGACTCCGCCGCGGCATCATTGAGTCCGCCCGCACCGTTCGTCACCGCCGCGTCGTGATTTCCCTGCACGACGATGGCTCCCCGTGCCACATGATCGGCCACGATGTCGACCACCGCTTCCGGGTCGGCGCCATACCCGACCAGATCCCCGAGGAAGGCGAACCGTTCCGCTCCCCGCTCGGTCGAGTGCCGCAGACAGGCCTGCACCGCTTCGAGGTTCGCGTGGAGGTCCGAGAGAAGAGCGATGATCACTTTGTCAAAACAATTTGTTTGGCAAAGTCAAGAAAAGTTTCTTGACTTTATTCAATCGTGCCGCGATGCTTAGGGTGTCGATTGTACTAGTTGCGCCAGGCAATCGGGAAGAGGTGGTCCCAGGTGGTGAACAAGGCGTGGTTGCGATGCGAGGTAAGCCCCGGAATGTTCGAAGATGAACGGGCAATCGGGGTTACTACAGCTGATGGCGGAGTGGTTTCTTTCTTTCTCCAGAACGATCTGGTGAACGACCAGGAAATCGCCGTCGACATTGTTGCTCGCAACGGCGAATACGGAGTCGTCGCTCTGCCGCGAAGAACCTTCGAGGGTTCGAATGTAGCGCGAGTTCCGATGCGTGCGCTCCGTTTTGCATGATCCTCTCGAACGTCGGCATCCAGGCCGCGCTTGACGCCCAGGATCTCGTCATCACCCCCGAACCAACCCCGAGACGACCGACTGAGTATCAAGGTTCTTGCCCGTACGACACCTGCTCGGTGAACTTGCGTCTAGGCTCTCAGATATCGATTCCAAAACCCGGAAAACCGATCACCCTTGATTTCCGTAAACCTGACATAGCGAAGTTCCTGCCGGAGATCTTCGAAACCTTCACCATCGACAACGGCGGTTACGCACTCGCGCCGAACAAGTTCACGCTGGCAAAAACACTGGAACGCGTACACCTGCCGATTCGAGAAGGTCGCCCCGCTCTTGCTGCCCGAATTGAAGGTCGTTCTACGTTCGCCCGCGTCGGGCTGCTGATTCACTTCACGGCGCCAACGATTCACGCGGGTTTTGAAGGAACGATCACTCTTGAAATGATCAATCTAGCGGAGTATCCGATCTCGCTTTTTCCCGGCATGGAAATCTGCCAGTTGATCGTCGAGGAGATTAGCCCTGCTCCGTTCACAAACCCGAGTATCTTCCAGGCGCAATCGACACCAACCGGAAGTCGCTAGAGGTGCCCGGCTGGTCGCGAGGATCACTTGACCGCGCCGACGGTGAAGCCTTCGATGAACCTGTCCAGGAAGAGGTTGTAGAGGAATCCGATCGGCAGGCTGGTGATCAGGCACGCGGCCATCAGCGAGCCCCAGTAATAGACGTCACCTCGTATGAGGAATGTCGGCACGCCGACGCCCACGGTCTGATGGGCCGCCGAGGAGATGAAGGTCAGCGCGTAGACGAACTCCTGCGTCACCAGGGTGAAGGCGAAGATCACCACCGTCAGGATCCCCGAAACCGACATCGGGATCACCAGCTTCACGAACGCGCCCCATTGCGTGAGGCCGTCCACCAGCGCCGCATCCTCGAGGTCACGTGGAATCGACTTGAAGAAGCCCATCAGCAGCCACGTCGAGAACGGGATGGTGAAGGTTGGATAGACGATGATGATCGACCAGAGCGAGTCCTGCAGTCCCAGGAATGAGATGACCTTCGACAACGGGATGAAAAGCAGAGTCGGCGGGATCAGGTACGTGAGAAAGATGCCGATGCCGAGCTGCGCGCCCCACTGGCCGGTCAGGCGGGCAAGCGCATACGCCGCAGGTACGGCGAGCACCAGTGTGATGATCACCACGATCAGGCCGGCGAACATGGTGTTCATCACCCATCGTGGAAAGAGCGTCTCATTGAAGAGCAGCTTGAGATGATCGAGCGTCGGTGACTCGTTGAAGAGAAACGGGTTGTTCTTGAGGTTGTTGAGGTCGGTGTTCCGCTTGAACGTCGTGATCAGCATCCAGTAGAACGGGAAGGCCAGCACCACGGCAAAGAAGATCCGCACCAGCCACATCATGATCCCCGGGAGCACCCTGGTCAGCCGGCGGCGTGCCATCTAGGTCACCTCCGCGCGATGCGCCGAGCGCAGGGCGATGTAGGCGGCGATGATGAGCAGCGGCACGAGGAAGATCGAGATGGCCGCCCCCTCCGCAAGGTCGGAGCCGAGGATGCCTGTGAAGAATGCCTCGGTCGGAATCACTTGCGTGGTGTCGTACGGACCACCTCGGGTGAGGATGTAGATCACCGTCATGTCGGTAAACGTGAAGATCGCCCCGAACAGCACCGCCACATTGATGATCGGCAGCATCATCGGAATCGTGATCTGAAACGTGGTCCGAAAGAAGCCCGCCCCGTCGACCGCCGCGGCCTCGGGGATGTCTTTGGGAATGGCCGTGAGCCCCGCCAGGATGATGACCGTCGCGAACGGCAGCATGTGCCAGGTGTGTACGAGGATGACCGACATCATGGCCAGCTTCGGCTCGCCCAGCCACATCGGCGTGTCGTATTGATTCACGAGGTGCATCCGCACCATCACCCAACTGATCACGCTGTAGAGCGAGTCCAGGATCCACTTCCATCCGAGAGACCCGATCGATACCGGCGCCACCCACGGCAGCAGGATGAGAAAGCGGAAGAATCGGCGGCCGGGGAAGGCGTCTTTCAGCGAAAGGGCCAGGATGTTCGCGCCGATGAGCACGAGCACCTGGGAGGTGATGGTGAAGACAAAGGAGTCCTGAAGCGCGCGGATGAACGCCGGTCGGTGCAGGATGCTGATGAAGTTCTGCAGGCCGACGTAGTGATAGGAGACGCTGCCGACTTTGGCGTCGCTCACGCTGTAGAGAAACGCCATGACGAATGGCACGCCGACGAGCGCGAGAATGTAGGCGACAGCCGGCATGAACATCGCCGGCCCGAGCCAGCGTTGCCGGCGGATCATACGGGGATGCTCCTCCTTGAAGTTCGCTTCTCGGTCCCGGGATCGAAGAACTTCACGTCGCTGAGAGCGACGGCGAACGTCTGCAGCGAGCCATCGGGCAGCGACACGGCATGCGTGGCCGGAATGCGCGACACCGCCTTCCGGCCGTCGAACGCTCCTCCTGCGATTTTGCCGTAGAGGAGGCGCTCGGCGCCGAGGTACTCGCCGTGTGAGATTTGAAATCCGAAGGAGATGTGATCTCCCAGCCTCTCCGCCACCCCCGGCGGTAGAAAGTGCTCGGGGCGGAATCCAACGATGACGTCCTCGCCGGGCAGGATGTTCATCGGCGGCGAACCGAGGAAGGTGGCCACGAACGTATCGGCCGGCTCGTCATAGACGTCGGCCGGCGTCCCGATCTGGCGCACGGAGCCCTGCGACATCACCACGACGCGGTCGCCCATGGCCATGGCCTCGACCTGATCGTGCGTGACGTAGATGGCCGTCGTGCCGATGCGTTTCTGAAACTGCTCGAGCTCCTCTCGTGCCGAGGCGCGGAGCTTGGCATCGAGGTTCGAGAGCGGCTCGTCGAGAAGGAACAGCTTGGGTTCGCGCACGATGGCGCGCGCCAATGCCACGCGCTGGCGTTCGCCGCCGGAGAGCTCGCGGGGCTTGCGTTCGAAAAGATGCTGAATGCCCAGGAGCGACGCGGCCCACTCGGCCTGCTTCTGACGCTGCGCCTTGGCCACTCCCTGCGCCTTCAGCGGAAAGACGATGTTCTTGAATACGGAGAGATGCGGATAGAGCGCGTAGCTCTGGAAGACCATGGCGATCTCGCGCTCGCGCGGCGTAAGGTCATTCACGACCTTGCCGCCGATGAGGATCTCGCCCGAGGTCGGCTCCTCGAGGCCGGCGATCATGCGCAGGAGCGTCGTCTTGCCCGAGCCGGAAGGGCCGAGGAGGACGAGAAACTCGCCCTCCCGGCTCTGAAGATCGACATTGACGACGGCGCCGACGTTTCCGCGCTTAAAGACCTTGTTGAGTTTGCGTGTCTCGACGACCGCCATTCCGTTGCGCTCCTCCTCGAAAGATCACTTCCACTTGGCAAAGATACGGCGGACTTCCGTGTCGGCGGCTTTGACGGCGTCCTCGGGGGACATCTCGTCTCGGGCCGCCTTGGCGAACATCGTGGGAATGACGAAGGTGTTGAAGATTTCGTCGATCGGCGCCGTGGCATAGCCCGGATATCCGACGTTCGTGGACCAGTTCATCGCATCCTCGAGGAGCGCGTACTTGTTCGTCGGCACGGCCTTCGGATCGTTGGCAAGCTGCTCTTTGAGGTTGGGGACGGTCTTCGGGAAGCAGGGGAAATTGTAGAACTCGCTGCCCTTGAAGGCGTTGCCGAAATCGTCGATGAGGTCGGCCAGGAACTGCTTGGCTCCCTCTTTGTTCTCCGCGAAATTCCAGACGACGTAGCAGCTCATGACGTGCTCGGAAGCGATGCGGCGCACCGGTCCCTTGAGGGCCGGCCGGAGCTGGATCTGCTTCGACATCTCCGGGTTGTCCTTCTCCGCGGCCCGCGTGACGGAGATGGCGTTCTGCACATACGACAACTTGCCCGAGAGAATGCCGCGGTTGTTGGACGACGGGTCCCACGAGAAGACCTCGGCCGTCTCGGTCTGTTTGTAGAGGTCGCGAAAGAACTTGACGGCTTCGATGGTGTTCTTCGAGTTCAGCGTGACGTTGCCGTGCTCATCCTGCTCCGATCCGCCGAACGACCAGAGGCAGGCCCGGGTGGCCATGTTCGTGTCGAGCTCCTGGGAGAGGCCCAAGCCGCAGGGATTGCCGAGTTTCGGATCTTCCTTGATTTTCTTCGCGCCGACGAGCAGGTCGTGCCACGTGTCGGGGCCGTCCGGCATGCCGACCTGCGACCAGAGATCCTTGCGGTAGTTGCCCGGATCGGGGACGAACATATCGGAGAAGGCGAAGAACTTCTTAGTCTTCGGGTTATAGGTCGACCTGACGGCGAGCTCGGTTGGACTGCCGTGCTTGGACTTGACGTGTTCGACGATCTCGCGGTGATCGATGACCTGCTTCTCGTACGCGGCCGGAGGCGCCAGAAACATGAAGAGGTCGTGTCCCTTCTGGGCGGCCACCTCGGCCGCGGCGCGGGCGTTGATCTCTCCGATGGCGATGTGGTCGACGATGACGTTGGTGTTGTGCTTCGCACCCCACTCCTTGGTGAAGACGCCGTCGAACCACTTGTCATACCCGGGAACGAAGTGGCTCCACTGGACGATCTTCAGCGTCTTCTCCTGCGCCAGCGCGCGCGCCGGGAAGAGAAACGCCGAGGTCAACCCGGCTGCCGCGATGCCACCTCCTGTGACCTTGACGAATTTTCTTCGAGTGATCTCCTCGCCTGACTTCTTCGACACGGGGCACCTCCCTTTCGTTTGTGAGATCGATGTGGGATTGAAACAGAGATCTTACGACTCTTGTCCGAAGTTCCTGATGTCGTCCGCCACCTCGGTGACGACTTCCACGGGCTCGTTCCCCTGCACCATAACGCGAATCTGCTCGACGATCTCAGGATTCGCCAGCGTCGTCACGTCACCCACCGGCATGTTATTGGAAATCGCGGCCAGAACGCGACGCATAATCTTGCCCGAGCGCGTCTTCGGCATGTCCGGGACGATCCGCACGTGCTTGGGGCGCGCGATCTTGCCGATGAGCGTCTCCAGCTCCTTCACGACCGCCAGCTCGATGGCGCGGCTGGGCACGATGCCGGGCTTGAGCGCGATGTAGACGTCCGGCACGCGCCCGCGAGCCTCATCCACGACCGGTACGACCGCTGCCTCAGCCACATCGGTGACGACCAGACACGCCGACTCGAGCTCCTTCGTACCGAGCCGATGCCCGGCCACGTTGATGACGTCGTCCACGCGGCCGAGGATGCGGATATAGCCGTCCTCCGCGCACACCGCGCCGTCGCCGGCCAGGTATGGCCAGTCGCGCCAATCCTTGCTCTTCGGATCGGCGCAGTACTTCTCGTAGTACGTCTTCACGAATCGGTCGGGATCACGCCAGATCGTCTGAAAGACGCCAGGCCACGGATTGCGGATGCAGATGTTCCCGGCGTGGCCCGGCGGCAGTTCCTGACGGCCCTCGTCGTAGATCACCGGATAGATCCCCGGCAGTCCTGGTCCCGCGCTCCCGGCCTTCATCCCTTGCAGCGCCGGCTTGGTACTGCAAAGGAATCCGCCGGTTTCGGTCTGCCACCAGGTGTCGACGATGACCGCTTCCTTCTTGCCCACCACGTCGTAGTACCAGCGCCAGACCTCCGGCTCGATCGGCTCGCCTACCGTGACCATCAGCTTGAAATGATAGTCATACTTGAGGGGCTCGCTCGGACCGACTTTGCGCAGCATGCGGATCGCTGTCGGCGCGGTGTGGAAGATGTTCACGCCGAGGCGCTGCGCGATGCGCCACGGCCGGCCGGGATCGGGATAGGTCGGGACGCCTTCGTAAAGGACGCCCGTGGTACCGAGAGCCAGCGGACCGTAGACGATGTAACTGTGGCCGGTAATCCAGCCGATGTCCGCCATGCACCAGTAGATGTCGTCGGCGTGGATGTCGAGGATGCTCTTCGCCGTCGCCGTAACGTAGGCGAGGTAACCGCCCGTGCTGTGCTGGCATCCTTTCGGCCGTGCGGTCGTGCCGCTCGTGTACATGAGGAAGAGCGGCGCCTCGGACGGCATGTGTACGGGGTCAACCTTGCGGCCCGTGAAGCCCTGGAGGATTTCGTCCATGAACACGTCGCGGCCATCCACCATCGGCGTTGCCGAGAGATAGCGGGCCTTGTGGCGGCGCCAGACGAGAACCTTTGCCACCTCCTGCCCTTCCAGCTTCGCCGCGTCGACGGCGAGATCGACTTTCTCCTTGTGATCGACGACCTGGCCGCTGCGGTAATAGCCGTCCATCGAGATGAGCACGCGCGAACCGGAGTCGGCGATGCGCTGGCCGCAGGCGGCGCCGCTGAATCCGCCGAAAACGACGGAATGGACGACGCCGAGGCGCGCGCACGCCAGCATCGTGATCGGCAGCTCGGGCACGAGCGGCATGTGGATCGTGACGCGGTCGCCGCTGCGCAGCCCGCAGAAGTCGCGCAGCACCGCGGCCACTTCGTTCACCCGGTTGTAGAGCTCCTGATAGGTGACGGTCACGGTCTCCTCGTCCTCGAGCTCCGGGACGAAGATGAACGCGGCCTTGCCCGCGCTGTGCGGCAGGTGGCGATCAATGCAGTTGTAGCTGGCGTTCAGGACACCGCCGGCGTACCACTTCCAGAAAGGGGGATTGGAAGAGTCGAGCGTCTTGTCCCACTTCCGATACCAGGTCAGCAGCTCGGCATACTCATCGAAGCACCCGGGAAAGTTGTGCAGGGAGAAACGCTGGTCGATGGAAGCGTCGGTGAGGTTGGCCTGTGCGATGAACGACGGTGAAGGATAGACGTAGCCTTCCTCCTTCCAGTGAACAGCGATTTGCGCCTCGGTCAGATCGGTGGCGCTCATGAGTGGCCTCCCTTGGAGAGTGCGAGCTCGGCGACTGTGGCGTGCGGGTAACCGATGGTGCTCAGACCGGCGCCGATCTCGTCGAGCGTGGCCGGGTCGTCAATGGTTGCCGGCACGTTGTACGGGACGCCGTCGGCGATCCTCTTCATCGTGCCGCGGACGACTTTTCCGGAACGCGTCTTCGGCAATCGCTTGACGATCACGGCCTGTTTGAAGGCGGCCACCGGACCGATGCGCTCCCGAACGAGAAAGATGATCTCGTCGAGGATGGTCTTCGGGTCGCGCGTCACGCCCGACTTGAGCACGATGAAACCGACCGGAACCTCCCCCTTCAGTTCGTCGGCCACGCCGACCACCGCGCATTCGGCGACGTCGGGATGCGACGCCAGGACTTCTTCGATCCCGCCGGTGGAGAGGCGGTGTCCGGCAACATTGATGATGTCGTCCGTGCGGCTCATGATCGAGAGATAGCCGTCCGCGTCCTTGAAGCCGGCGTCGGCGGTCTTGTAATAGCCGGGATAGGTGCTCAGGTACCAGTGGATGTAGTCGGCGTCGTTCTGCCAGAGCGTGGGCAGGCAGCCGGGCGGGAGCGGCAGCTTGATAGCCACGTTGCCGATCGTGCCGGCCGGCACTTCGCGCTGCATGTCGTCGAGGATGCGCACGTCATAGCCCGGCACCGCCTTCGTGCAAGATCCGGGCTTGATCGGGTCGATGCCGAGGCCGACGCAGTTCGCCGCGATCGGCCAGCCGGTCTCGGTCTGCCACCAGTGATCGATCACCGGAACGCCGAGCTTCGATTGCGCCCAGAGCAGCGTGTCGGGATCGCAGCGCTCGCCGGCCAGGAACAGATAGCGGAAGCACGAGAGGTCGTACTTGCGGATGTAGTCGCCGTTCGGGTCGTCGCGTTTGATGGCCCGGAACGCCGTCGGCGCGGTGAAGAGCACGGAGACGCGGTGCTGGGAGATGACGCGCCAGAACTCGCCGGGATCGGGCGTACCCACCGGCTTTCCTTCGTACAGGATCGTCGTGCAACCGTGGAAGAGCGGCCCGTAGATGATGTACGAGTGCCCCACCACCCAGCCCACGTCGGATGCGGACCAGTACACGTCGCCCGGCTCGACGCCGTAGATGTTCTTCATGCTCCACTTGAGCGCGACGAGATGCCCGCCGTTGTCACGCATGACGCCTTTGGGATGTCCGGTCGTGCCCGAGGTGTAGAGGATGTAGAGCGGATCGGTGGCCATGACCGGCACGCAACCGACGGGCTTGGCCTCGCGCATGGCGTCGTTCCAGTCGACGTCGCGCGGCGGATGGAGCGCGGCAGTGAGCTGCGGCCGCTGCAGGATGATGCAGTGCTCGGGCGGAGCCGGTGAGAGCGCGATGGCCTCGTCGAGCATCGGCTTGTAGGCGATGACGCGGCCGGGCTCGAGACCACAGGATGCCGAGATGATGACTTTCGGCTTGGCGTCCGTGATCCGTTTGGCCAGCTCCGGCGCGGCGAACCCGCCGAAGACGACCGAGTGAATGGCGCCGATGCGCGCGCACGCCAGCATGGCTATCACCGCTTCCGGCACCATCGGCATATAGATAATGACGCGGTCGCCTTTCGTCACGCCGAGCGAGACCAGAGCGCCGGCGACGCGCGCGGTCTCGTCGCGCAGCTCGCGGTACGTGTAGCGGCGGACGACGTTGGCCAGCGGACTGTCGTAGATCAGCGCCGTCTGGTCCGCGCGGCCGTTCTCGACGTGGAGATCGAGCGCGTTGTAGCAGGTGTTCGTGACGCCACCGACGAACCAACTGCTGAGCGGGTCCCGCGAACGGTCGAGCACGCGGTCCCACCGCCGGAACCAGTGCACGTCTTCCGCGGCCTCACCCCAGAAACCCTCGGGATCGGCGATCGAACGCCGGTATTCCTTTTCGTACCGCTGTGACATAGCGACTCCTTTCGTGTGTCAGCCGTTACGGTGCCCGGGTGACGGCGACACGGCGAGGAGCGAGATCACGACTCGATGTGCGAAAGATCACACGGGGGACAGGCGTTGCCGCCTGTCCCCCGCGTCCAGAACAATCTCGTTAGGCGTTGGTCGGCCGAGCCTCTTCGGCTTCCTTCCAGATCTCCACTCGGTTGCTCTCTTTCAGGAAGAACGAACCGATGAAGAAGGTCATGAGGGCCACGGCCATTACCCAATACAGGCCCGCGAAGTCGTTGCCGGTCGCCTTGATCAGCAAACCGGCGATCAGCGGCAGGGTACCGCCGAACCAGCCATTGCCGATGTGGTACGGGAGCGAGAACGAGGTATAGCGGATCTTCGCGGGGAAGGCCTCGATGAGGAACGCCGCGATCGGGCCGTAGACCATGGTGACGTAGATGACCTGGATGAAGATGAGCACCGTGAGCAGCACCATGTTCGGGTTCTTCGGGTCGGGAGTGCCGTTCTTCATGGCATGGTAGATCGGCAGGTAGGTCAGGGCCGCGATGAGATTGCCGGCCATCATGATCTTCAAACGGCCGATCTTGTCCGACAGCGCGCCGAAAACGGTGAAAAAGGGCATGGCGCAGAGGATGGCGATGGCCACGCAGGTACTCGACTTGACCAGGTCCACCTTCAGCACGCTCTGCATGAAGGAGAGGGCGTAGAACTGGCCTGTGTACCAGACGATGCCCTGCCCTGCCGTTGCGCCGAAGAGCACGAGCAGCACGATCTTGAGATTCGCCCAGTTCCCGAACGCTTCCTTGAGCGGCGCGATCGAGGTCTTGCCGGCGCTCTTGAGCGACGCGTAGAGCGGCGACTCGGCGAGCTTCAGCCGGATGTAAAGCGACATGGCCACGAGGATGATCGACAGCAGGAAGGGCACGCGCCAGCCCCAGGCCTTGAAGTCCGCGTCGGGCATCATCTTCTTGACGCCGAGGACGACGCCGAGGGAGACGAAGAGGCCGAGCGTGGCCGTGATCTGGATGAAGCTCGTGTAGTACCCGCGCTTGTTGTCGGGGACGTGCTCGGCGACATAGACCGCCGCTCCTCCGTACTCGCCCCCGAGGGCCAGACCCTGCAGGAGCCGGAGGACGAGAAGGATCAACGGCGCCGCGATGCCGATCTTCGCGTAGGTGGGAGTCAGTCCGATGACGAACGTCGACAAGCCCATGATGGTGAGTGTGACCAGGAAGGCGTACTTCCTTCCGATCATGTCGCCGACACGGCCGAAAACGAGTGCGCCGAACGGCCGGACGATGAATCCCGTCGCGAACAGCGCCCAGTACGAAATGCTTGCCCAGGTCGGGTCGCTCTTGGGAAACATCAGCGGAGACACGACGGCGGCCAGACTTCCGAAGATGTAGAAGTCGTACCACTCGATCATCGTTCCGAGGCCGGAGGCGAAAATGATGCGTTTGATGGGGTAATCCGTTTTGGTGGACGATACAGACCGGGCTCCAGCGGTGGTGTCAGTCATTCTGTCCTCTTCCCCTCATTAGTTGATACTGCGTTTGATCACTTGATGCGAAAGTTATTCGTGAAGACTTACATCCGCGCGGGTCCGCACACGGGATCCCGCAATTGATGCTGATCGGAGGAGACGGCGGAGGGCAGAGCGATAGCGGGGCGCGTTAGACAGTCATGCGAGACGAGGCCGGATGGGGCGCAAATCTGCACAGAATCCTCCCGGGGAGTACGCGCGGTCGGGGCTGATTGCCAAAGGTTACTGCGCGAACCATAGTCCACTTCCTTCGGAAAATCCAGAGTCATCGCGACCAGGAATCTGGGCTCGATTGGACGTCGCGCCGCGGAGAAAGCCTGCGCGGTCGTATGATGGATGGTCGATGGAGCTTCCCCTCACACCGCTTGACTTCGCCCGCCGCGCCAGAAAGCTGTACGGAGAACGGGAGGGTGTCGTCGACGGCGATTTGCGTCTCAGCTACGAGGCATTCTTCGACCGCTGCGATCGCTGGTCGGCGGTCCTTCAGAGCCTCGGCGTGCGGAAGGGAGACCGCGTCGCCACGATCGCCCCGAACACGCACGCGCAGCTCGAATCGTTCTACGCCGTGCCGCAGATCGGCGCCGTTCTCGTCCCCCTGAACTATCGCCTCATCGCCGACGACTTCGCCTACATGATCCGGCACAGTGGCGCACAGATCGTCTGCGCGCATACCGATTATCTCGACGTCGTCGACTCGATCCGCGAGCAGATCCCCGGCGTGCAGCACTTCGTGGCCTATGAGGGAGCGCGCGACGGCTGGGCCGACTACGAGAGTCTGATCGCATCGGCATCCGGACCCTTTGAACCGCCCGAGATCGCGGAGAGCGATCTGCTCACCATCAACTATACGAGCGGCACGACGTCTCGGCCCAAGGGCGTGATGATCACGCACCGCAACGCCTGGATCAACAGCATCGGCACGCTGGTCCACCACCCGATGACGTGCGCGGACCGATACCTCTGGACCCTTCCGATGTTCCACGCCAACGGGTGGACGTTCGTCTGGACCGTCACCGCGACCGGCTCCGCGCACATCTGCCTCCGCCGCGTCGATCCGGCCTCCATCTTCGACGCCATCGCACGCGAAGAGGCCACGATGTTCTGCGCGGCACCGACGGTGTTGATCGGTATCGCCAACGCTCCGGCCGAGCTGCGTGCCGGCGCGCGGCGCGGACTGCGCATTCTGACCGCGGGCGCGCCCCCCGCCGCCGCGACGATTCAGCGCATCGAGGGTGACCTCGGTTGGACGATCACGCAGGTCTACGGCCTCACCGAGACCGCGCCCTTCATCTCCGTCTGCGAGCCCCGCCCGGAACACGCCGCGCTCGACGACGGCGCCCGCGCCGTCGTCAAAGCGATGCAGGGGGTGGAGCTCATTTCGTCCGGCGATCTCCGCGTCGTCGACTCGGCCGGCGAAACCGTGCCGCAGGATGGAGCGACCATCGGCGAGATCGTCGTGCGCGGCAACGCCGTCATGGCCGGCTACTTCAACGATCCGGAAGCGACGGCGCGGGCGATGCAAGGCGGCTGGTTTCACAGCGGCGACGCCGCCGTCGTTCATCCGGACGGCTACGTCGAGATCCGCGACCGCTTGAAGGACGTCATCATCAGCGGCGGCGAGAATGTCTCATCGATTGAAGTGGAAGGCGTGCTGTTGCGTCACCTCGCCGTCCAGGAAGTCGCCATCGTCGGCGTCCCCCACGAGACATGGGGCGAGGTTCCCCACGCCTTCGTCGTTCTCAAGAGCGGAGCCTCGGCGTCGCCCGACGAACTGCGCGAATACGCGCGCGAACACCTCGCGCACTTCAAGGCACCGCACGGCGTCACGATCGTGTCCGAGCTGCCCAAGACCGCCACCGGCAAAGTGCAGAAGTACGTCCTGCGCGGCGGCCGCGCCGGAATCGCGAAACAGTGACGGGGGGCTTACCGTCGGTTCAAGATTGAAAATCGGGGTTGAGCGCCTCTCATACTACCGGACAAAGTTTGTCATCCTGAGCCTGCCGGAGCCGCTGAGCGAGCATCGCGAGCGAAGAGCGGCGGAGGACGGCGAAGGATCTCCAGTGGCAGCGCCTGGGGCAGGAGCGAAACTGTGGGTTTCGCGAGGAAGATCAACGACAAACCCCATCTGCGCTTCTGCCCCAAGCAGCGCATCTGGAGATCCTTCGCCGTCCTCCGCCGCAATTCGCTTGCTACGCTCGCTCAGCGGCTGCGGCGGTCTCAGGATGACAAATTGCCTGTGGAGGCGGATTTTTTCACAACCTCTCAGGAGACGTGATGTGGAGCTCAGCGCGAGTCATGAGATCGAGTCCAGATAAGGCTGCATCACCCGGCTCACGCGACAGATTCTCGCGAAACGCGCCAGATCGTTTGCGCCTCCGCGATGAAGACGAGTGAAGTCCTTCAGCGCTTCTACGGCGACATCGATCCCGATCTTGTTGCGGAACTTGAAGCAATCCGCGACTGTCTTGGCAGCGCTATAGACACGGATTCGAACTCCCGCAACGTCATGCTCTTCAACCCCGTCGCGGAAGCTTTGACCGGAGAAATGGACGATCCGCACCTTCAGTCCATCGTGCTTCGGCCGCCACGCCTTCGCCTCGATCGCCATCCAGACTTCGAAAGGATTCTGTGTGGTCAGACCATGAAAGCGAAGCGCGGTGAGGAGACAGACCACTCCGCCGGGAACGCGCCGTGTGGCCTCCGCGAGACTGTGATGCTCGGTCAGAACCGCGCCCGGAAGAGCGTAAACACCTCGCGAAACGCGCTCGACCAGTCCGCGTTCATTGAGGCGCTTCAGCTCGCTGCGAGAGATGCCCTTGTGCTCCATCTCGCTGGAGCGGACGAGGCCTTTCCTACGAAGCAGAGCGGTGGCGCGGCGCGAAGTTCTTGACATGATCTGTTGCGAATCCTCGGTACTTATGCACAAAGACCGAGGTTGTGTAACACAGATGCGCCGGAACCGGCAATAGATCAGTCAGTGTTTCTCCTGCAGCTTCCTCACGATCACCGTCACCAATCGCCGCGGCGTCACCCGCAGCGACTGCGTCAGCAGCTTGTTCATGAGCCCGTGTACCACCACCCGCCGTCCGCGCTTCATCGCCTCGTAGCCGGTGCGCGCCGCGGCTGCGGACGAGGCAGGCTTCATCAACGTGAAGAGGCGCACCGTCCCCACACCGGCGGCCGAGGCGAAGCCGGTCTCCGTCGGTCCCGGACAGAGCGCAGTCACCGTCACGCCCGTATGCCGCAACTCCTCGGCCAGCGCCTCCGAGAACGACAGGACATACGCCTTCGTCGCGTAATAGACCGCCATCAGCGGCCCGGGCTGGAACGACGCCGTCGAGGCCACGTTGAGAATGCGTCCGCGTTTGCGCGCCACCATGCCCGGCAGCAGCAGCTTCGTCAGTTGCGTGAGGGCCACGATGTTGACCTGGATCATCTCCAGCTCCCCGCCCAGATCGCTCTCAACGAACGGACCGCTCCCGCCGATGCCGGCATTGTTCACCAGGGCATCCACCGTCACCCCGCGCTCGGCCAACGTCCTGACGATCTCCGCCGCCGCATCCGGCCTGGACAGATCGCTCGCGATCACCTCCGCCGTGATGCCGTGCTTCGTCGTCAGCTCCGCCGCGATCTCCCGCAGCTTCCCCTCGCTCCGAGCCACCAGGACGACGTCCCATCCGTCGCCCGCAAAGAGCCGTGTCAGATCGAGGCCAATCCCGCCGGAGGCGCCCGTGATGAGAGCAGTGTTTTTCATGACGACTCACGTTACCATCACCCCATGCCACTGCGAACGTATCGAGTCGGATCACCGCGAAAGCGGGGCGAAGGACTGCGGATCGGGACGGTCCGCTTTCCTCCTCGGGGCGTCCACAAGGAAGACTACGCCCGCCTCGACTTCTTCGACGTCTGGTTCCCGGTCGTCGCCCCCTCACGCGCGCTGATGACCTGGGTAAAGAAACACGACATTGCCGGCGACGCCGCCGCGAACCGCGCCTTTCATCAGCGTTACGCCCGCGAACTGGAGACGAATCCCGCGGTACGACAATCCATCCATCTGCTGGCCGCCCTGGCGCAGAAGACGTCCATCGCCGTCGGCTGCTTCTGCGAGGACGAGAACAACTGCCATCGCTCGACTCTGAAAAAGGTCATCGAGAAAGCGTCGAAAGACCTGCCGAAACGCTAAGGCGACGACGCTGACCGAACGTAGGTCGGACTCTCAGTCCGACGGGCTCTCGCGAATGAACCCCGGTTTCACGCGGAGACGCGGAGACGCGAAGGGAGAAGTGCTTTCAGTCAATGTCTTTCGCCTCCCTCCGCGTCTCCGCGTGAAAAACGTCTCCCTCAGAGTCGACGAGAATCACGAGAGGCGGTGCCTCCTCGGCGCCTTCGCGCGTGGGTCGCTTCCGCCGAGCAGAGCCAGACGCCGCGCGCTCTCCCTGGCGATCAAAGCTCGCAGTCCTTCGTGAATCAGGGCCGTCCTCTCCCGGGTTCCGGTCAACCGCTGGGCTTTCTCGACCAATTCTTCGTCGAGATTGATGGTCGTGCGCATGTCAGATCCTCACATGATTCAATTCAGCCCGATAACGGCATTTCAGGCATCGCGCAATTCCCGCGCTAGGTCCTCCTCGTCGACCACGAAGACGTCCACGTGACGGCGAGCGAGCTCCGCAAGGAATGCCGGACGAGTCAATCCGGCGAACTCGGCAGCCCGCTCCATCGAGATAGCGCCTTGCTGATACCAGTGGATCGAAGCAGCAACGCGGATCTCGCGGCCAACCTCGTGAGGCGCTTTCCGAAGCGCCGCGAACAAACTATCGGGAAACGTGACTTCAACGCTTGTCATCAGCACCTCCTCGTTCATCGCTGCCTGGAGTTTACGCCACTGATGCATGCGGGCCGTCCCCTAAACAGTTCACGTACACCGCCGGCATCTGCTGCCCGCGGCGGAAGTATGCGGCGACCGACCGGCCGGCCAAGCTCCGATCGGATCGATTCGTCCGCCGGCCGTCCCGTGAGCTCCCACCGATCGAGCTTGCGCTTCGATGTGGCACAGACACTCTTGTCTGTGCTCTCGGACCCGTCGCGTACGTCGTACTGCCTGCGCGATGCCATCCTTCGATCTCATACACCTCGCGAACGACTCCTTCGAAGTCCGCGAAGGCATACTCGAAGGCCTCCGTCACCGTGTCCCAGACAGACTTCAACTGGATCTGCTCATCGGCAATCACCTCACAAATCCGCTGGCGCCCCAACTCACCGGCTCAGTAGTCCGTGACGGGGTTGAAACGTTTTGTGGGAAATGTCGCCGGCACCGCGGGTGGATCGATCAGGGGATTGGAGCGGCCCGCCTGATTTGGGTAGAACACGACAAAACCGGCTCCCGGAGGTCCGTTGGGCAAAGAGTAATCGTCCGCAGGATAGGCCGGGTTCCTGAATCCGGGACTCTTCACCACGCTTTGCACATCCTCGCCGCTCTTCTGCCAGGCCGCGAAGGTGTAGAGCGTCCATTTGGCCTGAGCGGCCGCGCCGAAGCACGGGTTGGTCTGTGAAACAGGATCGGGTTGCGTGTGAAATGCCTGCGAATCGCTGCCGAAGCCGCCGTCCGTACGCCAATAGATGTTGCCGTTCCATTGCTGCCAATCCGTGAACGGGAATCCACTACTGTACGTACAGCCGCTCTGGAGGTAGAAGGGAGGCGAGGCGGAAGCGCCACGGTCGAAGTAGAACAGGTTGTTGGAGAGCACAAACATCGTGATCGGGCTGGTGAACACACCATAGGGGTAAGCATTGCCGACGTTCACCATTGACGCACGTCCAAATGCAAAGATGTTGTTCTTGATCGTGCTGGCCTCGTTGGGATTCTGGGGAGAACCCGCGAAATTCATTGGACTGCCAGAGACGCGGTATACCAGGTTGTTCTCGACATCCACCAGGCCCGTCGATGTGTCGATATAGATGCCGTCGCCGCCATAGCCATCCTCATCCATCGAGGAGGCATCGCTGACGTCGTGTACTTTGTTGTTGAGGATCTTGTTGCCGGGCGGTGAGGCACCCTGCTGGTTTCGGGCCTGGATGTAGAGGGATCCGTCATCGTTCATGATTCCCTGCAACAGATCATGGACATGATTGAAAGAGATGATGTTGTCGTGCGCATGGGGCATGAATCCGGAACAGAAGCAGATGCCAATCGCGGCGCGATAGCCATCGTAGACGTCGTTATGAGTGTAGAGGTTGTCGTGGGCATCACCCTGGGTGATGCCGTAGGAGCCTGGGAATACTCGTCCGTAGCCCTCCACCACGTTGTTCTCGACGGTCGTGAATTGCGGGATGTTGGCATCCGTGTCCGCCAGACGGCCTTCCACGCCGATCCGAACACCGGCCGCACCCAAATCATAAAAGGCGCTATCCTCAACAACATTGTTGGACGTGACCGCGCTCGTGCTGGGGGCGACGCACCAGGATGGCGATTGCGAGTCAACGCAGGAAACAAAATCCAGGCCGGCGCCAGAGGTGTGCGCCACGGTCCCGGACTCGAAGATAATGTGTTGGGAGTTCTGAAATGACACAGCGGCCGTTACGTCTCCCAGCTTCAGATCGGGATCCTCCCCCGCCGCGGGCACCGTATAGTTGTCATGCTCGAACGTCAATCCCTGAAACGTCACATATTGAAGGTTGGATGCCACCAGGAGTTGTGGGACCTGAGGAATGATCACGGTGTCGCGATTGGGATTCTCACCTGGGTTTGCAAGATAGCTGAGCGTCCAGGGCGTAACAGAGCGATCGAGAAACCACTGGCCTGGTTGCGTGAGCTGGTCTTGAACATTCTCTACCAGGTAACGATGTTGGGGAATGAAACCGAGGGCCTGATAAAAGGCCGGATTGATGATGGTGGGCCCTGTCAGATAGACGATGTGCTTCGTGGTGTCGACGCAATCGATCCGCAACCTGGCAGCTTGGAATTTCTCGAAGACCAGCAGTTCGATATCACCTGTCAATAGCGGATTCCCGGCCGCTTCGCTGCAGGGGTTTCCCGCCGGCGGCGCAAGGTTCTTCCATGTGTTGGCGATGGGATCGGCCGGGTTGTACGCGAAGCGGTCGAAACACTCCCAGCCGCTATTGGCCACATAGATCGGGCAGTTTGGCTCAGGAGATGCCGCGGGTGGCCCCGGTGAGCTCAGGTAGACCGTGCTGGCGACCCGGAGGTAAGTACCCAAGGCTCCGCCGAGGCGCGGTCGCAGCCGGCGTACACCGTCATAGTAGAGCTGCTCAAAGTATCGGGTGGAGGCGGGCAGAGATGCCGTCCACACATTGCCGCTCACGTTGGTCCAGTTCTGAATGCGCACCCCGCCGCTGAGCACCGGCGATTCCCCCGGATAGTTCTCATAGATGATCGTCGTGCTCGTCGTTCCTGAATCAGCCGCCGTGAGCTCCTCGGTGGCTGGAAGAAAGTACGTCCCGGCGCGGAACTGAACCTTCACCTGGCCCAGGCCCGATTTATTCAGCGACTGGACTTGAGCACGCGCATGCTCGAACGTCGCAAACGGACCATCAGTGCTCGTCGGATTGGGAGCCGGAAGCCTACCGCTCCAGGAATCCTTGCCGTTCTGCGCAACGTAGAACGTGACCGAAGGGGGCGATGGAGGAACCACTCCCCGGCGACGCCCGCTCAACGAAACGGCAAGCCTTTGATCCACTGCGATGGCGGCCGGGCGCCCGTGCCGCGGATCCTCGGCCGCACCTGCGTGAATCACTGGCAGCCAGGCAAAAAGCACGGCCAGCAGAGCTCGGCGAAGTTTTCGTCCCATGACCTCACCTTCATCATCGACGATCGCTGTGTTCATCTCACGCAGTTGCATGGACGCATCTCGAGGGACATCTCACCACGACCATCGCCGAGTCGAACGGGCTTCTACTGACTCGTTGATTCTATTTCGCGCGTATACACCAGTCAACGATGCGCCCGCGGAATCGCCTGCTTTCCGTCCTGCTCTTCCTCCTGATAGTCGTGTGTGACATGATTCGTTTCCCCTGGATGAAAAGCGACATTGAAAAGCGACATGACGTCGTCTCTTGCTGAGGGCAATATGCGGATCGCGCTCTCGCGCGATCATCTCGTTCCCGCGCGGTCATACTCGCGCTGAAGTTGGGTGTTGCCCTGGGCACCCCCCCCGCGACCAATTGACAACGCCCCTCCCCTAACAGTTCACGTACACCGTCGGCATCTGCTGCCCTCGGCGGAAGTATGCGGCGACCGATCGGCCTGCGTACTCCGATCGGATCGATTCGTCCGCCGTTCTTCCAGTGAACTCCCATCGATCGACTTGGACCTTCGTCGCGTCGCGCGTGGCGCACGGCGTGGTGCCTGCGCGATGCCACGCTTCGATCTCATACACCTCGCGAACGACTCCCTCGAAGACCGCGAAGGCATACCGCGCTCCCTTGCGCCGCTCCCCAAGCTTCCACGTTCCTCGGGTGGACTCGTACAACTCGAGCGGCGTCATGCGTGATCTCACCGAGGTTTGAGATCCGACAGAAACTCCGATCCTGGGTTCACCCCTGTCACGAGTAGGTAGTCCCTCGCGCGCGTACACGCCACGTACAGCAAGTGACGTTCAGTCTGGTAAACGTCGTCGAGGTCGGATTCGTCGGTGACCGACGCGATGCGCTCCTGCGATGGGATGACTTCGTCGTCGCAGGCCATCACAACGACGGCCCGGAACTCCAGTCCTTTGGCGAGATGCATCGTCATGATCGACAAGCGATCATGTCGGGTCTCCATTTTCTCGTCGAGCAGGCGAAACGGAACAGCGGCGAGCGTCGCTGCGGCTTCTGCTCTTGAAAGCTCCGCGGAGGAGCGCACAAAGATCGCGAGCTCGTGCGGCCGGAGTCCCTCCCCTACGCGCTCTTTGATCCAGCTTGCGACCTGTTTCCGTTCATCGTTTCTATCACCAGCGATCACGATCGTCGGTGGAACGCCGTTGAACACGGAGATCGTTCCGCTACGCTCTTCGGTGATACCGTCGACATCGGACAGTTCGTTGCCGAGGAGCCGGTCGGCCTGGTTTCGGATCTGGTGCGACGTGCGGTAGTTGATTCGCAGTCGCGTCGAGCGTCCGCGGATATCGACGCCCAGCTCTTTCCAGGAAAAGGGCTGTTGGAAGATGCGTTGGCCGAGGTCGCCGGTGAAGAAGAGGCTGTTGGCGCGGCTGCCGCCCATAGCGGCAAGGAAGCGGAGCTCGGCGACGCTGACGTCCTGCGCTTCGTCGACGATCACGTAGTCGAACGTCGGCCGGGCGAGCTGGCTGATCTTCGAGGCCAGGCGGCTGAAAAGGGCCGCCTCAGTTACGAGGTTCTCTTCTCTCAACTTCGCCAGAACCTTCTCGAAGGTCGACCACAGAAGCACTCGTTGCTTCTCCGGTAGCCGCGTCTTGCGGCCGAGGCGCGTTACGTCGCGGTACTCTTCCCAACTGTTCAACTGCCAGGCGTCGACGACGTTCGACCACTCGGTCCAGAGGAAGTGCTGGCTGAACTTGTGGGTCTCGGATGCAGCACTCGCCTCGGTCAGAAGATCTTGCGTGCGTTGTGCGGTCGCGACCTTCGCCGGTCCGAAGTGGGCCGCGTAAAGTTTCCGACCGACAGCACCGATGGATTGGACTTCCAGGCGCTCGGCGATATGGGGCTCGTTTCCGATCAGCAACCTGAGTCGGGAGCGAAGAGCATTGGCGAGCGCCTCGGAGAACGTGCAGAGAAGGACCCTCGATTCGCGGTCAGACCGGGCCAGATGGACTGCGCGGTGCAACGCAACAATCGTCTTGCCCGTGCCAGCGGAGCCGGAGATCCGGGCCGGCCCACCGTAGTCGTGCGCGACGAGTTGGCGTTGGGCCGGGTGCAGGAAGACAGTCCACTTCTCCCATGGCGCATCGAGAGCGCGCTCCAGCTCCTCGACGTTCGCGATCACGCGGAACCTGCGCTGTGCATCGGGGTGCTGGAATGCGTCAACCTTCAGCGGGAACGGAGGAGGCAGGGGTGGTTTGACGCCGATGGCCAGGTCGAGCAGTGCTTCAGCGGCTTCCGTCGGCAGGTGCTCCGCGACATCAAACAATGTCGCCTCGGTCGCCAGGCGGATCTCGCTCAACCACTCCGCTGGCACGCCGTAACTCAGGAACACCCAATCAGGAAGATCCGTGAAGAGAAGCTTCGGCGGAACAATCTCCGGAGCGGCCTCGACGTAGCGAGGGACGACGATCTCACGAACGCTCTCCCGCACTTCAACGAGCTGCGCGGCGCCTGTGGTCGGATGACGCTCGATCTTCCGTCGCTCCGCCCAGGAGTACGCCGCATCGTGATGATCGACGTAGCAGAGCATCAAACTCGTCGCCGTCCGATGAACGATCAGCCGGATGTCGCTGCTGACGCGAACCGACCAGAAGCTCGGGTCCTTCGACTTGGCGAGCTTGTGAAACTGCATGGCAGGACTCGAAGGATCGAGTTGGAGATCAAACGCCGTCGTCTTGACGGCCTTCTGCTCCTCGCCGGTCAGCCTAGACAGGCTGTCGGTGAATGTGTCGGCGATTCGGAAGTCCATAAAAGTTGTGGCAATTTATAGCCAGTTCTACCGAGAAGAAGGTATAACTCGGCGGTCCATTCGTCAGGGTACTCTTGTCTCGAACCGTATCAGCGCGCAGGCTGACGCGATGACTTGAGCCTGCTCGATCTGGAGCGCTTTCCGGAGCACGGCCTCGGTTAGACTGCCAGACCAACCGACGATGTTCGCGTGTAGGGGCGGGGGCTCTTCGGGAACCACGTCTAGCTTCGCTTCATACACCGCCGCGGCTTTGCATATCCCAGCTCCGTGAACGGTCACGCCCGATCCAAGCCATTCCGTCAACTTGATTAGCCCTTCGAGAGGTTCAGCGGCGTGCCGAAAGACCGAGGTCGTCATCGCGGCTTTGGGGTTAGGCAGGAATGCCGTCGACTTAACGTTCGTCGCATTGAAATGGGACGACGACGTGAGGAAGCGCGCTAGTGTAGTGATTCGCAAATAGCTATACAGTTGACGGGGATGGAGCGACAGCGGCGCGTGCTCGCTGGATCTTTTGAAGGATGTCGGTGCCTTTTG